>Ga0105103_10000948_pt1 | contig 16377 bp, 19 predicted proteins | sample PPLLaktember2015_2_FD_79107 | JGI IMG/M metagenome (GOLD analysis project Ga0105103, IMG submission 79107) | Freshwater sediment microbial communities from Prairie Pothole Lake near Jamestown, North Dakota, USA - PPLs Lake P7 Core (6) Depth... | ecosystem: Environmental > Aquatic > Freshwater >...
ACCGCGAACGCGAGGAACATGAAGAGGGGGAAGAGCATGCCCGATACGATGATGTTTGGCTTGAGATAGTAGATGAGCATGTCCTTCTTTGCGATCGCCCAGGCTGCGATGATTTCAACCCGGAGCTGCCGGAACCATTCCTGATCAGTCAACGGTCTTCACCCCTTTAGTCCGGATTTCGAGGCCGGTCAGCTTGATGAATACGTCTTCCAGGCTTGGGCCGTATGTGTTGACGCTGATCACCCGGGCGTCCTGTGCTTTCGCGTATGCCACGACGCCGTCTATCACGGCTGGGGGGTCTTCGGTGATCAGCCGGAACTTGTCGCCAAGCTTCCGCACTTCGCTCACGGTCGCGATCCCACGGAGGCCGTCTTCCGCGTGCACCGGGACCGGGTCGAGCGCGACCTCGACCGACTGGACACTCTGGATGGTGCCTTTCAGTTTCTCGGGCGAGTCGATGGCGGCGATCATGCCCCGGTTGATAATCGCGACCCGGTCGCACGTGAGGTTTGCCTCCTCGATGTTGTGGGTCGTCAGAAAGACCGTGACCCCTTTGGCATTGAGGTCCCGGATGACGTCGCGGATGATGAGATTGCTCTGGACATCAAGGCCGGAGGTAGGCTCGTCGAGGAAGATGAGCCGGGGGTCGTTGATGAGGCCCATCGCGATTGTGAGCCGCCGCTTCATGCCCTTCGAGTACCCGTTTGTCTTGTCGTCCTTTCTCTCCCAGAGTCCGAAGAGTTCGAGGAGTTCCCTGCCCCGTTTTTCGCGGAGCGCTTTCGGGACATCGTAAAGCTGGGCAGTAAACATCATGTTTTGCCATGCGGTGAGGTCGGTGTAGATGTTAGAGGTTTCGTGTACGATCCCCATGGTTTTGCGGGCGGCGATTGTGTCTTTTACGATATCCCTGCCAAAGATCAGTGCGTCACCATCCGTCGGGACTGTGATGCCGGTCAGGATCCGGATGGTCGTGGTCTTGCCTGCTCCGTTAGGGCCGAGGAACCCGAAGGTTTCACCTTCTTTTACGGAGAAGGTAATATCGTTGAGAGCGACGATCTTGCCGAAGTGTTTGGTCAGGTGGGAGACCTCGATCGCGTTCATTTGTACCGGGATTGTTGTGATTGGTGAAAAGGGTGACGGGAGAATGGCGGGAAGTTAAAAGGGTATGTGAAAATCTGATGTTGCGTGTATCACAAAAGCACCATTCAGTAATCAATAAAAAATGCAGTAATCAATAAAAAAAAAGTACCGGTCGATCTACCGTCTCAGGAATTTGTGGAGGATGGTCATCTCGCTGCCCTTTGGACCCTTCTTGACCGGGGGTTTTGTCGGTACAGGGGTCTCATCCTCTTTGTCTTCCTCATCGATCTCCTCTTTTGGAGGAACTTTCTTCTCCCGGGCTGGAGCCGGGTGATGAGGTGCTTTCTTTTCAGCAGGTGCTTCCGGTAGCCGGGCGTGGGGAAGGGTACGGTGCAGGCTCAGTTTTGTCCCGCACCCTGGACAGAAGTTGGCTGCAAGGGGGAGTTTTTTCCCGCAGTTATGGCAGTACTGGGGAATTTCTGCACTTTCTTCCGGTACCGGGGTTTCCACGGATTTTTCCTGAACAACCGGACGCCTCGGGGATACCTTCTTTTCAGCAGGTTCCGGTTCCTTTGCAGCAGCGGATTCTTCTATCACCGGGCGTTTTGAGGTCTGGAGGGAGGAATGCTTCAGAGGCTGCATGGCACTCTTCATCGCGACCTTCATCGCCGACTGCACTTCGCGTTTGCGGACTGCCTGGACATCTGCAGCTTTTACCGGGGTTGCCCCCTGATCGGATTCCTGTTCCGGCACTTCCCGTACCTGTGCACGCCGGCGGGCAGGTTCAGCGACGGGGGCTTCCTCCTCCTGTACGGTTCTGGCTGCAAGATGACGTTTGACCGGCGGCTGCTTTTCATGGTCTTTTGCCGGTGTTCTTTTCGGCTGCAGTTCCTGTCTATCTGCATGTTTTTCCGGTTCGGCAGGGACTGGCTTTTCCTCGCGGACAGGGATCTCTTCAGCCTGTGGCTCGGGAGATTTTGATGTCTCCTCTTCATGGAGAAGCGCGATCCACTCGTCGATCTCGTCCGACCGTTCCATGCCGTTCTGGACAAAAACAAGTTTCATTGTCTTGATTTCGTCATCCGGGGAACGGATGGAAAGAACAAGAACCGGATCGGAATTCTCCGAAAATTCAACGATACTTCCGATAATCGAATCCCGAGGAATATCCTTTGCGGTAACTTTGACCTTTTTTTCCTGCGTATCGAGTAAAAAGATGCGCTGGTTGGTGAGGTATGCATGGAAAAAGAATTTTTTGACCGTGATATTGAGCGAGCCGATAAGGACGTGTTCGCCTTTCTGCAGGTATACAGAAAGTCCCCCTTCACCTTCCTCCCCGGTCTCCGGCTCTTCATCTCCCGGTCTTATTGTTTTTGCTGCCCCTTTCTCTGCCGCACTGCCTCCGGAGATATTCGGTCTGCCCGCTCCGGTAGTGGATTTCTCGGATTCGTGAACAATTTTTCCGCCGCAATAGCCGCAGTCGGCTACGTCATCCCGTATATTCATTCCGCAATGGGGGCATTTCATTGGTGATCTCCCTTTCAGTATCCAGAGTGGATAAGTATAATGTTCTCATCTGATATGAAAAATTCTCTGGTCGGATCGATAGGTGCCAGCCAAGCGGTTCCGTTTCATCAGACGGAGATGAATCCCTTGAGGAGTTCAGTAATGCGTTTATGCTCCGTTTCATCTCCGCTGGTGTAGATAAAGACCGCCGCCTCTTTTTTGTTGTTGCAGAGCAGGGCATTCATCCTGCAGCGCGTGCTGTCCCCGCTGAGAAGGCAGTCTTCCGGCAAAATCCGCCCCAGCGTATCGTTGACCATGCTGCGGATAGTGTCCGTGCAGTTGATAACAGCGTATATTCCGCGGTTGACAACCACAACCAGTACCCCGTTCCTGTCCCCTTCACGGGAATCCCCGAGCCGGAACGCACCGTACTTTTCGTCACCGTACATGTTGAGGAATTCACGATAAAACGGGTCGTGACGTTCCTTGAGCTGAGATAAAAAGAGTCCTGTCTGTAAAGGCAGGTAACGGGAGTACCTGGCGTTTATAACGGGGAGCAGGTGGCTGAAAACGGGATTTTCCATGATCCCGGAAAGAGGTTTTTGTACCCGGGCAAAGACATCCCCCCGTACTGCCCCGGTAAAATTCAGGTTCAGAGGTTTGAAAAAGAGCGTCTTTTCCCCGACCGGGACGACGAGGGATCCGTCTTTCAGCTGCGTGAGGCTTCCCGCAGGTAACTTTGGGGACGGGCTGCTGTCAGGCTTTTTTCCCACCGGGAGCTGGAGGGGTTTTCCTCCCGGAACAGCCCCCCGCGCGAGAGATGCCCAGGTCTCTGCTGGAAATGTCTGGTCCAGGTGCTTCCTCCAGAGCGGATCGCGGACGGTGGCGATGGACACCAGCCGGAACCGGGTCCCGACCGGAATAAATTTTGCCCCGCAATACGTGCATTCGATATAAAAATCCGTGTGGGGAATGCCAAAGAGCTGTTTTCCGACAACCCGGTTCAGTATCCCGGTCCGGCACACCGGGCACATGCTCATCCAGGATAAGGAGGAGGCATCATCGTCATGCCCCGCTCCCGGGAGCCTGACACCTGCTGACATGGCCGGACCAGCATCCCATGTCCATGGCGGGAGCAGCCGAACAGCTTTGCGGGGGCGGTGAGCACGGCGGTCCAGGAATTCCGTAGATTCTGCAATACCTGCACTGCACAGCACCTCAACAATCACCGGAACAACGGTCTTTCCCGGCATCCTGAGACGCGCTTCGATGCAGCAGTCAAGCCCGTCATCGGGTTTCACGGCTGCATCCCGGGGTGTCCGGAGCGCAAGGGTTTTGTTGAACTCGGCATTGAGACATTCCATGGCAACACCGAGGAGTTCCCCGGTCACCATTACCCCGCTTCGAAGGAAGGGCAGCCGCGAAACCCGCCTGCTGACGGTTTCACCGGCAAGCGCAAACAGTTCCGGGGGAATGGGAAAATACTGGGTGGCTGACATGAGTTCTATATCGGTTGTTCCGCAGGAAGAATAAAGAATCGTACCATGACAAAGAACGTCAGGGAGTGGAATGAACCCCATTGACGGTGAGAGTGAAGCTACTAAAAACAGGAACAGTTCACCATTTGCACCCGCAATTACCCGCTCATCTTTTTATTTCCATTGAACAACAGCGATACTTTAAAAAAAGTGGAATACCATCAGTTCGGTGATAGATACTTCATAAACAGGAGAGGAGTGCTCGAATGACTGAGACCGTTGCCTATGAAATTACCGGAAAGATCGGACAGATAGAGTTCCGGAAATACCCGCCGATGGTACTTGCGACCGTAGCAGATGATGGAGATGACCGTGGATTTAACGTACTTTTCGCCTATATTACCGGGAACAATCAGACAAGGACGAAAATTCCGATGACTGCGCCGGTAATCACCTCTGAAAAGATCCGGATGACTGCCCCGGTGATTTCCGATGAGAGATCAATGTCATTTGTGATGCCAGAGGGTAAGCGGGAGGAGGATATACCGGTTCCTTTGGACCAGCGCGTGAAGATCTCCACGCTTCCCCCGCGGGAGCTCGCCGTCATACAGTTTATGGGATACACCTCACCGGAGGATGTCAATGCTGCGAAGGTCCGGCTGCTTGAGGGACTGAAAAAAGCCGGCATAACCGGCACCGGCCAGCCAGTACTCATGCGGTACAATGCACCATGGACACCCGGGTTCCTGCGGAGGAATGAAGTAGGAGTGGAAATAATACGTTAAAAAGCTGGATTGAAAGGTGGGATAATTTTTATTTCAAAGAGGAATTCACTCTTATGAAAGAGGTTGCTCCTCTCAGGTACAGAAACATAATAGAGATGTAAAAGTTTATCGCGAAAGTTCAACTATAATCAGGACCTGGCAACTCACCGAAACAATGAAGGATGAACGCCGCCACCCCCCAAGGGACGCCCCAGCGGCGGATCAATAACGAAATTCATCACAACCTCATTGCCCCAGCGTGCTTCAGAGAAGCCCTGATGCTGGGAATTCTTATTAAAAAAATGATTGTTTTTTCGAGAATCCATGAATTCTCGAAATATAATATCCACCTCTATTATGACGGATCAGCGATTTAAAATCAAAAAAAACCTCCTGCCCCGCCATGCCACGGAGAGGCCCTGAAGCGGGTGATCTTCATAAAAACGATAATGAGGAGTTTTACCTGGAGCCATTCCCCGTCAGCAATGACCCTTGAACAGGTCCCTTACCATACCCGGTATCTCGGAAGGGCGGGATGCAACCGGTACACCCAGCTTCCTGAGCCGGCCAATCTTGGAGCGGGCATCGCCTTCACCACCCTCAACGATGGCACCGGCATGGCCCATACGTTTGTCCGGGGGAGCTGATATCCCCGCAATATACGACACGATCGGGAGATCGGTGGACTTTGCCCCTTCCTCTTCAAGGTTCCCACCCACTTCACCGATGAGCACCACGGCTTTTGTCTGCGGGTCTTTTTCGAACCGCTTCAGCACATCGACAAAGGTCTGGCCGATCACCGGATCGCCACCAATACCGACAACGGTGCTCTGCCCGATGCCTGCCCGGGTGAGCTCGTCCACGACCTCGTACGTCAGTGTGCCGCTCCGGGATATCACCCCGACATTCCCGCGCAGGAATAATCCCGCCGGCATGATCCCCATCTTCACCTCCCCGGGAGAGAGGAGCCCGGGGCAATTGGGTCCAATGACGCTGCAACCTTCCATCTTTGCATAGGCAAGCGCTTTCATCGTATCATGCACCGGGATGTGTTCGGTGATCGCCACGATGGTCTGGATGCCGGCATGTGCCTCCTCCATGATGGAATCGGCAGCAGCCATGGCCGGCACGAAGATAACACTGGCCGAGATGTCGTGGTCCCGCATTGCCTCTTTCACGGTATTGTAGACCGGGACGCCGTGGACTTCCTTGCCGCCCTTGCCGGGAGTCACACCGGCCACGACACCCCGTGCGCCTACCTCACGGGCATAGGCATTCATCAGCCCGATGTGGAACTCGCCCTGTTTTCCGGTGGCTCCCTGCACTAAGACACCGGTTTTCTTATCCCCGTAGATCATGCTGCCACCTCCACGGCTTTCCTGACCACGAGGTCCATTGTGTCCAGCATCTCGTAGCCTTTTTCCGAGAGCATGGCCCTGCCTTCTGCCTCGTTGGTACCGGCAAGCCGCACGATCACTTTCTGGGGGATGTCTGCCGCAATGATCCCTTTTGCCACCTCATCGCACTTCGTGATACCACCGAGGAGGTTGACCACGATGACCTTTACCGACGGAACACTACCTACAAGCCTGACCGCGTGCATCACCCGTTCGCTTTCGGCACCGCCACCCACATCAAGGAAGTTTGCAGCCTTACCACCGTAGAACCCTATGAGGTCAAGGGTCGACATGGTAAGGCCGGCCCCGTTCCCGATAACGCCGATCGTGCCGTCCAGTTCGACATAGGAAAAACCGTATTTCTCTGCTTCACGTTCGCGGTCCGTGAGGTCGCGGTTGACCGCAAATCCCTGCCTTCCCAGGGCATTATCATCAATAATGAGTTTCGCATCTGCGGCGAACACACCCTGCGGGGTGGTGACAAGCGGGTTGATCTCGGCAAGCAGTGCATCTTTTTCCAGGAATACCCGGTAGAGCCTGTTGATGATCGGACCGATCTCTTTTGGTGCCATGCCGACAAGTTCCCGGAGCATGAACGGCGGTATCTCCCGCATCAGGGGATTTGCGATTGCCGTGCGGATCGCTTCGGGGTGCTCTTTTGCCGTGATCTCGATGTCCACGCCACCGGCCTCGGTAAAGAGGATCAACGGCTGTTTGCTTGAGCGGTCAACGGTGATGGAAAGATAGTATTCATGCTGGATCCCGAGTCTCTGCTCGGCAAGGACCTCGCGGACGGGCAGCCCCTTGATCTCTTTTTTGAACAGGTCCTGTGTGGTGGCGACGGCATTTTTGCGGTCAGCCATCAGGATACCCCCTGCCTTTCCCCTTCCGCCGACATCCACCTGGGCTTTCAGGACGATATTTTCGCCAAGTTCGGTGAGATGTACCGGAAGTTCATCCGCGGACTGTATGAGAAATCCTGCCGGGACGGGGATGCCGTACTCCCGGATGATTTTTTTTGCCTCGTATTCGCGTAATTTCATGGTGGTGTGCTCCCTGCGGCCAGTTCAATGCCTTTTTTCATTGCTTTCAGGTTGAGTGCCTCGGTACCCTTGGGAACCGAGTCAAGGATCGCTTTTTCAAGCGCAGCTTCGCTGACGACACGGGTTGAAGCAGCCAGTGCACCCAGCATCACGATATTTGCCACGATGTCGCGTCCCAGGGTCTGTTTTGCCTCCCGGGTTGCCGGGATCTCGATATATTTGCAGTCCGGCCGGGAATATACAAGCGTGGAATCAATGAGCATTACCGCATCCTTCCGGGCATGTGCCCCATATTTCTCGAAACCTTCCTGGGACATGATCACGTAGATGTCCGGGTCTGCTACCTTGGGATACAGGATGGGGGAGTCATCGATGATGACTGCGCTCATCGATGCCCCGCCCCGGGCTTCGGGCCCGTAGACCTGGGTCTGAACTGCGAACTTGTTGTCATGCATTACGGCAGCCCTTCCCAGGATCACGGCAGAAAGGATGATCCCCTGACCGCCAAACCCCGAGAACCTTACTTCGTGTCTCATGGTTTCACCCCGAGTGCGGGACGGTTCCTCCGCATAAGTTCCCCGACAATGAACATATCTGTGGGAACAGGTTCGCCCTGCTCCAGCAGCCGGTCATGTTTTGCTTTCAGCATTGAGTGGGACCGGAGGTATTCCACGTGGTCTGCCACCTGTTTGAACTTGTTCCTTCGCCCGAATGCTGTCGGGCACTGGACCAGCGCCTCGATGAAGGAGAAACCCGGGGTCTGCAGGCCGGCAAGGACGGCCTTTTCGAGCTCTTTTACATGATAGGAGGTCCAGCGGGAGACGTAATTGGCCCCCGCTGCGATGGCGAGATCGCAGAGATCGAAGGGAGTCTCGGCACAGCCGTACGGGGTGGTCGAGGAGAGACATCCCAGCGGGGTGGTCGGGCTTCCCTGGCCCCCGGTCATCCCGTAAATCTGGTTGTTCATGCAGACAACGGTCAGGTCAATGTTCCTCCGGCAGGCATGGATGAAATGATTACCGCCGATTGCAGCCAGGTCACCATCGCCGGTGAAGACCACGACATGGAGGTCCGGGTTTGCGAGTTTTACTCCGGTTGCAAAGGCAATTGCCCGCCCATGGGTGGTGTGGAGAGAGTCGGTGACAATATAACCGGGGGCACGGGAGGAACACCCGATACCGGAGACAAAGACCGTATCCTCTTTCTTCCATGCCATCTGCTCAACTGCAGCAAGTGTACAGTTGACGACGGTACCATTGCCGCAACCGGCACAATAGATGTGCGGGAGGCGGTCCTGGCGGTACCAGTCCTCAAAACTCATCGGTATGCCTCCCGTGCAGCCAGCAGTTCAGCAGGGGTATGCAGTTCGCCACCCAGTTTCGGGAGACTGGTGACGGATACCTTGGTATGGCGCTCGATCTCGCGGGCGATCTGGCCAAGGTTCATTTCCGGTACAAGGAAATGTCGTGCATTTTTGAATTCCCCCAGGGCATACTCAGGGAACGGCCAGACTGTCCTGATCCGCAGGAACCCGATGTTGTCATGGGGATGATCGTGCATGATCTGCTGGACGGTACGGACGGGGGCCCCGTACGCGATGAAGACAATCTCCGCATCGGGATTAAGAATGTCAAAATCCGCCATCTCGCGGCGGGCTGACTCGATCTTGTCCACGAGCCGCATGACAAGAGACTCGTGCAGTTTCGGGTTCGTCGCACACGGGTATCCCCGTTCATCGTGGGTGAGCCCGGTCACATGGACCCCGTAGCCCTTGCCGAACTGGGGGAACCCCGGAATAAGGTCGCTGTCCGCTTTGAAGGGAAGCGTCCCCTTGACCAGTGCCTTCCGCGGGACCTGTTCTACCGAATCCGGAATGATGATCTTCTCCCGCATGTGCCCGACCACCTCATCTGCCATCAGGAATACCGGGACGCGGTACTTATCCGCGAGATTGAATGCCTTAGCGGTCAGCTCGTACATTTCCTGGACACTCGCGGGACACAACGCGATGACCGAGTAATCCCCGTGTGAGCCAAACCTGCATTGCATCATGTCTCCCTGTGCTCCCATGGTCGGCTGGCCGGTGGAGGGGCCGCCTCTCTGTATATTGACAACAACGCAGGGGGTTTCGGTCATCGCCGCGTACCCGATATTCTCCATCATCAGGGAGAATCCCGGCCCGCTGGTCGCGGTCATCGCACGGGCCCCGGTCCATGATGCCCCGATAATCGAGGCCATCGATGCGATCTCGTCTTCCATCTGGATGAACACCCCGCCTTTTTTCGGGAGCTTTACTGCCATATGCTCCGCAATTTCCGTCGATGGCGTGATGGGATATCCCCCGAAAAACCGGCAGCCTGCAGCAAGGGCCCCTTCCGCACAGGCAGTATTGCCCTGCCAGAACTCAGTCCGCGTCAATATTCAATCGCCACCTTCTTGGGTTCGTACGGCTGTTCCTCTACCCAGTGGATTGCCTGGTCAGGACAGGTGAGCTGGCAGACACCGCAGATGGTGCGCCCGTAGAGGTGCATCAGCCTGCAGTTCGGGCACCGCTCGGGACGATCAAGTTCGGGAACGATGATTCCCTTGCGGTTGGCTTTCTTTCCCTCTTTGAAAATCTTATACGGACAGACCTTCGTACAGAGATTACAGCCCTTGCAGCGGGTCTCGTCAATGACAAGTTTCATGAAATGCGTCCTATCGTAGTATATATTCGGGGGCTTTACAAAAAACCTCTTCTTTGGATCACTGCCTGCCCGTGCAGGGCGTGGCCGAGTATGACCGGAACACCCTTTCGGCATTGGTCCGGGCGGCCCCGAAGATATCATTCCCGTGGGCATCGATCCCAACCACCAGCGGGAGCCGGTCGAGTTCGATCACCCAGACCGCCTCGGCCATCCCGAGGTCTTCGTAAAAGACTCCTTTCAGGACCATATGAGATGAGGCAAGGGCAGCACATCCCCCGGTAAAAGCGAAGTAAACACCCTTCCCCCTGAGCTGCTCCCGCACCGTCTCGCCCATTCCTCCTTTCCCGATGAGCCCGCGAACACCCTTTTCGATGAGGAACCCGGAGAGCTCGTTCATCCGGGCAGATGTTGTGGGGCCGGCAGCGATGACCTTATTTTCCTGGATGACCGGTCCGCAGTGATAGATGACCGCACCTTTGGGATCAAACGGGATACCCTTTTCCTGCATCCGCAGGTGCGCCTCGTCCCGTGCGGTATAGACGATGCCGGAGAGCTCGACGCGATCCCTGGCATGCAGGGCGAGGACCTCCTCGCCGAGCGGGGTACGGAGCTGGACCGGTCGAGTGCTCATCGCTTCACCTCCACCGTCGAGTGACGGTTCGCCCAGCACTGGACATTGACGGCGACCGGGAGCGATGCCGTGTGGCAGCCGGCCGTCTTTACCTTGACCGCCAGTGCCGTGAAGTCCCCGCCGAGCCCCATCGGCCCTATCCCGAGCTTGTTGACCGAAGTGCAGATCTGCTGTTCGAACTCCGTCATGGTATCGACCGGCAGGAGCAGCGCCTCCTTGGCAAGCGCAGCGGCAAGGTCAAATGTGCCCCCGATACCCACACCGAGGAAGACCGGCGGGCAGGGCTTTCCCTCCGCGTGGAGCATCGTCTCGACCACGAACCCTTCGATGCCATACACGTGCGAAGGGAGGAGCATTGCGGTACGGGAGCTGTTTTCCGCACCCGCACCCTTCGGGAGGACAGTTACAGTAAACTTGTCCCCGGGTCTCACATGAATGGCCGGGATCCCGGCACCGGTATTGTCCTTCGTGTTGTGTCGGCTCAGGGGGTCTACGACATTTGGGCGGAGCGGGACTTCCTTTGTTGCCCGGCGGACACCCTCAGCAACAGCATCGTACAGGGACTGCGTGAGCGGGACATCGGGAGGGATGGTAAGGTAAACAACCGGAATACCGGTGTCCTGGCACAGCGGCACCCCGAGCTCATCAGCCACCTCGATGTTTTTCAGGATGTTGGCAAACTCCCCCCGGGCCACGGGGCTCGTCTCTGCTTCCGCCGCCCTCCCGATGACCTTCAGCACATCCGGCGGTAGGCGGATGACGGCTTCCCGGTATGCCCGGAAGGTGGCATCGGCGAGTGCTGTGTGGATCGGGGTATCGTCCGGAGTCTTCATTTATATTCACTAAGAAGAGCGGGGTAATATAGGGATCGGGAGGAGGGAAACGCGGAGAAAAGTCACCAAGTTAGTTCAGGAGACATAGGAACTCTGACCGGGTATTCTCACCGACGGTACCGGCACAATCAGTATATACCAAAATCCTACACTTTTCGGTAGACTGACCCCCGGTGATCGATAGTAATGACAAAGATCACGAAGATTCCGTTATCGAAGGTGAGGATCGCCCGGTAGGCGCCAATGCGACAGGAATAAAGCGGCACCTGTTCATGGCCTTTGAGTTTCTTGACACATGCCTGAGGGTTTTGTTCGGCGGCAAGTTCGTTCAGGGTTGTGCGGATCCTGCGGGCATCTTCTTTTGGGAGAGCCAAAAGATCTTTCTGCGCCCGACGAGAGAGGTAAACAGCGTACACTTAGATCCCGTGAGAGTCACAGAACTCGTTCAGTTCGTGGGTCTTTTTATTCCGGATGTCAGCAAGCCCCTCTTCGATTGCCTGCAGGGTATCCTCACTGACCATCTGCTGGTCTACCTGGGATTCCATGAGCCGTGTGATGACTTCGTCGTAGGTTTCCCGCGGGTGAGTACGGAATTTCGTGAGAGATTCCTTGGTCTCTTTCCGGATCCGGATGGGGATGCTTTCCATACCTAATGGTAGTTCGGTGTACCATATCAGGCTACTGGTGTATGCATTGAGTGCGACACACAGCAAGAAAGTTCGTAGAATCCGGATTAGGATTGCGCTGCCGGAGATACTGTATGCCGGGTTCCCCCGTACGTGGTACCTTTTTTCAGGGTAAGACAACCACCTCCTTTAAAATAATCGAACACCCTTTTATCCGGGATCTCAGAATGAAGAACGAAGTGATCCCTGTCATAACGGCAGGAAACCAGTTCTCCTGAAGGTTTCATCTAAAAAAAGACCAGATCCGGAACACCCAAAGTAACACCCATTACACCCCTTCTGTTCCCCGCGACCGTGCTACCTATCCAGCCCTCCCTCATTTTGCCTCCTGATAGGGTCCATTAGGGTTTTATAACTCCAAGGATATTGTCCCGTTTGCCTTGAATCTCATGTAAATCGCGTATCCGGAAAAAGTGTGTAAAAGTATACGGTTTTTGCAGGTATAATACAAAAAATATCACAAAAGGGGATAAACGGAGCCCGCAGAGGGGTCGGATTGACCCTTCCGGGATACTCTCCCGGGAGGGTGCTAAAAAAGGGGTTACTTCCCATTCTCCGACGGAGATATGGGGAAGTCTGTACCGACAGCAGCGGTGCCGGGAAGATCCACTGTCGTTGCCTGAAGGGATTCAGGCAGGATATACAACCCTTCGGCCTGGATCTCAAGGACGGAATCTTGCTTTATCAGGAAAAACTGCCATGTCCCTTTGGGAGAGCGAACCCAGAATTCCCGGGCGGTCCCGCTCGTCAGGGGCACCTGGTGAAGGCTCGCGATCTCGCGCTGGTAGCTGTTCATGACCTCCAGTGCATACGTGAACGGTGCCCGCGAACGTTTCACTTTTACAAACACGTTCAGGTCCGGCCCGATGATGATGAGATCGAATGCACAGGCCCGTTTACCGGTTACCTGCTCCACGCTCCCACGACGGGCGGCAATCTCCACGGCTTCATCAATTGCATTGATCGGCCTTCGCCCCCGGGTCATGGGGCGCCCCCGGATACGCCTGGAGGAGTCGGACGGTTCTCTTCGAGATCCTCAACCCGGTATGCGAGATCATTGAGCTTGTAGAAGATCTCTTCGTTCATCCGGTCCTGCCGTTCCATTAAGGAGCAGACAAGGGCGCGTGCAGCCGCCTCCAGTTTCACGTACGGCACTTCGGCATCCTTGTCGTTGATGTCCATCCTGGTGTGGAGACGGCGTATGCTCTTTGGTTTCTGAGGGCGTGCAATACTTTGTCCTCTCAGTGCTGTCGCCCTTTCGACCAGTCGTGGGGCGGTTGCTGTACGTCCCTCAGTTTTTGTCGGCATTGTATCCGAGGAATTCTTCCCGGTTTCCTGTTCACCAGACATGGCTCCAGAAAGTTCGTTGCTCTCATCACCTGATGTAATGTCTGCTTCTACGGTTTTCTCCGTTGTTCGTTCTCTCATGTTACTTTTCTCCTTTTCTTCATTGTCGCAGGGCCCTTTGACATACCAGCATGAATTGCGATACGAGATGAGGTTTTATTATAACACAAAATATTTAGGAAAATAAAGGGAATGCAGGGATTTTTGGACTAACCGGAAGATTTTATTGGTTTTCCGGGAGGAACAAAAATGTTCCTTATGGCGCGTGAGTCTTGAAAGATTCAGCTGATCGGGAGCATCTGGAAAATGCCAGCAGTCAATCCTTGAAATCAGCCAGTGTGATAGGGAGCACCTGGTATTGATAGAAAAATCAGATGTAGAATGATCTTTTCGAATCTCTTTTTTTTCTAACACCTCCCTTTCCCGTTCCTTTATACATCATGCCGGTAAACTCACATAATCAATTTGAGAGGAGGCACCATTTGGCATCTTACGATCCCATGAAAGGAATGATCACATCATATCTTGCTTCACCGCAGGGACAGGAAATGATCCGGGATTATCTCTCATCACCGGAGGGACAGAAAGCAATCTGTGAGTTTACTTCAACTATAAAAGGAAGAGCTGTTATGAAAAAGGTCCTTCCAAGCATTCTCAGCTGTTTGCTCCTGCCAGCGGATGTCCAGTCGACAGTTGCCCGGACTCTCAAGGAAATTCCATAAAATCTGTTTTACCAGGATAACCGTCCTTTTACATATCGGTATCTTTTCAGGATTAATGTGGGGATATCGATTTCACTGTAGGATTGCAAATTACCTGATTTTTTGATAAATCAAACTATAGCCCGCCTTCTATCCTCGGGAGCTTTGGCAGGGTCACGAAAGTGCAAGGAAGACGACGGTAAAAAGGGGAGGACCAATTTTGGATCCTGATTGATATGAAATGCCTCTTTGGATCCTGGTTGTTGTTGCCTGTAGTTACGGGGCCAGGACAGTATCTATTGCGTGAATCACTCCATTGCTGCACACGATATCGGTGGCAATGATTTTTGCCCCACCATTAAGATAAATCACACCACTGGAACTGCTGACCAGGATGGATTCTCCCTGGAGTGTTTCTATGGATCCGAGTCTCATGACATCCGCGGCCATCAGTTTTTTATTCACCACATGGTAGAGCAGCATCTTTTTCAGGTAAAACTTATTGGGGTCTTTAAGGAGGGAATCCATCGTTCCATCCGGAAGCTTCTTGAAAGCAGTATCCGTGGGGGCAAAGACCGTGAAGGGACCGGGATCGGTCAGGTTGCCATCCAGCTGTGCCGCTTTCAGTGCAGTCACCAGGGTGGTGAACCGCCCATCAGCTTCGGCAGTTTCAACGATGTTCTTCATGCCGGTCTGGTTGGTGGGCGCGACGGTTGTTACGATCGTCGTTGGTGCAGCGGTCGTTACGATCGTAGTGGGTGCAACGGTTGTCTCGTTTGTCGTCGGTGCAACTGTTGTCTCGAGGGTAGTTGGTGCAGCTGTTATTTCAGTTGTCACCGTTGTCACCGGGGTTGGCGTTACCGGGGGACTCTGAGTGGCACATCCCGCAAACAGTACGCTCGCCGTGATCAGGACTGCTAAAATAAGGAAAAAGCTTTTTTTCTCCATGACTGATTTCTCCACATCCCTGATTTTACAAGGAACGTTTTAACCTTGATATAGAATTATAAAGAATTTTCTAATTGTTCCAAATCCCCTGATTAATCCTGATTTCCTCAGGTGTCGTATAAAAACAGGCACTTTCCAGTCTCTGAAAGACGTACCTGAAAATTGTCAGCCGATTAACAGGTCAATGTTAATGTTTTCACAATTTTCTCGATGAAATATGTGGTATTGTTAAAAAAAATTTAAAACAAAGAACCGGAAAAATTATTTCTTGTCTTTGCCACCCTTGCCATGGGACGGGCCGTGAGCCGGGCCTTTCTTCTCTTCCGCCTTGGCAGGTTCTGCACCCTTGGCCGGTGCGGTTGCTGGTCCTTTGCCACCCTTGGCCGGTGCGGCTGCTGCTGCTTTGCCACCCTTTGCCGGTGCCTCGGCTGCCTTGGCGGGTTCTGCTGCCGCTTCCTCGACCTTCGGAGCCTCGACGACCCGCTCACCGACAAGCTTGGGGGCTGCGACAATCCTGCCGCTGACCTTGATTTCGCTCACTTTCAGGTGGGAGGGAGTAGGGAGCTTGTGGCCGCCGTGGTTCAGGGCATCCTTGATCTTTTCCAGGTACTGGGGGGTGGAGTAGACGGTCATGATCTTCTGGTTGGGATCGACGCGTGCAGCGGTACCGACAGCCTTGCCGAATGCAAGACGCATACCTTCTGAGACACGGTCAGCACCGGCACCGGTTGCCTGCTTGTTTTCCCGCAGGACGTGGTGGGGAAAGACCCTGACCTTGAAATGGAAGTTCGACCGCCCGACCTCTTTCATCAGCCGGCGGTTGACGGTGATGCGTGCAGCCTCAAGGGCGCTGTGCCGGATCTGGCATGCCTCTTCAACAACCAGGTCGACTTCGGTCGGGAATTCCTGAGACAGGTTGCCCATCTCGAACTGTACAATCTTGCTCCCCGGAACACCACCCATATATTCGCGTCGCGTATAGGCTTTCTTTGAAATGCTCCTGTACATCTTTGCCGGTTTTCTGACCATCGCGTTCTACTCCTGTGGAATATTGTAAAAAGCGGGCATGAATACCCGGATATACCCTGATATTCATGCCGGTACGCTTCACAAACTGCTTTTATAAAATGGAGATGGAGGCTATTAAACCTTACTGGATAGAACAGTGCTGGCCGATCAGATCGAGTACCTGGCGCCGTACCTGTGCGAACTCGACACTGGTACGATCGCGGGGGCGTTTGAGATCAATGGGAAAAATCTGGCAGACACGGCCCGG
>Ga0105103_10000949_pt1 | contig 16376 bp, 23 predicted proteins | sample PPLLaktember2015_2_FD_79107 | JGI IMG/M metagenome (GOLD analysis project Ga0105103, IMG submission 79107) | Freshwater sediment microbial communities from Prairie Pothole Lake near Jamestown, North Dakota, USA - PPLs Lake P7 Core (6) Depth... | ecosystem: Environmental > Aquatic > Freshwater >...
AACATCTTTAAGTTGCATGTTTACTTCTTTTTTTGTTTTTTTAGTACCAACTTGAAACAATTTAGAACCTTTCATTTTTTTACTCCTTTGTTTTATTTATATAATTGTGCAACATCTAATATACCCTTATTATATAAACTGATTTTTTCTAAATCGTGTGTAAATGAAACATTAATAAAACTTGGATGTTTTGCCGACAAACCAATTAAAATAGGAACCAATTCTTCTTTTGTTAAGTTAAAAAATTCAATATCTGAACGCAATCGCAATAAATTTGATAAATTGAATTCTGTTTCTTTGACCTTTTCTTTATGAAAATATAGTGATAACAAAATTGTTTCGGATTCTGATACATACCCCAATGTACCGGTATCAAGCAATGACAAGGGCAAATATTTTCTTCCAAGCACCACCAATAATATTTGGCTTGACGGTTGGGATAACCACCTTCCGCCCCGATTTATAATTTTTTTACTTAATATTGTATAATTATTATTTTTGTCTAATAAATATCTTTTTTTGAAAAAAGGGATAATTTTTGATTTGAAACTTTTACTTTGATATTCAAACGTTAAATCTAAGTCTCCAGAAAAAAATGTTTCTAAAAAATATTTGTTGATTATTTTTATATTTTGTTCTTCTAATAAAAACTCTTTAAATCTTCTCATTTTTACCATTCATTCGGAGCAGTTGTGTGTTCATTGCCATTTTTGTCTCTTCCATTTTTCCAAATACCTTCCCACCATATTCCATCAATCCATGTACCTTCCCACCATATTCCATCAATCCAGGTTCCGCTTTTCCATGTTCCACTTTTCCAGGTTCCCTTTTCCCAGATACCATTAAACCAAGTACCATTTTCCCACATCCCATCCCACCATATTCCGTCTTTCCAAACTCCACCTCTCCAAATACCCCTATTCCACACTCCACTTTCCCATGTTCCACTTTTCCATTCCCCACTTTCCCATGTTCCGTCTTTCCATTCCCCACTCTGCCATATTCCACTCTGCCATGTTCCACTTTTCCAGGTTCCCTTTTCCCAGATACCATCATGCCACATTCCACTTTTCCATGTTCCATTTTTCCAAATACCTTCCCACCATATTCCGTCTTTCCATACCCCATTTTCCCATGTTCCACTTTCCCAAATTAAATTACCAGTTTTTTGATCAATAATGGTGGCGTTTTTTATTTTTATTGTTCCATCCAATAAACCATCAAAAAACCATTTATGTTCTGCATGTCTTTCTAAATTTTCTATATTTTTTAATTGTTTTATACCATACTTATTTGGGTTTTTTCTAATGTCATCATATTTACTCATATCGGCAAGATTAATTTCTTTTTGATTTCGATCAGTATAAAAATTAGCTTTAAATGACCCAAACTTTTTACCTTGTTTTTGATCTAACCATTTTTGTATTATTTTTCGCATATTATCAGTTGTTTTTCCATAACCTTCATCAGCTAACACTAAAACTTGATTCTTTTCATCTTTTGTATTTGTATATGGATAAATTATTATACGACCGATTGGAGCATTGATATTTTTATCATCTGATTTGATTAGATATGCTATCAAAGCATTGTTTTTAATATATTTTTCGATGTTTTCACCGTGTGATGTTTTGATTTTTCCGGTTTTTTTATCTAGTTCGGTACAACTTTTCCAGTCACGGTCCGTACTCATGCCTGCTATATCATATGGATGTCTAGAAATTACAATCATTAAATCATCATCAGAGGCATTTAGGATTTTAGAGGTCTTGTCTTTCATTAAATCAAAATTTTTCTTTAAATCAGGATCTAAACGTTGTAATAATTTGCCAATTTTTATAAAGTTTTTATCTGTACCTTTCTTTTTAGCTAGACCCGATTCCCAATTTTCAATCTCATATCCATTAGCATTCAAAACCTTTTCAATTTTTTTATTCGGGCTTTCATCAAGAAAATCTCCAGATGAATGGTTAAAATATAGTCTATAGACATTTTTACCAAACCAATGATCGTAATGTTCTCGGTTCCAATCCTTTGAAAATTTCTTGGCTACTTTAAGACTTAATGCTTCATTGAAAAGTTTTTTAAATCTCATCATCTTCAAACATCACCCTCTTCAATTCCAACGTGGGTAGTGTTGTAATAGAAAGAACCACTCAATATAACAACATCATCGATTTCGCTGGTGTCTGTTTCTATATTTAGCAATATTCCAATTTTGTCACCAACTTCAATCACATTATCAACTTTATCATAATCTAATGTAAATTCAACTTTATAAACTTTGTACTGCACACCATCTGTAACAGTAGGAACTTCTACTGTCTGCGTCTTACATGAAGTTTCACCGACCCCACTGTAATATGTAACTATCTTTAAATCTACCGTATCATTGTTTGATCCAGAAGCATTCAAAGCAAAATAAATTTCTACTGTAATATCACTAGCACCATCCCAATCAGCATGTACATCAGCTTCAAATGCTAAAATGTGGGCAGCGTTCGTTACACGCCATCCACCACTATGATTTGCGTTGGGGCTAACCCAAGTTGCCCCGCCAGCTACGGCATTTGCTGCAGTCATTGGTAAATGGTAATATCTGCGGTATCTAGTTGTAGAAGCTCTGATGTGATCTGATATTTCAACTTCACCGTCACTGTCAACTCGAATTCCTTCGTCACCACCATCATCACTAATCCAATAGCCATCTAACATTAAATTTCCCTGAAGTGCCCTAGAGCCATCTAAAAGAAAATAATCTTCTAGTAGTGTATCAACATTCGTTTTTGTATAATAATTTGTTGTAATTTCAGTTTCTGTAAAATACCGGTCATCGTGATTGTGGCCAACCAAACTAAGGGCAGTAAATGACCCTCCATCTGTCCCAACTTTCCATAAATCATCTGATTCATCAAATCTTAAAATTGCATCATCTGATGACCCTCTATCAATTCTAATTTGGGCAACTCCAGATGTTACTCCTGCCCCAGTTTCTCCCTCATTTAGAGTAATTTCATCATCTGTTAATTCTAACAACCCATCAATAGTAAGGTTTGTTCCTATTGTTAAATTGCCATAACCGTCAAAAGTTAAATCATCAAAACAATCTAATAGAGAATTAAATTTTGTCCTGATAGTATTAATTTTATCTGTCGCAAGTAGATCTGTTACGCTTAATGCCATTTTATTTATCCTTTTTTATAATGCTCTCATAATTGACCTGTAATTCTTTATAATTGGGGTAGCCCAGTAATTTGTGCTCTCAAGCAAAATTTTTCCAGTCCATCTTACTGGCCAGGCAGGTTCAGAATCGTAATCATATACGACATCAATATCTGTGGTTACTGTTCCATTATCTAAAACATCAGTATCTGCAAATCTAGTTTCTCCGTCATTATTTAATAGTGTCCATATATACAAATTTACATCATCAATTGCAACAACTTTGGCAGAATCTGAAAAACCTTGAATGCTTACATCATTGCCTACTGCAAACCCACTAGTAGAAACCACAGTTAACCGTTGTAGAAGATAAAAATCAAATACATATGTTTTTTTGTAATATCCATTTCCTAAATCAATTGAGTCAACGGGGTCATGAACTAACCTAAACCATATTTGCCCAGTTTCATCTACCTCAGTGCTGAATTCTTTGTTTGCACTCATTGACCCAGCAACATATTCATCAATTATCATTTTTACACCATTATATGCTGGTAAATCTGTTACCTCTTTTGTTCGATATGCATTTACTTGAGTTACATCATATTTAAAGAAAATCAGATTTGTAAAATAGCTCAATATAGGAGAAAGATTTGTTGTTCCACTTTTACCAGTCAATGTACATTTTATTTGTAGTTGTGTTCCAGCCGCATTTGTATTAATTTCTTCTGAGGGGTTAAAAGCAATCCATGTTGTTCCACCATTAATTGAATAATAATATTGTGCTTTTGTTTCAGGAATTTCAACATAATTGTTGGTAAAAATAAACCGGCCATAACCTGCCCATCCACCAGTAGGGAATGATATATTTTCAAAAACAATTGAACCAGATGAACTATATGTCCCTTCATAAAGAACAATGCTCATATCTCTGTCTTGAACTGGAGTCCAAGTTATTCCGTTTGACGAAGTAAATAAATTCCCATCTTGATATGGATTTTTCATAATTAAGTTTCCAGTGTCAAGATCACTTTCACCCAATACCGCAACATAAACTGTATATTCAGTTGATTTACTGCCGATTGAAATGAAAAAGTCTTGCATCGCTGGGATAAAAACGGGTTTTGTTAATGTTATGTGAGTAGGAGTTGTCCCATATAAAGAAGTTGTAATTTGGGTTGGTATTATTTCTTGAGTGTGAATTAAATTTTCATGATCAGGGAAACCATTCTTCATATATCCAATTGTTAAGATTGCAGGTATTGTTGGAGTAAAAGCAGAAGTGTTATAATATTCATCTTCTGTTACAGGTTTAGGATTATCATCGGCCTTTGTTGCAAAAAATACATCTAAAGCAACCAGTAATTTATCATCTTTAAAAATGAATGATTGTGCCAATGGATCGCGTGTTATATCTTCACCAACATTTTCTTTTCTGTTCCAAACTGCGGCAGGCGTAGGAGTTGAAACATCAATAGGAGGAGTAGGATGAGGAACGGCAGATTTTGATTTAAATGGAACAACATTATCATATACATCACGGGACTCATATCCAATTTTTGTAATTACTGTTCTATTCTCAATTATTTTTGTTAACCCTTTACTGCGAAATATTGTTGTATAAATATTGTCATGTTCATCAACAAGTCTTAATTCAATATCACCAGTTCGTGTCCCAGTCGGAACAGAAAAATTGGCATTGAATGAACCATCTGACCCCACTAACATTTTTCCTGTTGATGACCCACCAGACATTTCATTTCTATAAGGTGAGACAGCAACAAGAGGAACATATCTACCACCAAATATCGCAGTAACTTTACTTGCAGGTTCAAAATTTCTACCTTTGACATTAATTGTTTGTATTCTTGCAAATGTTTCTATTCTGTCAGTAATTTCTGTTTTTTCATAACCTACAGTGTCAACACCTAAAGACTGAGTTGCAAGCTGAATATCAAAAACTCCCAGAATTGAATCTTCCTTTGATTTTGAAAATTTTGTTTTTGTTGAAGGAATTTCTGTTTTGAATACTTGATTTTCAACTACAGTTGTTTCAATGATTTCTTCAGCTATCCATTCATCTCTGTCTGGGTTTAGATTTGCAGCCGGCGATTTTTTTATAAATCCATGCGGGTTCAAATTCATAACATCAGATTTTAATGTGTTTGAGAAAAATGATACTTCACCAGTCTTTTGTAATGTTAGAAATTTTGTATTTCCTGCATCATCAACCCACGTGCTTATATTTGTTCGGACATCTGACGATCGATTTAATGTAACAAGTTGTTGTTCAGATTGTAGAAGTAATTCACCATCAAGTAAATTCATAGCACAATTGAATTCGGAATGTTCAGCATCACATCTATACCAGCCATTAAAAGGATCAACAAATATTCCTTTTAATGTTGTTGACTCTTCTCCTTCTTTTGAATCAGACTCCAAAGCAAGTGCTGCAACATTTGCTTCTAAATCATCAATTCTTTTTTTCATATAATGGAGTTGAAACATTGTTGTTCTTTTGAAATTGTATTCATTTATTATTGCTCTGTCATAAGAACAACCAGGAAGAAATTTTATCCATCCTAGTGGCAACATTTCATTGTTGAAAGGTGGAATAAGTGTTTTATCATAATTAGTTGTTTCACCTTCTTTCTGTATTATATTTCCAAATTTATCAATTGAGATTAAATCTGTACGCGCTTTGTAAGAATAATAGTCAACGAGAAATGATGTTCCATCTGCAGGAACATCTCCAACCCCTGTCCAGAATATTGCATAAACATCATTATCAGAGTCTGGGTCTTGGGTAACAGTGAAATCATCAGAAGCCCCTCGAACACAAGTTTTATAATATCTAAAATCGGCAGTGTATGTTACACCAGTTGAAGGTTTTGCTCCTATCCAATGTATCATATCACTAGTTAACTCATAATCAACACCCTGGGTGTAACCAGAGATGTCCAGTATGCTTTCTATACTTGAGAATGAATTACCATATATGTCATCAAAAGCATCATAATCTCCAGACCCTCTAGTGATTATAATGCTTTTTATAACTAACGCAGTAACAATAACATCATGGACCAGTGGATCTAAAACTACAAATGGGTGAATTAAAGTATAATAATCATCTCCATATCCATAAGTATGTGGCTCATTTGCGTGTGCTTGGGTAGTTAGAGCTTTATTGACATCAATTGATCGTGGGACAATGAAGGTATTATCAAATCCCTTCACGTAACATATGCCAGGGTTAACTATTACTTTAATTTTTGTTGAGTCATCACTCTCTGCGGTTTCAAGTTTCATTCCTTCAACCAAATAATTACCAGATTCGTCAAATGTACGTTTGGCTAAAACTTGGGTTAAAAGTGAATAATCAGGTTTTCGAATATAGTTTTGAACAACCGCGTCTGTTAAATTCCAAATGGTAGTCAGATTATTTTCATCATCATACTTTTGAGTTGATGGTAATTCTGGTCTTGGCTCAGGAATTGATGTTATTACTTTTACAAGTACAACATCTACTTGTAATCTATCTGCACCTTCTATTCCATAATTAGAATAACCACTTGCTGGGTCAGTTAGAGTTGAGTCTTCTGAAACACTAATAAACGTTTCATTTACATATAACCCTAAATTTTCATCCCCTGACCCAACAATTGATAATGATTGTGTGGGTACACTCAAAACTCTTCCGTCATAATAAAATTTACCAGCAGACATAAATACCGTATAGTTTCCATATCCATCGTCAATTACTGAAATATCACACCCTTCAACAATTGACCCATTTTTATACATGGTGTCAAAATTTGATTGAAGTTGTTTTCTTCCTAATTCTTGAGCTTCAATTAATTCTCTTGCTTGTAATGCTTTTCCTGGTTTTGATAAAACAACTTTGTAATTTTTGTCTGTAAATTGGGATTCATGGTCTGAATAGTATGGATTAACTTTTAAATCTCGCGCCATAGTGTTACCTCACATATCTATTTATAATATAATTGAAATAAAGAAAGAAATTTTTAAACTAATTCAAATGAGTAATAAGCATAATCTGCATATAGATATTTCATAGCAGATCCTTTTGTTTTGTAAATTCCAAAAGAGGGGCCAAGAGATTGATATATGAAAATTGGTGTCATATCATAAATTGGGGTATCATTGATTCGAAAATAGATTTTTGCATCATTCTTTTTCTTTTCAATTGTCAATTTGACCCAATCAGTTGTAACAACAATACCAGTATCAAAATTTATAATTTCGTTACCATCAAGGTTATAAAGAATTCTCCAATTTGGAGAATTTTTATCATAATAGAATTGTAGATCATTATAGACCATCATATCAATCATGCTCATTCCAGCCTTGATTTTGAATTCATCTGTGGTATTGATTAGATTCAATACTTTTAGACGTTGATGACACACAAATTCAGAAAGTGAAGAATATTGAATTAATTTATAGATTGAATGTAATGAACAATATCCGGTTTGAGCTGACCCAGTATTCAATCCTATAAACCCAACTGCATCCTCGCTAGTATCAAGAGTAGTGATAGCTGCACCAGTACCACTAAATTTGATCTGCAAATGAGGACCAACCATTTGACCATTAGATAGCCCTGGCTGAACCCCAAACATGAAATGCTCAAAAGACTGTTGTGCCTTTAACACCTTTTCAAACTCAACTCTTCCATCACATTGTACTGACATTTTTTATTTTTCCTTTAAAGTTTTTTAAATTCATTCACGACTTCTTTTCTATATTTGATAAGTAATTGTTTTATTTGTGGGTAAGGATCTGTTTCATTGGCAAATGCTATTTTTTTTAATTTTTCTCTCTCAACATCAAATTGTGGATCTTCAATATAATACATTGAACCATCACCCCCCTCTACCCACATATAAATTGCGCCTATACTTATCATGTCTTCCATTCTATATTTAAGTCCTATCATAAACTTTTTATTGAGAATATTACTTATTAATTTTAATTCTTTTTTGATCGCAAAATCAGTATCTCTTTCATATCCCTCGCCAAACAATTTTTTAAATTCCATCTTATTTCTCCTTTAAAGTTTTTTATAACCCATGCTTTTTTATTTTCTCAAGAGCGCTTATTACGCTTTTATCTATTCCCAATTTTTTAGCAGCGTCAATAATACTTCCGTTCAATATGTCATGAAATGTTTTATCTTCTATTTCATATACTATATCATCGTACTGCCTCATTATGTTTAACCCGTCAAATACATCATAAATTGCGTCATTATTATATAAATATGAAATATATTCTTTAACATTATTACCACAACTTTTTTGAAGGTTTGACATTAATGTTAAAGCATTTTTGTAAATTGTATCCTTATTTTTTTTAACAGCGTCAATAACTTCTTTTTCTGCTTTTGCTACAAAATCATCTTTTTCAAATAATTTTTTAAATTTCATCTTTTATCTCTCCTTTTTTAATCGTTAGTAAATGTATTTCTTTCAATGAATTCATCTACGTCTTTCATTGTTAATTCTGACGCATCGATTGTAATTATCATATCTTTCAGATATTTTTCTTTTTGAATTTTCTGAATTACTTTAGGGTCATACACGACATGAAAAATATCTTCAATATTACCCCCAGGTTCTCCTAAAAGCCAAATTTTTTTTCCTTTTGCTTCATTAAAAATTTTTTTAAATTCCATTTTTATTTCTCCTTTTTTAAAAAATCAAAATAAATTCAAACTTTTCACTTTGGCTTGGGTCTCTTGTTATTACTTCTCTATTTTCAAGATAAAGCAATTCACCTTGATCGCCAACGCTTGCTGCTAAATATTCAATACCCGTCAAATTTGACCCATATACGTCTTGAGGGTTCAAAAGAATACCAATTTGCCGAAATGATGTATTTGTGGGGGCTATATCACTGAAAAAAATAGAAGTCGATAAATATACTTTAGGTATTGCTAGTGAATATGCATCTTCATCTGCAACATAATTGTAATCATATCCACCAACAGAAACATCAATACCATATGCATCGTACGGCGTATCTAAAATTGCCAAATGTTTTACTGTAATTTTTTTGATGTAAATTAATTCTGTCACTTGAATGTCAGAGACTGATGGGGTAGGAGGATTGTTTTCATCATCCCATGGAGTAGTTCTACCTATAGCAAGATAAAGATTTTCTTCATTTTTAAAATTTAATGCATTTAAACATCGGGTTTTTGTTGTAAATAATGCTGACATTTTTTATCCTTTTTTATTCAATAAAAGTTTTTACACATTCTTTTAATCCATTGCAATCACTTTTTAAATTAGACATAGTATATGGTCCTTTTTCAGCGGCAACAATATCATCTCTTGATATACCGGCTTGATTTAATTTCTCATAATATTTTTTCCAAAATTGATCTCCCCCGTCAGCATTGACGACAATCCGGTCATAAGCCTCCACACTATCCGGTATTGCATGATGACCGCCTTCTAATATTTTTTCAATTGTTCGTCCCATATTTTTCCATAGATTGATTTTAATTATTATTCTATGTCCAACTATACTTAATAGTTTCGGGGATGAAAAATCATAATTTCTTTTTTCAAACCTATTGATTCCAATTGTACCAATTTTATTTGGATTAACAATTATTGCATCCCAATCAAGCATCCAAGCTTTATAATGATCATCAGGTCTTGAATTTTCCCATGCCCCATCAGACATTTGCCCTTTCATTTCACAATAAAAAATAATCTTTTGCGGCATATTTTTAACATATAATATTTTCTTTATTGATTCTTCATTGAAAAGTTTTTTAAATTCCATTTTTATTTCCCCTTAGTGAAAAGTCACTTTTGAATTTGTACTTATAAAAGAAGAAAGATTTGATTTATAAATTTCCATCAAATCTTTTTCCAATATTGGTAAAATTTCAAATTTAAAATCCATAAATCTGTTTATATAACAAGAAATATATATTTCTCCGGTTTTCATATAAATTTCAGCTATATGATTTCTTTCAGCACCGATGAAATCTATTTTTACCTTATTATTATCAATCAATAAATCAATTGAAAAATTTTCTTCTTTCTCCATCATTCTTTCAAGTAAACCAGAAAATGAATTCATCCCCATAACTACATTTTGCATAATATAACCAATGTAATATGAAGATTCTTTTATTGTATTATTCATATATTATTTATATGTGGGGTAATAATTAATTCCATTTTTTATTCTTAATATATTGTAGTCAAATAAGCACTTAATTGGTAGGGGAAATAATTAGGGTTAGATGTTGCATTTTCAAACGAATAAAATGAATCGCCCCAATCATAAAATGTCATTTGATTAATAATACCTGCCACACCTGAATCTAAATCATTAAAATCCCAATTTCCATAATTATAGATTATGCTATATGTCCAATATTCAGACCATTGGGTTATTGTGCTTGGATTATGGAAAATATTCATGCACCCGTTTTGGTTTTCTGTTTCAAGGGTTGCTTCCCCATATACATATCTCAAAAAGAAAGTCTTTAACCCCACGGGGTGAATTAAATTTTCAATTATATCTTTTAATTCTACATAACCAAATAAATTGGATCGAATTTCATACGTGAAATATGCCCAATATTTATTGTCGTGAATTATTTTATTTGAAGACAGTAAACCTTCTGTTGCGTTACTGGCTATTAATAAATCTTCTCCAGGGTAATAGAATGAAAAGGTGCCAAGATGATTCATTAAACGAAAAATGAAATCATATGATTTTTCTGTTCCTTTTATTGAATAAAAATCTTTAGCATTCTTAATCAATTTTTTAATATCAATGTCTTCAATTCGGTATAATGGGAAATTACTGAGATATTGTTTTATATGTAATTCTAGAATTGAAGAATCTCCCGCGCTATACGGGTCATTTTCTTCTATTTTATCAATATCTAAATAATGTAAAAAATCATTTATCAGATATAAAACTTTTCCATCTTGTTCAAGATATTCTAGATAGTATTGAATTAATTTTTCAAATTTAGGGTATGTAGATCTAATATATACCGGTAAAAACCGATCAATTAGAACAGATAATGGTTTTCTTTCTGACATTAAATATTATTTATCATCTTTCAGTTTTTTATTTATTGCAGCCTGAATTGAAGAAATATCTTTATCAATTGAATGCAAGTCGGCTTTTGCCGTCGGTTTTCCATCTTTTTTTGCTACTTCTGGTTCAAGTTTTTTTCGTTTACCCCGTAGTAAATTTAATTCGTCTTTTAATTTGTCCAGTGTCCAATAAGAATTCATGAATAATTTTGGATCTCTTACTAATTTTTCTTCATTGAATAATTGTTTAAATTTCATTTTTTTTACCTCGTCTTTTAATCTTTCTTCTATAACTATTTATAAAAATTAGGGCCAAACATATGGCAAATTGTCATCTATATCAGGCCAAAATTTTTTGTAATGATCTGGGTTTTTTCTAAGTAAATTTGATTTATGTGAAAGATGAAAATCTTCACTACCTAACCAAGGTGGATAAATTATAGAATTTCCTGATTTCAATATTCCATGTTCAAACAAATTAAACATAAAATCGTTTATTTTATTGAACATTGTATCTTTGTATCCTCGTTTGACCCATTCAATACAAATAGCTTTTGCATATACTTCTAGTGCAAGTGGATAATTTTCCCACATCTTTTTTGCAGGATGATTTCTGAACCCATATTCTGGATCAAATATTGATTTTAAGATTTGATATGCTTCTACTCTTTGTTTTCCCAGTCTTTTCATATCTAAACATTGTGCTGACAAATAAAATTCTTTATATGGTAAAAATGTTTGCATTGAATATATATTATATTCTATTTTTGCGTTGATTTAGAATTTTTTATTTCTTTCCACCAAATATTACCATCAACTTCAACATTTGAAAAAATAGAATTTACTCCAATTTTTACTCGATCAAATATATAATCGTGGCCAGCAATTATTCCATTTTCTTTTACATATTTTATAGAATTTTCAATATCAGATTTCACATTATCGATTGAATGACCACCATCAATAAAAATAAAATCAAATAATATGTCATCAAAATTTTCAGAAAATAATAATTTATTTCTACTATCACCTTTTATTGTATGAATTAAATTTTTATTTTCAGTAAAAAATATTTCAATATTATTTAGAAACAATATTTTTAAATCTGTTTCTGTTGCTAATTTGTGTAGTCCTGTTTTATGATCTTCTGACCCTTCAAACGTATCAATAATAAAAACATCAATTTGTTTTTCAATAATGTGTGGGGCAACTGAACAAATTGACCTACCAAGCCAACATCCTATTTCCAAAGTTTTAGATTTTGGTTTCAGTTTAGAATAAAATTCATTATATAAGAAAATATCATCGTCACTAAACCACCCAGAAGGTAATTGATTTTTAAGCATTTTCAAAATTGAAGGAATAATGAATATTTTTATCAAGACACTTTTTGATAAACGTGTCTTCAATTTCTTTTATTTTTTTCTCTTTATTATCAATAAATGCAATTCTATCAACTGTAAATACTGGCTTTTTACCGCGCTGAATGCATAATATAATTTCATCTTTTCGTATTGCAATATTTAATTCTGAAGATGATTTTTTAAAATACCCCAATTCTTTACATTTTCGATATAATTCTTTGTGAAATAAATAAGTGTCATCATTTTTTATTTGAAGAGTCATAAATAAATTTCCATCTGCGTCAATAATTGCTGGGTTATTTCCGGAAAACATTTTGTCATTTATAACGGATAAAGGAGGGTTAACGTGTAATTCAAAATTTTCAAACATATATGAAAAAGTATCTAGATATTTTTCATTGAATAATTGTTTAAACTTCATCTTTGATCCGATATTATTCCATTAGCCCACAATTTGAATGATCCTTTAAACCCAAGTTTTACAATTTGATCGTAAAATTTTAAATCATTTAAAGAGAAAAATGGATTACCCAATTGAGTTTGATCTGATGGATGATTGTGAATAATTTCTTTTACTTCAGAAATTTCTCTTTTTAATAATTTTAATACTGCATAGAAAGAAATTGGATTAATATCAACTTTGTTTGGGTCTTTACTTGTAACTCTTACACAGCAATCATTGAATACAATTTCAACAACTTCGTATGGAACAAATTCCCATTTTATTCGATGTGTAATTAAAACAGGTGGAGATTTTAATAATGTATATTCAAAATAAACAATCGTTGTCCCATTGACAGGTAATTCTTTAATGACACAGGCATACACAAATAAAATAAAAACAATTAATAAAATAGATAGGTCAAAAAAATACGATCTATTTTTTGTCATTTTGGTTTAATTGTTTTTTTATTTTGTTTAATTCTGATTCAAGCGTTGTTAATTTTTCCAATAACAATTTATTATCTTTTTTTAATTTGCCAATATTTTTTTCATCAGGAGTTTGAAAAAATTTTAATGCCCCAGTTCTTTTATCTCGTATACAGTTTGGCATTTAATTTTTATCCTATTTTTTTCAAAAGCGGCCAAAATTTTATAATTAGTTCTAATACCAATACTCCACCAGTAATCATCCAGAAATATCTATTCATTTTATCTGTTAGTAGTTGATGACTCGTTTTTAACACCCCCATTTCAGTTTTAAATTCGGTCATTCGGGTGTCCATTTCTTTTTTAAATTCAACTATTGTTTTATTTTCTATCCGTTCAAGTGTATTATTTATATTTATCAACTGAGTATTTATTGCCGCCAATATTGCATTTTGCCCGCTAATTGATTCTTCTAACGCAAAATGTCTGTCGCATAATTCTTGTTGTTGCATATTAAAATCTCCTGATAGTAGTTGTTTTGTATGAAGAACGCTCATAAAGTATTTATAATTTTATACTATAAAATCTGACAACATTTTATTATCTTTTAAAACGGAGAAAAATAATCTAGATAGAGTATCAACAAATGGATCATTTTCATTTAATTTAGGATCTATTGTTCCTAATAATTCATGCAGGACTTCATGGAAAAGTATTGTTATTTTTTTGTCATTAGAAAATTGATTAGCTATTAAAATTTTTTGTTTCATAAAATCTAATGCCCCATCACATTTTTCTCCGTCGACTTCAATTTCTGATAAACATTCTACGGTGTAAGTCATTCCCATAATTTGTAATTTTTCAATTTTAACAGGTTCATCTTTTTTCATTGTCTTACTCCAAATAGATTGGTTCGACAGATATTTTACGATGCCATGATGCCTTTGTTTTTCCGTTGATTTGTTTTCTGGTTCTATAATATTTAATTTCACCATGTAGCATGCCCATTGGTGATTCAAATGCCCCAACGTGTTCAAAATAGTGTCGATTTCCTATTTCATAAGTACTTAAAAATGAACCAGATACCCCATAATAAAATTCTTTTCCATCTATTCTGCCTTGAGGAATATTTGGTACTCGTTTTATTATTCTATCAACTTCCAATTGGTGTAAATGAGCAGCAATTGAAATATCAGCATGACACCATTTAAATAATTGGTATAGAATATTTTTACTGTACCCTCGAGTTGACCCACTTCCACCTCTACCATGATTCATTAAAATAGAAACAGTGTAAGATCCACCAAAATTTTCAATTGAAAAAATATAGTTATAAAACCCAACATATCCTAATTTTTGTGAATGAGGGAAAGCTGAAGCAATGTAATCATAAATATCAAATGAATTAAATTTGATATATTTCTCTTCGTGATTTCCAACAATAATTCCACGTACTTCTTTTTTGATAGGTTTTAAAATTTCTATTATATTATTTGCCTGTATTTTTGGCAGATCTTTTAAATCTCTTAATTTGTATTTTTCATGAATAGATATTGGGTCAAATCGTTTTTTGTCACGATGAGTAATAGCCTCGATCAAATCTCCCATTAAAAAAACATTGACGTGAGAAAATTTCTTTTTATAATTTACAATTAAGTCAACTGCTTTTTTTAAGGCACTATAATTTACATTGCAGTGCCCCTCATGAATATCTCCCAACCAAAATAAGTGAATAGGTTCTTTTTCTTTTAAACATACTGAACGGTCAATTACATTTTCCAATTTTTACTCTCCTGTTATAATTTTAAAAAATTATAACAGGGAAATTATTTCTTTGGTTTTGGTTTAATCTCTTCAATTTTGGGGGAATCAGTCTTTGGTTCTTTAACCTCTGGTTCTTCAACCTGCGTTTGATTAATTCGTAAATTTTGATTTACTTCATGCTGAATTGCATTAATTAAATTATTTACATCATTCCATGGTCTCGTAGAAAGATAATTCAAAACAGCATTAATAGTTTCAACACTCAATGTAACATTTGTAATTTGTTGATTTGGCCTCATTGTTTTTTTACTCCTAATATTTATTTATATCATATTATTATATTTTATTAGATCTTTTTATGTCTTTTAGTTTATTATTCATTGGAAAAATGTTGTGTAAAAGCAAAGTTTAAGAAGCGATCACGGTAAATTGGTTTGAATTCTCCAAATTTAGATTCTAATTTAGAATTTATCATATTTGTTAATTGCTTTGTTATTTGAGTTTGTAGCTCTGATCTATTAAACATTAGTTGTACTACTTTAATCCTATTTTCTTTGCCGTCATCTTCTAGATATTGAAACAAATTTAAATCAATAGGGCATGTCAATTTAAATGTAAATGTCATTTTTTGAACACTTTTAATTTTGCTATTGCTAATTGATTTTTTTTCAAACAATTTTGATCCTTTCATTTTTATTTCTCCTTTAAAAGTACGTATTATGTTTTTTGTATGAACTGAATTGATTTATCATTTGCTTATAGGATTCCGTTTTAAACATCGTACCACCATAAACATCAAATATCTTTTCCCAACCAGCATTTAAACCCTTTATGTGATTTTCTAATGATTGAAATATTTTACGATATTTCTTCGATATTCTGTCAAGATCTTTGTAAAGGTCACTATCAAGAATCGGATCTTTTCCTGCGGCAATAACTTTTTTTACTTTCTGGGAATATGCCTCAAATTCTTTAAAACACTCATCAAGAGGAATTTCACCTTTTATTTTATTTATTTCTTCTAGTTTATTGAAAACAAATTGTTTGATTTTTTCAATGATTTTTTCATCTGGAATATCAACAGTAATTTTTTTAGGTGGGTCATCTTTGTTTCGTT
>Ga0105103_10000950_pt1 | contig 16363 bp, 29 predicted proteins | sample PPLLaktember2015_2_FD_79107 | JGI IMG/M metagenome (GOLD analysis project Ga0105103, IMG submission 79107) | Freshwater sediment microbial communities from Prairie Pothole Lake near Jamestown, North Dakota, USA - PPLs Lake P7 Core (6) Depth... | ecosystem: Environmental > Aquatic > Freshwater >...
CGCTCGGGCGGGTCTTGAAGCTCGAACCCCCTCTGCTTCGCCACTTCCCTCAACTGGTGCTTACTCGTGATCTGCATCCCCAACTGGATGTCGTAGTAGCCGCCGGGGTGCTCGGCCTGCATCCCGATCAGCCATTGCCCAACCGGGGGGCTGAACTGACGTTCCGACTGACCTCCGCATTTTTCGCACGGGACCGGGGACTTGTCGTCCACGCGCCGGATTTCCTCCTGCACATGCCCGCACCCGCACCGATAGTCATAGGTTGGCATTACCGGATGATCCTTCGCTTGCGCGGTAGCGATGGCTCGGGCGCCCCTTTGCCGGCGGCGAACTTGGAATAGCCCCCGAGAGCATCGTTGATTTCCGTGTCGGTGGAGGCTCCCGCCTCGTCCACCCGTCTCCTTATTTCCCTACGGAGCGCTCCTGAGACGGCGCCGGCTGTCTGTTTGGGCGTTTTCTTCATCGGTAGTTCGCTCCTCCCCCGCCGGACAGCATGGACGCGCTGGTCTGGTTGGCCGGCGATTCGTTTTGCTGATAGGCGTTCTGGTCGGTGAGTCCGCCTTGAGGGGCCGACGCCGCCACGCCCTGGCCGCCTCCCTGCTGCGCGGCCTGGGCTTCCGCCTGCTTCTGCATGATGAACTGCTGGGCCGCCTGGACCACCTTCTGCTGGAAGTCCGGGAAGTTCTCCAGTATCTGCAAGAGTTCGGGCGGGATGTTCAGGGGCGGCAGGATTTTGTTCAGCGGCTTGATGTTCATCCGCTCCGCGATGATCTTGATGAGCTCAAAACTGTTGACCCGCGGGTTGTTCTGCACGAGGTTCAGGAATTGCATGGCCTGGGCGAGTTCCACCTGGCGCGTGATTGGGAAGGTGTTGCTCGACTCCAGCTTGATAATGAAGTTCTGCTTGAAGGGACAGGCCGAAGGCAGGAACTGGACCGGCATGGGCCGGCCGTCCACCCCGTCGATCATGAGGTACTGCAACTCGTTGACGATGGGCGACTCGTGGAACATGACCTGCGCCCAGGCGTTCGCCACGCGGGTCAGGTAGTCCTCCCACAAGAGCGAGCGGTCCATCATGCGGACGCCCATCTGCTGACCGCGCTGCATCGACGCCGTGGCGGTCTCGCCTTTCATGGGCTGGTTTTGCGAGGCCAGGTCCATGCCGGCGGCGTCCCACGCGGCGTCGCGGGCCTGCTGCTGCGCGATGTAGAGGTCTTGCCCGACCGGAGGAGTCTGGACCAACTGGAGGGTGTCGGGCGGGACCGGCCCTTCCACCCCGACGATGCTCATGTCGGGGGCTTCCTCCAGCATTTTCGCCTTCTCGTTGTCGATCACGAGGGTGTTGACGACCCAGACGGCCTTCGACTGCCGGACCCGGTCCATCTGGACCGACCGGAGATAGTTTAGTTCGTCCTGCTGGTCCATCATCATTTCGATGTCGGACGGGCCGTAGAGCGTGTTGGGGATTTCATTGAACGCGAAGTGGAAATAATGAAGAGTGTCGAGGTATTCACGGTATGGCCGGTCCTCGTCCCGGATCAGGGTGTCGAGCGAGATGGGGCAGGCCCCGGACTCCAACCGGTTCTTCTCGACGAACGTGAGGATGCGCCCCTCGTCCTCCAGGGTCGTGACCTCCCAGAACCTCACCCACCCGTCGCGGTCCCGCAGTTCGTCCCGGAGATGGATGCTCTGGTTCAGGGTGGGGGTTGGCGGAGTCATGGAGATTTCGGTACGGCCGGTCAAGTCCTCGGAGTAGAGCGAGGGCTTGATCTTGTCCCGGATGGACCGCTGGATGGTGCTGTCGTCCATCACGTCGGCGTAAGGACGGATGAACGACTCCGCCACCCACCGGCCGCCGTTGAGCTTCTTGGCGGTCGGGTCGATCGCGATGTCGAAGGGATCGACCCGGCGGATGTAGGCTTGCTGATTGCGGAGCCGATCAGCGGTTGATATAGCGGCGTAGGTGTCTTGCGGCACGTCGTAGTAGCCCACCTTGAGGGTGCAGTAGGTCATGCAGATGCAGTCCAGGAGCGCGGCGCGGGCATCCGACTTCACGTTCATCAGGCGCCAGAACTTGTTGTACAGGGATTCCCACGCTTTCTGCTGGATTTCCATGAACCCGATGTCCACGTTGGGCATGGGATCGGCGCGGACCATCAGGTAGGGGTCGTTCATGTAGAGGGCCGGAACGTAGGTCTTGACCACGTTCCAGGTGACGTTGAGAACGGAATGGTAGCGGACCTGGCTGTACTCGCGGGCGGTTTGAGACCATTGGTCGCCCAGCAGATACCGGAGCGCCGTGTCCCAATGCTTCGCCGCCTTGTCATCCCGTTCGGCGATCCCGGCCGAGATGCGGCGGGACCAAAGCTCAACCTTCTGATCTTTGTTCAATCCTGCCATTATGGAATACTCTACCAGAATGGAATACCCTTGTCAAGCAAAAGATGAAAAATCTACATCTTTCACTTTTTTCGAATCTTTCGGTGGTGAGGTTTCATCTAAAGATCAGGAGGACAGAAAGATGAGCAAGACAGTTAAGTGGGCGGCGGTGGCGGTGGCGGGGGCGGTGATTATGTTAAATTCCATGCCTGACTACATTGACATCTATCACGGTTCCGAAGTGGTGTCCGGGCCGTCGGAGCCTTTCAGGGTGAAGGTCACTCACTGCGGGGTGGACCTGATGGACATGGAGGTTTCTTGCGTCTCTACCTACCGGCCGCGGTAAAGCACCCGGGCGGCCCCGTGGGAAGTTTGAATCCGGCGGTGGGGGCCAACTGGTTTCCGCCGCCGGTTTTCCTCAACGATCTTGAGGGGATCGTCACCAACCCGCATGTCCCGGGGGCGCCGGGCGTCCATGAGGCGCCGGTCCTGGCGGCCTCGCGGGAACCTCCTGTCCGAGAGAAAAATCGCTATCATGTAGGCCATGAGCCGGTCTGAGAATTTCCCCTGCGGGGGGCCGGTGCGCCGTCCGCCTGACGTTCCGTCCGGGTTGTGGACGTACTCCTCGGCCTCCATTATCAATTCCGGTGAATTAATCAATAGTTGGCCGTCCATCACCATCGAGTCGAAGAAGGATTCCAGCAGGGGTTTGGTTACGCCGGTCGTGAGCCAACCCCATTTGGGGGCTGAGTTGTGCCGGACCTGCCCGAATGACTCCATGCGGTAGAGGTTCCCGTACCCGAGATCGTGGATGGCCTGGATGACGGCCAAGCCGTGGTTGTTGAACTCGGGCGCCAGCATGGCGTTGTTGTACTTCTGGCCGACCGCGCAGAGGACGCGGGCCAGTTCGTTCGTCGGGACCATCGCGGCCCATTCCGCCGCCTGTTCCAGCGTCGAGCAGTCCACGACCTCGATGGCCTGGTAGCACCCGTCCTGCAATCCCTCGGCGGGGTCGCACCCCACGATGTACTGTCTTCCGGCGGAGGGCTCCTTCCAGACCTTGAGCGGGCCTGACGCGGACTCCAGCAAGACCCCGCGGTCAGTCCGATACCGGCGGGCCGGCGTAATGTCTTCCGCCATCTCCCTCATGTGGCGCAGCACCCCGACGTTGAACACGTTGCGGCCCTGGCTCATGAGGAAGGCTTCGTCGTCGGTCGAGGGGTACTCCTGCTGGAACTTCTCGATCTTGTTGTTGCACTCGTCCACCAGGGTGCGGCGGCGCCATTTGAGGGCTTCGAGCGTGGCGCCCATGCGGAGCAGGGTGTCCTCGGAGTAGTCGAGGTCCAGGATTTCGCCGGGCTCCAGGGGCAGGCGGTACTTGTCGTACCGGAACCACGGGATGAACAGCGCCCGGTATCGGCCCTTCCCTCGCTTGGCCCGCTGGTATCCCTCGTAGAACGCTCCGCCGGCCTCGGCCCCGGTGGACTCGTAAACGATGGTGGTGCCAGGCACCCGCGGAACGGACTGCTGGAGGGCGTTCTGTATCTCCCCCGCACCCGGCCCCCAGAAGGCGGACTCCGAGCCGTGGACGTGAAAGATGTTGTCCGACCGCCCGATCCCGCCCTTGGACATTTTCTGCATCTTGTCGTCCGACGCCATGACCTTGATGTGAGAGCCGAGCCCGGGCTTGCCGGCGCGGTCGGGATTGTCGAACAGCATCTCCCGGGCGTTGGCCCGACGGGTCTTCGGCTGGAGCCATAGCGGACTGGCCTGATAGAACTTCTCGTACATGGCGAACAGGGTCTTGGCCGCGTCCATTTTGTGCGCGATGATGTAGGAGATGGTATTGCGGTTGAAGATGGTGTTGGTATAGATGTAGGCCCCCACGAAAGTCGAGAGTCCCATCCGGCGGGCCTTGAGGACGTAGAGCCGGACCATGCCATCCGTGTCGAGTTGGCGCTGAAACTCCGGCCACACGATGTCGCGCTGGACGTTATTGAGGCGGAACGGAATGTCGGTGGGACTGTCCTGCGCCTTGATCGCCAGGTAGTTCTCGAAGAACCACGGCATCCCGTTGTGGGCGATCAGGGCCTTGAGTTCCCGGGAGTTCATTTGATGGCGGCGGCGACACTCTGGGCCGATTCCATCCGGCGGACGAACTCCAGACAAGGCTTCCCTTTCCCGGTCCCGGGGTACTGCTTGGCGAACTCGCAGTTGCCGGTGAAGCACTCGGTCCCGGAGTTTCCGGGGCAATACTTGTCCCGGATTACCCAGTACGTGGGCTTTCCCGCCACGGTCGAGGAGTACAACGGCTTGACCGCCCACACCACCGCCGAGATATCCTTGGTTACATCGATACTCATCTGGTGATCCTCGCCATTTCGGCGTCAGCCAACACTCTCGGCCAATACCTGATGTTGGAAAAGATCGATTCGGTTTGTTGAGTGTTGACGATGTAGTGCAATCGAAGCCGGCACGACGCCGGCGGGACCGCATCTCCTACGGTGGTCGCTCCCCTGGTCCCTCCCGCCGTTCCGTCCACATAAAAGTTCACCCCGGCGGAGGAATATCTCAACGCCACTTTATGCCGAACCGCTCTGGCCCAATTGGTTGCATTGAGAGCTAAAGCTGAGGTCGTTTGATTGGACCCGATGTAATAATTTGCCAGCATGTTTCCGGCACTCTTGTATAAAGTCAGATAATAAGTTCCGGCCGCGTTTAGGTTTATCAACGATAAATAGTATCCAGATTGTCCGTCCGTCACTGTTCTCAAGGGAACGATTTCCATGTAGATCGTGCCAACATCTCCTCTAACGGTCCCGGAACAATCCTGACCCGTTACGTCCGCCGCCCTGGTCGTGATGGCCGGAGTAACCAGGGTTTTTATCAGATTGTCGGCGAACACCTCGACGAAAGGCATCCGGGCGTCCACGGCTTGGGCGCCAGTTTTGTCCGGCACGAGGCGGAGGATGGCGGTTTCGGCTCCCGCTCCGGTCCCGGTGTACTCGTGGTAGAACATCTGCCACGACGCCGTGACGGTGATGTCCCTGGAAGCCGTGACGGTCCCGGCGGAATCGGTCAGGACCAACTGCCCGGTGTGAGAGCCTGCCGCTCCGGCCGCCCGGCGGATCCAACAGCACCCATAAACATTTTTCGACGAACAAGCCGCGGCCGTGGTGTTCTGGATGTAGCCGCCGTTTGAGGTCGGAGTGAGGGTCTGCGCTTGGTTCGCCACGCCAGCGGGGTCGGTCACGTTCTTCGCGCTCACCGTGCAGTTGGACGCCGTCCACGCTCCAGCAGGGATCGTGATGGTCATGTCGTCGGAATCGGTTACGTCGTTGGTGCGGGCGAGTTCAACGTGCAGACCGTTAGCCGCGATGTCGGAGAAGGCAGTGGTGGGGAGCAGTTCGTTGTTGCCGTGGACAACGTAGGTGTTGGGGGCGTTCTGCTGCCGCTTGACCGAAGCTCGGGTGATGGTCATGGCGCCGCCGGTCCCTGCTGCCGGGGTCAGATTGGAAGTCAGCGGCAAATAATACGTCATGCCGGACGGGAATTTTCTTCTCGTCCCGTCTCCGAAGATGCGGCTCGGCAGCAGAGCGGAGCTCATCAGAACACCAGAGTGCTGCCGACTCTCGTGAGCTTGACGTTGCCGGTGGCGGACTTCGCGATCAGCGACAGGGCGGTTCGTCCGTTCGCCAGGAAGTGCACCGGGGCTTCCGCCACCGCCAGTTCTCCCGCGGTGGAGGACGCCGTGCCCCAGATGTTCCAGTACACGTCCACTTCCGGCACCATTTTGTACGAGGCGTCGGCGATGATGGTGGTGGAGGCCGCGGTCGCGGTCGTTGCGATATTGGTGGGGGCGGCCAGAGGCCCGACGATTTGGATTCCCTGCATGGTATCTCCTTAGGCTCCGAGGTTGAGGATGAAGCCGGCGCGGTCGAGCACGTCCCGGCTGTAGTTGCGTCCGGCGGTGTAGGCATCCACCGGCTTGCCTTCTTCGATGGCCCGCTCGACGCGGGCGGTCCCGCAGTTGTAGGCCGCGAGGGCTTCGCCCCACCGATCCCCGCCGTACTTCCGTTTGAACGCATCGAGGTTGTGGTCCAGCAGCCAGCACCCGAACGCGATGGAGAAGGCGGGGTTGCGCCAGGCGTCGTCCTCGATCCCGTCGCGGTTGAGGTCCAGCAGACCTTTCCAGGTCCGGTCGTCCGCCTGCATGACGCCCCGGCCGTGTCCGCGGTCCCCGGTCCCCGTGGGGTTGCCCCACTGTCCCAGCAGGCGTCCGGCGCCGGACTCCCGGGACAGCACGCCCATGACGATGTGGGGATCGAGGCTGAACCATTGGGCGATCTGGACGGTCAATTCCTTGAGGCGGAACAGGTAGGGCAGGTCCGCCATGACCGATGCTTTCGATGCGGCGGAGATAGTCATGGTTTCCCCGAGATTCCGTGAAAAACGGCCAGGCGGTTGCGGAAATTGCGTTTAGTCTGGACGAGAGCCTGGAGAAGGTCGATCCCGTTGTTCGATCTGGACCGGGGGGAGGGGAATCTCCCCAGTTCGGATAAAATTTCATCCAGCATCCGATGACTCTGCCGCCGAATCTCGGATGGACGTTTCGGCCTTGGCCGGGAGGTCATTTCGCGCCCTCGCTGGCGGCCGGCGCGGGGACCGTCTCCACCCTCACCATCCGGGCCGTGAACTTCCCGGCCGTCATGGTCTCCGCCCACCGCTGGCCCGCGAGCCACCACGCCTGCCGGACGAGCCACCAGATCACCCGCCACTTCTCCGTCCGGGTCATCCCGCCCGGCCGATGGATGGTCAGACTCGCCACCAATCTTTCGCTGGGTTTCCCTCTCACCCTTCCCCTCCTTGCTCTTGCTCGACTATCCCGTCCTCGAAGCCCCCGCCTCCGTCCTGCTTCTTGCCGGCGGCCCCGATTAACCCATGCAGCTTCAGCGACTCCTTGATCGCCCACGGCTCACCCCGCATGATCGCCCTTCCCAACTGCCGCAGGGTCTGCTGCAAGTACAGGCCGTGCTCTCCAGCCAGCACGTGCTCCACGATGAACTCCCCCAGCTCCTTCCGGAATCCCAGGGAGTTTCTCAAGTCCCGGACGCTCCGGGGGTCGCACCCCATCTCGGCCGCGAACTTCCGGGTGTTCACCGGAGCCCCGCCGGCCGCCGCCGCCGCCAGGCGGACCTTTAACTCCGCCCTGATCCCCCGAGGCCCAGGCTTCGCGAGCTCCACCACGAACTTCCGGTCCCCGCGCTCCATCGCCGCCCGGGACAACCGCTCGTCCTCCAGGCTCAAAGGGTGCGGTTGAATCTGTAACACAAGATTACCCATTGCAGGCTCCCTGTCGAAACACGCCGGCCAAAAGATCGAGATTTTCTCCGGGGCACAACTCTTCCAGGCGGGGAGACGGCCACCACTTCAGGCGCTCCACCTCCAAAAGGCCGGAGTCCCCAATGCCAGTAACGTCATTCCACAGTCCGTCCATACCCATATCCTACCATTTTGGAATACCCATGTCAAGAACTTTTATTAATGTATCACGGGGCAGAAATTACTCCAGGCAGAAGTGAGGAGGATGAGATATATACACGCGAGCGCCGACCCGCGCCTGCCCATCTCCGCCCCCGTCTGACCCCACCCCTATTGAATCTGAATTCACTGTCATGAATCTGAATTCAGAATCTGAAATGCGAATTCAGAGATCAAATACAATTGTTACAAAATGGAATGTAGTAAAAATGATACATGAAATTTTTACCGGTTAGCGGGAGGGACTGGTTTTTTCTCTCCCGGCCCTTAATAGTTAATACTTACTATTAGATATTAATATTATTAAAGAGCAACAATCATGCCTGAATTCAAATTCAGAAAAAAGAATTTCAATTTAATCTTCTGAATTGGCATTCACTACTTGAACATCAATTCATGGTTGGGAAGTTATTAAACCTTTTTTCATAGGCAGAGGGAAAAGATTGCGATACATTAAATATCCGTATTTACTGGATATTTTCCGTGATACACTAGATATGGTGGTTATTAATGTCATACCACTAGGCGAAGGGCATGTTTCACGTGAAACTTCCGAAAAAAGAGAAGACATTTAATATCAGATAGTTAGGGGAATTTTTCACTTTTTTAGAAAGCTGGCATGAAACGTGATACATTAATATTACAAGAAAACGAAACGCCAACCGAAAGCAGCCAGCGAATAGGGGGAAGCAAATGGGAAAAAATGCAGATAGGAAGTTACAGAGATATGGAACGATCCCGACGGCGGATCGGGACCAGCTGGCAAGAGAGAGGCTCTTCCACTCCTGTTCCGCGGCTCCCGATGGACTCCGGAGAGAATACATCAATACTATGGTGGCGCACGTCCGAGGAGAGGGGGCCGCTATCCAAGGAAAGGACCACGGCCGGGATATGCGCCATCAGCCCAGATATCCTAGAGTTGTCAGGATGGTGGCGCAAGTCAAGCCGATGGAAGGGCAACACTTCAGCAGGCCGCAAGCTAACATCAGATGGCAAAGAATCGAAGACGATAAGTAGTTAGGATTAAAGCGGATTCGAAAATAATCCGCTTTTTTCCTAAAAATTTAGAATCCTCAAATAAATGTATAGCATCTAATAGGTAGATCAAGAGGAAAGGCCGAAAGGGAAACTGAATAGGCGAAGAGAGGGGGGCAATGAAAAAATTGGTGATGGTCAATAAGGTCCGGCCCGGCTGGCAATCAATCGGGACCGAGCGGCGCTCGAATCCGGCGGCGCGCCGGAGGGCTCTTGAAGCGGCCAACCAACTTTTCAAGGGGGCGAGCAAATGAGACGATAGGCGGCCAAGCGGCCAAGGGCTAGCGGGCGCACGCCTGCGCCCTTCATGCACCCTCGAAGCGGTTCGAGGGCGGATGATAGGCAGGCAGACAAAGGGGGCGAGCGATGATTCACATCGAACAAAAATACTTGGAAGACACCTTGCGGGACCAGAAGAAAAAAATCCGCAAGGCGCGGGGAGTTTTCGTCAAGTGGGAAGCATACATAGAGGAACCGGCGACGTGTTTCAGCCTGAAGATTCACTATCTCCGGCGAATGCCGGACAATACCTTCGTGGCCGACTGCTACGGGGTCGCAATGTAAAAAGGGGGGCGAACATGGACAAGCAAAAACAAGCGGGCGAGCGCTCAAAACTCACCGAGTATCTCGCCACTTGCCAACTCATCGGAGAAAAGCCCGATCTTGACAAGGCCGAACAGCTGGCGGGTCTTGACTACTGGGCGGGCGTGGACGAGTTCGCGACCGAGCAATAAGCGGAGAGAAAGCCTACCGCAAGGTGGACTGGAAGGCCATCGCGAAAAGCCTCAACGAGTTTTAACCAAGGGGGGGGCGATGAAAATGAAACCGGCGGACTATGCCAACCTTCAGGCGGAAATAAACTATGCGGTTGAAAGCGGAAATCTCAACATTCGCAAGCGTCACGCTGAATATCAAGAAAAAGGGCTTTCCGCGGAGCGGTTCGCGTGGGACTTGCTTTGGTGGAGCGGGGCGAACGTGGTGAACTTCTACAGTTATCTCAATGACAACCATATCAGCACGGCCTTGCTGAAAATCACCAAAGAATTACTGGACTCATAAACCAACCAAGGGGGGCGAACATGTTTGACCATATCCTCCCTGAAATCTGGGAGTGCGACGGTTGTGGAGAAATGCAGGCCGGAGAACAATTCACGACGGAAGAAGGCGAGGTTATCTGCCAAGATTGCGCGAACAGCACCGACTACGGGCGGTGCGCGGATTGCGCCGACCTTCATTCCGTGGACAATCTGACCGGGACGGCGGGCGGAGATACGGTGTGCGACGATTGCTTGCAGAATAACTATGCCCATTGCGAAGAGTGCGAAGAGTGGTGCCCCGTCTCCGACTTGACAACGGCGCAAACTAGGAACCCGCGCGGGAGATGGACGGAGGTCGGGGTTTGCGACGATTGCCGAGATCGGCACTACTACCGTTGCCAAGACTGCGACACCTGGACCCACGGCGACTTTATGAGCGGCGATAGGTGCGACTCCTGCTACGAAGACCATTGTTTCACCTGCGACGAATGCGGCGGTACGTTCCACGTAGATGAAATGGGGAATAGCTCGGAAGGTTGTTACTGCGAGGATTGTGCGCAAAGACAGGACAACGGAGGGATAAACGATTATTCCTACCGGCCCGACCCGGAATTCTACGGAGTAAGCCCGGACAGACTGTACTTCGGGTTTGAGTTGGAAGTGGAGAATGTAGCAAAGAAAATAACCAATGCGGAGGCGGCGAAAAGAGTGGTCGGGGATGAGACGTATTGTAAACACGATGGGTCGCTAAAAGACGGGTTTGAGATTGTGTCCCATCCGTTCAGTTGGGAGTGGTACAAGGAAAACGGGGAACTATTCGACGAAATCTTAGACTACCTGACTAAGAATGGGTTCCGGTCTCACGACACCACGACGTGTGGGATGCACGTCCATTTGAGCAAGCAAGCGTTCACCACTCCCCATTTGCTCCGGTTCCTGCACCTGTTCTACCTGGACGAAAACCGACCGTTGATCGTTAAGATCAGCCAGAGGGAACCTGACTACTTGGACCGATGGGGAACTACCAAGGGCAAGGACAAGAAAATGCTGGAGGAGGACGCAAAACAGGGCCGTCAGACCGACGGACACCGCTACACGGCGGTCAACATGCTCAATTCCGAGACGGTAGAGGTCCGGGTGTTCAGAGGGACGCTGAATAAAGACCGATTCAGGAAAAACCTGGAGTTCCTCCGGGCGGCCTATCTGTTTACCGGAGCGTGCGACTTGGATGAAGTGAACATCGACAACTTCCGGGGGTTTGTTGCTCAGAATCAAGCGGAGTTCCCCAACCTCGCCGCCTTTATGGCGGACAAAGGAATCTAACCATGTGCGTGATTTGTCTGAAACCAGCGGGCGTGGGAATGCCCGACCGGGAAACGCTGGCAACGTGCTTCCGTAACAACCCGGACGGGGCGGGGTTTATGTGGATGAACGGGCCGCGGGTCCACTGGGCCAAAGGGTTCATGACTTTTGATGATCTCATGGCGGCGCTCGACAAGGCCCCGGTCGGCAAGGACTCCCTACTCGCCATCCACTTCCGAATCAGCACGGCGGGAGGAATTAGTCCGGGTAACACTCACCCCTTCCCGGTCAGCAAGGATGAGGCGGAACTGGTAAGACTGACCGGCGAAGCGGACAACGCCGTGATGCACAACGGAATCCTCGGGCAGGGAAAGGGGGCGCTATCCGACACTATGGTTTACACCCGGAATGTACTGGCGAACCTGATCGGCCTGATCGGACACCCCAACGTGTTCGACGCCATCGCCAACACCAGCGCCGGGTCAAGACTGCTGATCTTCACCAAGGAAATGTACTATACCACCGGGGAGTGGGTGGAGGACAAAGCAACCGGGCTCTGGTATAGCAACGAGACATACAAGCCGGCGTACTATCACAGCTACACGCACAAGTGGAAAGATGAATGGTGGGACGGTTACGGGGCGGACAGATGGAAGGACAAGTTCACCCAGTGCTGGAACTGCAAGTCGTGGTTGACCCGCGAAGAACTCGACGAAACTCTGGGGGTGTGCCCCTTCTGCTATGAGGACGCGGAAGGAGAGAGTGAGTTTGATACATTCCTCAAGAACGACGACCAGTGCCCGTACTGTAAGAGCACTGAGATTTATGAGACAGACGGCTTCTTCTACTGCGAGGCGTGCGGGTCTCAATGGAAGTGCGCCGAGAAAGGGGATTGAAATGAGAACCAATGCGACAAAAGAAGAACTAGAGCGGGCGCTTGAACTGGTGAACGAGCGGTATGACGGGAACATCAGGTGGAACCGGCAGCCCGAAACCAAGGGGAGCCGCACCCGCTTCACACTCCGGGTGAACTCCGCCCGCGGACCCGGGGCAAGGCGGGGACTCTCCACCGGAAGGCATCTGTCCTCGGCCTGCTGGCACGTCCACGGATACTTCTTTGAGGCACTGTTCAAGGTGAACCCTTCGGCGTGGGTCGAGTCCAACTGTGGCACCATCGACGGGGCCAAGCGCATCACCATCGACGGTGGAAACTGGAGGGACCGGGTGGCCGGGCAAAAGTACAACGGAAGAGAGTTTATTCCGCTGCATTTCAGCATGGCGTGTGAGTGCAACCAGGAGGGAGGGTAACATGAGGTCAAAAACAATGACGGATATCTGGCAGGACCGCAACATCGGGAGCGTACTGGAACCCATGTACTACTCCCAGGCTTGCGACTGTGAATAAGGGGGCTGACCATGCTGGTACACAAAGACGGGAACGTGATCGAGTTCAACCGCAAGTACGGCGAAACGGATTTGTTCGACGACCTGCGGTTTGCGGTGGCGGCGCGGGCTAAGGAGGGGGAGCGCTACAGCCTCCTCTACGTCCATGTCCGGCGGTGGGACGATGGGCAGGTGGTGGTGGAGTCTTGCGACAGACACCGGTATCACGCGACGGCGAACCCCGGCTTACCGGCCCTCCTGGACGACGGGTTCTACGCCGTGGTGAAAAACACCAAGACCATGCTCCATCTGGAGCGCATCGAGAAGGCGGTGGAGGATGCTCCCATGTGGCCCCCCGTCGAAAACTCCATCCTCCAGATGGTGCCGGTGAACCCGGCCTTGACGGTGAAGTTCGGCGGCGACTTCACGCGAGACGCCATCGGCGACATCGCCCGGCTCGAAGAGGGCCTGACCTTCAACTGGAAATTCTTCGACGACTTCGAGGGCGAGTGGGACATCCACTATCGGGACAAGATGTCCCCCCTCTGGCTGTGCAACTGCACCAAAATGGCGGCGATCATGCCGTGGCGGAAAGCACGAGATGAAAACAAAAGGAGAGGGGCATGAAATATCTATGCGCCGGATGCGGCAAGGTGATCGAGATCAAAGACCTGCTCTGCCGGGTCACCGTCGAGGAAGTGGTTGAAGGAACGGTCGGAGAGCCGCGGGGACCGAGCGGCGGAGAACCCCGCTACTACATCCACGAAATGAGATGCCCCGCTTGCGACGGCCTGGCGTGGGAAGCGTTCAGCGAGAGGGAACAGATACCCATCGACAACAAGTACATGGACAAGGTGGTCATGGCCTTGGTGGGACCGGAGCCCGACGGGACGGAAGGGCAGGATCGAAAGAACTACACCGACGATCAGGACCGCGAGACCTACCGGGCCGTCGGCGAGAGCGAGGACGAGGAGCGAAAGGAGAAGTGAGATGCCAAAGAAAATTCCAATCCCGACCGGGGAAGAGCTCGCTGGATTGAACCGGCGAGAAATCGCTGGGCTCTACGGGGTTAGCGAAGCCACCGCAAGCATCTGGGTTGCCATGCGCGGCCTCCCCGTCGTGAGAGCTCCAAGGAGAGACGCGCTTGCGGTCCCGTCGTTCGAGGAATTGGACGGACTGAGCATCAGGGAAACGCAGGTGAAGTTCGGCGTTTCAAGTCTGACCGCCCGGAAGTGGCGGGAACTAAGGGGAATCCAGCGAAAGCAGAGAACGCAGAGGGTTCGGACACCCCAAACGCCCATGCAGGGACTGACGGAGGAAGCCAGGATGATCGTCTGTATGCCGTTCCTTAGAGACGCCCAGCTGGCGCGAGCGTTCTTTGTCAGCAGAGAATGGGTGGGGCAACTTCGAGAGAAGATCGGAGTGCGCTACCTCTCGGAGAATAGGGAGCAGGACTGACCGCCGCGAGCGGCAACTGAGGGGAGGGGGGGGAGATGAAGCAATATTGCCAATGCTGCGGAAAACTGATTTATGACGGAGAAACGTGGCTCGATAACGCAACCTTGATCGGGGGAGCCGGACTAGGCTTCGATTACGTCTGCAACGGTTGTTTCGAGAAGGAGGACTCCCATGAGTAAGCACACGCCGGGACCGCTTACGGTCAGAAAATGCATGGACCCCAATGATGGTGGCCGTAGGGTGGTGCCAGTTAAAACAACCGATAACGGCGGATACGCTACCGCTATATGCTACGGCACCGACGCCAACGCCAACGCAACCCTTTACGCCGCCGCGCCGGAGATGCTGGAGGCGTTGGAGTGGATCGCAAACGGCATCGTCCCCGGCCAGGACAACATGATCTTGTTCCGGAAGGGTATGCAGGTAATTGCCCGCGCCGCCCTCGCCAAGGCGAAAGGGGAGTGACCATGAAGCGTCTGGCCATGCTCGCGGCCGTGTCCCTGCTCGGCATCCGTTGCGCCGGGACCGCCGACCCTTGCGAGCGGTGGGCGGCGGAGCGGTTATGCTTCACCGGCGCCGCCGTCTGTAACCGGGGCCGGGTGGTGGTGACGTGCCTTGACGGAGAAGAGGCCGAGCGGTATCGCGATGCCGATCCGGAGACGGTGAGGGCGGCCCTCAACCTGGAGATCGGCCGGGTTTACAACGACGCCCCCGAGTGCTGGGCATGCGGGGAGCTGAACGAAAAAGGTTGTCTCAACCAAGAGGAGGAATGACGATGAACGACGAGAAGAGAGGACGCGGACATCCCTTCCTGCCCGAGCATCGGCGCCGGAAACTGGCGCTGGTCGCACGGGTCAGGGAGGAGGAGAAGCGGGCGGTCGAAGCGTCCGCCCGTGAGCGGGGCGTTACCGTGAGCGCCTACATCCGGTCCCTGCTGGGACTGAACAAGGAGGGATAACATGGAGCCGTGGTGGTGGGAGCCGGCGGGAAAGGCGGCGGTGATGGCCGGCCTGTTCATCTTGGCCGGAATCTTGGGCCAGATTTCAAAGCTGATCTGGCCCGACGAGATGTAAAAAAATCCTTGACAAGAGATCGAGAGCATGATATAGTTATATCATGCCAAACAATGCCAAGGAGGAAGCATGGAGGAAGACAAGCTCAAGCGCAGGATGAGAGATCACAGGGTGAGCACATACAAGATTGCCGATGAACTCGGGGTGTCGCAACCGCAGGCGTACCGCATGATCCGCGGGAAACGGCGGCTTTCCAAGGCCCGCCGCACCATCCTTGTCAGGAAGTGGAGATGGATGGCAGGCCTGCTGCCGAGGGACGACGCATGACTAAACGATTTTACTTCGACGGCGTGGAGAACATCCCGGCGGCGTCCAAGCACGTAGAGGACTCGGAGTCAATCCACTTCGCAGAGACCCCGATGTTCACCCACAAAGGCGGAGCGGTATCCTGCAACAAGTGGCGGGTGCATCAGCGCCCCAAGGACGGGCGCGTCCAGGTCAGCCAGTATTACAAGCGGATCACGGCCAAGAGCGTCTGGAACCCGCGCCCAACCTACATCATGTTCCGCCCCGAGGAGTGGAAACTGTTCGTCGAATTCATCATCGAGGCAAACGAAAGAGTAAGGAGGGGAGTCAATGTCGATGGAGTTGATGCCTGGGTTCGCGGTGGACAGCCGGAAGGTGGCGATGGTTCTTCGGGGGTCGGAAGTCAACCGATTCAACCAGTGGAAGATGAACTCCAGGGCCAGGAACGTACTGGAGGATGCGGAGACGAGGAAGCGGTACATCCGGCTGGCGGGAAAGCGCCCGGTGAGATGCCTGATCCAGCTTGATGCGTCATGCGAGTTCATGACGTTCGGGTCTCCCATGTCCTACGATTGGGTCAAGCGGGAGAAGGATCGGGAGGACGACCGAGCAAACGGAGCTTCGATCCCGAGAGCGAGAGCGAGAGCGAGGAAGGTGGAAGCATGAAGCTGGTTATCTGCACCCCGCTTTCCTGGACGCAGGTTCCCCGGGAGTTCATGTTCTCCTACATCGCTCAAGTGGGAGTGCATCGGGCCGGGGCTTTCCGGTCGCTCGGGATCGACCAGGTGATCCCCTTGTTCTGCGACGCCATCCCGATCTCTCACTGCCGCAACGTCCTGGCCCGCAACTTCATCGACCTGGATGCCGAGTGGTCCTTATGGCTGGACGCCGACATGACCCACCCGCACA
>Ga0105103_10000954_pt1 | contig 16341 bp, 15 predicted proteins | sample PPLLaktember2015_2_FD_79107 | JGI IMG/M metagenome (GOLD analysis project Ga0105103, IMG submission 79107) | Freshwater sediment microbial communities from Prairie Pothole Lake near Jamestown, North Dakota, USA - PPLs Lake P7 Core (6) Depth... | ecosystem: Environmental > Aquatic > Freshwater >...
CTGGAACAAGCCCGCGCAGACACTGTGTCAGCAGTGCTGATATAATTTCAGCCGGACCCGCCTGAACCGATTTCAGAGTAGCACGCATGTCACGACTCCCGCTCGTTACCTCATTACTGTTGTCCGCGTTGCACAGCGGCCTGGTCGATGCGCGGCCCTACCCGTTGGGCACCGGCCTGGCCGCAGCTGCGGATAGTGCCCGGACGGCGAGCTCCAACCCCGCGGGCATTGCGCGCTTTGCGCAGCGGGCGGTGGATATTGATGTTCTGGTGTTCGCCAGTGAGTCCGAATGGGAGAGCGAATTCAGCGGCACCGGCACCCAGTTCAATTCAAAGGACTCCAGCGAAACCGTGGTGCCCCGGTTCGCGATCATCCAGCCCATCAACGACCGATTCAGCACCTCGTTTACCTTCCTGGGTACCGCCTTCTCCGACGACCTGGGCGACTGGCCGGGGCGGTACTTCATCGAAAGCTACGACTCGGTCTTTATCAGTGCATTTCCCAGCCTGGCGTACCGCATTGACGAGCAGTGGTCGGTCGCCGCCAGCGCGGCCATCACCTACTCCAGCTTCGAGCAGGAGCGGGCGGTGCGCAATATTTTCGACCCGGGTTTTGGCGATGGCAGATCAAAGATCGAAGCGGACAGCATGGAGCTTGGTTTTGGCTTGTCGACGCTCTACCAGTTCAGCCAGAACACACGCTGGGGTCTGACCTACAGCTCCGAGATCAATCCCTCGCGCGATGCGGATAATGAGCTGTCGGGACTGGGGCCGCGTACCGAGGAGGCGATGCGACGGTTGAACATCCTGAACGCAGACCTCACCATCGACAGCACCTCCCCCCAGTCCATGGTGACCGGTCTCTATCATGAATTCGCCGATAGATCGGCCGTGACCGCCGACCTGGCCTGGATCGATTTCAGCGAATTCCGCCTCTCGGAGTTCTATTACAACGGCCAGTCCTTTGCCCGCAGTGACCCTCGCTACGACGACATTTACTCCGTAAGCGCCAGCTACAGCTGGCCGGTTTCCAGTCGCTGGATGCTCGGGGTCGGCGGACTGGTCACCAACCAGATGATCGATGACGACGAGCGCACCATGACCCTGCGCATCGATGCCCTGTGGTCGCTTGGCCTCGCGGCCGAGTGGCTGTGGACGGATACACGCAGCGTCAGAATGTCCGTGAGCTACATGGGTATGGACGATGCGCCGGTGTCCACCCCCAGCATTCCCGGCTTCGGCTCACTGGAAGGAAAGTTCACCAGCAGGGATACCCTGCTGTTCCAGGTGGGCATGAGTTGGGAGTCTTTTTAACTGCAATGAAAACCACGTCCATCCTTCTGGCGGCGCTCTGCGCCTTCACCCTTAACCACGCGCTGGCGCAACCGGCGGACACGATCTATCACAACGGCGCCATCCTCACGATGGCGGGCGATACACCGGCCTATGTCGAGGCGCTTGTCGTCAGGGACGGGAAGATTGCGCTCGTGGGCAGCAAGGACGCCGCGCTACAGATGAAGGGCGAGACAACAAAGCTTGTGGACCTTGGCGGCAAGGCGTTGTTGCCCGGTTTTCTGGATGCGCATAGCCACTACATCAACTCCCTGCTGGTCGCGAGCCAGGCCAAACTCTATGTGCCGCCATCCGGTCCGGGAAAGGATGTGCCGAGCATCGTTGCCGAACTGAAAAGGTTCGCCAACGAACGCCGTATTCCCAAGGGCGAAATGATCATGGGGTATGGGTATGACGACACTGTCATGCCGGAGGGAAGGTTGTTGAATCGCGGCGACCTCGACCAGGCCTTCCCGGATAATCCGGTGCGCGTCGACCATGTCTCCATGCACGGCGCTGTCCTGAATAGCCTGGCGCTGGAAAAATACGGCATCAGCGCAGCCACCAGGACCCCGCCCGGCGGCGTGATCGTGCGCAAGCCGGGCTCTGAGGAACCTTGGGGTCTCATTATGGAAACAGCGTTCCTGCCGGTCATAGAGCAGGCGGAACCGATGACCGCGCAGCAGGAGATCGATTGGACCAGGGCGGGGCAGATGCTCTACGCACAGGCCGGGGTCACCACCGCCCATGAGGGCGCATCGCACCTTCCCCAGCTCCAGATCATGCGGCGCGCCAGCGAGGCCGGGGCGAATATCATCGACGTGGTGGCCTACCCCTTCATCACGGACGTCGACCGGGTGCTGGCAGAGCACCCGGTAAGCGAATGGGGTAAATACAAAAACCACTTCAAGCTCGGTGGCGTGAAAATCACCATGGATGGTTCGCCACAGGGCCGCACCGCAGCCTTTACCACGCCCTATCTTACCGGGGGCCCCGGTGGTGAAACAGATTGGAAAGGCGAGCTCACCTTTCCACAGGACCTCGCCAATAGCATGGTGAAGCAGGTCTACGATATGAATGTGCCGCTTATCCTGCACTGCAATGGCGATGCGGCCATCGACGCCTTCCTCACTGCCTATGAGTTCGCGCGCGCCGGGGACTACAGCCGGCCGTGGAACGTGACCACTATCCACACCCAGTTCATGCGCAAGGACCAGATCCCGAAGTTCGTGAAGTACAAGGTGCGGCCCTCCTTCTACACCCTGCACACCTTTTACTTCGCCGAGGCGCACGTCGAAAATCGCGGCAAGGAGCAGGCCATGTATATCAGCCCCATGCGCGATGCGATCGACGCCGGGCTGCGCCCGACCAACCACACGGATTTCGTCGTCGCCCCGCTCGACCAGATGATGATGCTCTGGTCCGCCGTGAACCGTGTCTCCCGCGCCGGCGCCGAAATCGGTCCCGACCAGCGCGTAACAGCATTCGAGGGCCTGAAAGCCATGACCGAGTGGGTGGCCGAGCAGTACGATGAGCAAGCCAGCAAGGGCACCCTCGAAGTCGGCAAGCTCGCCGACCTCGTCATCCTCGACCAGGACCCGCTCAAGGCGGACCCGATGGCTATCAGGGACATCAAGGTTGTGGAGACGATCAAAGAGGGCAGGACCATTTACCCTTTTTAAACGGGGAATGTCGGCATTGATCGAAGTGGTGCCCAGAGACGGAATCGAACCGCCGACACGGGGATTTTCAATCCCCTGCTCTACCGACTGAGCTATCTGGGCTGGATCTCAGATTGCGAGAGGCGCGTATTAAACCCGCAGCGGCCTGATGAGTCAAGGCCCCGTCGACATCGGCGCGGTTTAGGCCCCTTCGGCGGTGTCAACCAGGCGGCGGCAGTAACGGGTACTTGAAATTCGAAAAGCCGTCATCCGCACTGACCGTGCAGCCGTTGATGCAGTTGGCTTCGCCTGATGCCAGGAAAGCGAAGACATCGGCTATCTCCGCGGGTTGGGTAAACTCATTGCGCATCTGCTCACGGCGGATGTGTTCCCACAAGCCTATGGCTTCGTACTGGCGCAGCATGGGTGTATCCACTCGCCCCGGCGCCACCGCCGCGACGCGTATGTTATACGGCGCCAACTCCAGCGCCGCGCACTTGGTCATCATGTCCACCGCCGCCTTGCTGACGTTGTAGGTAAAGGTCATCTCCGCCGCCATCTGGCCGTAAATGGACGAGGTGTTGAGGATCACCCCGGGTTTGCCCAGGGCCCTGAATTTCCTGCCGGCGGCCAGGATACCGTGATAGACCCCTTTCTGGTTCACCCCGGTGACCACGTCGAAGTCCGCCACGGGATCGTGATCGAGCAGCATCTTTGCGCTGCCGATACCGGCATTATTGACCATGACATCCAGCGTGCCGAATTGGGTCACCGCGTGCTCGATCATCTGCTCGACCTGGGCGTAGTCGGTGACATCGATGCCCAAGCCTTTTACCGGGCCGTCGTATTGAGCGGCGAGCCGTTCGGTTGCAGCCTGATCCAGGTCTACCGCCAGCACCCGGGCACCTTCTGCCACAAACTTTTTCACGATGGCCAGGCCTATACCGCCGCAGGCACCGGTGACGATTGCGACTTTCTGTTGCAGACGCATACTGTTCTCCTTATTGATTATGGTTGGTCGATAATTACGTTGAACCCTGACGCGACTTCGCTGGCCGGGCCTTACCGGGTCAGCAGGCTGCCGCTGCTTCAGCCCATGACGATGGTGGCATCACAGTTTTTGCCTTCTGCCGCACACAGGGCCTTGTAGGCTGCATATACCGACTGGGCATCCAGAATGCTCACCACATTGCCCTTATCATCCACATTGACGTTGCTGCCGAAAATAATGAAATTCACTACCGCATCTTCAGTGGCATCGGGGGAGACGGTCAGGGTATGTACCGAGTGCGCGGGCTCGTACAAGTAGGAGCCCGCCTTGTTGATCAGCTTGGGGTATTCCTTGTAATACCATTCACCCGCCTCGGTAAAAGCGTATACCGCGCCGGTGTGGTAGTGGGTGTCTATGCAGAAGCCCGGCTTGAAGCGGTTGCGCACAATCCACAGGTTGTTGTTCAAATCCACCTGCAGTACCTGCAAAGTGGAACCGTCGGGCAGGGCCACTTCCGGCAGATGATCACGCTCGATCAGAATCGCCTCCCGCGCATGATTCATGGAGACAACGCCGCCCTGCGGGTTGCCGAGGTTTTTTAATATGTCGGACAGGGCCTGATTCTTGTCATTCATTTTGGTTTCCTCATTATTTTGATCGTCGCCAACGCCAGGGGAGCGTTCGCTTCACTGGCCGCGGAGCAAGCCGGCAAGCGCCACGCTGATGTCTTACCGCGAGGCCAAGGTAACCCGACAGACCGGTAATATCTTGACATTTAACGAACGCTAATTGATATTTTGCGAACGATGCTCAATGTCCAAAGATGAAAGCACATGTTTCTGATACGCAGCGGAGCCATAGAAGGGTATACCCGGTTGGTGGCTGCGCTGGGCGGGAACCCGGTTCGATTGTTAGCCGCGGCAGGACTCAGCGAATCGCTGCTGCGCAATCCCAACACCTACCTGTCCTATAGCAAGCTGGCGGAACTGCTGGAGATAACCGCCATTGCCTGTAGCGAGCCCCTGTTCGGGCTGCGCCTGGCCAGAACCCAGACATCCACCGTACTGGGTGATATCAGTGTAACAGTGTCGCAGCAGCCCACTGTCGGGGACGCGTTTGCCAATATCAACAAGCACCTGTATCTCCACGCCAGAGGCGTGCACGTCGCACAACAACAACGCGGTGAAGAAGTACAGCTGGAACTGAAGTTCGAGATCACCAGCTCGCGCGGTCTCAACCAGCTCGTCCAGTTGAGTGTCGGCCAACTGGCCAACTTTGCTGCTGAGATACTGGCATTGTCCAATCACGCGATTTCGATATACCTGCGCCAGCCCGCGCCGGTTTCGGACATCGGGCTGCGATACGGAAAAACCTACGAGGGAATGAAATTCGACGCCAACAGCGACGGCATCCGCCTTTCGGCGAAGTTGCTGGCTCGCAAGCCACGCCACGATGAGGAAGCCCTGCGCAGGCACTTTGAGGATTACATCCAGTTGCTCAAACAGCGCTATCCCGACAGCCTGCAGGACCAGGTACGGGATATTATCGGGCAGGCGTTGCCCAGTGGTGAATGCAGTCTGGAACGGGTGGCCGCGATCCTGGAACTGCATCCGCGCGTGCTGCAAAAACGCCTGCAGTTACAGGGTTCAAGTTATGTGGCATTGCTGCAGGAAACGCGCCTGACCATCGCCAGGGAGCACCTGCGTTTCAAGTCGATGAGCATCACCGAGTTGGCTCTGAACCTGGGCTATGCGGACGTTTCGGTCTTCAGTCGCAGCTTCCGGCGCCTGACCGGTATGTCCGCCAGGCAATGGCGGGACAGCGCCGGGCGAATTTAAAATTGATTAGCCATGGACACTGCGGGAAAGACTTCGCCGGCTACCCTGAAGGCGGTATGTAGCCCTCCGCCCGGTCGTAGTCCTCCCCGGCCAGAAACTTCTCCATTTCCTGTTGCAGGTATTTGCGCGCTGCGGGATCGACCAGGCTCAGGTGCTTTTCGTTGATCAGCATGGTCTGCTGCGCCTGCCAGTCCAGCCAGGCCTGCTTCGACACGGACTCAAATATCTCCTGGCCTTTCGGGCCGGGGTAGGGGGGCGCCGCCAGGCCTTCGAGTTCGCGCTGGTACTTCCTGCAGAATACGGTGCGGCTCATGCGCTTGCTCCTTCAGTTAACTGTGGGGCCAGCCTGGCAAGCAGGCTTGCAACCGGCGTAGCGAGGCCGATCGCGGCGGGTCGCTCCCCGTTATACCAGAGCCGGTCGGGGGCTTCCATGACGGCGCCGGGGGTGGTGGGCAAGGCGACGCGCACGGGCAGGATATCCAGGTGGTAGTGGCTGAAGGTGTGGCGGAAGCCGGGCCATACCTCGATTGATTCGGGCTCCACTCCCCATTGATCGAGGCACCAGCGGGCAGCCTCCGCCGCATCGGTGATTTCCGGGAAGCACCACAGGCCGCCCCAGATACCTGAACCCCCTCGCCGTTCCAGCCAGATATCGCCGTTGCTGGCGCTGGCCATGATAAATGCCGTGGTCTTTACCGGCAGGGCCTTGCGCGGCTTGCGGCCGGGGAAAGCCCGCTGTTGTCCAAGGGCCAGGGCCTCGCAGTCCGTCGCCAGGGGGCAGCGTGCACAGGCTGGCGCCGCCCGGGTGCACAGGGTCGCACCGAGATCCATCATGGCCTGTGAGTATTGCGCGCTGCGCGAGGCGGGAGTGTACTGCCCGGCGATCTGCCACAGGCGCTCGTGCACGGCGCCCTGGCCGGGCCAGCCCGCTACCGCCGCGTACCGTGCCAGCACCCGCTTGACGTTGCCATCGAGGATCACCGCCGGCTGCCCGAAGGCGATGCTGACAATGGCGCCGGCGGTGGACCGGCCTATCCCCGGCAGTTTGAACAGTGCCTCCACCGTGTCCGGAAAGGTCCCTCCCAGTTCATCGCACACAACCTTTGCCGCGCGGTGCAGGTTGCGCCCGCGGGCGTAATAGCCCAGGCCCGTCCACAGGTGCAGCACAGTGTCCTCGCTCGCCGCCGCCAGGGCCTGCACGGTCGGCAGGGCCTGCATGAAGCGCTCGAAGTAGGGGATGACGGTCTTGACCTGGGTCTGCTGCAGCATGATCTCCGACACCCAGACCCGGTAGGGGCTGGTATCGCGCTGCCAGGGCAGGTCCTTGCGGCCATGCTGGTCGAACCAGGCGAGGACGCGCTCGGCGAATTCGGGCAGGGGGGGTGGTGCAGCGGGCATAAGGGGTCGATCGGGGCTGGCTGTGGGCACGACAGGGTAATGTTGAAACGGTAATACCGCCAGTGAATTAAGGCGCGCATTCTTTTACAATGGCCTGCTTTTTCGGGGGATTGCCCCTGTACATGCTAAAGCAGGTGGAGAGACCGATGGCTGCGCGCAAGGCCACAGTAGAGAGAAACACGCTGGAGACACAGATCACCGTAACGGTGAACCTGGACGGTTCCGGCCGGACCCAGTTTGAAACCGGCGTGCCCTTCCTCGAGCACATGCTGGACCAGGTTGCGCGCCACGGCATGGTGGACCTGGCGGTGAAGGCCGTGGGCGACCTGCACATCGACGACCACCACACGGTCGAGGATATCGGCATCACCCTGGGCCAGGCCTTCGCCAGGGCCATGGGCGACAAGAAGGGCATTTTCCGTTATGGCCACGCCTACGTGCCCCTCGACGAGGCCCTGTCGCGGGTGGTGATCGACTTCTCCGGTCGCCCGGGCCTGGAGTACCACGTCCCCTTCACCCGCGCGACGGTGGGCGGCTTCGACGTGGACCTTTTCCTCGAGTTTTTCCAGGGTTTCGTCAACCACGCCCAGGTCACCCTGCACATCGACAACCTGCGCGGCGACAACAGCCACCACCAGGCCGAAACCGTGTTCAAGGCTTTTGGCCGCGCCCTGCGCATGGCCCTGGCGGAGGATCCGCGGATGGCGGGCGTAACGCCCTCCACCAAGGGTGTGCTCTAGGCCGCGCAGATGAGTGGTGTGGTCGCCGTCATCGATTACGGCATGGGCAATCTTCACTCCGTGGCCAGCGCGCTGGCGCACGCCGGGGCGCAGCAGGTGCTCGTTACCCATGACGCCGGGGTTATTCGCCAGGCCGACCGCGTGGTGTTCCCCGGCGTGGGCGCCATTCGCGACTGCATGGCGGAAATCCGCCGGCTCAAATGCGATGAACTGCTGGCGGAAGCACTGGCGGACCGGCACAAGCCGGTGCTGGCCATTTGCATCGGCATGCAGGCGCTGATGAGCCACTCCGAGGAAAATGGCGGGGTGCCCTGTCTCGACATCGTCCCCGGGGAAGTGCGCTACTTCGGCAACCCGCTGGTGGATGCGCAAGGCCGGCGCCTGAAAGTCCCCCACATGGGCTGGAACCAGGTGCGCCAGCAGCGCGACCACCCTTTGTGGCAGGGTATCCCCGATCTCACCCGGTTTTATTTCGTGCACAGCTACTATGTCGATGCGGTGGACCGGGGGCTGGTAGCCGCCAGCGTCAATTACGGCGTGGACTTTGATGCGGCCCTGGCCAGGGACAACCTGTTTGCCGTGCAGTTTCACCCGGAGAAAAGCCATACTGCGGGGCTGCGGCTGTTGCGCAATTTTCTGGAGTGGAACGGCCGATGCTGATTATTCCCGCGATCGATCTCAAGGACGGCCAGTGCGTGCGCCTGCGCCAGGGCCTGATGGCGGACAGCACCGTGTTCTCCGATGACCCGGTGGCCATGGCCCGGCGCTGGGTGGAGGCCGGCTGCCGCCGCCTGCACCTGGTGGACCTCAATGGCGCTTTTGCCGGCGAACCGGTCAACGGCGAGGTGGTCAGGGCGATTGCCGCCACCTGGCCCGGGCTGCCCATCCAGATCGGCGGCGGCATCCGCAGCCTGGAAACCATTGAGCATTACGTCCGCGCCGGGGTGAGCTACGTGATTATCGGCACCCGGGCGGTGAAAGAGCCGGCGTTCGTGGCCGAGGCCTGCGCCGCCTTTTCCGGCCGTATCATCGTCGGGCTGGATGCGAAGGACGGCCTGGTGGCCACCGATGGCTGGGCGCAAGTGTCCACCCTGCGTGCCACCGACCTCGCGCGCCGCTTCGAATCCGACGGGGTATCCGCCATCGTCTACACCGACATCGCCCGGGACGGCATGATGCAGGGCGTCAATGTGGCGGCCACCCTGGAGATGGCGAGGGCGTCGAGCATCCCGGTCATCGCGTCCGGCGGCATCACCAACCTGGACGATATCCGGGCACTCCGGGCGGTGGCCGCCCAGGGTATCTGCGGAGCGATCACCGGCCGTGCCATCTACGAGGGCACGCTGGACGTCGCCGAGGCTCAGCGGCTGTGTGACCACCCCGGCGACGGCGAGGCCTGAAGGTGGGGCTCGCCAAGCGCATTATCCCCTGCCTGGACGTTGACAACGGCCGGGTGGTGAAGGGCGTCAACTTCGTGGATATCCGCGATGCGGGGGACCCGGTGGAAATCGCTATCCGCTACAACGAGCAGGGCGCCGATGAAATCACCTTCCTCGACATCACCGCCAGCCACGAGGGCCGCGACACCACGGTACACACGGTGGAGAAGATCGCGGAGGAAGTATTCATCCCCCTCACCGTAGGCGGCGGCATCCGCAGCCTGCAGGATATCCGCACCATGCTCAATGCCGGTGCCGACAAGGTCAGTATCAATACCGCGGCGATTCACAACCCGGAGCTGGTGCGCGAAGCCGCCGAGCGGTTTGGTTCCCAGTGTATCGTGGTGGCGATAGACGCCAAGCGGGTGGCGGATGTGAACGGGCAGCCGCGCTGGGAGATATTCACCCACGGCGGGCGCAGGGAAACGGGTATCGACGCGGTGGCCTGGGCGGTGCGCATGGCCCAGCTGGGGGCGGGGGAGATCCTGCTCACCAGCATGGACCGGGACGGCACCAGAAACGGCTTCGAGCTGGGGGTGACCCGGGCGATCACCGATGCGGTGGAGATACCGGTCATCGCCTCGGGGGGCGTGGGCAGCCTGGATCACCTGGTCGATGGTATTTTGCTGGGGGGTGCCGATGCGGTGCTGGCAGCCAGCATTTTCCACTTCGGCGAGTTCACCGTGCCCGAGGCCAAGGCCTACATGGCTGCGCGCGGAATCGAAGTGCGCCTGTAGAGGCTCCGGGCCCTGCGATTAGCCCGCGGCCCTGTCACGCAGCCCGAGGATATTGATGCCCTTGAGCAGGGTCAACGCCTCGTACAGCTGGTTGTCGCTGGTCAGCAACTCGGTGGATGCCCTGGCGGAAGAGGCCCGCGACTTCCTGGCTTCACTCTCCCCGTTGCCGTTGCCGAGGTGGCCCGCCAGGTCGGCTTCTATAATTTGCTCCGAGTCCTCCAGGGCGGTGAACTGGGCGCGCTCCACGATGATGTCGGGCACGATGCCCTCGGCCTGGATAGAGCGCCCCTTGGGTGTGAAGTAGAGCGCGGTAGTCAGTTTGATCGCCCGTGATTCCGACAGGGGCAGGATGGTCTGTACCGATCCCTTGCCGAAGCTGTCGGAGCCCATGATCACGGCCCGGCCGCGGTCCTGCAGGGCGCCGGCGACGATTTCCGAGGCGCTGGCCGAGCCCGCGTTGATCAGCACCACCATGGGTGTATTGTTGGTCACGTCGCCTGGCTGGGCGTTGAATTCCATGTTCGAGTTGGGCAGGCGGCCCTCGGTGTAGACCACCGGCCCGCCATCGAGGAACAGGTCCGCCACACTGACGCTGGCCCCCAGCACGCCACCCGGATTGTTGCGCAAATCCAGCACCAGACCCTTGAGCTCACCCGAGTCCTGCAGTTTCTGCAGCGCCTTGGCCACATCCTCGCCGCTGTCGACCTGGAACTGGGCGATGCGGATATAGCCGTAGCCCGGCTCCAGCCAGCGGCCGCGCACGCTGGCCATCTTGATGGTGTCGCGCTTCAGGGTAACCGTGAAAGGCTGGCTCTCGCCGGGCCTGCCGATGGTCAGTTCAATCTCGCTGCCCTTGGGCCCGCGCATGGTCTCGATGGCCTCGCTCAGGCCCATGCCCTGGACCGGCGCATTGTCCAGCTTGAGAATAACGTCACCGCTGCGCAAGTCGGCCGCAGCGGCCGGGGAGCCGTCTATAGGGGCGATGATGGTGATGAAGCCGTCCTGCAGGCCCACTTCCAGGCCCAGGCCGCTGAACTCACCGGAGGTGCCCTCCTGCAAGTCGGAAAATTGATCCTTGGTCATGTAGGCGGAGTGCGGGTCGAGCCCGCTCAACATGCCCTGTATGGCGTATTCGAGCAGGGTGCTGTCGTCGATTTCCTCGACATATCCGGCGCGTATCTGGCTGAACACGTCGGCGAAGGTGCGCAGCTCGTCCAGCGGCAGCCTGGCCTCGGGCTCGTTGGCGGCCAGGCGCGGGGTCAACGCCAGCGCGACGACCGCTGCCGCAACCGGCAAAATGGACTTCAGGGGGAGGGTACAGCGCATGCTTACCGCCGCAATGGCTCGGAGCCGATAATGACAATGGTCGCGTAGTTTAACCGATTCGGGCTGCGCTTAGGAAAGCCATAGAGTGGCACAAAGCACGTTTTAGTCCTTGCACCAGCGCGCGGGATCGACCGGTTTACCCTGGTGGCGGATCTCGAAGTACAGGCCCGATTCCTCCTGCCCGCCGGTATTGCCCGCCGTGCTGATCGGGGTGCCCGCACCCACCCATTCGCCCACCTCCCGCAACAGGCTCTGGTTGTTTGCGTACAGGCTCATGTAGCCGTCGCCGTGATCGATGATCAGCAACAGTCCCGACCCGCGCAGCCAGTCGGCATAGACCACGCGCCCGTGGTGAATGGCCTGTACGCTCTCCCCTTCCCTGGCCGGGATGCTGACGCCCTGCCAGCGCATTTTGCCTTCGTTGCGCGGCCGCCCGAAGGTATTCGCACGCTTGCCGGCCAGCGGCCAGGGCATTTTGCCCCGGGCGGACCCGAACGGCTGGTAGTCCTCGGGAACCTCCAGTTTCGCCAGCGCTTTTTCAATCGCCGCCAGCAGGCTTTCGAGCTCCTTGCGATCCTGCTCCATCTGCTTGAGCTGTTCGGCCTTGGAGTCGATACCCTGGCTGAGCTGCGCCACCGCCTGCTCCCGGCTGGCCTGGGTCTGCTCCAGTTGCAGCTGCTGCTCCTTGAGCGTGGCCTGCTGGCCCGCCAGTTGCTCCAGGGTGTCAGCAATGCGCTGTTCCAGTTGCTGCAACTGGCGCAGGGTCTCCCGATAGTCCTCGACCAGTTTGTTGCGGGCCTGGAAAAAATAGCGGTAGTAAGCCAGGACCCGCGCCACGGTATGGGGGCTTTCCTGGTTCAGCAGTACCCGCAGCTGGCTCTGCTGTCCCAGCTGCCAGGCGGTTTTCAGTTCCAGGGCTATGTGGGTCTGCTGGGTGGCGCGCGCCTGTTCCAGCACCGTGCGCTGTTGCTGCAGGCCTGCCAATTCCTCGCCGCTGGCGCCGATGGCGCGCTCGTTGTCCGCCATGGCAGTCCGCAGGCGCCCGAGTTCCACCTCGGCCTCCCGCAGTTGCTGCTGCAGGCTGCCCATGCGGGCACTGTCCGAGGTAATTTCTTCGCTGATGCGCGCCATTTCCCGCTGCAGCTTTTCCAGCCGTTCGCGCGCCTCCTGCTGTTGCGCGTCCTGCGGCTGGGCGTCCTGCGGCTGGGCCAGGGCCGCACCGGGCGGGGCGCACAGCAGCAGGGCAAGCAGCGCGAGCCGGAGCAGGGCGCGTTGCCGGGGCACGGCTGTCAGCCGGCGATGCGGGCCAGGTTGGCCCCGGACATTTCCGGCGGCTGCGGCAGCCCCATCATGGCCAGCAGGGTCGGCGCTATGTCTGCGAGTCTGCCGCCGGCGGGATCCAGTTGCAGCCGGCGCCTGCCGATGTATACCAGCGGCACCAGGTCGGTGGTGTGCTGGGTGTGCTGCTGGCCGGATTCATAATCGAGCATCTGCTCGCAATTGCCGTGGTCGGCGGTCACCAGCGCCTCGGCGCCCACCTCCAGCACGGCCTGCTCCACCCGGCCCAGGCACTCGTCGAGGGCTTCCACCGCCTTGATGGCCGCCGCCAGGATGCCGGTGTGACCCACCATGTCGCCATTGGCATAGTTGCAGACGATCAGGTCGTATTTGCCCGAGCGGATGGCCGCGACCAGTTTATCGGTCAGCTCCGGCGCGCTCATCTCGGGCTGCAGGTCGTAGGTTGCGACCGGGGGTGATTTGACCAGCACCCGATCTTCACCCGCGAAGGGCTCTTCGCGGCCGCCGCTGAAGAAAAAGGTCACGTGGGCGTATTTTTCGGTCTCGGCGATACGCAGCTGGGTCCTGCCCTGTTGCGCGAGATAGTCGCCGAGTACGTTGTCCAGGTTCTGGGCCTTGAAGGCGCAGCTGGTGTGGATGTCGGCGGCGTACTCGGTGGTCATCACGAAATCTGTCAGCCTGGGCACCACTCGCCGGGCAAAGCGATTGAAACCGGGCTCGATAAAGGCGCGGGTCAGTTCACGGGCGCGGTCGGAGCGGAAGTTCATAAACAGAATGCAGTCCCCGTCCGCCACCAGGGCGGGCGCCTGGTCTGGCGCCCGGATCACAGTGGGCAGCACGAATTCGTCGTTCTCGCCGCGGGCATAGGCGGCCTGCAGCCCCGTCAGCGCGCTGGCGGCACTGTGGCCGGTGCCTTCCGTGAGCAGCTGGTAGGCCCGCTCGATGCGATCCCAGTTATTGTCCCGGTCCATGGCGTAGTAGCGGCCGGTAATGGACGCCACCCGACCACAGCCGAGTTCGGCGAACAGTGCCCCGGCCTGCTCCAGCGATGGGGCCGCGCTGCGCGGCGGCGTATCCCGGCCGTCGAGGAAGGCGTGCAGGTAGACTGCTTGCGCGCCTCGTTTAGCGGCCAGGCGAACCGCGGCGAAGATCTGCTGCTCGTGGCTGTGGACACCGCCGGCGGACAACAGGCCGAAGATATGTACCGCGCCGCCGGCGGCGATCGTCCGGTCGATGGCGCTGCAGTAGGCCGGGTTGCGGTCGAAGCTGCCATCGGCGATGGCCTGGTCGATCAGGGTGATGTTCTGGTACACGACGCGGCCCGACCCGAGGCTCATGTGGCCCACCTCGGAATTGCCCATCTGGCCGGCGGGCAGGCCAACGTCCAGGCCGGAGCCGGAGATCAGGGTGTGGGGCGCCTGTTGCCAGAGCCGGTCCCAGACCGGGGTCCGGCCCAGGGCGATCGCATTGTCGCGGCTGTCTTCCCGGTGGCCCCAGCCGTCCAGGATGATCAAAACGGTGGTTTTCCTCTCGCCTCTGCCCATCTCTTTTCCTGTTCCTGCCGGCCTCGGCCAGTGTCCTTGCAGCGCGGCATTTTAGCCTGTCCGACGGGCAAGCGCATTGCCTATCTGGACGCGCTGCGGGGAGTCATTCCGGGGATATGGGCCGGGTGTCGCGCGCCACGTTGGCGCCTGGGCATTACAACCCCAGATACTCCATGCTGATGGTGAAAATATCCGCCTGCCGCACAAAGGGCGGTATGCGTCCGAGCGCCTCGCTGTTGCCGAACAGTGGCACCGCGGCGCCGGTGTGCTCTTCCATGTTGAAATTATTGGTCGCGTAGTTGACCGCCATGTTGCCGCCCTCCGGCGTGCGGATACGCGCCAGTTTGCCGGGCGTGAAAATGGGGATGGGGAATTCCGCGAACAGGCTTTCATCGGGAACGAGCTGCGCCGCCTGGGCGTGATCGGCTGTCACCATGACCAGCGTGTTGGGGTGTTTCTGCGCGAATTCCATTGCGCTCGCCAGCGCCTCCTCGAGCTGCTCCAGCTCGCCGATCGATCCACAGGGCTTGCGTTCATGCGCCTGTTTGTCGATGGAGGCGGATTCGATCATCAGGAAGAAACCCTTGTGGTTATCTTGGCTCAGGTGGCTCAGCGCCGCGTCAGTCATCTGGCGCAGGCCAGGTGTCTGGCCATAGGCGGGATTGGGTTCGCAGCGCATGGTCTCGGGCAGGGTCACGCTGCCGAGGTAAGGGTGCAGGCGGTTGAGCAGGCTGGGCCGGGGCGACTCGGCCTCCCGGCCGCCCTCCCCGCGCAGTCGCACCGGCAGATCGTCCGGGGCGAACAGCCCCAGCAGCTTTTTGTCTGCCCTGGCCGAGGCAAGTTGCGAACTGGAGGTAATAAGCTCGAAGCCGTTGCGGCGGGCCAGGTCGGCCACGCTGGTGGTCTCGCCTTCGGCCGCGGGCGCGAAGCGATCGGCGCCGCCGCCGAGCAGCACATCGAGCGGTGACTGCGCCAGCTGCTCGGCGATGGAGCCCTTGCCGCCGGCGCTTTTCAGGTCAGCCGGGCATTCACCCAGCGGGATATCGCCATAGCGGATATCCAGCATGGTGCCGGGATCCTCGCACAGGCGCAGGCTGATATGCGCGGCGAAGGACGCGGGCGTGGCGTCGGTGACGCTGGAGGTGGTCGCTATTCCGCTGCGCAGGCCGGCGGCAGCGGCCAGTTCGACTATGGTGGTGAGGTCGCGGTCGTCGCCGGCGCTGGTGCCGATGCGCCCGATGCTGGTGACAGTGCCAGTCGCCATGGTAGTGGCGGTGTTTGCGGAGTCGGCCACGTACACCGGCTTACCCCCCACACTGTCCTCAATGGTCTGGATGTGTACCGCGGAGCGCAGCGGCATGTCATCCAGCAACAGCCTGCCGGCGGCGCCCTTCAGGTAGTTGCGGGCGATCGTGATCTGCTGCTCATCCATGCCGTCGCCGATGATCAGGATGACATTGCGCGGTTCGCCGGCGGCAGCGGCTGTGGTGTCAACCGGGCCATCGACTGCGGTGCCCCTGGCCAGCCCCGGGAGGATGAACAGCAACAGGCTGCACACCAGCAGGCGCTGCGATGGACGGTTTTGCTTCAGTATTTTCATGGCTGGATCAGGGTTTCCGGCGGTTGAAAACAGGCGCATTGATACCATGGCGGGCGGGGCGATGCACGCCATTGTCTGCGCTCAGCCAACAGGCCGGCTGGCCGCGGGCCCGGCAATCGACATTGCCTTTATATAGGCTGGCCTGGCCGCAATGCGCTCCACATAGGCTTTGGTATTGGGCAGCGTGTCGTCGATGGTGCGCGCGCCCAGCATAGCCATCGAGGTCAGGTTGAACATCGACATGATGTCGGCGCAACTGAACGCCGGCCCGCCGAGGTACTCCGACTCCCCGAGGCGCTGCTCGAGCGCGCGATAGATGCCTTCCTCGCGGCGCTGCGTGGTGGCCATCATGGGGTTTTCCGCCCCCGGCGCAGCGCCCATGGTCTGGAAGGCGAGCTTGATGAATAGCACCGACTGCAGGTTGTTGTTGAACTGCA
>Ga0105103_10000955_pt1 | contig 16336 bp, 10 predicted proteins | sample PPLLaktember2015_2_FD_79107 | JGI IMG/M metagenome (GOLD analysis project Ga0105103, IMG submission 79107) | Freshwater sediment microbial communities from Prairie Pothole Lake near Jamestown, North Dakota, USA - PPLs Lake P7 Core (6) Depth... | ecosystem: Environmental > Aquatic > Freshwater >...
ACACCTGGTCGGCGAGCGACATCGCGTCGCCGTGGATCAGGTTGATCTCCATCTGCGCCGCGCCGTCCTCGTGGATCAGCGTGTCGATTTCGATTTCCTGCGCCTCGCAGAATGCGTAGATGTCGTCGAACAGCGGATCGAACTCGTTCACGGCGGCGATGCTGTAGGCCTGCCGGCCGACCTCCGGCCGCCCGGAGCGCCCGATCGGCGGCTTGAGCGGGTAATCGGCGTCGATGTTGGGCTCGACGAGGTAGAACTCGAGCTCGGGCGCGACGATCGGCTTCCAGCCCTTCTGCGCATAGAGGTCGAGCATCTTGCGCAGCACGTAGCGCGGGGCCATGGTCACGGGGCGGCCGTCGGCATAGAAGCTGTCGTGGATGACCTGCGCGGTCGGCTCCGCGGCCCAGGGCACGACCCGAGTCGTGGACGGGTCGGCGCGCAGCACGATGTCGATCTCGGAGGGGTGGATCGCGCGGTCGTCCTCCGGGTACTCGCCGGTGACGGTCTGCAGGAAGATGCTCTCGGGCATGCGCATGCCCTCGTCCTCGGCGAACTTCATCGCGGGCATCACCTTGCCGCGCGCGATGCCTGCCATGTCGGGCAGCACTGCCTCGACCTCCGAAATGCCGTGTTCCTTGAAGAATTGCCTGATGGGCGTGCTCATGTTCGTCGTCCTTTGCCGTGCGCCCTCGCCGCGTCGCCGAAGGCGGCGAACAGCGCGCGCGAAAATGGGTTCGTCATCACCTGCCACTCGGGGTGCCACTGCACGGCGAGCGCGAATCCGCTCGCGCCGCGCACCCTGAACCCCTCGATCAGGCCGTCGGGAGCGCGTGCCTCGACCTCGAGGCCGTCGCCGAGGCGCTGCACACCCTGCGAGTGCAGCGAGTTCACCGTCGCGCGGCCTGCGCCCGCGATGCGCTCGAGCTCGCCACCCGTTACCAGCTCCACCTCGTGCGCGGGGGCGTACTGCCGCTCGAGCGGGTCCTCCTTGTTCTCGCGGTGGTCCGCGAAACCGGGCACCTCCTGCACCTTCTGCCACAGCGTGCCGCCGTACGCGACGTTCATCTCCTGGAAGCCGCGGCAGATGGCGAGCAGCGGCATCCCGGCCGCGACCACGCGCGGGATCAGCGGCAGCGTCGTGGCGTCCCGGTGCGGATCGTGCAGCGTGTCGGGCTCGCTCGGCGGGCCGAAGTAGCGATGCGGCTCGACGTTCGACGGGCTGCCCGTGAGCAGGATCCCGTCCACGCTCGCGAGGATCGCCTCGAGATCCGCCGCCTCGCCGAGCGACGGGACCAGCACCGGTATCGCATCGGCCGCCAGCGCCACCGCGCTGATGTACTTCTCACCGACGCAGTGGAACGGATGCGGACCGAGGATCCGTCGATCCGCGGGAATGCCGATCAGCGGTTTGGAGCGAGGCACGTTTAAGATCCTAGACGGCCACTGGGGGGCCGCGGGATGCTGGTGGACAGGATTAAACCACAGCGCCCCCGCAGCCGTCGCCACGCGACGCCGGGGAAGCGGCAAATATGAACTGAAACAGGTGGTTAATCCCCAGCCAGCCCCGCCCCGGCTGCTTGCCGGCCGCGCGCGCGAAGGGCTATCCTCCGGCGACCCAGGCGGCCAAGCCGTCTCTAAATCCTAAACATTCGGGGTTCCCATGCCGCAGTTCGCGGACTACGAGCAGGCGCGTGCCTGGCTCGCCCAGCACCCCCGGGTGCGCTACGTGGACCTGCTGCTGCCCGACCAGGTGGGCATCCCGCGCGGCAAGCGTGTCACCGTGGAGGAGCTCGAGGGGATCCACCGCAACGGCATGCTGTTGCCGGCCTCGATGTTCGCGCTTGACGTGCTCGGCGGCACGATCCAGGCGACGGGCCTCGGCTTCGACGAGGGCGACGCCGACCGCATCTGCCTGCCGCTGCCCGAATCGATCGCGCCCGTGCCGTGGCTCGGCGACGAGGTCGCCCAGATGCAGGTCGCGATGTACGAGCACGACCGCAGCCCGTTCTTCGGCGACCCGCGCCACGTCCTCGAGCGGTTGCTCGAGCGCTTCAGCGCGCGCGGCCTCACGCCGGTGATGGCGGTGGAGCTCGAGTTCTACTTCGTGGATCGCGAGCGCACGCCCGGGGGCTGCGCACAGCCGCCCCTCCAGCCGCGCTCAGGGCGGCGCGAGGAAAAGACCCAGATCAACTCCATGGCAGAGCTCGACGAGTACTCCGATGTACTCGCGGCCATCGACGCCGCGGCGCGCGCGCAGGGCCTGCCCGCCGGCACGGTGCTCGCCGAGTACGGTCCCGGCCAGTTCGAGGTCAACCTGCACCACGTGCCCGACGCGCTCGGCGCCTGCGACCACGCGATCCGGCTCAAGCGACTGGTGAAGGGTGTCGCGCTGGCGCACGGCCTCGAGGCGACCTTCATGCCCAAGCCCTACCGCGACCACGCGGGCAGCGGCACCCACCTGCACGTGAGCCTGCTCGACCGCGACGGCCACAACATCTTCGCCGCCGACGACCCGCAGGGCTCGCCCGCGCTCAGGCAGGCGATCGGCGGACTCGCCGCGACGATCAACGACACGATGGCGGTGTGCGCGCCGACCGCGAACTCCTATCGCCGCTTCCAGCCCGAGGCCTACGTGCCGCTCAACCCGAGCTGGGCCGTCAACAACCGCGGCGTGGCGTTCCGGGTGCCGGCCGGTCCGCCGGACAGCCGGCGGGTGGAGCACCGCGTGGCTGGTGCGGACGCCAACCCGTACCTGCTCGCGGCGATGGTGCTCGGCGGGATGCTGCACGGCCTCGAGCGCGAGCTCGACCCGGGCCCGGCGCTCGCGGGCAACGCCTACCGCGACAACACCCCCAGCATTCCGCTCAGCTGGCCCGAGGCGCTGGCGGCCTTCGAGAACAGCGAGTTCGCGCGCGACAGCCTCGGCGAGCGGTTCGCGCGTCTCTATGTGCAGACGCGCCGCGGCGAGATGCAGGACTTCGGCTCCTACGTCTCGCCGCTCGAGTATTCCTGGTACCTGACTACCGTTTAGAGCGCTTCACGATTCCCTGACTCGGGGCGGCGCGTTACCGACCGGCGGGTCGCGGTCGATGTCGAAATAACTTACAGCCAGGCCGATCCGATCGGCGCCGACGTCGACGCTGAACCCGCAAATCCTTGATTCGTCGTCATATGCGCGCTCGACGACCGTCCGTGGCACGGAACTTGCTGTTGCTGGTGGTCAAGCTCCGTTACGACACACCACAACTCAGGGGATTCGGAATGCGCAGTCTTCCGTCCGTTTCGCGGGGTGCACTGCTTTGTGCCAGTGCCGCAGTAGCCCTGGCCGCCGGCTCAGCCGAAGCACGCTCCATTCGCGTCGACAATGGTGGCGGGGGCTGGGAACAGAACTTTGGCAACGTGCTGGACGACGCCGGCGACACCGGTATCGTCACGCTGCCCTTTGAGTTCTTCGGCACGACCACGCTCGCCGTCGACCCGCGCGGCTTCGCACGCTCGGAGATCGTGGACCCGGACAGCAGCCCGAATCTCTATCCCCTGATCTTCAGCAGCGAAGCACCCAATCCCGAGCGGTTCTTCATCACCTTCGACTGGGGCGGTCGCGATCGTGACTGTGCCGCAGCGCCTGCCTTGTGCGGCCCGGACGGCGAGCGCCGACCGGGAGACCCGCCCCTGGACGAATCTGTGGCGGTCGACCGCGCCGCGACGGTCATCGCCGACGACGCCTTTCGCATCACGTGGCTGGTCAACCGGGATAGCGCCTTGTCGGGCTTCCAGCTGGTGGTGTGGAAGTTGTTCAACGAGGATTACGTGGTCGAATTCAACTATGACCAGATCCAGGGGGACCTGAGCCAGTCCTATCTCGGATTTTTCCTGGACCCCGCGCTGCCCTTCGGCTTCTTCGCCGACGCCAGCGCCTACGGTGACGGTTTCATCGACCTCAACAACTGCGAAACCTTCGAGGGATGCCAGCCGGGTGACAACTTCATCGCAGCCGGATTCCCGCCCGGCCTGCGCAATGCGTTCCTGGCACCGTTCGTTGAAGAGGAACCGACCACCGGTCGGGCGCTGTTCTACATCGACGCCGCGCCGGGCGACAGCGACGTCCCCGAGCCCGGCTCACTCGCCCTGCTGCTGCTCGGCCTCACCGGGATCGCCGGCTCCGCCTTGCGGCGCCGGATCGTCAGGAGCACCTGAAAGAAGACGGCGTCGACCGCGATCACGTGCGCGGGGTTCTCCTTGACCCCCGCAGACCCCTAGAGTAGCGCCCGGTGGCCACCGTGACGCGACTACGGGTCTTCATCAGCTCTCCGGGCGACGTCGCACAGGAGCGCGCGGTCGCTCGACGAGTGCTCGGGCGCATCCAGGGCGCCTGCGCGGGCCGCCTCGAGATCGAGCCCGTGCTCTGGGAGCAGCAGCCACTGCTTGCGAGCGACAGCTTCCAGGCGCAGCTCATCCGACCCTCCGACTGCGACGTCGTGGTGGGCGTGGTGTGGTCGCGTTTCGGGACGCCGCTGTCCGTCGCCCTGCTCCGGCCGGACGGCCGGCCGTGGCGCTCGGGCACCGAGTTCGAGATCGAGGACGCACTCGAAGCGGCCCGGGCCGGTGGTCGCCCGAAGGTGCTGCTCTACCGCAGGACCGCCGAGCCACGCGGCTGGTACGCCTCGCCCGAGGCCGCGCTCGATGCGGCGGAGCAGCGCCGGTCGCTGGACGAATTCCTCGACGGGCTGCTGCGCGACCGCGACGGGCGATTCGTCGGTGCCTTCCATTCCTACGCCACTGTCGCGGAGTTCGAGGAGCTGCTGGAGTTGCACCTGCTCCGGCTGCTGCCGGAGCTTGCGCCGGGGGGTGCGCCCGAGGGCCCGCAGCCGGCCACGGCCTGGTCCTTCGGCTCGCCGTTCCGCGGCTTGCAGAGCTTCGAGCTCGAGCACGCGTCGATTTTCTTCGGACGCACTACGGCCACCGCGGAGGCCATCGAGCGACTGCAGGAGCAGGCTGGCCGCGGCGCGGCCTTCCTGATGCTGCTCGGCATGAGCGGCGGCGGCAAGTCATCGATGGCCAAGGCGGGCGTGCTGCCGATGCTCATGCAACCGGACGTGATCGGCGTCGCCGACGAGTGGCGGCATGCGGTGTTCACGCCGGGCGAAGGGCGTGGCGACCTCGTCCTCGCGCTCGCTAACGCACTCTGCTCGCGCGAGGCGTTGCCGACGCTCGGGCCGCCCGAGTCGCTGGCGCAGGGGCTGCGCGAGGCGCCCGCCTCGGCGGCGACGCGGGTTGCCGCTGCGCTCGATGCCGCGCACGCGCGCACCCACATGGCCCTCGTCGTCGACCAGCTGGAGGAGATGTTCAGCGATCCTTCCGTGACCGAGCGCGAGCGCGTCACGTTCGTCGGGCTGCTCGCCGCGCTCGCGCGCGGCGGCCGCACGTGGATCGTCGCCACCCTGCGCAGCGACTACTATCCGCGCTGCGTCGAGCTGCCGGAACTGGTCGCGCTCAAGGAAGGGGCCGGCCAGTTCGATCTGTTGCGACCGAAGCCCGCCGAGATCGCGCAAATGATCCGCCTGCCCGCGCAAGCGGCGGGCCTGCGCTTCGAGCAGCACCGTGCCACAGGCGAGCGCCTCGACGAGCGACTTCGCGACCTCACGGCAGAGCGTCCCGGTGCGCTGCCGTTGCTCGAGTTCACGCTCGAAGAGCTCTACCGTCGGCGCAGCCCGGAGGGACTTCTCACCTTCGCCGCCTACGATGAGATCGGCGGGCTCGAAGGCGCGCTCGCACACCGTGCCGAGGCGGTCTACGAGGCGCAGCCGCCGGTCGTGCGCGCAGCGCTGCCGCGCACCTTCGAGCGCCTGGTGGAGATCGGCGGGGACGATGCCGCGCTTCGCCGGCGCGCGCCGCTCGACGCGTTCGCAGACCCCGAGTCGCGCGCCATGGTGCAGGCGCTGGTCGACGCGCGGTTGCTCGTCACGGAGCTGGGCGACTCGGGCCGCGCTTTCGTCAGCGTGGCGCACGAGGCGCTCTTCCACCACTGGCCGAGGCTCATGGAGTGGCTGGAATCGAATCGCGAGCTGCTGCGCATCCGCACGCGCGTGCGTGCCTCGGCCGAGCGCTGGGACGAGGAGCAGCGGCGCGCCGAGTTCCTGCTCGCGCAAGGCAAGCCCCTCGCCGAGGCGCTCGCGGTGCGCGAGGCGGGCGTGCCCTTCGACCCGCTCGAGCGCGACTTCGTCGCGGCCTCGGAGGCGAGCATGCGGCGCAATCGCAACCTTCGCCGCGGCGCCGTGGCGGCCCTCGCGCTGCTCGCGGCGGCGGCCGTCGTCGCGGCCGGCGTCGCGCTGCGCCAGGCCGACATCGCCCGCCGCGAGGCAACCACCGCGAGCCGTACCAGCGAGTTCCTCGCCTCGCTGTTCGCGGTGGTCGACCCTGGCGAGTCGCGCGGCAGCCAGGTCACGGCGCGCGAGCTGCTCGATCGCGGCGCGAGCAAGATCCGCACCGAGCTGCGCGGCGAGCCGCTGGTGCGCGCCGAGCTCCTCAATACCATGGGCATGGCCTACTCGGGCCTCGGCTTGTACGAGCCGGCGCTCGCGCTCACTGCAGAGGCGCTGGCCGAGCGCACGCAGCGGCTCGGGCGCTACCACGAGAGCACGCTGCGCTCGCAGATCGCACACGCTCGAGTCCTGTATCAGTCGGCGGAGTATGCACAGTCGGCCGCAGCCTTCCGCGACGCGATCGAGATGGGCGCGCGCATCCATCCCGGCGGCAGCCTCGACACGGTGCGAGCCTCGCTCGGCCTCGCCGACGTACTGACCTTCGACGGCGATCCCGCCGAGGCCGAGCAGATCTACCGGGCCGGACTGCGCTCGCTCCAGACGCTGCCGGGTGACACCGGCCGCGACCGCGTGTTCGCCTTGAGCGGGCTCGCCACCGCGCTCTACTTCCAGAGCCGTCTGGACGAGGCCGCCCGCGGCTTCGAGCAGGCTCTCGAACTCGGCACCGTGGTCCTGGGCCACGACCATCCGAAGGTCGCCGAGACGGTGAACAACCTCGGCTCGCTCGCCTATCAGTCGGGCGACTTCCGCGCTGCCAATGCGCAGTGGCAGCGGGCCCTGCCAATGTACCGTGCGATCTTCGGCGCCGAGCACCAGGAGGTCGCCAACGTGCTCAACAACCTCGGCCGCGTCGCACTCGTCGAGGGGCGCCTGGAAGAGGCGGAGCGCGACCTCGGCGCGGCGCTCGAGATGGACAGGCGCTTCAAGGGCGCGATGCACGACGACCTGATCCTGCCGCTGAACAGCCTGGGACTCGCGCGCATGGGGCTCGGACGCTACGCCGAGGCCACCGCTGATTTCGACGAGGCCCTCGCCATCGCGCGGTCGCGCCGCCACTGGATGCTGGGCGTGGTACTCACGGGTGCCGCCGACCTGCGCCTGCGCACAGGCGACGCCGCGGCGGCGCTCGTCGCGACGGACGAAGCACTCGCGGCCCTGGAGCAGGCATTTCCGCCCGACACACGCGCCGACGAGGGCTGGCGCTTCAGGCTCCTCGACAGCGTGCGCGGCTCGGCACTCGATCACCTTGGGCGGCACGCCGAGGCCGCGCCGCTGCTCATCGCCGCGGTGCCGGCACTGAGCGAGCGCTTCGGCGAGTCGAGCCTGTTCGTGGTCGATGCGATGAGTCGCGTCGTGCAGCACTTCGAGATGACCGGGGACGTGCGCGAGGCCGCGCGCTGGCGGCAGCGGCTGGAGCAGGCGCGGGTCGAAGGCGGGAACTGAGAAAGAACGGCTGCGCTTGCGGGCCGGCCCGGCCTGGCGACCCGGACTCACCGTCCGTGAAGGGGAACCTGGTGGGCCGCGGCGGCCCCCGACCCGGCGCTCGGTCGTCGAAGTCAGCCGGCGCGGAGGGAGCCGACACTTGAGCCGGTCAGCCAGGTGGCGGTAGCCTGCGCTGCTACTTCGGATTCATCACATGCTCCACGTCCAGTCCTACTACGCGGCCTCGGCGAATCCTGCGCCGCTGCGAAGCCCGCTGCTCGGCGAGACGACGGCGGATGTGTGCGTCGTCGGCGGCGGCATCGCCGGCTGCTCGACGGCGCTGCACCTCGCCGAGCGCGGCTTCAAGGTAGTGCTGCTCGAAGGCCAGCGCATCGCCTGGGGTGCTTCGGGACGCAGCGGCGGACAGGCGATCTTCGGCTTCGCCGCCGGGCAGGACAAGCTCGAGGGGCAGGTCGGCCACGACGCCGCGCGGCAGATGTTCGACGTGTCGGTCGAGGCCCTGGATCTGCTCAAGGATCGCGTGGCACGGCACGCCATCGACTGCGACCTGCACTGGGGGCAGATGCACGTCGCCATCAAGCCGCGGCACGAGACCGAGCTCAAGGCGTGGCAGGAGGAGCTCGCCGCCGACTATGGCTACGCGTCGCTGCGCTGGCTTGGCCGCGATGAAATCCGCGGCCTGCTGGCCACGGAGCGATACCTCGGCGGCCTCTACGACACGCGCAGCGGCCACCTGCACCCGCTCAACTACACCCTCGGGCTCGCCGCGGCGGCCGAGGCCGCCGGCGTGCGCATCTTCGAGGGCAGCGAGGCCACCCGGCTCGAGCACGGCGACACCGTGGTCGTGCACACGGGCCGGGGCCGTGTGCGCGCGAAGCACGTCGCGTTGTGCTGCAACGCCTACATCGACGATCTTGCGCCCAGACTGCGCTCGCGCATCATGCCGGTCGGCACCTACATCGTCGCCACCGAGCAGCTCGGTCACGAACGCATCGAGGCGCTGATGCGCGAGAACGTCGGCGTGACCGACGTGAACTGGGTGCTCGACTACTTCCGCCGCTCGGCCGACCACCGGCTGCTGTTCGGCGGCCGCGTGAGCTACTCGGGGCTCGACCCGCTCAACACCGAGCGCGCCACGCGCGCCCGCATGGTGAAGGTCTTCCCGCAGCTCGCCGACGTGAAGATCGCGTATGCATGGGGCGGCTACGTGGACATCACCATGAGCCGCGCGCCGGACTTCGGTCGCCTCGCGCCGAACGTCTGCTACCTGCAGGGCTTCTCCGGCCACGGCATCGCGCTCACCGGGATGGCGGGCAAGCTCGTCGCCGAGGCGATCGCGGGGCAGGCGGAGCGCTTCGACCTGTTCAGCAGACTCGAGCACCGCGATTTCCCCGGTGGCCCGCTGCTGCGGACGCCGGCACTGGTGCTCGCGATGCTGTGGTTCCGCCTGAAGGACCTGCTGTAGCTCGCCGCTGCAACTACCCGAGCCTCAGCACGTACTCGGTGAACTCATCGTCGCGCTGCCAGCCCAGTGACTCGTAGAGCCGCTGTGCGGCCTCGTTGGTGCGTGCAGTCTGCAGGGTGAGCGCGACGGCGCCCGCCGCACGAGCCTGCGCCGCGGCGGCCTCCATCAGCCGGCGTGCGACGCCGCCGCGCCTCGCGTCGGGCGCGACGAACAGGTCGTAGAGCACGAACACGCGGGCCGCGCGCAGCGAGGAGAACGTCGGGTACATCTGCACGAACCCGAGCGCCGTGCCCTCGGCGGCCTCGGCGACCAGCACGACCGACTCCCCGAGCCCGAGACGCTCGGCGAGGTAACGCTGGGCCAGCTGCCGGTCCGACGGCAGGCCGTAGAACTGCCGGTAGGCATCGAACAGCGGTGCGATGCGCAAGGCGTCGGCCGCGGTCGCGATGCGGACGCCCGGCGCGTTCCCGACCGCGGCCACCATGTCGGTCGCGAGCCGGGCGTAGATCATCAGGTCGATGAACGCCCCGTTCTTGCGCTCGTAGTCGCGGCGGATGCCCTCGAGGCGGAAGCCGAGCCGGTCGAGCAACCGACGGCTGGCGTGGTTGTCGACCTCCACCTCCGCGGCCACGCGGTGCAGGCCCATCGGGCCGTACGCGTGCCCGAGCATCGCGCCGACGCACTCGGTGGCGATTCCCCTGCCCCAGCACTCGGGCAGCAGCCAGTAGCCGAGTTCGCCACGACGATGTTCCGCATGGATGTCATTGAGGCCGCAGGCCCCGAGCAACGGCGCGCCCGGCGCCAGGCAGGAGATGCCCCACCAGGCGCCGGTACCGGCGGCGTGGATCTCCTCGAACCAGTCCATCTGACGCTGCGTCGCCTCCAGCGTCTCGTACGACACGCCGTAGTGGGCGATCACCGCCGGGTCGGACAGGCCGCGGAACACCACGCCAATGTCGGCCGGGAAAATGCGGCGCAGGCGAAAGCGCGCGGTTCGGAGTTCGGGGAACGGTCGGGATTCCATGGGGTCCGTGCCTCTGCCGGGGCCTCGACGATGGGGCGCATGCCCATCCGGGTTTCAGTCCCCCGTGCAGCGCGCCCCGCTCGTGCAGGTCTCGTGCACGACCACGGCCGACAATTGCGGCAGCGCCGGCTTCAGGCGCTGCCAGATCCACTGCGCCAGGTGCTCGCTGGTCGGGTTCTCGAGGCCCGGCACGTCGTTGAGGTAATGGTGATCGAGCTGCTGGAACAGCGGCTCGAACGCCGACTTCACGTCGGCGAAGTCCATGACCCAGCCGAGCCGCGGATCGAGCGGACCGCTGACGTGGATCTCAATGCGAAACGAATGACCATGGACGCGCGCGCACTTGTGCCCCGGCGGCACGTTCGGCAGGCGGTGCGCGCTCTCGAGCGTGAAAGCCTTGAAGATCTCCAAGCGAAACTCCTATCCCGCCACCGCGGATACCTTACCGGCCGCCGTCCGCGGACGCAGCAGGAAACACACGTGGATGCGCGGATTGCGCGCGAAGTCCTCGGGCAGCGTCGCCCGCGACCAGTCCTCCACCTCGAATTTCTCCGCGATCGCCGGATCGAGCCGGAATTTCTGGAAGTTGTTCGAGAACACGATGACGCCACCGGGTTCGAGCAGCCGGCCGCAAGCCTCGAGCAGCGCCGCGTGGTCGCGCTGCACGTCGAACTCCCGGGTCATGCGCTTGGAGCGCGACAGCGTCGGCGGGTCCACGAAGATGAGTCCGTAACGGCGCGAGGGCACGCGGCCCTGATCGTCGAGCCAGGCGAGACAGTCGGCCTGCACGAAGCCGTGCTGTGGCCCGGCGAGGCCGTTCAGAGCAAGGTTGCGTTGCGCCCAGTCGAGGTAGGTGCGCGACATGTCCACGGTCGTCGAGGACGTCGCGCCGCCGCCCGCCGCGTGCACGGTCGCGGTGCCCGTGTAGGCGAACAGGTTGAGGAAGGACCGGCCGGCCGCGAGCTCGCCGACGCGCTGCCGCGTGATGCGGTGGTCGAGGAACAGGCCCGTGTCGAGGTAGTCGGTGAAGTTCACCCGGAACCGGTAGCGACCCTCGCGCACGACGTGGAACTCGGCCTCGTCGCCCACCTTCTCGTACTGCTCGCCGCCGCGCTGCCTGCGGCGCACGCGCAGCACCACGCGTTCGGGCGGCAGTCCAAGCACGTCCGGCAGCACTGCGAGCGCCTCGTCACGTCGTCCGCGCGCCGCTTCCTGGGCAACGGTCGCCGGCGCGGCGTACTCCTGCACGCAGGCCCAGCGGGCGTCGTTGCCATAGAGGTCCACGGCGAAGGCGTACTCCGGCATGTCGGCGTCGTAGACGCGATAGCACGCGACGTCATTGCGCTTCGCCCACGCCTCGAGGCGCTGGAAATTCTTGCGCAGCCGGTTGCCGAACATCGCGGCACCCGGCCGCGTGCGCGCCGCCTCCTGCCGCGCCTGGCGCGCCACCTCCGGATCGGGCTCGACGGTCTCCGGCAGCAGCTCGAAGCGCAGCAGCCGGCACTCGATCGGCCCGTTGAAGAACGTGTGGGCGCGGTAGGCCCGCAACCGCAGCGCGCGGCCGAGCGGCGGATTGCCCGTGAACACGCCCGCTTCCCATCCCGGGAAGCACTCAATGAGCTTGCGACCCATGAGCGCGTACAGCGGCTCGAGCGTGCCGGCTTCCTCGAGCCGCGCGCCGTACGGCGGGTTGACCAGCACCAGGCCGTGCGACGCCGAGGTCACGGGCAGGCTGGCGAGTTCGCGACGCTCGAAGAGCAGGTGGTCGCCGACGCTGCTGCGACCCGAGTTCGCGAGCGAGGCGCGGATCGCGGACTGGTCGCGGTCGTAGCCCCGGAACCGCCCCGTCCCCAGCTCCCCGATGCGTCGCCGCTCGAGCGCCGCCGTGCGCAATTCCTCCCAGGTGCCCGGCTCGTGCCCCAGCCAGCCTTCGAAGCCGAAGCGCCGCCGCAGCAGGCCCGGGGCGACGTCGGCCGCCATCAGCGCCGCCTCGATCACGAGCGTCCCGGAGCCGCACATCGGGTCCACGAAGTCGCCGCCGGCGGCGGCGATCGCGGGCCAACCGCAGCGCAGCAGCAACGCCGCCGCGAGATTCTCCTTGAGCGGCGCCTCGACGCCGGACTGGCGATAGCCACGCCGGTGCAACGGCTCTCCGCTCAGGTCGATGGCGAGCGCGGCGCGCTCGCGCATCAGGCTCAGGTTCAGGCGCAGGTCCGGGGCGACGAGGTCCACCGATGGACGCGTGCCGCTGAGCTCGCGGATGCGGTCCACGATGGCGTCCTTGGCCTTTTGTGCCGCGAACTGCGTGTGCCTGAGCCACGAGGGCCCCTGCCCCACCACGTCGATCGCGAGCGTGCCCTCGGCGGCGAGGTGCGCCTCCCAAGGGATCGCGCGGATCGCCGCGTACATCGCCTCCACCGAATCGAGCGGTACGCTGCCGAGCGTGAGCATCACGCGGCTCGCGGTGCGCGAGGCGAGGCAGGCGAGGTAACCGTCGCGGATCGTCCCGGTGAAGCTCACGCCCGCCGGGTGCTCGCGCGTGACCTCGAGGCCGAGTGCGCGCAACTCGCCCGCCAGCAAGTCGGGCACGTGGCGCGGGCAGGCAGCGAAGAACTCGAGCACGGTCGGATCGCCGGCGCTCACGGAGCCGGGCCTCGCTCGCCGCCGAGCATTACGAGGTCGCGCGGCGCGACGCGCTCGAGGCAACGGGCGACGATGCGATAGCCGTCCGGATCGAAGGGCGCGCCGGCGGTCCGCTCGAGCAGCGCCGCGACTTCCGCCTCGTCGGTCGCGGTGCCGAGGTGGCGCCAGCGGTCGACGACGTGCAGCACGCTGCCCTCGCCCGCCGGTCCCCGCTCGCGGATGCCGATCGCGCCCGGGAACGGCCAGGGCTTCAGGCGCAGCGAGACGAGCGCGAGCTTGAGCCGTGCGTCGTGCAGCGCCCGCGTTTCCTTGCCGACGCAGGCCCCGCGGCAACGACCGAGCTGCAGCGCGAAGCACGAGCCCTCGCCCCGCTCGAGGCCCATGGCCTTGAGGCACAGTCCCGCTTCGCGCGCCTTGCCCTCGAGCGCGCGCCGCGCGTCCCGCTCGGTGCGGAACGGCCCATACACGTCGGCCTCGTCCCCTGGGGCCGGCGCCTCCAGCGGCTCGATGCGAACCTCGAGCCCGCCGGCGACCGGCTCGAGGCGCACGCACTGCAGCCCGGCGGGCTTGCGCAGCCGACGGTTGGCGCTCGGCGCGAGGTCCTTCACGAGGCGCGACTCGAGCAGCAGCGCCCCGAGCTCGCCGCCGGTCTCGACCCACTCCACGCTACGCACCTGGCGCGTGAGCTTCGCCTCCTTGCCCGAACGATGCTCGCTCGCGAAGTGACCGAGCACGCGGCTGCGCACGTTCCGGCTCTTGCCCACGTACAGCAACGCACCGCCCTCGCCACGGAACAGGTACACGCCGGGGCCTTCCGGCAGGTCCTCGGCGAGGTCGGGCGGCAGGTGCGGTGGCAGGCGCGACTCCGCGAGGACGGCACGAGCGATTTCCTCGAGTCGCTCGGGCCCGGCGGCCCGCTCGAAGGCTGCGAGCAGCGGCGGCAGCACGGCAGCGTCGCCGAGCGCACGGTGGCGCTGCAGGCACTCGAGCCCGTAGCGCTCGATCAGCGCGTCGAGGTTGTGGCGCGGGTGCTCCCGGAACAGCGCGCGCGACAGCTTCACGGTGCACAGCACCGGCGCGGCGAACTTCTCCCCCAGCCGGCGGAACTCGTTGCGCACGAAGCCGTAGTCGAAGCGCGCGTTGTGGGCGACGAACAGCCGCCCGTCGAGGCGGCGGCGCAGCTCGCGGCGCAGGTCCTCGAACGGCGGCGCGTCCTCGACCATCGCGTTGCTGATGCCGGTGAAGTCCTCGATGGACGGCGGGATGCGCACGCCCGGGTTGACGAGGCTGCTCCAGGACTCGACTACCTCGCCGCCCTCGAGCAGCACGATGCCGACCTCGATGATGCGGTGGTGGACGGCCATGCCGCCGGTGGTCTCGAGATCGACGCAGGCAACGGGCCCGCGCAGGGCCGGCGTGCCGAGCGTGACCTCGAGTGACGGCGCGGCGGCCACGGGCCTCAGAGTTCGCCCGATCCGTCGAGCGTCAGGATCGGCGCGTACAACTCGGGCCGGCGGTCGCGGAACACGCCCCAGGCGTGGCGCTGCGCACGCACGGCGTCGAGGTCGAAGGTGGCGGTGATCACCGTTTCGCTCGAACGATCCGCCTCCGCGACCTTCGCGCCGGTCGGGTCGGCGATGAAGGAGGAGCCGTAGAAGGTCATCTCGTACTTCTGCCCGCGCTCCGTGCCGACGCGATTCGAGGCCACGAGCGGCATGACGTTGGCGGCCGCGTGGCCCTGCATGCAGCGCTGCCAGTGATCCCGCGAGTCGATGCTGGCGTCCTGCGGCTCGGAGCCGATGGCCGTCGGATAGAGCAGCACCTCCGCCCCCATCAGCGCCATGCAGCGCGCGGCCTCCGGGAACCACTGGTCCCAGCAGATGCCGACGCCGAGCACGCCGTAGCGGGTCTGCCAGACGCGAAACCCGGTGTCGCCGGGGGAGAAGTAGTACTTCTCGTGGTAGCCCGGTCCCTCGGGAATGTGCGACTTGCGGTAGATGCCGAGCAGCCCGCCGTCCGCGTCGATCATGGCGAGCGAGTTGAAATAGGCGTTGTTGGCGCGCTCGAAGAAGCTGAACGGCAGCACCACGTCGAGTTCACGCGCGAGCCCCTGGAAGCGCTCGAGCACCGGGTTGCCGGCCACCGGGCGGGCCAGCTCGAAATGGCCCGCGAGGTGGTCCTTGCAGAAGTACGGCGTCTCGAAAAGCTCCTGCAGCAGAATGACTTGCGCGCCCCGCCCGGCCGCCTCGCGCACCGCGTGCTCGGCCTTGGCGAGATTTGCGACAGCATCAGGCGAGCAGGCGAACTGGGTCGCGGCGAGCGTCACTTTCATTCGACAGCCTTGGATGGGGACCAGTGGGGGCGCTGCAGTGTACCGGCCTGTCGAGTCGCGGCAACTGGCGCCGGGTGCGCAATAAGTTCAAAATCGCCGCCCGAGTGGCTGCTTCCGGATTGGGGTGGGACGAGAGATGGCCATCACGGATCGATACACACCCAACTAGATCGAAGGAGTCGAATTCATGTCGGACAATCTGCTCGCGGGCCTGAACGGCCTGCTCACCCCGGATTTGATCGGCAAGGCCGCATCCCTGCTGGGCGACTCGGAGCCCGCCGTCGCCAAGGGCATGGGCGCCGTCTTTCCCGTGCTGCTCGGCAGTCTCGCGAACCGCTCGAGCGACTCCGCCTTCGCCTCGACGCTGTTCAACCTCGTCCGGGACCCGGCCAACGACGGCAGCCTGCTGGGCAACGTGGCGAGCCTGCTCTCGCCCGGCGCGGCGTCCTCGCCGATGATGGCGCTGGGCGGCAAGCTCCTCGCCGCGCTCTTCGGCAGCAACCAGACCAGCCTCGGCGGTTCGCTCGCAGGCTACTCCGGCGTCAAGCCGTCGTCGGCCTCGTCGATGCTCAGCTTTGCCGCGCCGCTGGTGCTGTCCATGCTCGGCAAGACCGTGAAGAGCGGCAACCTCAACGCGGGTTCGCTCGCGAGCCTGCTCACCGGGCAGAAGGGCGCGTTCGCCGCGGCGCTGCCGGGTCCGCTGTCGAAGCTCGAGAGCTTCTTCGCAGCCCCGGCCGCGGCAAGCTATGCGGCACCTCCGCCGCCGCCGGCCCCGAAGTCCTCGATCTGGCGCTGGCTGTTGCCGCTCCTCATCGTGCTCGGCCTGCTGTGGATGCTGTCACGGTGCATGGGCGGCCGGGATGAAACGACGACGATGGCTCCGGCACCGACGCCTGCGGTCGAGCCGGCTCCAGCCCCCGAGCCGCTGCCGGCCCCGGTCGCTGAGCCCGCCCCGGCCGCGTTGCCGCTTGCGAACTTCTACTTCGAGGTGGACCAGTCCGAGCTGCCGGTGTCACGCGAGGGTTCGCTCGAGTCGGTGATCGAGTACCTCAAGGCGAACCCGACCGCCGTGGCGACCGTCTCCGGTTTCCACGATCCGACCGGCG
>Ga0105103_10000956_pt1 | contig 16324 bp, 15 predicted proteins | sample PPLLaktember2015_2_FD_79107 | JGI IMG/M metagenome (GOLD analysis project Ga0105103, IMG submission 79107) | Freshwater sediment microbial communities from Prairie Pothole Lake near Jamestown, North Dakota, USA - PPLs Lake P7 Core (6) Depth... | ecosystem: Environmental > Aquatic > Freshwater >...
AAACAGCACTAATTAAAAGTTCCATTTAACCCGAAGATATCCAAAATTCAGGTTTTTCCATTTTTCGCTATTTATAAACGCATTTTCCATCGTATAATAAAATACCTGCATAAGAGCTGATAAGGTAATATTATTACTTAAAGATATATCAATACCAGGGCCGGCATAAATAGCTTTATAAGTATCATCAAACATATACATCCCGGAAACATTTGCATTAATTATTGGGTTTATAGGATAAGATACCTGGCCAAAGAAATTATTATGGGTAAAGGTTTGCGTTTTTATATTCTGATTATCTGTACTAAATATATTCAATACTGAAGTAAAACTTGTTTTATCGGCATAAAAGAATTCAAACATAAGAGTTAAACCATTATTAAAAGTCCGGTCGGTTGAAAGGCTTAATAAAAATTGATTATTTGCTGCGATGTCGGTATTTAATGAATAAAAATAACTGGCTTCGCCCCTCAGGCTGAATTGTTTAACTGAACCTGAAAAACCAATTCCTAAAGCGATATCGCTATCAGTTTTTTCAACAAATTTTAAGGTTGAATCAAATTTTGGTTTAAGGATTGGTTCCTGTAATAATGCCGACATTACCTGGAAATCATATTTCCAGAGATTAAAACGATATAAAGCCCCTGCTGAGATATTCCCTGAACTGTCAATTTTACTTGCTACATCAAGCGAAGATGTATTACTGGTATAATATTGAACTTTAATCGCATCAACTCCGGGACGTTCAGGATAGTCGAATTCAAAAAAATTATAAGTGTTAAATACATCATTTGTGCTCCATACAAATGTTTGCCCCCAGTTAATACGTTGCCGACCGGCTTTTATTTCGAGTTTATTGGCTGTATACTGCAGCCAAAAGCGGTCGATGGATGATGACAATAAGTAATCATTGTTAAAATTATAATAATACGTAAGTGGCAAAAAATGATTCCCTTTTTCAAATCCGGTATTATAATCTTCGATATTGTTTAAATTACCTCCAAATAATTGGTTACGGACTTGTAGCGAAAATGATAGTTTGCCTGATGGGGTCCATTCAAAATTCAAACGGTTATGGAGCAATGCTTGCCACATAGTAGTATCATCATTCCAAAATATTGAAGGGATTCCTGATAAGTATCCATTCACATCATAATCTTTTTTATCATTAGTATCCTGAGAGGATGCACAAATATTTAAAAAACTAATTAATATTATTAAAAAGTGTTTTTTCATACTGATAGCCGTGGGTTTGGTTCAAAAGATTTCTTTAGAAATAATAGTGGGGCTAATACCTGGAAAAAGAAAACGATGTTAATTATTATACTGATACCGGATTGGTAAAAAAATGATACAGAAGTGTCAATAATAAACCAAATAATAAATGAATATAAAATACATCGCCATGCCCACAATTCTTTTTTCTGAAGAGAATAGCAAGTCAGGTAAAGAATAGCAATACCGTAAACCGCCATTAATGCCCCCATAATAGTAACAAACCGGCTTTGCATCATTTTGACGGCAAAATCGGGGGGGTTATCTGCATAGAAAATATGATTGATTTGTTTATTAAGAACATCATATAGAGAAGTCCGGCTCAGAAATGCCAGTGCAATGCCAGCAATAATGACAATGGTGATAGTAATTTTTAACCAGGTTAACCAAAATTTTTCTGCATTCATGATAATTGGATTTTTATTGTGATTGAATTACAGAACTAATATGTTCTTAGCTAAGTTTATTATCGGAAATTACCTTACCATCTTCAAGAGTTATAACCCTTCGTGCTTTTTTTACAACTCTTGAATCATGAGTCGAAAAAATGAATGTGATATTTTCTTCATAGTTCAGTTTTTCCATGATTTCAAGCAGGTTTTCAGTCGATTTGGAGTCGAGGTTAGCTGTGGGTTCATCAGCCAAAACAAACTTTGGCTTTGAAGCCAGGGCACGCGCAACGGCAACACGCTGCTGTTGTCCTCCCGATAATTTAGAAGGGCGGCTATCCATTCTGTCACCTAATCCAACTTCTTTTAATAATTCTTCTGTTCTTTTATCGCGTTCTTTCTTAGATATACCCTGCATTTGCATTATAAATTCAACATTTTCATGAGCGGTAAGAACAGGTATAAGGTTATACGCCTGGAAAACAAATCCAATATTTCGCAACCTGAAATCAATCAATTTCGACCCTTTTAGTTTACCGATATTGGTATCGCCGATTATTATCTCGCCTGATGTTGGCCTGTCGAGGCCGCCAAGTATATTAAGAAGGGTTGTTTTTCCTGAGCCCGATGGCCCGACAATAGCTGTGAACTCACCTTCTTCAAATGAAAGGTCAACGCCATTAACAGCAATAACTTTCACTTCGGAGTCGTTATATATTTTTTCAACGTTTTTAATTTCAATGACTTTCATAATTGAACTTTTCTATATTGATATTATTCGTTTCTGATAGCTTCAGACGGATTTAGTTTAAGCGCTTTACGGGCTGGCCATATGGCGGATAATATACCTGTGATAATTACCAGTATTATGATACCGATAAATAAATCCCAACTTAGTGAGGGGTAAATTATTGAAGCATAGCCCATAGCTTCAAAACCTTCGGCCCACATAGAAAGATTAATACCGGTTTTGCCAAAATAATGTATTGAAAGCGAACTAATGATCATTCCGATTATTCCTCCTGTAAATGTTAATAATACTGATTCGAGCATAATCATCTTAAATAATTTCAGTTTATTCATACCAATTGCCATTAACATACCCAGTTCCTTAGTTCGTTCAAGAACAGCCATAAGCATGGTATTAATAATACCGAACGAAAGAGCAAGAAGGAAAATGGCGACATAGATATAATCCATTATTTTCATAAAGTCGCTATACATTGCCAGTTCGGGTGAAATTTTTTTCCATGACATTAAATCATTATCAGCGATTTTTTGTTTGAGTTCATCGTTAACAGTGAGGGCAGTTTCATTATCGGTACAAAGAATGGCAATTTCATGATAATCATCAGAAGATAAACCGCTGTTTTTTTTGATCACATTAATATCAACAAATGCATTAAGAGCATCGAACATTGAATTGCTGGTTTTAAAAATGCCTTTAACCCGGAAAGTGCAATAAATAAACTGGCCTGAAGTATCCGGTAAAGTGATTGTTATCTTGCTCCGAAGGCGGTAAAATGAAAAGTATTTTGCAAGATAGCCTGAATATTTTCTATATTCTTTGTCAGAAAGATTAGCCTCCAAAGAGTCTTTAAATTCTTTTTCTACCCTGAACCTTTTCCCCTTTAAATCGTTCAATTTTTGTTTAAAACTACGCGAAAACTTAGTATTATCGAGAGAATCGAGTTTTTCACCTGTTACTTCCCAGTTTACAAGCTTAAGAGTTTTGGCAGCATCTTCGCCTAATACAATAGATGGCAATCGCTGGGTTTCGGCTAAAAAATCTCCTTCTTCGAGTGATTGATAGAGCTCGCTTACCATTTTTTCCTTTTCAGGATCAACCCCCTTAACAATCAAACCTGTCGAAGACCAATCGGATTGAGCCATACAAAACATTTTTGTTCGGGCGCTCCACGCTATAACTCCCGGTTGATTTGCAATCGTTGAAATGATATCATGATAGTTATTGACGGTATATTTTAATTCTTCGTTATTCAGGTATTCGGGATGATGGACCTGGATATGCGAAATTTCTTTATAAATGGAATCATGTGTTCGTTGTGCTACCCAGCCTTCCATAATACCAACCAGCATAACGGCCCCGAAAATTCCAATTATAAGGGCAGCAATGACCACAAAGCTCCTAATTTTGTTACGCCATATATTTTTCCATGCAATTGACCAAATCATCTGATTATATTTTAAGATTATGCACGAAGGGCATTTACTTCTTTCATTGTGAATATTTTTCGTAAAGGATATAAACACGATAGGATGACCATCAATGCAACTACAAAACCTTGCCAGAAGATATAAGTATCAATCCACATCATTGGCATCACGGGTTCAAATCCCATACTGCTGTATATTTTTGCTAAATCGCCAGTAAACCTGAATGGGTGTACATTACCATAGTACAATAATGGAAGGCTGGCAAAAATTCCGATAAGTACAGCAAAAAAGCCCATTAAAAGCATCTCATATAAAAGAATTATAGCAAGTGATGTTCGTTGCATCCCTATTGATATTAAGACACCAAATTCGCGCGATCTTTCATGAACCATCATTAATACTGTCCCGAAAATTCCAAAGAAAATTATAAAATATAACAATCCCAAAATGGCTTGTCCGCTTTGGTTATCACTTTCTATTTGTTGTTTTAGGACTGGATTGAACTCTTTCCAGTCTTTAACCGATAATTCCGGGTTGCTAAGAGCAGATGCAATTTCAGCTTTTATTTTTGGCAGGTTTCTTTCGGAGTTGTCTTTCGGATTGATATTTAATGATGTTAATTTCCCTTCCATTCCATAAAAAGACTGGGCTTTAGGAAGCGACATATAAATTAATTTATTGTCCAGGTCAGGGGCAGGTATTTTAATAATTCCCCTTACAGGGCATAATGCAGCTGCGCTTGCCCCTTGATAACCCTGACTAATGAGTATAATAGTATCACCGATGTTTGCTTTCAGGTATTTCGAAAGACGATCGGACACCAAAACCCCATCATCATCAGGAGAAAGAATTTTTCCACTAAATTTGCTGAATTCCAGAATATTCACAATCCATTTATCCAAGTCGGGCCCTTTTAGCCCTAATGCTAGTTCAACACTTTCGCGACTGGAAAATGATTCATTTAACTGTTCCTTTACTTTCTTAATTATTTCAGTTGATATTTTGCTGTTAACGAGTAATTCAATAGTTTTATCAGTGATCCTGTATTTAACCAACAAATGCTGTGGATCTGACAATTGGCTTTCACGTTCAGGGTCAATTCCAATGACAACGGCCCCTTTAGTTTGAGACCCGGTTGATGCAAGTGCAAAGGACTCAATTCGGGGGGTTACTGATTTTATACCTTCTATGTTTTCAAGATCTGAAAGGGTTTCAATTGAAAAATCGAAAGAATTCTCGAGAACCATATCATCATGGTAATTTATATGCTGTACCTGAACAAAGCCAGAGTATGATTCGATAATGTTTTTAATCATGTGGTTATATGTGCCAAGCTGAAAAGAACGCATGACTATAGCAAAAAATACCGAAAACATTATTGATGCTGAGGTAATTAAAGTCCTTCTTTTATTCCTCCATAAATTTCTCCATGCAAGTTTTAGATAATTCATTAATAATTACTTTAGTCTTTTCATATTTTGTTGGGTAAAGAAATCATTGGTAACAGGGGCATTAAACTTGATGGAGACCATCTCAAGAATTGTTTTATTGCCTGGCTTATCAGCCGGAATTAATTCGTAAACAGTCGGTATAGTGCGGCCGTCCATCGATTTAATGTTTTTACCAATTTCAGATTTTACAAGATAACCATCTTCATCGTAATATTCGTTTTTAAGTTGAAGAAAATCATCTTTAGAAATCCAAAAAATTAGTTTTCCCCAAACAACCGGGGCATCTTCTTTTGGCAGGAGTTCTATTATATAGCAATTATGGTTTTCAATAATTTCTGATCCGATAATTTTGTGGGTATAATCAATAACCGCAGAACTTTGGTTTAGAAGGTCGTCGTTGGTAAAATCGGAGCCCATCCAGCCTTGCGAGAGCATTGAAGGAGGAAGTTTTATCATACGGCTAATAACCGGGTTCCAGTTCCACATTTCACGTTCTATCTTCAAAAAGCTTTGCCCATTTTCTTTGGCCGGGGCAGTAATAAGTACCATTGAATAATCGGTTCCTTTTGACCAGCTTTTGAATGAAACAGTCCGTTCCCAAGTTGGCCTTACGATCTTCATATTCATTTCGCTGATACCTGAATTTTCGCCGCGTGCTTTTTCATCTGCTTTTTTAACTATTTCTGTAGCATTTTGGGCAGAGAGTTTAAAAAAAAGAAGCCCCAAAACACATAAAGAAAGGATGGGTCTGGTCATAGTTGTTATTATTTTATGTTAAATCTGTCGTTATAATATTCAATTAATTTTTTTTCAAACAAATCGATTGGGAAAATCTGGGGTACTGAAACATATTGGATGATAGTACCTTTAATAATCGATGAAAACATAAATAATTCAGTGTCAGGATCTTTACTGCCACATTCAGCAAAGAAATTGCGAAGTAATTCAGTATAATTATCCGCTTTATGCGAGAAATCTTCGCTGATTGAATCCATCATCTCCGAAGTAAGTTCATTTTTATTGTATAACGTATTCCTGAAGTTTTTAAATAAAATATCAAATACCTCTGATTGAAGCATTAAGCTGGTATAAAGTTTATACTGGTTTACATTCTCTTTTGCATTTTGAAACGTCTTTCTGATAAAATAAATAAACTCTTCTTTAGTAAGAATACCATCATGGTCAGGATCAAAGTGGACCCATATTTGATTAGTAACTTCAGTAAGAATGGCTTTTAGTAAGGCTTCTTTGTTTTCGAAATAATTATACATCAATCCTTTCGAAATTTTAGCAGCGCTGGCAATTTTACTGATTGAAGTAGCATGGTACCCCTTGTTAGCAAATAATTCCAAAGCAATATCCAGAATAACTTTTCGTTTTTCCTGCCTTATTTCCTCAAACTGTTTAGGGGTACGAGGTGACATAAATATTTTATTTATGAATGAACGTTCGGTCAAAAATAAAATATTTTTTATTCATTTAAATAAAAAAATAAAGAATTTTTAAAATACCTGTAACTTTTGGTTTTTATTGAGCGTCATACATTCGAATAGGAACAAAATGACAGTAGCTGAATTTAACCATTGTGTAGATCAATATTCAGATTGCTTGTATCGGTTTGTTATAAAAAACATTCGCAACGATGCTGCAGCGGCTGATATTATTCAGGATACTTATGAAAAGATTTGGTTGAAACATGATAATATACTTTACGATAAAGCAAAATCGTACCTTTTTACGGCTGCATATCATACGCTGATTGATTATACCAGAAAGATGAAAAAACTGACAGATTTTGATTTAATGGAAGAACAGGAATTCAGCAGCGACAATTTATTAATAGCTGATTTAAAAGAAAACCTGGAATGGGCTTTACAACGAATCCCGGAAATTCAAAGATCAGTTATATTATTGCGCGATTATGAAGGTTACAGCTATGACGAAATTGGAGAAATAGCCGGTTTAACAGAAAACCAGGTAAAAGTTTATATCTATCGCGGGCGCATGGCACTCCGCAAATTAATAGGAAATCCGCAGGTTTTGATTTAAAAAAGGAGCAATGGAAATAAGCAGGAGCAATTACGAAAATTTTATTATCGATTATATCGAAGGTACTTTAAGTGCGGCCGGGTATAAATCGATGAAGTTGTTTCTTGAAAAAAATCCGGACATAGCTAAGGAATTACAAGAGATACAAAATTGTGTGCTTTCAGATGAACCTGAATATAAGTTAGATAAGTCAATGCTCTATAAAATGCATTCTGAAGTTCATGAAATAAACGATAACAATTTTGAAGAATTTTGTATTGCTTATTATGAGGGGGACCTGGATTTAAAAACAAGTGAGAAATTGAGAAAATATGTTGAAGAAGATCCAAAAAGGGGAAGAACCTTCAAGCTATATGCATCGATTAAGCTTCTTCCTGATATGGAGGTAAGGTTTCCTTCCAGAAAAAGCATGAAAAAATTCAATATTTCGCCCGGAAGAAGACTTTATTATTATTCTGCTGCAGCGGCTGCAATTATTTTATTGGCTTTTTTATACCGGAGTTATCAGAGTTTCCAAATTAATAAAGGTTTTAATGCACAGGAACATATTACAATAATCAATAATATTCCTATAGTTGAAACGGAAAGCAAAACAAAAAATATTTCTTTTGAAAATATAGTTGATAACCAAAAAGCAAGTAATAATGATATTGCAGCTATCGATACACAAAACACAAAAAATCCGGATTATATAAGGCTGGCTTCGATAGTTTCAAGGGAAGCTTTGATCGAAAACAATATAGTAAGTAATCAGGGTATAATAGAGTCAAATACAATAAAAGAGGAAATAAATGACATAGAATTAATTAGTGCAAATCCTGAAATTTCTGAAAATAAAAATCCAGGGACAAAGAATAAAAAAATACTAATTAAAGCACTAAGAATGGGCATTCAAGGTCTGGGAAACTTAACAGAAAACAACCTGGAGCTTATTGCACAGTCGGACAAAGATGGGAATATTATAGAATTAGGTATAAGCACGGGGCAATTTGAGATATCCAGAAAAAAGAATAGTACAACACAGCAAAGAAATTAAAAATGGAAAAGAAGATAATAATAATATCCGCAATCATGGCATTAACATATTATCAGGGCATTGCTAACCTGGTAAAATCAGATAGCCTTATAGTTGAATCAGACAGTTCAGTTATTTCAAATGTAGACCCGGATGATGAACAAATTATTGATGGGTTGAAAATAAGGCAGGGCGATACTACCTATGTTACTCTTGGGAAGAAAAGGATAAAAATATTTGAGGAAGAAGGGGAAACATCTGTAAAAATTGAAGAAACAGACAAAGAGAGTCCTGAACCCGATGAATTTAAAAAAGATTACAAGTCATGGAAAAATTTCAAAGGACATTGGGCCGGACTTGGCGCCGGGCCAAATAACTATCTTAGTAGAAATGGGACATTCGAACGTACTGATGATGATGAATTTATGGATATAAATACGGTGAAATCGTGGAATTTTAACCTTAACTTTGCACAATATAGTATTGGAATTGCTTCCGATAGGTTTGGTATAACAACAGGGATGGGGATAGAATGGAGCAATTACCATTTTGCCGACACCAATATTATTCAAAAATCAGGCAATGAGATTATTGCCAAACCGACACCTGAAAATACAAAAAAGAACAGGTTACAAACTACCTACCTAACAATTCCTTTAATTGTTGAGTTTCAATTCCCACATCGTATCAGAAAAAACAGGGCTTATGTTTCTGCCGGACTGATAACAGGAATTAAATTATTTTCAAATACAAAAATAAAATATATCAAAGACGGCAATAAGCAGAAGGAAAAATTTAAGAGCGATTACTATTTGAATTCAATTCGCTATGGGTTAACTGCCAGGGCCGGATATAATGATTGTGGGATATATGTAAATTATTACCTTACACCGCTATTTTTAGAAGACCATGGGCCAGAATTATATCCAATTGCTGCAGGAATAGTGATGAGTTTTTAAAGCAGATATGATTTTTGGCACTAAAATCTCCAGGTTTTTATATATAATTCTGTATCTCCTATACTTTCTTCAAGTAATATAAAGTTTTTGGAAGTGATCCCTGTCTTTGGCGAAGGCTCAAACATTATTGAATATTCTAATCCGATTAATTAGATTAAAATTAACACTTTTCAATATTCATTATTAGAAATATTTCTCATTTTGAGAAAATACCAGGTATTACAAATCTCAAATTTCCCTATAAATCAGGCTAATATGTATTTTCTGGCATGCTGGAACAATTATTGTTTATACTTAAGCCTTTGTTAGATCATAAAATTAATTTCAATATTTAAACTAATCATTATTTATCATGAAAATCCTTAATTCTAGAATTTTAGTTATTGCCTCCCTTCTTTTGGGCGTAGTATTATTTGGTGTTACATCAAATAATTTTAATTCAAATGTTGCCGTTAATAGTTTAATGGAAGATGATACTACAGCTCAGGATTCACTGGAGCTGGCTATTTTCGCTGATGATACTGCTGCAACTGACACTATCGTGTCTCAATTAGCGTTTTTATTAAATGACACTATTGCAACTGATACTGTAGCTTTTGCATTTCAGGAAGATACTGTTGTTATAGATACCATTGCTTCACAACTTTTTGCATTGGTTATGGATGACAGCACTATAGTTGATACTGTTGAAGCATTGTATTTCCAGAACTTCGCAGTTTTAGAAGATACAATTGTTGCTGACACAGCAGCAATGAATTTACTTTTTGCTTCTCTATAAGATAAGAGAAATATAGATCAAAGGAATCATATAGGCCTTTAAAGCATTTTACAAAACTACTAAATGGCTTTTTTAGCCATACCTCTGGGTAACTAATCTAAAAATGCTTTAAAGGCCTTTGATTTTATCAAATTTTAATCGAAGTTAAGCTCATTCATATTAACCTCAACTATTCATAAATATTTAAAAATTGTAATATTTATGAATAGTTGAGGTTAACCACGATATAGAAAATATTGGTGTACCTATTTGAGGAACACCTTATATTTTCTTGGTCGTTTGATTAATTCATAAACTTTATGAACCCCGAAGGACTTCGCAACCGCTAAAGCTTTATGCGAACGCGGTCAACGAAGTTAATTAATCGGGTTATATTTACAGTGTTACTTTTTTAACAATTCTATTTCCTTCATGGCGGTTCAATGTGTCACTGTATTTTGTGCTTCAAGCCGAAAATCATCCGAAAAGTATATTCAAGGTACAATTGAATTAGCAGATATTTTATTTGCAAATAATATTGCTGTGCGATATGGCGGTGGTGCAGTTGGATTAATGGGTTGTCTGGCAGATAGGATCATTGAAAAAGGTGGAAATATTACAGGGATTATTCCTGAATTTATGGTTAAAGTTGAATGGGCACATCCGCAAGTGAAAGATATGATAGTTGTTCACGATATGCACGAACGCAAGAAACTTCTGATACATAATACGGACGCAGTTATCGCATTACCAGGAGGCACAGGTACTCTCGAAGAATTGATGGAAGTATTGACATTGAAAAGGCTGGGAAAATTTTTAAAACCTATTGTATTATTGAATTTAGATGGGTTCTATGATCAATTGATTGGTTTTTTCAATACAATGGTCAAAGAACATTTTATCAGGCACGAGCATCTAAACATTTATAGTGTTGTTGAAAAACCATGTGATGTTTTATCAGCAATTAATAATCAGCCTTTTTGGGATGAAGGTGCTTTAAATCGTGCACCGGTTTAATAATTCAATGTATATTCGTTGTAGGTTCTTTTGTAAGCTTTCGTAAAGAAAGGTTTTCATACTTTTTAACTTCCTCTGGCAAACCCATTTGTTTAAAATAGCTTGCAAGAATGTTATAGTCTTCAGGGAAAAGCAATGAGTCTTGTTCAATAAATCTGTCGGCAAGTTCTTGTGCCTTCTTAAAATCTTTTGCATTTATTGCTCTTTCAATATGCGACAGTTCCACATAATCATAAGCCATATCGAAAGTTAATTCAGGATTACGATTTACAAATTCGGGATAATTTATTACTCTATTTTTTTGGCGGGCCTTATCGATTAAAACCGGAATTGATGAGTTGCCTTTTTCATCAATATGGGCAAGAAACATATCAGTATACGGACTTAACCCTTTTGATGAAAATACGATCCATTTACTGTTTGGTGACCAGGCATGCCATGAATTCATACCATGTAAGTTACATTGAAGCATTTTGGCTTTTCCTCCTTTTGTTGGGATAATATACAATCGACTATCGGGCTGCAAGAGCATGAAATTTTCAGCTTTACAAAATACCAGCCATTTTCCATCGGGCGATACAGCAGGGAAATAATTGCTCATGCTATCGCCTGATGCCCCTTCAATGGGTTCAGCCTTACCTCCATTGCCATTATTGAAAGGTATAATACAAAGGTCATATTTAAATTGCAGCTTTCTTTCAACATACTGATCAATTAAAAGATCGCCCATAAAAGTGATCTCATATCGATCATCAGCATAAGGTAAAGCTTTGGCCCGCGCAAAAATTATATTTTTACCGTCGGGTGTCCAAATTGCATTACTTTGAACATATTCATCAAGGTTTGCCCCTTGCAATTCCTTGATTTTTTTAGTCTGACGATCGTAAACTGCAAGGCATCCGTTTATTGGGAAAAAAAGCTGTGAGAAGGCTGTCTGATCAGGTGATTCAAAATTTCTTGTAAGGATCCGGTCTTTTATTGTTGTTACTATATAGCGGCCATCAGGTGAAATTTTTGAAAACAAACCAAAAGTACGCCTGTTTTGTATTTTCGACCACGACATATAATTATCCTTGTTGAACATGATCGAATCAGTTATACTGGCAACAAAGTAACCACCTTTGTCTCTTCTTCCTGCATCGAGGTCGAGCGCAATTGTATTGCCATCTTCAGAAATTGAATGGCAATTTCCACAAACAGGAAATCCTTTCATTGCAATATGTGGAGGATAAGGGCTTCCAAAATTAATGAGCATGAAATTCATTGAATCGAGATGTTTTTCAGCATAAACAAAAGGTATAGGCATTTGCCGATATAAAACTGAAGCGCCAACAGTATCCAGACTTATTTTTATTTTTATGCTTTGGCCCGCCCGCGATCCTTCTTTATACACTTTAAATTTTATGTTTTTGTTTTCTGAAAACATCTTAATGCTGTCCCATGCTGTTTGCCTTGGCGACCATTTTATATCTGTCGTATAATCGAGAAAGCTGTATTTATTATTTTGTGTCGAAAGCTCAACTACCCATTTCCCGGTATACGTATCATTTGTTTTCCATTCAAATGCAGGCGAAGGAAATTCGGGAGGGTAAAGAGTATTGTTAATAGGAATAGTTATCGTTAAACTAGCGTCCTTTGTATATATTTTGTGTATAATTATAAGTATTAGTGAAAGGCAACCTATTGCTAATGCGATCGATAACAATTTTTTAGTTTTCATCCGGAACTATTTTTATGAAAGATGTAAAATTAAGAAACAGTTCGGATTTAAAAGAATATAATACAAAGAATTAGGACAGATAAACTGGTGAAGCTTTTGAAGCTTTTGAAGATATAATTAATTTATACTTTGACAAATTAACATTTTTCATAGATTTTCAGCTTTTGCAGCCCCCTGCCCCCTGACGGGGAAAAGCTGAAAATCAACCAGTTCCCTTTAGGGGTAAGGGGCAAAAACTGGTTGATTTTCTAATCTGTGAAAGTAGAATTAAACATTGATTATTCAGCGTTGACTCATAAGAAATTCAATTTCTTCGCTTTCAGATGGAATTTTGTCCATCAGGTCGATATTCCCGTTTTTCGTAATTAAGATGTTATTCTCGATTCTGATCCCTATACCCTCAGATGCAATATATATGCCCGGTTCACAGGTTATTACCATACCTTCGTCAAGTAATGTTTCGCGTGTACCTGAATCATGAACATCTAGTCCAAGAAAATGAGATACCCCATGCATAAAGTAATTATACCATAAGCCATTATCACCTTTATAGGTTTTAATATCTTCTTTTGTATAAAGTCCCAGGCGCAAATGTTCTTCTTCCCAATATTTACATACATCCTTTTGAATATTATTGATTGTGGCCCCGGGTTTCATCAAACTTTTTGCATACGATAGTACCCGAAGTGTAGCATTATAAAGCTCTCTTTGCCGTTTATTGAAACGGCCATTTATTGGAATAGTCCTCGAAAGATCAGCAGCATAATTGGCGTATTCTGCGCCAAAATCCATTAATAACAGATCGTTATTACAGCACACCAGATTATTTTCGTTATAATGAAGTGCACAAGCATTTTTTCCCCCTGCAATTATAGGGGCATAGGCATGTCCTGTAGCGCCAGCCCTAATAAATTCATATGAAAGAATGGCTTCAAGTTCGTATTCTTTCATGCCTGGCTTAATTGTTTTAAGAATTTGCAAAAAAGACCGGGCTGTGATATCAATGGCTTTTTTTATCAGATCTATTTCCACAGAAGATTTTTTCATCCGAAGAAGCTGCAAAATAGGGGCAAGTCGTTCAAATTGATGAGCAGGATATTTTGTCCTCAGCTTGTTGGCCATTTTGATGTCCTGGCTTTCAACTTCGGGCATAAATTTATAATTTTCAGGAAGGTTAAGGTAAATATTATCTGATGATAATAAAAGCATGTTAAGTGTCAGGTTAAAGTTTTCAAGGGTTTTAATGGTTTTAATGCCTGAAATTTCTGATGCTTCATTATCAGTAAGTTTATGACCTTCCCATGTTTCGAGGGTTGCATTGCTTTCAAGAATAAAAAGTACTTCATGCAATTCATTCTGAGGTGCATCGGGGGCCATCAGAAGAATCGATTTCTCCTGTTCTATACCAGTAAGGTAAAAGAAGTCGGAGTTTTGCCTGTACGGGAAATACTGGTCGCCGTTACGAGGCATCTGTAAATTCGACAGCACAATAACAACAGAGCCAGGCTTAATTTTCTTGGCTAACCGTAGTCTGTTTTCTAAAAAAAAATGGCTGGGAATCTTTTCGTATCGTGTCATTTTATCATACAATTATTTGAATTATCAGATAGGCTGGAATTAATCTTGCGACCAAGAAAATATAAGTTGTCCCTCAAAAAGGTACACCAATATTTTCAATGTCAGGCTAACAAATCTATTTATAATTAATATAAATAAGTCATTTTATTTAATTAACCTTTGCAAAATGTTAATCAACAAGATAAATTTGTGACTTTTCAAAAAAATCTCTTGTTTATAATATTAACAACTTATAAAAATGAGCAATATTTTTAGTTCATCTATCGGGAAAAAGCTTATCATGTCATTGGCTGGGATTTTCCTGATTATGTTTCTTTTGGTCCATCTTGGAATCAATCTTTTAGTGTTTAAGGAATCATCGGAAGCTTTTAATAAAGCAGCCAATTTTATGGGTACAAACCTGGTAGTCAAAATAATGGAGATAACTTTATTCGGCGGGTTATTTCTGCATATGGTTTATGGCCTGATACTCAGTGTTCAGAACTGGCTGGCAAGGCCAATTGGTTACAAAAAGACCTATAACTCCCAGACTTCTTTTTTTTCGAAATACATGATACATACTGCTATTGTACTAGGTATTTTTCTTGCTCTTCACCTTTTCGACTTTTATGTAAAAATAAAATTTATTGGAAACGTAGGCGAAGTAATATATGATGGCGAACCATATCATGATTTAAGTGCAATGGTAATTGCACGTTTTAAAATCTGGTGGGTCAATGTGGTTTATGTTATTGCATTATTGTGTTTAGGTTTTCACCTTCACCACGGATTTCAATCTGCATTCCAAACACTTGGGCTTAATCATCAGGTGTATACCCCGATTATTAAAGCACTAGGGGTTGCATATTCCATACTGGTCACTGCAGGGTTCATTAGTATACCAGTTTTAGTATTTTTAATAAAATAGAATTGTAATATAAAAAATATGGCAAGTCTGAATTCAAAAATTCCTGAGGGCATTTTATCCCAAAAATGGACAAATTATAAAGCAACACAGAGGTTAGTAAACCCGGCAAATAAAAGAAAGCTTGATATAATTGTTGTTGGAACCGGTTTAGCAGGGGCATCGGCTTCAGCGAGCCTGGGTGAGTTAGGGTTCAATGTTAAAACCTTTTGTTATCAGGATAGTCCGAGGCGTGCACATAGTATTGCAGCCCAGGGAGGGATAAATGCAGCAAAAAATTATCAGAATGATGGCGATAGTGTATATCGTTTATTTTACGATACCATAAAAGGAGGCGACTACAGGGCCCGCGAGGCAAATGTCCATCGTTTGGCTGAAGTCAGTAACCTAATTATTGACCAGTGTGTTGCACAGGGTGTGCCTTTTGCCCGGGAATATGGCGGATTGCTTGATAATCGTTCATTTGGCGGGGCACAGGTATCGCGTACATTTTATGCACGCGGACAAACTGGTCAACAGTTGCTTCTGGGCGCATACAGCGCTTTAATGCGCCAGACAAAACTTGGGACTGTTAAACTATATCCCAGGCATGAAATGCTCAATCTGGTTATTATTGACGGGAAAGCTCGTGGGATTATCACCCGGGACCTTAAAACGGGGAAAATTGAAAGGCATTTTGCCCATGCAGTTGTAATTGCCACAGGAGGTTATGGAAACGCTTTTTTCCTTTCAACTAATGCCATGGGGTCGAATTGCAGTGCAGCAATGCAGATATATAAAAAGGGGGCCTATTTTGCTAATCCGGCATATGTTCAGATACATCCGACTTGTATTCCGGTTCATGGCGACTATCAGTCGAAACTGACCCTTATGAGCGAAAGCCTCAGAAATGATGGAAGAATTTGGGTACCTAAAAGGAAAGAAGATGCAGAAGCCATTAGGGCAGGAAAATTGAAACCCAATCAAATTGCCGATGTTGACCGCGATTATTATCTCGAACGGAGGTATCCTGCTTTTGGAAACCTTGTACCT
>Ga0105103_10000960_pt1 | contig 16294 bp, 15 predicted proteins | sample PPLLaktember2015_2_FD_79107 | JGI IMG/M metagenome (GOLD analysis project Ga0105103, IMG submission 79107) | Freshwater sediment microbial communities from Prairie Pothole Lake near Jamestown, North Dakota, USA - PPLs Lake P7 Core (6) Depth... | ecosystem: Environmental > Aquatic > Freshwater >...
GCCGGGACCGAGTTGTTTCATTTCATCCCATGAACGGACCTCGATGATCTCCGCCGAAAGGCCTTTCTTCGGCGTCGAGATGCTTCCACCGAGCGCCGCGATACTCAACTTCGCTTTCTTCCCGTTGGCCCGATACCAGCCTTCTTCAATCGTTCCGCGTCGCCAATGCGGCACCATCACGGGCTCGAGGCGCACGTTCTGGAATCCGTACGCTTCCATCTTCTTCTTTGTCCAGGCGACCGCTTTGGCCGCTTCGGGAGAGCCGCTCAATCGCGGTCCGATCGTCGTGCACAGCTCATGCAGAAGGAGGTAGGATGTGTTCTCCGACAAGGCTTTTGTGGCAAGCCGATAGGCAAGCGTATCATACCGACTCGGCTCGGTTGCACTCAAAGGCTCGAGCACGGTGAAGAACAACAGGAGCGGGATCAGGACTCGGTTCATGGCATCCACGGCAGGTTTGATTGATCAGGGAAGGATCTTTGTTCTGAGTTGCACTGATGGTGCAGGACAATGCTCATAACGGCCGAACCATCGATAGCGGCGTCGGGCGACCGCATCATATGCACGATCCCGCCAGCGATGAGGAATGAGGCGAATCACTTCCGCCACGCGCCAGATGCCGCCAAGCGTACGCGCCAGCAAAAGGACCGCCTCAGAGCGTGCGGCGATTTGAGCGCCTGCAAGGACGACAACGGAGTCCGGAAGATTCCGATGCACTCCGAGCATGCGGTCTGCGGTCTCAGATGTCAAGGACGCAAAGCGTAATCGATCGTGTGAATCGACGGTTGAGAGAAATCGCACAACACGATTACAGAGAACGCAGTGCTCGTCAAAGAAGACGATTGCGTGCTCATCCATGGAGCCACTTGATGATCAGAGCGGGCAGAGGACGGGGTGCGAATTTGACGAACCAGACGCCGATACGGTTGAGGAAGCCCGGAATGACGATCCGCTTGCCGCGCATCATTCCGCGGTATCCCGCTTCCGCAACGGGGAATGCCTTCATGCCTGCGGTGCGCAGCACCTTACTGGATACTCCTGCGCGCGATTGAAATTCAGTATGCGTCGGTCCCGGGCACAGCGCGGTGACGGTCACGCCGGTGCGCTTCAATTCTGCGTTGAGCGCCTCGGAGAAGCTGAGGACGAAGGCCTTTGTGGCGTAGTACACCGACATGTGTGGTCCTGGCTGAAATGCCGCCGTCGAAGCGACATTCATAATGCGTCCGTGTTTGCGGTTGAGCATGCCGGGAAGAAAGAGCTTGGTGAGATGAACAAGCGCCCCGATGTTGACTTGGATCATCTCCAGCTCGCGCTGGACCGTGGTCGATGCGAATCGTCCCTCCAATCCGAATCCCGCATTGTTCACGAGGTTGTCGACGTGCAGTCCGTGTTTTTGCACGGCCTGGAAGATGGATTCCGGCGCCTTCGGATCGGCGAGATCCTTTGCGATCATCACGATCTCGATCCCGTAACGTTCCTTCCAATCCTTCGCGATCGCATGGAGGCGGTCCTTGTTCCTCGCGACGAGCACGAGCGTGTGCTTCTGTTCAGCGAAGATCTTCGCGAGTTCGTTCCCGATGCCGAACGTTGCACCCGTGATGAGGGTGGTAGGAGGAAGATGAGGGTTCATAGGCTCACCTCACATACATCCCGATCACTCGCTCGATCGCGGCGGAGCAGACGGGATCGAATTCGATGAGGCTGAGCGTGAACATGCGGCAGTCGAGGGCCGGACGATACATTCCCTTGGAGACATAGCCCGCTCCCTCAAATGCGCCGACAACGCCGGCATACTTCGACTTGCGCAAGATCTCGGTCTGTCGCTTCTGGATCGGGTCGCGTTTCTGATAGTAATCGGGGGCCAGACGGTCAAGCTTGCCGCGGACGACATCAAGACTGTCATACTCCGCCTTTTCCCATGGCGTGGGGACCGGCGTTCCTTCCGCAAGAAGGTCCTTCCACTTCAGCGTCTCCTTGGTGTTCTTCGCCGTCACGTTCGGTTCCCACGGCTCGACTCCCTTGGGATAAAAGTCGATGTATGAGATCTGCGAGCTGTAATACTCGTCTCCCAATCCGCCGAACGAATGGCCGAATTCGTGGACGTAGACGTAGTCCATCTGCCATTCCTGTCCCGGCTGATCGACCTTCGTGTAGGTCGTGGTGTAGAGGTTGAAGATCCCGCCGCCGCCGTAGCGATCGTCGTTCACAAGGATGGTGATGTAGTCGTACGTCACCGTGCCCGCGATGTCCCGGATCGCCTTGTTCTCCTCGGTCAACACGTAGCGAGCGGAACCGAAGGTGTTATACATCGTGCCGAGCGCGGTCTTCTTCCACACGTTCTTATCGGGCTTGTCGATGCCCGAGTCGTCTGAGATGACTTCAATGGCGCGGACGTTGAAATGCTTCTTGTGCTTCGTGAAGGGGGGCGTGTTGAACAACACGTTGGCGAAGTGCCTCGCATCCTTGCGGAATTTCTCCATGTCCGCGGCCGCGTATCCGTCTCCGAGAATGAGCAGGTCCACCTTCTGCTCCGGTGCGCCGTTGCTCATGATGTCGAATGTTGCAAACGTCTGCTTTCGCTTTTCGCGATTCACCTGGGTCGGATCGTTTGGATCGATGACCGTGGTGAAGAAATCGCGGAAGGTCATCTTTTCTCCCGCCGCGACGAATCGGTCCCGGCGTGCGATGGTGACCTTCACCGGGGATTTGGGCATCGGAAAACGGACCGACTCGTGGAAGGTCCGCCAAACGCCGTTCAACGCTTCCTCCGTCGTCTGCCACTCATTGAAGATCGTTGAATAGCCGCGCGAATAGATCATTGTGTTCGTTGCGAGATCGGTCACGGTGACGAAATAGTCGCCGAGGTTGAGTTCATCCAGCAACACCGTGCGGCTTCCGGCCCAGGGACCGTCCTCGTACACCTTATCAAGGGCGATCTGTTCCTGCCCTTTCACGCCGAAGTGGTGGTAGTCGACCCGCATCGTCGTTGGGGAGAAATACCGGTCGAAGGATTGACCGAATGCCGTCGCCGCGAGAGCGATAAGAAGGAAAAGCGTGCGCATGGGGAGAGGTCCTTTCATTACCATTTTTTTCGTTTCCAGATCGTAGCCGTGATGATGACCGAGACCACGGCGAGGGCCATGATGATCTCGAACGCGTACGGATGGCCCTGGAGGGGAATGCCGACGTTCATCGAGAAGGCGCTGACGACGAAGGTCGGCACCATGATGCCGATGGTGATGAGGTTCAGCGTCTTCATCAGCACGTTCAGATTGTTCCCGACGATCGAGGCGCGGGCATCCATGAGGCTTGCGAGAATGTTCGAATGGATCTCCGCCATCCGGAAGCATTGATTATTCTCGATGTTCATGTCGTCGAGGAATTCCTGCGCTTCCTGCGACAGTCCGAGCTTCGCCGCATTGATCTTCAACCGTCCGATGAGCACGCCGTTCGCGCTGATGGAGTTGAGATAATAGACGAGGCTCTTTTCGAGCGTGAACAGATTGATGAGATACTTGTTCTCCATCGACTGGTTGATCTTCTTCTCCAGTTCGTCCGAGATCAAGGTGATGATCTTCAAGTGCTCGAGATAGTGATAGATGGAACGGGAGACGAGCTTGAGCGCGAGGTCGGTAAGGGATTGCACGCGCTGAAACACTTTCCCGTCGAACAGCGTGATCTCCTGGTCGAGAACGATGTAGATTCTGTCCTTGAACAGGAACAGGCCTGTCGATGCGACCTTGAACAGCAATTGATGGCGGCCGGAGTAATTCTTCGGGCGCTTGAAGATGATGGCGATGTGGTCCGGTTCGAACTCGAGGCGGGGGAGTTCGTCCGGGTCGAGTGCGGAGGCGAGCGTGTGTTCATCGACCTTCAATTGCTCGACAAGAAGCTTGCGTTCCGCTTCATCCGGGTCGACCATGACGATGATCGGAGCGTCCGCATTCTCAGACGCGGTGACGCGGTTGTTGATGATCTCATATCGTGTGATCATGGATCGAGCCCTCTTGTCGCGCGAGACCTGCTCGTGAACCGATGGAGCAAAATACGAATAATGTTCGAAGAAGTGAACCGTGTGCGTTGCTTGTCCCGGCACTTTTGTGTACTATGACCGCACTCGTTCTTCCGGAACCCATCCTGTGACCTACACGTCATTGCTTCTCCTCTATGCCAGCGGGATCATCACTGGCGGCATCGGTGCGCTCCTCGGGCTTGGAGGCGGCGTCTTTCTCATTCCCTTTCTTGTGCTCGTGTTCGACCTGCCGATGCATCAGGCGATCGCGACCAGTATTGTCGCTGTGATCGCAACGTCGAGTGCAGGAGCAGCGATGAACCTAGAGCGCCACACCGTCAACATGCGGTTTGGCATGCTGTTGGAGATCGCCACCGTGTTGGGTGCGGTGCTGGGCGGGATCACGGCGAATCTCCTGTCCGGAGCGGTGCTCAAAAAGCTGTTCGCGTTTCTGCTTCTTGTCGTTTCGGTACTGATGATTCGCCGTGCCCGACAACGACGGTCGGCAGAGGAGGTGCATCTTGACGGAACACTGCCGGGTTCGTTCGTGGATGACGCCACAGGAACGGAAGTGAAATACACGGTGAAACGCATTCCGTCCGTCATGAGCGTCGCGTTTGTCGCGGGGAATGTCTCCGGTCTGCTCGGCGTCGGCGGAGGGATCTTCAAGGTGCCGGCGATGACGATGTTGTCCGGGATGCCCATCAAGGCCGCAACGGCGACGAGCAATTTCATGATCGGCGTGACCGCGGCGGCGAGCGCGTTCATCTATTTTGCGAACGGGCACATGGATCCGTACATCGCCTCGCCCGCGGTGCTGGGCGTGCTGACGGGATCGATCGTCGGAGTCCGGTTAGGCCGCAAGATCAAGAGTCATGTGTTGACCTGGATCTTTGCGCTCGTTCTGCTGGCGATCGCGATCCAGCTGTATGTGCGATGATGTCGTGTCCATCCTCATCCTTCTGAGTGAGCCATGCATGAACCCGTGACCGATGCGACCGTTGAACACTGGAGCAGCCAGGTTCTCCGGTATGGTGTGTGGGGAAGCGCCGCGTTGATGATAATCGGTCTGATCCTCTCGGCGCTGCAATCCTTCTCGCTTCCCGCTCCGGAGCAAAACCCATCCCTCGGCGAGCTCGTACACCGCGTGTGGAGTCTCACCGCCGACCCGATCATTCTGATGTATCTGGGGCTTGTGCTTCTCATGTTCACGCCGATCATCCGTGTGATCACCGCCATCGCCGGATTTGCGGCGGAGCGGGACCGGCGATTCGCCTGGGTTGGAGCGGTCGTTCTGGTAATGCTCATAGGGGAGATCGTGTATTCGGTGGTTGCCAAATGAGGAGCTCGGAGTGGGGAGAGGCAATTCGGAGTTCGGAGTTGGGAGTGGGGAATGAAAGGAAGCAGCATGAGTTTTACAGAAAGATTTCGATCGGTTCAGGAGGCGACGCGGTCGTTGCTGTGCGTCGGATTGGATGTGGATGCATCCAAGATCCCCGCGCACCTCAAGCATGATCCCGAGCCGGTGCTTGCGTTCAACCGGGCGATCATCGATGCGACGAAAGATCTCGTGTGCGCGTACAAACCGAATCTCGCATTCTATGAAGCGATGGGAGAATCCGGGTGGCGCATCCTTCGGGAGACCGTGCGGATGATCCCGAAGAGCGTCATCACGATCGGAGATGCAAAGCGGGGAGACATCGGCAACACGGCGGCGCAGTATGCCCGCGCATTATTTGACGATCTGGGATTCGACAGCGTGACGGTCAATCCGTACATGGGATTCGATTCCGTCGATCCGTTTCTGAAGTATCCTGAAAAGGGAGTCTTCCTGCTGGCGCTCACATCGAATCCAGGGTCGCGCGATTTTCAGCGGCAGAAAGTGGGACGGACGCCGTTGTATGAGAAGGTCGTTCGCGCCGCGAAGAAATGGAACACGAGTGCGAACATCGGACTGGTCGTCGGTGCGACGCATCCGCGCGAGCTGAAGAGGATTCGTTCGCTCGTTCCCGGGATGCCGTTGCTGATCCCCGGTGTCGGTTCGCAGGGGGGCGATCTGGAGCAGTCGATCCGGTACGGTGGCGACAAAGAGGGGATGCTTGCCGTCATCAATGCCAGCCGGAGCATTCTGTATGCGTCGAGCGGAGCGGACTTTGCCGCGGCCGCACGAACGGAGGCCATGCGCATGCGGGATGCGATGCGTGCGGTGATGGATGAGCTGGCGACGTCCAAGAGGAGAGTCCGAAGATAGGCACCATCAGCGCATGACGATTTCCCAGCGATGCAGGATGAATTGTCTTGCGTGGTAGCAATGCGCTGGCGATATTCAACGAGCTAAAGGGAACCCTTGACTGAGTTAAGGCAAGCTCCGCCTTCTCCCCACCCCCCCCCGCCGTCCCGACTGTCCCGTCACTCTCACGCTCTTCATCATCATCAACCCTTGTCCTCCTCGACGCATTCGCCCGAGCACCGGCTTCCCGAGCGAGACCTGCGGCACATCTGGAGCCGTCAGGAATTCGGATCGCTTCCGCTCCGCACGACCGACGGACGGCTTGTCGAAGTGCTTTCCCCCGGCGTACTCAACCTGATGAGCGGTCCCGATTTTCGCGAGGCACGTATTCGCATCGGTGGAGTTCTCCATGTGGGCGATGTCGAATTCCATCGCACCGCCGCGGACTGGATCGTCCACCATCATGCGGGCGATCCCCATTATGAAAATGTGATCCTGCATGTGGTTCTCGATGACGCTTCACAAGATTTCCAGACGCGAAGCGCCAGCGGACGCACGGTTCCCACAGTGATCCTTGATTTGCACATTCGGGATCATCGTCATGATGTCGAACATCAATCCGAACTCGACGAACGGTTGCGCGCAGCCCGGAGCATCCCGTGCGCCGAAGCGAACTATGACGTTCCTGCTCCATTGATCGAGCGAACACTTCTGCGGATGGGAACGGAACGAATGCGGTTGAAGACGGCGCGCATGGAAGAGCGTCTTGCCGAACTTACGGAGGAACAGGTTCGGGAGCGAGATGTGTCGCCGGCATCCGCATACTCGAACGCCAGGTGTTGGGAGCAGGTGCTGTATGAGGGAATGCTGGATGCGCTCGGATACACCCGCAATCGAATGCCGTTCATGCGGCTGGCCCGAAGTGCGACACTCGACACGATCGAGCGTCTTGGACTTGTCGACACGCCGTTCTTGCTGGAAGCATTTGTGTTCGGTGTCGCCGGGGTGCTTTCAATCCCGGAAGGGCGAGGGGAGGCGCTGCAGCCGAAGCGGTTCGTGCTTCTGACGGAAGCGTGGCGTGCGTTGCGTCAGCGATATCGCGGAGAGATCCTTGCGTATCACGAATGGACCACCGCGCCGACGCGACCGGCGAATACGCCCGCGGTGCGGCTTCCCCAGGCGATCACGGTGATCCGGATGATCCTCCGGGAGGGATTCCTTGCGCGCTGCGTCGATGCGGTTCGAACGACGCCAGAACCTCGGGACCTCGTGCGCGCTCTTGAGTCGCTCATCGGGCGAACGGGAGCGGGAGAGCGCCGGGTTCACGAGATCGTCGTGAATGTGACGATTCCCTTCGGGCTTTTGTACGGGCGCGTCTTTCGCGAGCGCATCGTTGTTGACCGAATGCGCGAGCTGATCGACTCGATGCCGCCGGAGTCCGAGAACAGCGTCACGAAGATAATAGAGGACCACTTGGTACGAGGGAAGACCATGCAGAGGAATGCGCTCACCACGCAAGGCGCGATTCATCTCTTCCGGATGAAATGCTCGCGAAGCGACTGCCGGAACTGTCCGGTGGGGGAGTGGCTTGGGATGCGGTAAGGATGGGGGCCAAAAGCAGCGGATTTATCCCGGATAGAACCCCGGATAAGTCCCCGGATAAAACCCCGGATAAGTCCCCGGATAAAACCCCGGACCTATCTCTCCGGCCTCCACACACCATTCTCAATCTTCCAGGGGGACCGCTCCCAGTCAGCCAGTACAAAGCGTTCGTAATCCGCGCGCGACTCGAATCGGCCAAGCGTCGATTCTGTGTCAATAACAGGGAGCTTCCAGTCGCGGGATCTTCTTGATGTTTTCTCGTGCTCGAGATTGCTGACCGCGAATTCCGCTCCCCGTTGATAGCACCGATAGCTCGAGAATGGCCAGTCCTCCGGCTTCGCCACCAATCCTGCCTCAGTGGGATTCCGGTGAATATACCGCGTCAGATAATCCTCATACTCCTGAGTGTCGATCAGCACGCTCTTGAAGCGGTCTTCAAACGCATGTCCGTGACGCCAATGACGAGCATTGAATCCGCGCACGTACCTGCGCAATGCCTCCTTCATCGCATTTGATAGGTCGAACTCTTCAAGGAGCTGGATTGAGAAGTGGTAATGATTGGGGAGCAAACTCAGTGCGCGAAATGAGACGGCGTCCGAAACCAGGAAGCGCGAGATCGCATCGAGGAAGTAGAGATAGTTCTCTTGAACGATGAACACGCGCTGAGAGTTGTTTCCACGATTGTAGAGATGGTACCGCTCCCCTTTTTGAAACGGTGTTTTTCGGCGTGGCATTGTGCGTCCCCCCATGATGTGGATGGAGAGATTACGCAACAAAACGCATGGATGCGAATGAATTCGTCAGGTCATGATGGGAAATCATAGGTGAGAATTGGAGCGGACAAAACTTGCGGGTTCATCCCGGATAAAACCCCGGATAAGTCCCCGGATAAATCCCCGGATAAAATCCGGGATTGATCCCCGGCAGGAAACCCTCCCCTACTTCCGCCCTCTCGCCTTGGCCAGCAAGCGGAGGATCTCGAGGTACAACCAGATGAGGGTGACCATCAGACCGAAGGCGCCATACCATTCCATGTACTTCGGGGCGCCGGCTTCGGCTCCGCGTTCGATGAAGTCGAAATCCAGAACGAGATTCAGCGCTGCGATGATCACAACGAATATGCTGAATCCGATCCCGATCACGCCGCTCTCGTGTATGTACGGGATGTTCATGCCGAAGAATCCGAGCACGATGCTGGCGAGATACACCAGCATGATCCCCGACGTGGCGGCAAAGACGCCAAGCTTGAAGTTCTCCGTCGCGTGGATCCATCCGGAGGCATACGCCGTCAGCAGTCCGGCGGCGGTGCCGAATGTGAGCACGACCGCCTGAAGGACGATCCCCGGATATTGCATCTCGAAGATCGAGGAGAGCGCGCCGAGCACAAAGCCCTGACAGATCGCGTAGATGGGGGCGGTGATGGCTGAATACTGCTTCTTGAATACGGTCACGAGACTCGTGATGATGCCGCCGATGAGACCGCCGATCAGGAAGGGGAGAATGCTCGAGAGGTCTTCGATGCTTCCCAGCATGTCCCAAACGTAGGCCGCAGGGAGAAGGACGAGGAGCAGAAGGATCCCGGTCTTACGGACCGTCCCCTCGATCGTCATCGCTTCTTCCTTCACGAAAACGGTCGGGAGGTTTTCGAATGTCTTGTCGTTCAACGCGGGATTCGCCGTGCGCATCATTTCAAGTTCTCCAGTGTTCGTTGGCACAACAAACCTACGCAACTTCCCCTCAGAATTCAACCGCGACCGCTACAATCGAAACAAACAATTTCGTAGTTTCCTCTTGATCCCCCCCCATGCTCCCCGATCTCACTCCATACTGGCATCACCAGGTTTCGAAGTTCGCTGCGCTTGCATCGCGTCCGCATCCGCGTCCGCTGATCGCTCTGCTGGGCGATTCCCTCACGGAAGGATTCCTCGCCGGGGAATTTCTCCCGCACTACCATTTCGCGAACCGGGGAATATCCGGAGACGTGAGCGAGGGCGTGCTGCTCCGGCTGAAGGAATCGGTTCTCGACCTTCGGCCGGAGGTCGTGTTGCTCCTCATCGGAACGAACGACCTGGCCTTCGGCTATGCGGACGACCAGATCGCGGGGAATATCGGAGAGATCTGTTTCCGCATCCGGCAGGGGAATCCGAAGACGCGCATCGTGCTTCAATCCATCCTCCCGACTCGCGGCGATGCGACGCGGCCGAACGAGCGCATCCGAACGCTCAATGCAGGACTGAAAGACTACGCCGATCGCGAACGGATGCCTTTTCTCGACCTGCATCCTGCGTTCGCGGATGAACATGGAGAACTGCGCACAGAGTTCAGCCTCGATGGACTGCATCTGAACGGCCCCGGGTATGCGAAGTGGGCGGAGCTGCTTGAGAGAATGAAGCTGGGCTTGTGAGATGAATGTCCGACAAAGTGGGGGTGATTGTACGGGCGTACGAGTCCTTTGGTCCCGCATTGCCTTTCCCCTTCCTCTCCCGTATTTTGTCTTTCACCATGAACCGCTTCCCCCATCTTGAACCACTCGGCTATTCCGCCGATTTCGATTCGCATATAGACGAGCACCTTGTCGAAGGCCGGCTCCTCGCTCGCGTCTCCGAAGAGCATCGCACAAGCTACGTCGTCCGCACCGACCGCTTCGAGATCCCCGCGGAGGTCGCGGGGAAGATGATGTTCACCGCCGAAAGCCGCAAGGATTTCCCTGCCGTCGGAGATTGGGTGGCCGCCTCCTCCCACGACGACGATTCGCACGCCATCATCCACAGCATCCTCCCGCGCAAGACGATGCTCATGCGGAAGGCCATCGGCAAGCGGCTTGAAGAGCAGATCATCGCGACCAATGTCGACTACGTGTTCGCCATTCAGGGGATGGACGAGACCTTCAATCCGCGTCGTCTCGAACGCCTGCTTGTCCTTGCGCGAGAAAGCGGCGCCATCCCCGTGGCGCTCTTGAGCAAGCGTGATCTTTGCCCGCCGGGATTCATTCCGCAGGTTCTCGACTCCGCTCATCAGGCGGCCGGCGATGCACTCGTCCTTTCCTACGCCATCGATAACGCCGACGACATCAAGGCGGTTCGCGAATTCATCAAGCCGGGTTGCACCTTCTGTCTTGTGGGTCCGTCCGGTGCCGGAAAATCCTCGCTCATCAACGTCCTGGCGGGTCGAGAGATCCTCGCAACGGGAGAGGTGCGTGTGTACGACGCGAAGGGACGTCACACCACGACGCACCGCGAGCTCATCGTCCTCGCGCAGGGCGGGATTCTCATCGACACGCCGGGATTGCGCGAACTCGGTGTGTGGGATAACGCCGCCGCGATCGAATTGACATTCGACGACGTCATCGAACTTGCGGGGGAGTGCCATTACACCGACTGCACCCACACGCATGAGCCGGGATGCAGCGTGAAGCAGGCGCTGGAGGATGGAACACTCGAGCCGGAGCGGTACGAAGGATACGTCAAGCTGCTGCGAGAACAACACGCGCTCGATGCACGGAAGACCGTCCAGGGAGCATTGAAGAAGAAACAGCACGACAAGATGATCGCGAAGGAGATCAAGAAGATCAAGAAGAAGGGGAAGATGTAGGTGAGCCAGGAGCGGAAGTCAAAAGTCAGAAGTCAGAAGTCAGAAGGATTGGCCCGTGCAGGTTCTGACTTGGCCAACTCTTTTGACTTATGCCTTATGACTTGATATCATCCGTGTTCATCCGCGTTCCGCTTATCTGTGGTGGGGCGGAGCAGGATTCAGAATTCAGGAGTCAGGAGGGATAGTTCTGGCGAAGAAGCGTTGGACAAGCCTTAGCTTGTCGAAACCGAAGCGCGAAGACTACCACCGAGGAGGACTCCGGAATTACACCGGAATTCCATCCCAAAGATCACAGAAATGCTCAGAGCAAAGCCCAGAGCAGTGCCCAGAGCAAAGCCCATAGCAAGGCCCGGAGCCCCGGTTTTGCGTAGCTCGCCTCAATACACCGCCTTCACCTCAGCCGTTCTATAGTAATGTCCAAGGATCTCTCGGAACGTCTTCCCCTTCAACGCCATCCCGACTGCTCCGGATTGACACATGCCGACGCCGTGACCCCATCCCCCGCCGGTGAGCTTGAACGCGGTCGGGCGTTCGGCCGGTCCTTCGATGTCAATGACGACACACGAACTCCGAAGCGGCGGATTCCAGATCTGTCTGAACGCGAGCTGATCGCTCACACGGAATGATCCCCGATCGCCGACGAATGTCGCTCGAAGAATGCGTCCGGATGACCCGCGGACGATCGAGTCGATCCGCACCACGCGTCCGATGTTCGCGCGCGCATTGAGCCACCGGGTGAGCGTATCCGCGCTCGTCATCACTTGCCAACGGAAGTTATTTCTGCTCCACTCGGAGAGTCCGGGATTGTGCACGGCGTTGCAGTTGACCTTCGGTTCGCTCGCGAGCCATTCCCGCAATGCCGCCTCATCCGTCAACGGCTTTGCGAGCGTGAAGTCGCCATCCACATGCGAGCTCCAGTAGGGCTGCGGTCCTGTCCGTTCGGGAAAGACGTTCTCGACATTCTCCGACACGCCGCCGCAGTTCGATGCGTAGTACGCGCCGACAGGACGAAATCCGGTCATGAGCACGAGTGCCCGCGTTTCACGGATCGCCTGGTCGATCGCGGCATTGCGCCGCCCCACGCCGCCAAACACCTGACATTCCACATCCGCACAAATATCGTGATGCTTCCCCGCATACACGCCGCTGCTGATCCCGACGATCGTCTCGGATCGAGCCGCAACGGTCTGCGCTTTCAGCGCCTCCATGGGCGTGGTGTTTCCAATTTCGTACGGGACGACGCCGGCAAGATACCGTTCCAGAGGGAGCACGACGACAACGGACAACTTCTTCTCCGCGGTCGCGCGTATTTCGATGGTGCCTTCATACAGACGATCTTCGATGCCAGCCCACCACCATCCAAGGCCAAACGGGACGTTCAGGATCTTCAGAAGTCCCTCTGCGTTCTTCGCGCGCAGCGTGACGAGCGTGTCTTCTTCGAGGTCCGCACCGTTGCGCGACAGCACGACGCGTTTCCCGGAGACGGACGCAGCGATCGTCGATCCCTCCTCGAGACGAAACGGACGGTCCATCGTTGCGGTCCATTCGGATTGCGGTACCATGGTGATTCGGTCGAGCGTGGAAATAATGCGGACGCGGATGATCGGTTCCTGCGCGGCGAGCAGGAGAGGGAGAAGCAACGCGAGAGGAAGTCGGGAGAGCATGCGCATGGGATTGTGACGAATTGTTGGAGATGAAAGATGCTGAATGATACGCATATATGAGGGAAATGTGTATATTCGGGAGTCTCGCCAAAAGAACAGGCCATCTGCTGGAGCCAGAACTGCCATGAACCGGTCAATCCTCGCGCTTCTCGCCTTCATCCTTCCTTTCCAGTTCAGCCTCGCACAATCCACAGACTGGCGGACGTACTACGAAAAGAGCAACTATCTCCGCACGCCCCGGTACGCCGAAACGATCGACCTCTGCAAACGCCTGGACAAGACCTCGCCCTTCGTCAAATACACGTCGTTCGGAACAAGTCCGCAGGGCCGGGCGCTGCCGTTGTTGATCGTCTCGAAGGACCGAGCATTCACGCCAGCGGAAGCAAAGCGCACCGGCAAGCCGGTGATTCTCATCCAAAGTTGCATTCATCCCGGGGAAAGCGACGGGAAAGATGCCACGTTGATGCTCGTTCGTGACATTGTGATCACCGGCGCGAAACGCGATCTGCTGGACGATGCCGTCATGTTGTTCATCCCCATCTTCAGCGTCGATGGACATGAGCGCTTCGGGCCGTTCAACCGCATCAACCAGAACGGTCCCGAGGAAATGGGGTGGCGCGTCACGGCGCAGAATCTCAATCTTAATCGCGACTACATGAAGGCCGAGGCTCCTGAGATGCAGACATGGCTCCGGCTCTTTCATCAATGGCTTCCCGATTTCTTCATCGACTGCCACGTCACCGACGGGATCGATTTTCAATACGACGTAACATACGCGATGGAGCCGTGGCCGAATGCCGATCGCGAACTCTCATCGTGGTACGAGACGAGATATATTCCAACGCTCCTCCGAGACGTGGAAGCGGCCGGACACGGCATCGCGCCGTACGTCATTCCGCGGGAGGATCATGACCTCTCGCAGGGATTGATCCTTGGCGCCAGCGGTCCGCGTCTCTCCACGGGATACTGCGCCAAGCAGAATCGTCCGGCTCTGCTCGTGGAGACGCACATGCTCAAGCCGTACAAAACGCGTGTCGCAAGCACGTACGCGATCCTCGAATCGTCCATCCGCTTCGTCGGCGCGCATCGGGATGAACTGCGTCCACTGTTGCGGCGGATCGACGAGCGGACGGCGTCGCTCTCTTCCAGGCCCGAGCCGACCTGGATCCCGCTCCGATTCGAGTTGACTCGGGAATCGCGACTCGTTCCCTTCAAGGGTGTTGTGACGACGCGTGTGCAGAGCGAGCTTTCGGGTAGAGAATGGCTCCGATATTCCCCGCAACCCCAGGATACGGTCATCCCGTACTTCGATTCATTCCGCGTGACCGATTCTGCCTCGGTGCCGGTGGCGTACGTCGTTCCTTCCGAGTGGTCCCAGTTCATCGAGCGGACGAAGCTCCATGGCATTCATGCGCGGACACTCACGAGAGACACGACGGCGATCGTAGAATGGTATCAGTTGTCGGAGCCGAGATGGCAGGAACGCCCGAACGAAGGGCGGCATCCGGTCCGGTTCAAATCAGAGTTGCGGAAGGAACGACTGACCATTCCAGCTGGGGCGTTCATCGTTCCAATGAACCAGCGAACGGCACAAGTGATCATGCACTTACTCGAGCCGAACGCCCCTGATTCGTATGTGGGATGGGGATACCTTGATGCGGTCTTTGAGCAGAAGGAATATGCGGAGGCGTATGTGCTGGAGCAGATGGCGCGGGACATGATGGCCAAGGATCCCGCGCTGAAGGCAGAGTTCGAAACGAAAGTCGCGAGTGACACAACATTTGCGAAGAACTCGTACGCGAGACTGAATTTCTTCTATCAGAGATCTCCGTACTGGGACAAGAGCATCGGAAGGTATCCGATTGTGAGGATGGTGAGGAAGTGAGCAGATGAGCCGTTGAGCCTGTGAGCCGATGAGCCTGTGAGCCTGTGAGCCGATGAGCATAGAGCCGAGAGCCTACCGTTGGACAAGCTTTAGCTTGTCTGAAGCCAACACCTCGTAGTCAGCACTCAAAGGAGGCGGGGGACTTCCGGACGAAATGCATCCCAATTCTTCAAGATCACACCCGGGGAGACACCCGGGGAGATTCCCGGGGAAAAACCCGGGGAAACACCCGGGATAACACCGGGCGAGCCCTTCGCTCCAACCGCTAATCGCCAAACGCCAACCGCTGCCACCTACCCCGGCAAATGGAAGAACGCGAGCGCCAGGATCGCATACACCGCCAGCAATAACACGCCTTCCATCCAATTCGACTCTCCGTCGATGGCCACGATCGTAACGGTCGCGACGGAGGCGACAACCGCAACCACTTCGAATGTTGTGAACACGAGATCCATCGGCTGTCCGATCAGTGCTCCGATGAACACGAGCACCGGAGCGACGAACAGTGCGACCTGCACGCTGGAGCCGATGGCGATGTTGAGCGAGAGGTCCACCTTGTTCTTCATCGCGACGACGATGGCCGTGCTGTGTTCCGCCGCGTTGCCAATGATGGCGAGAAGAATCACGCCGATGAATACGTCCGTCATGCCGAACGCCTTGGCGGTCGGTTCGACCGCGGCGACGAGCAGCTCGCTTGCCAATGCGACACCGACGGTCGCGAGAACGAGAATGCCGATGGCCCGCGAACGCGACAACGACGGCGCGTGCGACTCCACCTCGCCACCGGAGAACAACTCCGTGTGCGTCCGAAGCGTGAAGACAAGGCTTCCGATGTACGCAAGGAACAGAATGACGGAGATCTCGAGACTCAACTCGATCTCCTGTGCGGCCGTCCCGCCGAGCCAGTGAAACGCAGCCGGAACGAGCAAGCCGATGGCGCTGAGCACGAGGAGCGTCGCCCCCATTCCTGCCGCGGTCGCGTTGAACCGCTGATGATGATGCCGCCATCCCCCCGCCAGCAAACTGAATCCCAGCACGAGCAGAATATTGCCGATGATCGATCCGGTGATGGAAGCTTTCACAACCTCCGTGTATCCGTTCGTCAGGGCAATGAACGCGATGATCAACTCCGCCGCATTGCCGAATGTCGCATTCAGCAGCGCTCCCGGTCCCGCGCCGAGCGTCGACGCAAGCGCCTCTGTCGACTTTCCCATCCATCCCGCCAAAGGAATGATCGCAAGACACGACGTTAGAAAGACGAACACCGGATTCGCATGCATCCACTCCAGCAGAAACGCGAGCGGAAGGAA
>Ga0105103_10000961_pt1 | contig 16294 bp, 17 predicted proteins | sample PPLLaktember2015_2_FD_79107 | JGI IMG/M metagenome (GOLD analysis project Ga0105103, IMG submission 79107) | Freshwater sediment microbial communities from Prairie Pothole Lake near Jamestown, North Dakota, USA - PPLs Lake P7 Core (6) Depth... | ecosystem: Environmental > Aquatic > Freshwater >...
AAAAAAAGGAAGCTTAGTCGTTTGCTTTAGTTTGTGAGACTTGTTGTGAAGAACTCCAAGTTTCCTCAACTATTTGTTGAAGTTCTTGCAGGATTGATGCTAACATTTCGCCTTTGCAGGTTAAACCGTACGCTTTAGGGGTTTTCCGTATGAATACGAGTTTTTTGCCTTTTAATCCACGGAGGTACTTGTAGATTCGCCTCATCGAAAGTCCTGTCTGCTTGGATAGTTTGCCCGCTGAGATGCCCTCATCGGCTATGGTTTCGTAGACTTTGTGCTCAGTTTCAGTTAGTGTTTCGCTGCTTGGGTCTCTTTTGGATTTGAAGAAAAATATATAATCTCTCTCTTCAGGAGTTTGTATTAAATCGACTTGGCGTAAACGTTTTAGTATTCGTGACGCAATTTTGGGGGAGATGAGATTTTCAATTTCCTCAAAAGTTTTCGGACCATCCCGTAGTGCCTTTAGTAGGGTTTCTTCGTAACATTCAGAATGGGCGGGTAGCACCTCGGCGAATTCTGGGAAAGCGCAAAGCAGCTCGGTTAAGCGTCCGCCGAAGTTAGTTGCATAGTATTCGTCTCGTGATTCTGTAGCTAAACCTACAGCCATTAAGGGTTGAAGGTACTCTTCGCTTATGGTGTCTTGGCTGTGGGTGTAACCGTTTTTCTTAAGTTCCTGCTGAAGTTGGCTAACTGAGTATCTTCCATTCACTATAGCTTTTAAAATGTGTAAACGAGTTTCATTTTTTAGAACGTTGAAAAGGTCTTTTATGTAGTCGGGGCGATCCATTGTTTCGCCTAGGGTGCGAAGTTCGTTTTTGAGTTTGTAGACTTGGCACCTTGTGATGCATTGCATCGGAGATGTGGGCGCGCAGTTTCGGCATTCGGCATCTAGGGTTTTTAGCATGGATGCAAGGTCGCGGTTGTTTGCGCCGTTGTTGGTTGATTGGAGGACGTTGTCCATTTGTTTTGTTCTCCTAATATGTGTCATGAGGTAAAGGAGTGTTGGTTAGGCGTTTGGTTGCGTATTTAGTTGGAGTCCAGCATGACACACGTCATAACTTATGACGAGCGTCATATTTATATACATTTGCACCCAATAAAGACATAATTAAGGTGCTAATTTGATACTACCTTGCGAAGTGGGAGTCAAAACGGTACTGCCAGCCGTTAAAGCCATAATGGCCCGCTCCATAGTCGAGAAACATGGCTTAAACGAAAAAGAAACTGGCGACTTGCTGGGCTTATCCCAATCTGCAGTGAGCCGCTATATTGCACGTCAACGGGGCAGCAACTTAATCGCAATCGAGAATACTGCAGAAGTTTTGGAATTAATCGACCAGATGGTGCTCACCCTCCTTAAGCAGCCCCAAGACAAACACCAAGTGCTGGAACTCTTCTGCAAGACCTGCATCACAGTCCGTGAAAAAGGCTTAATGTGCTCCACCTGCCAAAAAGAGATGCCCCAGCAGTGGGCAGAAAAATGCTTCTTCTGTCGTGAATAGCACGCCAAGTAAGGTTTGCAAGATTTATTATAACCATTGTTCGCCTTTTTTTAGTTAAAAACTAAGCGCTCCTTAAGGTGAGAGTTATGAGCCAAGGCGAAATTAAACAAATCTTAACTACATACAAGGTTGTTGCGATTGTTGGGATGTCAGATACCATTGGTAAACATAGCTATCGCGTCGGATCTTACCTCAAACGACATGCCTACCAGATAATTCCCGTCAACCCGACAATCGGTAAGGTTTTGGGGTGTAAAAGTTATAGAACTCTTCTCGATATCCCTGAGCGAATCCAAAAAACTATCGAAGTCGTGATCATTTTCCGAAAACCCGAGGATGTGCCGCCTATCGTTGAGCAGGCCCTCAAGCTCAAGGCACGGTTTGGCAGGCTTTGCGTGGTTTGGATGCAGGTGGGCATCGTCAACGAGGAGGCGGCTCAAACTGCATTACAGGCAGGGTTAGTAGTGGTCATGGATAAATGTATCATGGCTGAGCATCACCGCTTAACAAAAGATGTAAGCATCTAAGCTGCCCCCAAAAGCAACGATGCAATGGTTGCGATTATGACAATGACTAAGGTTTCGGCGAGAGTAATTTTCCAGTTAACGCGGGTCTTCTTGGAGCGGTAGCGGACTAAGAAAATGCCTACGATTAAGCTGACCAGTGTCAGTGACACTATGATGTTGAAGTAGGGTGGGAGCAGGATATATGCGGCTATGGGGATTATACCTGCAATGAAAGTTGTTGTTCCACATATGATTGCCGCGTAAAGGTTTGACCTGTGAATCTGTTTGCCCAACAACGTAAAGAGCTTCTGCACGAGCAACAACGATTTGTCGCGTTCTCGTTTGTCTGGAATATCGCTTAAGCTGTAGTTCATCAGTGTCTGTAGCGTCATGATGTCTGAGAGGTCTTCGGTTATGCCGCCCAACAGGAAACTGGAGAAGTTTGTTATTGCAACAGCGCTTAATGTTAGAAAAGCGGCGAAAATAACGGCGTTGATATTGCTTAAGAAACTCGATGTTGCCGTAAAGGAGGCGATGAACGCTGAAAGAATGACTACGAGGCTGGTGACTGATCCGTCAACAAGTCCCGCGACTACTTCCATTATGGGCTCTTTTTTTAGAAGGAGACTTTCCCATTCTTTGCCCAGCTTCTGCCCTTGGGGTGTCAGCTGTACCCAATCATCATTTTCCGCGATTAAGCCTTCCATTGACATCTCTTTGAGGGCTTTCTCCAGTTCGCCCATGTTAACGCAGGTGTAACTGACGCAAACGTGGTCAATTTTGCTTTTCAAAGTTGTTTTTTTTAGCTTGGCGCCTTTGCTTAAATTCAAAAGGATAACTACTCTGATAACATCAGGTAATTCTTGGATTTCAAACGCCAATTAAACTAAATCCACCAAGTAATCAAAGTATTTTCGCGGGCGCTAAATAACTTTTTGCAAATAAAATAAACTCTTTGGTTTCCACTTGTTAGACCTCAAGAAAGAAGGTCAAGGGACTCTGTTTTCTCCTACATTGCGCTAATTTGTTTCGAAAGGTCCTTGTCCTATGATTGATAGCATCGCATTCTTGTATCATGGATTCCTGGATGTTCTTCTTTGTAAGCAACCGCAAGTTTTGGTCTTTTAGCATTTAGGGCATTCTTTGTCCACCATTACGTCTTATTAAAGTTGTAGAAGTCAACAAATTTATTAAGAAAGCCTACCGCCTTATCTATCCGTGGAATAATTTTGGGCGTAAACTTCAAAGACCTCATCCCAAAAACCCCTATTAGACTCGAAGACTTAAGCGGCAAAATCATAGCTATAGACGCATACAACGCCATCTACCAATTCCTCAGTATAATCCGCCAACCCGATGGCACGCCCCTAAAAGACAGCACAGGCAAAATCACCAGCCACATCAGCGGCTTATTCTACCGCACAGTTAACCTTATCGAAATGGGCATCAAACCCGTGTACGTCTTCGATGGGGAGTCACCCACGTTGAAAGCGGCTGAGATTGAGCGGCGGCGGCAAGTCAAGGTTGAGGCGGCGGTACGTTATGAGAAAGCTGTTATAGAGGGCAAGCCTGCGGAGGCTCGGATGTTTGCTCAAGCTACAAGCAGCATGAAAGACTACATGTTAGACGACAGCGAAAAACTGTTGACTTTGTTGGGGTTGCCGTGGGTGCAGGCGCCAGGTGAAGGTGAAGCCCAAGCGGCGTATATGACGCGGAGGGGTAGCGCAGATTATTGCGCAAGCCAAGACTATGATAGCTTATTGTTTGGGGCACCGAAACTGCTACGTAACGTCACCATTTCTGGGCGGCGGAAGCTCCCGAGCAAAAACATCTACATAGATGTCGTGCCTGAAGTGGTGGAGCTTTCCAAGGCGCTTGGCGAATGCAGCTTAACCTACGAGCAGCTAATTGACGTCGGCATCTTGATCGGAACCGATTTTAACCCTGACGGCATCGAAGGCATCGGACCCAAAACCGCGCTTAAACTTATCCGCCAGCACGGAAACCTCGAAAATGCATTGCCGTACATCAAGAACGCTGTTTTTCCCTGCGAACCCAAAGAAATCCGGGAGATCTTTCTGCACCCCCAAGTCACAGACGACTACAGGCTGGACTGGAAAGACGCCGATGAGCAAGGCGTCATCGATTTTATGTGCCGCGAAAAAGAGTTCGGGGAAGAACGCATCAAAAAAGCCTTGGAACGCATGACCGCGGGCTGTAAAAAACAAAAAGGGAAGGTCTCCTTGGAAAAGTGGTTCGGTTAACCCATTACTTGACAGTTACCGATTTTGCAAGGTTGCGGGGCATGTCGGGGTCGAAGCCTTTCTCCAGTGCCGTATAGTACGCTAGCAATTGTAGCGGCACAGCAAAGGGAATCGGCGAGAGCACCGATGGGATGCCTTTGGGTACTTCGATGTAGTCGTCGGATAAGGATTGGATTTCTCGGTCGCCTTCTTCTACTATAGCGATTATGTGGGCACCTCGGGCTTTCATCTCCATAATGTTGCCGATGATGGTTCTGTGGCAGTCATCCCGGGGGCAGACAAATACCACTGGGAATCCGTTTTCTATGAGGCTGATGGGTCCGTGTTTGCTTTCGCCGGCGGGGAACGCGATGGAGGGGATGTAGGCGATTTCCATAAGTTTAAGTCTGCCTTCCGACGCGGTGGCGGTACTGATGCCTCTGCCTAAGAAGAAGAACACTTTGGAGTCAACGTATTTCTTGGCTATGGTTTTGATTTTCTGCTCCTGCGTGTTAACAATTGTGTTGACGTAGTCGGGGAGTTTATCGAGTTTCTCCTCAATAACATCCATTTCGTCCTGCGAAACCTTTCCACGTTTTTTGGCAAGTTTCAATGCAAGCTGGGCTAGAACGGAGAGTTGCGAGGTGAAGGTTTTGGTTGCAGCTACACCGATTTCGGGACCTGCCTGCGTGCCAATGTAGACACGGCTGATGCGTGTCAGCGTGGAGCCGATGACGTTAGTTAAACTCAGGATGGTTGCGGCGCGCTGCTGAGCGCAGGTTACGGCTGCTATGGTATCGGCAGTTTCCCCTGATTGGCTCACTGCAAGTATTGTGCTGTCTATGTTGACAGATTTGCCGCATTGCTCAACGAATTCAGAGGCGTAAACTGGGTAAGTTGGCAAAAACGCAAGTTTAGAAAACATGTAGGAAGCGGCTAGGCAAGCGTGGTAGCTTGTTCCGCAGGCGACCAAAAACACTTCGCTGGCGCGGTCAAGAAAAGTCGTCAATAAATCTAGATAGTGGTCTTGAATACGCAGGGTATTGCGGAGTGTTTCTGGTTGTTCATGGATCTCTTTTATCATGAAGTGAGGGTAACCCTGTTTCACCGCCATTTCAGGGGTCCAATCGATAGTTATAGGTTCACGTGTTATGGGGCTATTGTCAGAGATTTTTCGGATTTCGTACCCGCCTGCGGTGAGAACAACGAGTTCCCCGTTGTTGACCATGACAGCTTTATTTGTGACTTCCAAAAACGCTGGGATGTCGCTGGCGCAGAACACGCCACTGTGGTTTAACCCTAAAACAAGGGGGCTCTCGTTACGTGCGCAAACTATTTTGTCTGGTTCGCGACCGGATAAGATTGCAAAGGCGTAGGAGCCTTCGATACGTTTGAGGCTTTCCAGAACAGCCTGAGTGAAGTTGAGCTGTGGGTTCTGTTTTTGCGTCTCCTCGATTAGGTGCGCCATAACCTCAGTGTCGGTTCTTGATACAAAGTTGTGGCCGAGGTTTTGGAGTTCAGCTTTAAGCTCGAGGAAGTTTTCAATGATGCCGTTGTGTACAACGACGATTTCGCCGGTGCAGTCAGTGTGGGGGTGGCTGTTTACTTGCAGCGGTGCTCCGTGGGTTGCCCAACGGGTGTGTCCGATGCCGATGTTGCCTGGTAAGTCGTCAAGGTTTAGGAGTTTGTGCACTTCATCTATTTTTCCTTGATCTTTTTTTATGCAGACTTTGCCGTCTGAGAGGGTGGCAATTCCGACTGAGTCGTACCCTCTGTATTCGAGGCGTTTGAGTGATGCATGTATGAGAGGCGCTGCGTTTCCTTCTTTTAGAATACATCCAAATATTCCACACATATCTATGCCGTTCCGTTAATTGATCAATTAATGTTGAGATGTTTGCTATCGAAGCTTTGAATCGTTATTAAGGATTTTTAAGAAATCAGTCGTACCGCTAAAACAATTATTATAACGGTTTTCTCCAATTTGTGCCAGAACTGCGGTCTTACACGAAGAGGCGAAGAAAATTCAGGAACCATTATAAATAAATTTTTTATAGTACATCGAAGCTATTGCTACAGACCAGCCATGGATAAAAAACTGCTTCTCCAAGACAACGGGAAAATCCAAGAAGTCAAAGAAATCGGCATACTAACAGACTCCCAAAAACTAAAAATGATTCTGGGTAGCTTAAGCTGGAAAATCTTAACATTGCTTTTAAAAAAAGAAATGTATTCCATAGAAGTCGCTAAAGAATTAGGCATCCATGAGCAAAAAGTTTACTACCACATACGAAAGCTCTACAAAGCCGGCGCCATAACCGTAGCACGCGAGGAAAAAAAGAAAGGGGCAACTGCCCGCTACTACCGAACTGTTTCACCCGCGTTCGGCATAGAATTCCCCTTGGGTTACAAGCCCATCCAGAATCTTTGCACCTTAAGCGTGGGCGACCAACTGCAGGAGTTCTTCAAAGAATTCATCTCAGACGGCGTCTTCGACGGCAAAATCGTTGTGGGCAGCCCCCAGCCGCATGGACCCTTTAAGACTAGTGCACGCGACGGGCATTACGCTGCGCATTTGGCGCTTTTTTTGGGGCAGTTTGCTAAAATGCCGACTGAATTCGCCGTTAAGCTAGACGTGGACGTAAAAGCGGAGAAGGAGGAGAAAAACAATCTAATCTTGGTTGGTGGTCCCGGAACCAACCTATTAACTCAGGAAATCAACGAGCACCTGCCCATCAAATTCATAATGCATTCGTCTCCTCAAGGTTTCATGCTTGGCGGTTTGTCGTCTAAGAAGACAGGGCAGGTCTTCACTTCCGATGTCACAGGAGTAATCGCCAAGATAGTTAATCCATGGGATGAGACTAAACGGATTGTTGTTTTAGCTGGGAACAAAGCAGTCGGAACCAAAGCCTGTGTTATTGCGTTGACTAATTTCTGGAAGACGACGTTGCAGAAGTACAAAGGTGAGGACCCGTTTGCGGTTGTTATTCAGGGGTTTGATTTGGACGGCGATGGCAAAGTTGATTCGGTTGAGGTGCGAGAGTAATTGCCAAAAAGAATAGTTGAAGTGATTCATGCGTTTGGGCACCCGAACATCTTGGCAAGTCACCCAACCACTATAATGATCACCAAAGAGCGGCAAGTAACAAAGAGGGGAGACTGTATAGTGGCGGTTGACGCGGACAAGTCAGTGGCTGATTTGAGCACAGACTTCAAGCGAGCCCTGCGACAGCTAAACGCTAAATTAACTGTCGAAATTGAAGTGGACGGCTTAAAGGGGGAAATAACCGCTTTTGGCTCCCCGGAACTTAAGCTCAACCATCCAAACGATTTGGTGATACGAAAAAGCGAGTTCATTTCAGATAGAACCTTAGCCGTAAGAGCCGACAAATCATCCGGTGACCTCTCAAAAGCGGTTGTGGAAAAACTAAAAAACCCAAAACAACAAGTCACGTTAACTTTAACTGTGGAAGCCTAAACGATTTTTGCGTCTAAAACGACCTGTGACTCAAACGGCGCAGTTTCACGGATACTTTTGGCATACAGGAAGGCTTCGACTTTTCTGCCGTTTTTGCTGACGAGTTCTGTGAAGCGCTGCTGCAGGTTCTCAACTGAGTCGGGTTGCCGTATGAAAGCGTAGAAATGCGCCACTCCGCCTTCAGGTTTTAATGCGTTGCAAGCGGCGTCTACGAAGTCTATGGCTGTCTCCGGCAGGTTCATAATGACACGGTTAGCTGACCCCTTAAGTTTAGTTGCCGCAATTTCCCGTGCGTCAGCACATATTGGAAAAACTCGGCTCTCCATCCTGTTAACCCTCACGTTCACCCCAAGCAGCTCCACAGCGTCAGGGTTGAGGTCCACAGCGTAAACCTTCGCCTCAGGCTGCCTTTTGCCAATCAACACCGCGAACGGCCCAACACCCGCAAACAAATCCACTACAGTTTCACCCGCCTCCACCTGCGAAGCTACCCGCATATGTTCATGGCTTAGCCGAGGAGAAAAATACGCCCTAGCCACATCCACGTGGTATTGGCAGCCGAATTCCCGGTGGACTGTTTGGGTTTTGTTTTCGCCAGCTAGGTGGGTGTATTCGCGGACACGGTAGACGCCGCTTATGTCGCCTGCTTTGGCCAGCACGGTTTTGATGTTTTTGTGAATTTTTAGAATTGCTTCACCGATGAGGGTTTGGTGCGGCTTTAGTTCGGGCGGCATGTCGATGATGACTATGTCGCCAACTACGTCGAAGGCTTGCGGGAGGCTTGCGAGCAGGTGCGGCGGCAGTTTGCCTTCCAAGACTTGCAGGAGTGTCTGTGTGGGGGGCTGTTTTTCAGTAAAAATTGCTGTTGTTATTTGTGCGTGGGGTAAGCGGATTGATTCCAGCTCGACTGCTTGGGGTTCCTGCGTCAACGGAATACAGAGGCTGTCCCCCTTATGCAGAACAGCCAGCCCCTTATCCATCAACCCCAACTTAGAGGCTGCCGCTATCGCCGCTTCTCCCTGCTTTTTCGGAACTTTAAGGCACACCGCAGTTCTATGCATAGTCTCAACTGCTCTTTTCTACTCTGTAGAGGCTGTTAACTTTCTGGACGCTGAATTTAACGTTTAATATTTTCTCCATGAGCCAAATGTTAGATTCAATGTGCTCCGAGATTGTCCTCGCCAGAATAGCGGATTTGCCCTCGGCGAGTGCCATGTAGGGAATCAGCATGTCCGCGAGATATACGTCGACGGTGGGTTTGTCGGAGAGTTCGGTGAGAAGGTTTTGGGCGGCTTCTTTTCCGACGGCTTCAGCCATCTTGCGCAACTCGCCAATCGCGTCGGAGCCAAGGATTAAGCCTGTGTCGGTTTCTGCCCATAGAACGATTGAGCTGCCCTTCTGAATAGGGTTCGACTGGTCGTTGACCACTTCAATGTCTGAGGTGTAGCCGTTTTGTGAGAGGTAACTTTTCGACGCTTTAGCTTGCCGCTCAGCCACTTGCCTGTCAGCGAGGAAAGTGCAGACAGAAACGCCTCTGATGGTTTTTAGTTTGCCGAAATTCTCCAGTCGGATGGGGTTTAGTTTGCGGTTGGGCTTCACAGTCAGTGTTGCTTTACCCATGCCTTTAGGGTAATAACCATACTTTTCCACAGAGATTTCTGCTTCAACGCCCATCTGCCTCAGCGAGGGCAAAAGCACCCTGCGCATGTAGTTGATGGTTGGCGCATGCATGGTGTCGGTGCCGCCTTTGGCGACATGCAGCCGCACGGGGGTCTCCGCGAAAAGGCAAATCGGCAACGTCGCCAGCAAGAGCATGGGTATGCTGCCTGCGGTTTCGATAGTGGCTTCAATACTTCCACCCCTAATTTGCTGTGGGGTAAACCACAGTTCTTTGGCACCGAGTTTTGCGCCTTCGACTTTCGCGTTACAGAGCTTCGCCGCCGTCAACACAGCCTCTAAATGCTGATGCTTGAGTCCTGGCTGGGGACGGTTTTGGCGGATGTTAATGATGTGCATAGACTGCTGGGTTATAGCGGCTAAGGCAACGGACAAGCGTAGTATGGTTCCGCTGCCGCTTTTCTGGCTCCCATCAATCTCAATCATGCCTTTTGTCTCAAGTTGGTTTTCAAATAATTTAATAAGTGTCAGAGATTAATTAGGAGTTTGAAAGAGAGAATGCAATTGAGCACAGAGAAAGAAAAACTAAGTTATCTACTTAAAAAAGTTGACGAAATCACGTTTACGTTGAACAAAGTTTCTGAGGAGTTACGCACTGTTTCGGCTTCCTTGAAGTCTCTTGCAGTTGGCCAAATCACAGCGGCGCCAGCAACGCCGACCCCAGCCAGAACCAAGACTCTTCAAGCCCCTCAAGAGGTGCCAACAGGGTCCTCCAACCTGCGCTCGTTAGATGAAATTCGCATGAGTTTCCCTGAAGAACTTGAAACCCGCCTGAGCTTTGAAGAGAAGGGCGATCAAATCATAATTAAGCCGAAGCAGTTCTTGGGTTCTGAGAATTTCGCCAAAATCGCTTCTGCAATACGTGGAATGGGCGGTGAATATATCAGCGCAGGCAAAGACAGCCATTTCCGAGTGGCAAAGAAAAAAGCCTAACCTAAATTTTTCCCGGCATCAAATGCTTCAGCTAACGCTCGAGGTTGACCTTTGATTTCTGCTCTTTCGGCAGCTTTAGGCAACAAAACATTTGCTAACTCCATTTCTAAATATTTAAATGATAAATAGAACATGCTCACGGTAAGGGTGCATGCTTCTGCGCCTTCTTCTGATGGAACCACCAAAACCGTTTTTTTACCCCTCAACTTCTTGGATTCTATGTATGGTCGTAAACGATCCAACAGCAGCTTCATCTTCGCTGAAGGACCATACCAATACAGCGGTGTTCCAAAAACTATAACGTCGGCGTCTTCAAGCTTGGAATAAAGTGATGTCATACCGTCAACAAGTATACAGGTGCAGTTGCCTTTTTTACATGTACGGCAGTCGATGCAGGGTTTAATATCCACATCATAGAGGTAGATTTTCTTTGTCAGGTGACCGGTTGAACTTGCGCCTGCTAGAACCGCGTCCACAAGCAAGTCGGTGTTGCTTCCTTTTCGGGGGCTGGCAACTAAACCAAGAATTTTCATGACGCGGCCTCGCAGTATATAGTATTCTAAATTAGTGTGTATTTAGGTGCTTGCTTTTTGCGATGTCTTTATTTTCTTATTATTGGTTGATGCTGCTGGTTTTTTGGAAAGGGTGCAGCATCATCATCAGCATCATCTTCTCTGCAGCCACAGAATGCCTAATAAATACTCACTTAATCCAGAATTTAGGCCTAAAAAACACCTTCTCCCTGACGGAGTACCATTTTAACCCTTGAAATAAGGGGAGAGGGACAGCTGCAAAGCCTTCGTTTAGCCTTTCACAACTGCCAACGGAACCAGCCGCGCCACTTTGGTGGCTATGCCGATTTTGTCGCTGACTTCCGCCACCATATCTACGTTTTTGTAGGCTAGGTCGGCTTCTTCTGCGAGTACTGAGGCGCTTGCCGCGCGAACTGTGATGCCCCGTTTCTCTAGGCTGCTTTTGATCTCGCTACCCCAGAACTGGCGTTTCGCCGCGGAGCGACTCATCATTCTGCCGGCACCGTGTGCTGTGGAGCCAAACGTTAACTCCATCGCTTTTTGCGTGCCCACAAGTACCCACGAGCTGGTTCCCATGCTTCCTGGTATAAGCACAGGTTGTCCTTCTTGGCGGTAATCGTCGGGGACTTCGGGGTGACCCGCGGGGAAAGCGCGAGTGGCACCTTTGCGGTGAACCCAAACCTTCTTGTCTTGCCCGTCGATTTTGTGAATTTCCGCTTTAGCGATATTATGCGCCACGTCGTATACGAGGTTTAACCCAAGTTTTTCAGGGTCTTGACGGTAAACTTGCTGGAAGCTCTGTCGCACCCAATGCATAATTGCCTGCCGATTGCAGAAAGCGTAGTTGACGGCGCAAGCCATTGCTTCAATGTAGTCGCGGGCTTCAGGGCTGCTGCCTGGGGCGCAGGCTAATTCTCGGTCGGGCAGGCTGATATTGTACTTCTGCACCGCGTGCTCCATGACCCGCAAATAATCCGAGCACACTTGGTGACCATAACCACGTGAACCGCAGTGAATCATAACAGTAACTTGCCCCTCACGTTCTAGCCCGAAAACCTTGGCGGTTTTTGGGTTGAAGATTTTGTCGACTTTCTGGATTTCTAAAAAGTGATTGCCTGAACCTAGCGTGCCGACTTGCGTTAAGCCACGGCTTTTCGCCGTATTAGAAACCTTAGAGGGGTTAGCGTTTTTCATGTGCCCGTTTTCTTCGCAGTGCTTAGCGTCCCCCGCCCAGCCGAGTCCGCGGTCTATAAGCCACTGCACACCTTCGGTTACCAAGTTTTCTAAGTCACGGGAGGACACTGTGAGGTCTTTTCGACGGCTTCCCAACCCCGAGGGTACGTTACGAAAAATCGTTTCAGCAAGGGGCGACAAATGGGGGCGAATGTCTTTTTCCGTTATGTTGGTGGATAACAGTCGGACGCCGCAGTTTATGTCGTAGCCGACGCCGCCAGGGCTGATAACGCCGTTTTCGTAATCGGTTGCGGCGACGCCGCCGATGGGGAAACCGTACCCTTCATGTCCATCTGGTAAAGTGATTGCGTGTTTGTAGATGCCTGGTAATTGTGCTACGTTGCTGCATTGCCACAATGTGCGGTCAGTTTTCATCTTATCCAACAATGCCTGATTAGCGAAAACCATGCCTGGAACCCTCATGGCAGACTTGTATTTCGGAATCTGCCACATATAATCGTTAATTTTCTCTAAAGGAACGTTTTCTGGAGCCCCTCGGCTTTCACTTTCACCCAAACTTTTCACCAGCGGAAACAAAGTTGATTGGGCAATTAAAACGTTTACGGCGACACTGCTGTTTGCTTGTGTTTCGTGTATTCCATAAAACCGAGAACGCCGTTCTCCAGCATGGTTTTGGAGTAGATTCTATGGTTTTTCACAAAGTCGGCAATTTGGCTCATAACTTTGTCTTCGGCAACTATGCGATCTCGGATCTGCTGCAGGCTCTGATTTCTACTCACACCTTCTTCGGCGATGTCGCCCCACAGTTGAAGCTGTGCTTTGTAGTCTTTGAGTCGCTGTACTGCGTTGTCGGCTATGCCGAAGTGACTGAAGTAAAGCACCGTTGGGTTAAGGCTCATTAGTTTGTCAAGTGAAGCCAACGCGATGTCGAGGCGGAAAGGCGGCGGTGTAGTGGGCACAACCACGTTGAATTCGGGGATGTAAGTGCCTGCGGCATCTCCAGGGAAGATTCCACCGTTGAAGGATTCGTGGAAACTAAGGTTGTGTGAGGCGTGCCCAAGGGTTTCAACAACAGTTAATTTGGCGCCTTCGGCTAAATCAAACGTGCCCTCAGTGGCCGTGATTATTCGGTCTTTAGCTACAGGTTCAGGTTTGCCAAATACTTCACTGATAAATCCCAGCACTGACTGAGATGATGGCCAGAGGCGTTCAGGGTCAACGAGGTGCGGCAAGCCCCGTGGATGGACAATAACTTTGGCGTTTGGCAGGTGCTTGAGCAGGGTGCCCGCGCCTCCTCCGTGGTCAAGGTGAACATGCGTGACCGCAACGTATTCGACGTCTTGGGGTTTAACGTGCAGTTCCTCTAATCCCGATAGCAACTTCGGAATAGAGTTGGTTGGCCCTGACTCGACAAGCAGCGGTTTTTCGACGTCTATGATGTAGCTGCAAATCAGGTTTCTAAAGCCGCCTGTCTCCAGTTCAACCATGTAGAGGTTTTTCCCAACCTGTTTAGTATGCACATGATTCACCTTGCAAGATTCGTCTAGGTTTGGGTGCCATAAATGTTTCGCGAGTTAGCAGGCACGCGTAAAATTTAATTACGTTCGGCTTGTTTATCAGAGAATCTAAGGAGAAAAAAATCATGTTGAAAGCAATAATATTCGGTGCGCCAGGCGCAGGCAAAGGCACATATGCGACACGGCTTCAGGCTAAACTTGGCGTTGATGTTATCGCGATGGGTGACATCTTCCGCGAAATAGTTAAAGAAAAATCAGATTTGGCCGCAAAAGTTAAAGGATACATGGAAAAAGGCTCTTTGGTCCCCGACGAGGTAGTCGTTGAGGTCCTGAAGAGTCATTTGGCAAAGATTTCTGGGGGAAAAGGCTTCATATTGGACGGTTACCCCCGCACCCTTGACCAAGCCAAAAAACTAGACGTCATAACACAGATCGACGTCATCATGCAGCTCAATGTGCCGGACTGGATTATAATAGAGCGCCTCTCAACACGACGAGTCTGCAAGAACTGCGGAACCATCTTTAATGTGAAATTCTTAAAACCCAAAGTAGAAGGCGTCTGCGACAAATGCGGTGGACCCCTCTACCAACGCGCAGATGACAATCCTGAAACCATAAAGAACCGTCTTAAAGTCTATCAAGAGCAAACTGCTCCACTCATAGAGTTCTATAAGGAAAAGAAAGTACCCTTCATAGAACTTGAAACAAAAACTCTTGATCAACCGCCTGAAGTTATGGTTGATAAATTGTTCGCCGAGTTAAAGCGGCTTAACTTTGCTTAAATGTCGAGGATAAATTCCAGAACTACCCTTTCGGGTTCGCGGATAACCACCATCAAGTGGTAGGTTACTGCTTTAACCCCGACTTTTTGGGGGTGTTTTTTGGGGTTAAATTTTTCTCCCCAAACTTTCGCTTTAAACTTGAAGCTCTCAGCTGTTTCCTTCCAATCAGTTATTTCGAATTTGGAGAACAACATGTTTTCGGTTTCAAACTTTACTAACAGGGCTTCAAGCCAGTTGTAGAGCAAGGCATATTGGTCTTCAGCTTCAACATCGAGGGTTTCCTGCTGGGTTTGAGCGATCTTGGAGCTGTCAGTCATTGTTTCAAACATGGCTAAAGCAGCGTTTTGATAGGCTTCCTCCATGGTAATCCCGTGTGCCCGTATGTAGACGTCTGCGGTGTGTTCTAAGAACTCGAATTTTCCAGCGAACTTATCAGGTTTACTCATGCTGACCAGCTACGAGATAGAAAGGGGAAGGAAGGGCTTAAAATGGTTTGGGTTAACCGCTTAGAAGTGTTTAGTGGCGGTTTTTATGGCTGCAGCGGTGAGTTTAGCAGCGTTTTCGATGTCTTTTAGGTTAAGCATGCCGCAGGGGCTGTGGATGTACCGTGTGGGGATGGAGATGGTTCCGCTTGGGATGCCTTGACGGGTGATAGAAATGCGGGCTGCGTCGGTGCTGCCCAGGAGCCCCGATTCAATTTGGTAGGGGATTTTCTGTTGCTGTGCCGTGTCTATGAACCACCGCAGGATTTTTGGGTGGGTGATTAATCCTGAGTCGCTGATTGTTAATGCTGGTCCTTTGCCCATCTTGACGGTTGTGTCGAATTCACGTACGCCTGGAACGTCTCCTGCTATGGTTACGTCGAGCACGATAGCGAGATCGGGGTCGACGCCGAAGGCTGCGGTTGCTGCACCCCGTAAGCCGACTTCTTCTTGGACGGTGCCGACTGCGAATACGGTGCATTCGGTTTTTTCCATGAGTCTCATGGCTTCAATCATGGTTACGCATCCCGCGCGGTTGTCGAATGCTTTGCCGAGTGCGGCGTCTTCGCCTAAGGTTTGGTATGTAGTGTCAAAGGAGACCGAGTCGCCGACTGCTACTCCCATGCTTTGGGCGTCTTCGCGGTTGGCGGCGCCGACGTCGATGAAGAGTTCGTCGAAGGAGATGATTTTTTTGCGTTCCTCTTCTTTCTGTATGTGCGGCGGTTTGCTGCCGATTATGCCGGGGTAGGTGTTTTTGGCTGTGTAGACGGTGACTTTCTGCGCGGGTAGGATGCGGTCGTCAATGCCTCCCATTTTCGAGAACTGGAGGAACCCTTCTTTGGTTATGGTTTTCACCATCAAGCCGATTTCATCCATGTGGGCGGCAAGCATGATTTTGGGTTTTTTGGGTTTGCCTTTTTTGATGGCTATGACGTTTTCGAGTTTGTCTATTTGGATTTCATCTGCGTATGGCTTAAGCAACTCAACCATGAGGTCGCGGACCTGTGATTCTCTTCCTGTGACGCCGCAGGCGTTTGAGAGCCTTTCAAGATTTTGGTTTATGGACAAGCTGGGAACCTTCTTTGTTAGTGTTGTATGAAGGTTTACTGGCTTAATATTAAATGGTTGTGGTTGCATCATTGCGAGTTTGCTGCTTCGCCAACCTCCTTTCTGAAGGTGAATGAATAAAAACACATGCTCATGTTGTTTACCAACTGTTTCAATTCTGTTTCAGCCAACTCCTAAACCACCCGCAGCCCAATAGATAATGTAGAGGTGAAAAATAGAATGAATAAAATCACGATATTTGCCCTCGTCGCCGCTGTTGCGTTAGTTGCGGCAGCGTTAGTCGGCGTCGGCTTCGCTCAACTCACCAACCCTGCCCCCACTGCAGTTCCGCAAACTCTTGCTCCCTGGTGCATCAACGGTAACCCCGATGTCGGAG
>Ga0105103_10000962_pt1 | contig 16288 bp, 16 predicted proteins | sample PPLLaktember2015_2_FD_79107 | JGI IMG/M metagenome (GOLD analysis project Ga0105103, IMG submission 79107) | Freshwater sediment microbial communities from Prairie Pothole Lake near Jamestown, North Dakota, USA - PPLs Lake P7 Core (6) Depth... | ecosystem: Environmental > Aquatic > Freshwater >...
AAACGTACTATGGAGTCATATGAGAAAATAGTTGAATGAGATAACGAACTTGGAAAATGGTTTGTTGAAATAAAACCAGAAAACTGTAAAAAATTAATCATGCCAGAATTGAGGTAAAACGGGAATTATTTATTTCAAATCCCCTAAGTAAAAATATAATCTAATCGTAACTAACATAATGAATGAATTTTATGAACCCCAAAGGACTCGACGAAGATAATTAATCAGGCTAATTCAAATCAAAACTATATTTATAATCAATTAGTTTTTTTTCATCTTTATTTTCTTGCCAAGCTTTTTCTCTATGGCTTATTTCTATTATTTCGTTAGTTGATGTATTTTTAAATTTCTCAGCTATAATTTCTAATGTTAGGAGTTCATTTTCTTCAAATATTTCAGATCTAAACTCTCTTTTTGCATTTGGTTTAAATTGCTCTCCTGTACCGTCATCAGGGAATGTTGTGTAATATATATCCACATCATCATTATTTGCTAAATATTCAAAAATACTGTTAAAATTATTAGGGACCGGACCCATTGGAATAGCCCTGTATTGAACTCCACTTATTGAATATCCCGATTGTTTGTGCATAGCAAAATCCGCATAAAAAAGCAGCTTATTTAACTTAGTTTTCCATGGATGTAGCCTTTCAGTAAAGAAAACTACCATTTCTGTAAACTTCTCCAGGTTTGGCATTTTATAACCTGTAAAAGTATTAGGCAAATAGGCTTCAAAAAAATACTTTTCAAGTTGTTTTTCAAACTTTGTTTTTTTTTGCTCCTCAAGTACAATCTGAATTTTATGCAATAATTTGTCCTTAACCTTTGATTCTAATGTATTACATAAATCCACTAATTTTTTAAATTCATGTGGGTCATCGGCAAGTTGAATTAAACGGGCTTTAGATTGACTGGGCACTTCACCGCTCTCATACTGTCTGTAACTATTTGTCCCAAAGCCTAAAATTTCCGAAATCCTTGATGCTGAAGTATCATATTTTTCTCTAATTGCAATAATTTGTTCAGGGAAGGGTATTGAATACTTTTCCCTGTATTGATTTACCAATTGATTATAATTCAATTGTGCAAATGCATCATCTTCAAATTGTTCTCCAGTTTTGTCGCATTTATATGAATGAAACAATACTTTGAATTCGTCCTTACGGAAATTCATGGTACGCCATTCTTTTTGAATGCTCATTTCTTTACCTGTAAATGGACTTTTCATCATAATAGTATTAATTTTTATAAGGATAGTTCATTGGGTATTCAGCTATATGAAACGAGATACAAACTGCACTATTGTTTTCTAAGCCCATACTAATCTTGATATACACTTCTTTTTGCTTCACTTCTTTACCAAAAACCCACAATGGCAAAATGCCCCTCATTTTTTCTTCCAATGGACCTTCGCTGTAATCTTCCGACCTGAGATTTGCAATTATTTCTAAGCGCCTGGCAGGTGAAATCTCCAAATCATGTAGTGTCTGCTGATTCTTTCCGCGGTCATCAAGAAACAATATGCCAAAAACTTTCGTTTTCACCTTAAGTTCCTTTAAGAATTTTTCTACTTGCTGCCTCGATGCCATTTATTAAAAAATGAATGCAAATATATGGCGTATTTTTATATAATACAACTATAAAGTTGATATTAAGTTAATAATTGATAAATAAATAAATGTTAAAGTTGATAGAACACTTTGTAGATGTCTGTTTTGCCACCACAAGCATTTTTCTTTCCTGATACTAATCTTGCTTTTCAATTTAGCCTGAACTACTCATAAATATTAAGATGATCATTTCGTCCAATTTTTAGTGATAAAGATCACCGTTTTTATTCCGTTAATCACAAAAATATCTTCTTTTATCCCACCTTTTCGTACTAATAAGTAGAATCAAGATGATAAAAACAAATAAACATAAAATGGAAAAGTTAATTTCACAAGCAACACCAAATCTTCCTCTAATTGAGTTTTCACCTGAAGGACAATTAAAAATGGAGGGAAGGGCTATTCCTGAAAATGCTTGTAATTTATTTAATCCGCTTATTAGTTTTATCGATAAACTAAATACTTCAAGGGTAGTTTTTGATATTAAACTTGAATATTTTAACACTGCTTCTTCTAAAAAAATATTGGAAATGCTCAAACATCTCGAATCAAACACTAGCGTTAAAGATATTAAAGTTACGTGGTATTTCGAAGAAGGCGACGAGGACAGTGTCGAAACTGCCGAAATTTATGAAGGGTGCTTAAAACGTATTAAGTTCAACTATAAAGAATATGCTGAAATTGACTAATAAACTCTCGATTCTTATATTTTTGTAAAAGATACGCTGGTAATTATTTACCGGCGTATTTTTTTACCTCGTCCATAAACATATCGAACAGAAATTCTGTATCTGTTGGCCCACTCGAAGCTTCAGGGTGGAATTGTGATGAGAAAAACGGCTTTGATTTATGCTTTATCCCTTCGTTTGTATTATCGTTGAGGTTTATAAACAATGGTTCCCATTCACCTGAAAGTGTATCATTATCGGTTGCATAACCATGGTTCTGTGATGTTATATAGGCTTTATCAGTACCCTTTTTTATAACGGGCTGGTTATGGCTCCGATGACCGTATTTTAGTTTGTAAGTATCAGCGCCAGCGGCTAAGGCCATTAGTTGATTGCCTAAACATATTCCATAAATAGGCTTATCAATTTTGTATGCTTTTGCAATATTATTAATGGTCGATATACACTGTTTTGGGTCGCCAGGGCCGTTTGAAATAAATAAACCATCGTAATTTTCATCCGAAAAATCATAATCCCAGGGGACCATAGTTACTGTGGCATCTCTTTTTATAAGGTTCCTGATGATATTATATTTTACACCACAATCAATAAGAAGTACTTTATATTTTCCTTGTCCGAAAACTTTTTTGTCTTTGGTACTTACTAGCGATACAAGGTTAACTTTTGCAGGGTCAAATAATTCAATATCTTCATTGTCGATAACTATTTTTCCCAGCATTGTCCCTTTTTCGCGAAGGATTTTTGTTAATTCCCGGGTATCAATGCCATAAATTCCTGGTATTTTATATTCTTTAAGCCAGTCACCTAAACTTTTCTGCGCATTCCAATGGCTGAACTCAACGGAATAATCAGAAACAATTAATCCTGAAATATGCAGTGAGTATGATTCAAAGAATTTCTCGAGGTTTTCTTCTATCTCATTTCTGGGTACACCATAATTTCCTATTAATGGATAGGTAAGTACCAAAATCTGGCCTTTGTATGATGGGTCGGTTAAACTTTCAGGATATCCCGTCATTGCTGTATTAAATACAACTTCTCCGGAAACAGATTTGTCATATCCAAAAGAATAGCCACTAAATTCGGTTTGGTCTTCAAGTATTAGTTTGATCTTTTTATTTTCTTTCACCAGCATTATTTTTTATTGTGTAATAAACACTACTTATTCGGAAATTGTTTTTTATATGCTTTTATCAACCCGGCTACGTCTTCTGATCCAATACGTTTACCTATTATCTCTTTTTTGCTGTTTAATATAAATATTTGTGGTGTCGATCGGACATCGTATGTTATTTTAAATTGATAATCGTATGGGTTCCAGGCATTGATCCAGTCATATAGCTTATTTTTATTAACGAAATCGACCCATTTAATTTTTCCGTCTTCACCAAAAAGCAGGCTTATTGAAAGCACTTTAACATTCATTGCTTCTAATTCTTCTTTGTATACCTTGTATAAAGCAGGTACCGATTCTTTACAATGCGAACAGGTAGCCTCCCAGAATAGTAGGACAACAAAATCAGCTTGAATATTATGTATTTTAAACAAACTGCCGGCATGAGGGTAATTTTTTAATGCAGTATCGTTTTCTGCAGCTTTAAAATGATCTGCTGGCACATTTAATAACTGAAAGTCGGGGGCAACTTTTCCCAATACAAGTGGCTTTAATATAGCTACTCTTTCTTTCAGGTCGTCAATGAATTTTTTGTCGCTCCACCAGGCATTGCTAATATAATATTTGTCGGCTATATGCACTTGTACTGCATCCATACCCATAATATTACTTTTACCATACCTGTTAAACAGCGTAATTAACATAAACCTGAATAGAGATGAGTCGGTACGGCTTTTTTCAATTAAGAAATCAACTTCTTTTATAAGCGTATCAGGTATTTGAGGGACAATATTATCAAGGTAATATACTATTTTATCTTCATATAAAGGGGTGCGTAACATTCGTGGGTCACTAATATTGAAATTATCGAAGAAGTGTGTCCTGTAATACCAGTATTGCCAGGTCGAATCAATGTTCCCATTACTGTCCTTTGGTGGGTCAGGAACTACTATATCTAAAGTCGATTTTAAAAAAGTTGAAACAAATAAATCAGGATATTTGGTATTTATTTCTTCTATTTTTTTCTTCCTGTCGTTTGTTAAGCTTTCTATTATAGCTTTTGCTTTATTTTTATCTTTTTGATTATCAGAATTTTGAAGAATCTCGTTTTGTGCCTTTAATTCTGTCTGTTTTTTCATCATAAATTTCTGAAAATCGCAGAAGGTTTCATTTTCAGCAGAACCTGTAAAAACGAGGTTTTCAAGTAAGTTTATTGTATCAGTTTCTAACGCAAATACCTGGTCTTTACCAATAATAAATTCTATAGTTTTTGAGTTAGGCAGGAATAAAACAAATAAACCTTCGGGCAATAGTTCAGGGCCTTTAAATGTACCTGCGCCATTTTTATCAACCTTAATTGTGTCGTCGGGGTATAACGGTTTATTGAAATAATGGCCAAGTATTATGCTTGTATCCTGGATACCTTTAATTTTTACTGAAATTTCATAACCTTTTGCTTTAGTGCTTAATGGAAAGGAGCAACAAGTCAACAGAATTATTACTGATAAGATGAGTTTTTTTGAAAATGCTATCATTAAAAGGAAATTAATGTATTTCGAGACGCAAAAATAACAAAAAACAGTATTTAAAGTATTTAAGTTTTGTTAAATAATTTAAGCCATTTTTGCAAAAGTAAAGAATAACATTAATCAATATTTTATACTTGAAAAAAATGTATAGCTATAATAAATGTCAGGAGATTATTGAAAAAAGGATTTCTGAAATTAAATTTTCTAATTTTCCCGGGGAACTATATCAACCGGTTCAATATATTTTGTCAATAGGAGGGAAGAGGCTTCGGCCTTGTCTGGCATTGATAGCATGCAATATGTTTTCCGAATCTCCCGAACTGGCTTTAGATGCGGCTATTGGAATTGAAATATTCCACAATTTTACCCTTTTGCACGATGATATTATGGATAATGCGCCTGTGCGCAGAAACCATGAAACAGTTCATGTTAAATGGAACAATAATACAGCAATCTTATCGGGCGATGCGATGATGATCATTGCTTACGATTTTATAGCCCGATCGCCCAAAGGGTCATTTCCTGAAGTATTTAAGATTTTTAATAAAACAGCTTTAGAAGTATGTGAAGGGCAACAATATGATATGAATTTTGAGAAGCAAAATAACGTTTCGGAAAAAGAATATATTGAGATGATCAGGCTTAAAACATCTGTTCTTTTAAGCGCTTCTTTGGCAATAGGGGGGGTAATTGCTAAAACTTCACAAGAAAATATTAGTAAATTATATGAACTAGGCGAAAACATAGGTCTTGCTTTTCAGGTTCAGGACGACTTTTTAGATGTATTTGCCAGTTCGTCTAAATTTGGGAAATCTCTGGGGGGCGATATTTTATCGAATAAAAAGACATATCTGCTTATCAGTGCTTTAAACTCAAAAAATTCAAAGCTTGTAGCTGAACTTAATTATTGGATCCGGAAAACCAGTTTTGACACTCAGGAAAAAATTAATTCGGTTACTGCAATATTTGAACAAATGCAAATAAAAACCAAGACTGAAGAGCTTATTGAATATTATTTTGCAAAAGGTACAGAATGCTTAAAACAAATATCTGTCGAAGATAAAAGGAAAGAAATATTATTCGACCTGATCAATAAAACAAAGAAGAGGGAATATTAAACATTCCCTCTTCTGTTAACTTCTATCGTAATCTTGAAAATTTCAGGTTATAACTATTAAATAGTGGCTCAACTTTTTTGAATAATTCAGTTTGGTTATTCTGCTGTGCAATTTGCATTGTGTTTGCTAATATCCGCATTTGATATGTAATATCCTCTTCTGCGCTGGCCATAAACTTTGGGCTCAATTTAAAATAATAATTCAGGTGACGATCAGCAATATCAATAAGGTCATTGAATATTGCAGTACCTTTTTCAAATTTATTGATCTTAAAGTAAGCTTCGGCTATTCCGGGAGTGAACATATCGTAAGGGATATTGCTTTTAGGTGTTAATTCTACCAGGCGGTCGAGGACTTTTTCTGCTTTGACCAAATCGCCCTTTTGTGCAAGTTCTATTGCCAACCGTGTAAACCGATATTTCATCCTGATAACTAATAAAGTACGTAAATGGAAGTTATCCAGATAAACATCAGGTTCATTCATCCTGCCATAATGGAAATTATTCATAAGGTTTTCATACAGTATATCTGTATCAATTCTTCCCTTATCAAAATTATTGGTGGTGGTTTTAATCGGGACCAGGCGATAAGCAAAACCTTCGAGTTGCAAATAATTTTCTAAACCTAAAGTGCCGCTATGGCCTGTTGATACAAAATAAATAGGTCTTTCCCAATTATTATTTGCAATAATATCAAGGGCTATCAAATCACTTTTGGTAATATAGCTTCCTCCCAATCTTGCTTTTATAGTATCAACTATTAATGAAGCATCTTTTTGTTTTACAGTTCCATTTTTTAGAATTTTTGCCGAATCTATTGTTAAATAAAAAGTTCTGACCGGGACAAAATCAAATGAGCGGCCATCGTATGACTGGACTTTTGTAGCAGCGTTGTCGCTGCCAACAAACTCAATTATTTCTTTAGCGGAGGCTTGTTTAAAACGTTCCTGTATATAAACTGCATCTCTTGTACCATTAATGTACTGATCTGGTTTTAATGATATTGGCAATGGATCTGATTCATATGCTTTTCTTTGCATTTGTTGAACATACCAGTCCATATTAAGAAGCATAAGGTTAACAACCCTCACATCTGTTCTTATACCTTCAACATCCTGCGCATACCATAATGGGAAGGTATCATTATCACCATTTGTAAACAAAATAGCATTTGGGGCACAAGAATTTAGATAATTATATGCAATATCCCTCGCAAGGTATCTTCCAGATCTGTCATGATCATGCCAATTTTCTTTCGCCATCACTACAGGGACAGCAACTAAGCATACGGTAGTGACAGCAATAGCCCCGGCAGAATTTTTAAAAAGTTTTCCAATTAAATCAATAACTCCCAAAACACCTAACCCAATCCAAATAGCATAAGCATAAAAAGAACCTGCATAAGCATAATCCCTTTCACGTGGCTGGTTTGGGGTCTGATTTAAGTATATTACAATAGCAATACCGGTCATGAAAAACAACAACATCACAATCCAAAAATCCTTATTGTGCTTTTTGTATTGATATACTAAACCAATAACCCCCAGGAGAAAAGGTAAAAGATAATATACATTTCTTGAGGGAAAGTTTTTCATCTCAGCGGGCATATTGGATTTTGCACCTATTAACATATTATCAATAGGTTGTATACCTGTTATCCAGTTGCCGTTTATTGCATCGCCAAAGCTTTGGTTATCATTTTGTCGGCCAGCAAAATTCCACATGAAATACCGGAAATACATATGGTTGAACTGATATTTAAAGAAGAATTTTAAATTCTGGGCGAATGAAGGTTTATTTTTTGGCTTATTATGGTCGTAAATTGTCCGCCCTTGGGAGTCTTGCCTAATTTTCCCTTCTGCATCTAAAGCCGGTTGATAAACATCGCTTTCTTTAATACCAGCCCAGTTTAAATAAACACTTACATGGTCATTGTCGTTACTGTACATCCTTGGGAAGATAGTAGTAAACTCTTTATTATAATTATACGTTACTTTATAATTAGTTATTTCATACTTACCGTTTCTTTTTGTATACGTAGGTTTTGTTTCTTTTGAACCTTCAACGTTTGCATTAAAATATTGTCCGGAAAAAAGAGGCCTGTCGCCATATTGTTCACGGTTCAGGTAGTACATAAGTGCAAATACAGTCTCCGGATTGTTTTCATCCATTGGCGTATCGGCTAATGACCTGATTACAATCATCGAAAATGATGAATAACCTAATAAAATTACCGTAATCATCAACACTACGGTATTTGCAATTATTTTTCTTTCTTTATGGGTGTAATAAAGGCCATAAATTATTCCCCCGATAAGCAATAAAATAAAAAATATAACACCTGAGTTATAAGGTAGGCCAAATGAATTGACAAATAATAGTTCAAACCTTGAAGCAAACCAAATAACACCGGGCATGATTACATACATAATGCCGCCCAAAATCGCAAATGATAAAAACAATGTTATAATAATCCCCTTTCGGGTTACTTCGTATTTTTTAAAATAATAAACCAGGATTATTGCCGGAATTGCCAAAAGGTTTAACAAATGCACACCAATTGAGAGGCCCATTACATAAGCAATAAGTATTAACCACCTGTTGGCATATTTTTCATCAGCAGTATTTTCCCATTTTAAAATTGCCCAGAAAACAAAGGCTGTATAAAGCGAAGAACTTGCATAAACTTCACCTTCAACTGCTGAAAACCAGAATGTATCGGAAAATGTGTAAGTGAGTGAGCCAACCAGGGCGCTGCCCAAAATAGCAATGTATTGCCATGTTTTAATATCTTCGCTTGGCTTTAAGAGTTTAATTGCCAAATGGGTTATTGTCCAAAACAAGAAAAGTATTGTAAATGCACTTGCAAGTCCGGACATTGCATTTACCATTAATGCAACTTTAGTTACATCGCCTCCGGCAAAAAGTGAAAAGAACCGGGCAGTAATCATGAATAAAGGTGCTCCCGGAGGATGTCCGACTTGTAATTTAAAGGCGGTGGCAATAAACTCACCACAATCCCATAAGCTGGTTGTTGATTCAAGTGTCATTAAATAAACAACAGCTGAAATTGCAAAGACTACCCATCCAAGGATTGTATTATAAAATTGCAGTTTTTTCATACAAATGATAAAAAATTAATAGTTTTTTAGGGCATCTAAGATAGTGAATTTCTTAGGGCATCAATATCTTTATTAAAGTTCTGTATTTTTTACCTTCATAAAAAAAGTTAATAAGTTGGAATTTAGATATATATAAGCACTAATTAGAGTCTGCTTTTTCAAATACTAAAAAAAAAGGAGCCTGTTAAGCTCCTGTAGATATATAGAGAAAAATATAAAACTTGATTAATCAAACCAACCTATTTTAAATGTTAGGAAAAATGATGGTTTGGAAAAACTACCCGATGAGTAACCTGTATTTACAAGGTTATTTCCGGTAACGTACGACCAACTTGCTCCAGTTCCTATGCGAAAGAACCGCGATATGTTGTATTCAACTTCAAGTATTGGTGTAAGAACAGTAACAGCGTGCGATTCTATATTTTCAAGATCATCATCTTCCGAAAGTTTAAGTTTCTGTGAAACAGCTCCCCAGCCAACTTGCGATGATATTGTTAAGTGTATTGCATTCTTGGGTTTTAATATATAACCAAACCATAACCCACCATGTCCATATCCCAAAATATAATCATTATTAGCAACTGTTTCTTTGCTTTTGTAAGGTAATTCATTGGTTTTACCTGCACCATATCCGCCAAAAAAAACATTTCCTATAATAATTCCGCCGCCGCCACCCATCATCAAAGCAAAATCATCGTCGATAGCGGTAAAATACATTATTGGCCCACCAAACCCGCCTATCTTTATGGGTTCGCCTTCTTTTTTCTTAAAAATTGTTTTAAACTCTTCGTCTTGTGCCCACAATGTCGAAGAGATTAGCATAATTCCAAGAAATATCAAGTACTTTTTCATCTTAATCTTTTTTATTGATTACTATCTAATTTCAACTAAAAAGACATATTATTAAAATAATAGTTGCATGGTTACAATTATAAATATTTTTTTTGGACAAAAAGTGAAATATCGAATGTTCAAAACCCTTTTGTATAGAATAAAAATAAAAAAGCCTGAAAATCCAGGCTTTATAAAGTATATCTTTAAAATTTATTGACATGCATAAGGACTATATAATAAGCATGGCATCGCCATAAGTACCAAAGCGGTATTTTTCCTTTATGGCCAATTTATATGCTTCAAAAAGAAAATCGTAACCAGCAAAAGCTGATACAGACATTAACAAAGTTGAATATGGAAGGTGAAAATTTGATATAATACTTGTTGGTACACTAAAATCGTATGGAGGGAATATAAATTTATTTGTCCAGCCATCAAAAGGTTTTAAATAACCTTGTGTCGAGACCGAACTTTCTAAGGTCCGCATCACAGTAGTACCAACAGCACATATTTGCTTTTTATTGTCTTTTGCCCTGTTTACAATTTCAATGGCGTTTTCAGGAATTATAATCCTTTCAGAATCCATTTTATGTTTTGTAAGGTCTTCAACATCTACTGTACGGAAATTGCCCAATCCAACATGAAGGGTTATTTCAGCAAATTCAACTCCTTTAATTTCTAATCTTTTAAGCAGTTCACGGCTGAAATGCAATCCTGCAGTAGGGGCTGCAACAGCGCCTTCATGTTTAGCAAAAACAGTCTGGTAGCGTTCACGGTCTTCAGGTTGAACGTCACGTTTAATAAACTTTGGCAATGGAGTTTCTCCTAAACTATATAATGCCTTTTTAAAGGCTTCGTAATCACCATCAAACAAAAACCGTAGGGTCCGACCGCGAGACGTTGTATTGTCAATAACTTCAGCAACCAATAAATCGTCTTCACCAAAGTATAATTTATTCCCTATCCTGATTTTTCTTGCCGGGTCAACAAGTACATCCCAAAGACGTTGTTCCTTGTTTAATTCCCGTAAAAGGAATACTTCGATTTCAGCACCTGTTTTTTCTTTATTCCCATAAAGCCGGGCAGGAAAAACTTTAGTGTTGTTAAAAACCATAACATCTTTTTCCCCAAAATAATCGATAGCATCTTTGAAAACCTTGTGTTCTATTTTCCCGGTATTTCTGTCAAGTACCATTAGTCTTGATTCGTCTCTGTTCTGTGTAGGGAACTTGGCAATTAATTCGTCTGGAAGGGTGTACTTATATTGGGATAATTTCATATTTGAAGTGCTTTATATTAGTAAAAAATAATTCGACCGTTATACGTAAGGTTTGTTTAAAGGTTACGACAGATTTAAGTTTTTAATAAAATAATCTATATTAAATGATTTTTCTATTGAATAATTACCAATTGCAGTTCTTTTTAATGCGGTAAGATGCGCCCCTGAATTAAGCTCACAACCTAAATCGCGGGCCAATGAACGAATATAGGTGCCTTTACTGCAATTTATCTTCAGATCTAATATAGGTTCATTATAGTTGATTATTTCAAGGTTGTATATTTCAACCTGCGATGGTTTCAATTCCACTTCAACACCTGTCCTTGCTAATTCATATGCCCTTTTACCATCAACAAACTTAGCTGAAAACAAAGGAGGTATCTGGTCCTGCTTTCCGACAAACTTTATTAATTTATCTTGAATATAAGATATATCAATATGTTCAGTATCAAAATTTTTATCAACTTTTGTTTCAAGGTCAAATGATGGGGTAGTTGCACCAAGGGTTATTTCGGCAATATATTCTTTATTTAAACCTTGTAAATCCTGAATTTGTTTCGTGGCCTTTCCAACACACAATATCAGTAAACCTGTAGCTAAAGGGTCAAGCGTACCTGCATGGCCAACTTTAAGCTTTTTTAAACCATAAAAATTACAGAGCGATTTTCTGACTTTATTTACCAGATCGAATGAAGTCCATCGATAAGGTTTATCAAAGGGTATTATTAATCCTTCCAGTAAATCTTCTTTTAAATAATTAAAAACCATATTTTCAGACACTAACAAAATTTACAGGAAGTATTTATTACTAAATATTATATTGCTGCAAAAGTAAGTATGTTTTATTTGATTTTCAAATAACTGTCATTCACAATAAACAATTAGTCATTCTAAAATAAAACTATATAACAGAAATTTATATTTTGTGACTATAATGTTTCTTCAGTACTTTTCGGCTTACGCATTATGGCATAAATTTCAAAAGCAAACCCAAATAATACAACCAGAGGGGACAATGTAATGCGGCGCCAACTAAAAATTTCTTCTTTTATAAATACATTTGGATCTTCTGACCGACCGCCAACCATTAATGCAAATCCAATAATTATTATTATAAAACCTATTAATAAATACCTATAGTTTTCTTTAGGTATTGCAAATCCGGTTTCAGGATCATTTAGTTTACTTTTAAGTGCCATATTTAATTATATAGTTTATCAGTTTTTAAATATAGATATTTTGTAACAGCTGCATAAGTTGAAAACCAATTTATAAATACTCCAAGCAATAATACTATACCAAATAATATTCCTAAAATTCTGAAATCCGTCAGGCTAATTATTCCTTCCATCTGGTTTTGGATAAAATATATTAATCCAATGAGGAACATTATTGCAAATAAAGCCCCAATAATTCCCTGGATAATACTGGTATACAAAAAAGGCCGACGAATAAAATTCGCTGTTGCCCCAACCAACTGCATCGTTCTAATAAGAAAACGCCTTGAGTAAATAGCCAGTCTAATTGTATTATTTATCAGGGCAATTGCAATTAATAGCAAGAACCCACTAAAGACCAAAACCAGGAGAGTAATTTTTTTCACATTCTCATTAACTGCATGGATCAAATTTTTCTGATAATATACTTCTTTTATTTCATCGAATTCTTTCAGGTCATTTTCAATATGCGCTATACTATCGTTATTGGCATATGATGCAAGAAATTTCACTTCAATTGATGGCAATAGAGGATTATGGCCTATAAATTCAACAAAGTCTTCGCCCAAATCGGTTTTTAATTGTTCAGAAGCTGCTTCCTTAGTGATATATTCTGTTTCTTTAACGTAAGGTCTTGAATCAAGCGATTTCTGTATCCTGAAAATATCAACTTCACGGATATTGTCATTTAAAATTACTTTGAAAACTATGTTTTCCCTCACATAATCAGAAAGACGTTTGGTGTTCAGGATCAATAATCCGATAACACCTAATAAAATTAATAGAAGGGTAATACTTAATGTTGAAGTAAAATAAGAACTTCTAAGCCTACGACGTTCAACTTTAATTTCGTTCTGGAGCATCTGCTAAATACCTGTGATTAACAAAAATAGAAAGAAATATTTTCCCATTTAAAAAAACAGTTACTAAAATATGTTAAACTATTTTCTAATCAATGAATGAAATCCAATTAAATTTATCAGGTTCATCACCAAATTGAATAGCAGTAAGTCGGTTATATAAATTACTGCTTATCGGCCCGGCTTCATTTCCTTTACAGAACTGATATATTTTATCTCTTTCAGGGTCGATAATTTTGCGTATTGGTGTTATTACAGCAGCTGTTCCGCAAGCACCAACTTCGTCAAATTCTGGTAGTTCATCAATATGTATTCGTCTCTGTTCTACCTTCATTCCTAAATCTTTTGCTAATTCCATCAAACTTGCATTGGTAATAGAAGGTAAAATAGAAGTAGATTTAGGCGTCACATAAGTATTGCCTTTTATACCAAAGAAATTTGCCGGACCAGCTTCGTCGATATATTTTCTTTCATTGGAATCAAGATATAATGTAGTACCCATACCAGCATCATGGGCTTCTTTTAAAGAAAGTAATGATGCAGCATAATTGCCCCCAACTTTATAAGTTCCTGTACCTAATGGAGCAGCCCGGTCATATTTTCTGGTGATCATTATATCAACAGGTGAAAATCCATCTTTAAAATAAGGGCCAACAGGAGTTACAAATACCATGAACATATATTCTTTGGCTGGTTTTACACCAACTTCGGGGCCTAAGCCTATTAAAAGGGGCCTAATGTAAAGTGTAGCCCCAAACCCATATGGTGGCACATATTTTAAATTATGCTTAACAGCTTTATAAATAGCTTCTTTAAACATTTCAGAAGGCACTTCGGGCATTAGTATACCTTTCGCAGAATTATTCATCCTTTTTGAATTTTCCTGCCAACGAAACAGACGAATTTTTCCATCTTTTCCACTATATGCTTTTAAACCTTCAAATGCCTCCTGGCCATAATGTAAACATGTTGAAGCCATATGAATAGTTAGGTATTCAGAATCAGATTCAATAATTTCTCCCCATTTCCCATCTTTATAATAACATCTGATATTCGAATCCGTTTTATTATAACCAAATGATAAATTTTTCCAATCAAAATTCTCCATAAAATAAATTTAATAATAGGATTATATGCCAAAAATACAGAAATAACCGTTTAAAACAATATTATAGGTACTATTGTTAAAATCATTTTTAACCTTGATCGAACAAATGCTTTCGAATTTTAAATATAATTATTATCTTAACACCTAAAATATCAACAACATTATGGATCAAGAAAAACATTATGTCCTAGTTACATGGGATTTTTCGGAAAAATCTGAATTTGCCTTAGAACATGCAATAATAACAGCTAAGAAACTAAATTATCAAATTGGGCTGGTACATATTGTCAAAAAGGAATCTGAAGTTTATTCTGTTAAGGAAAGGATAAATGGGATTATTGCGACCAGTTATTCCACTGTCACTCCAAAACCTGAGGCTATTGTACGAAGTGGTAATATATTTACAACCATTACGGATGTAGCTAACGAAGTTGGTGCAAAAATGGTGTTCATGGGCACGCATGGAATTAAAGGGATGCAAAAGTTTCTTGGGAGTTGGGCATTGAAAGTTATTGCCCATACTAAAGTTCCCTTTATTGTTGTGCAGGAAAAACCAAAAAAGGGAACTTTTGAAAATATTATTATCCCGGTAACCTTTAGAAAAGAAAATAAAGAATCGATAAACTGGATTGGATACTTTTATAACCATTTTGGATCTAACTTTCATATTTTTAAAGCCAAACATAATGATCCAAACTTTGTTAAAGGTATTGAATCAAACTTGTTCTTTCTTAAGAAATTCTTTGTTAGTAAAGGGATTCCTTATGAGTTTGAAGAATCTACCGGAGAAAAGGATTTCGTGATTGAAGTTATTGAACATGCCAATAAATTAGGCGCTGATGCAATTATGTTAATGGTTACAAAAGATATAGGTTTTGCCGATTATGTTTTAGGCGCCCATGAACAATATTTAATAGCTAACGAAGAAAAAATACCGGTTATTTGTATTAATCCCAAGCCACCGAAAATCGGAGGAAGTTTCAGTGCTTCCGGTGGTTGATAATCAAGATGTTAAACAAGGACCCGGTCCTTGTTTTTTTTGATATTTTCTTTCGTTCAAATACTTGACTACCCCTTGTGTTTTATTATTAACAATGATTAGTATGCAACTAATATTTGCGACAAATAATATTCATAAAATAAACGAAATAAGGAACTTAGTAAAAAGTAATTACCAGGTTACCGGACTTGCAGAAGTGGGAATAAAGGAAGAAATACCTGAAAATCAGGACACTCTTGAAGAAAATGCCATTGAAAAAGCTAAGTATATTTTTGATAAATATCATATAGCATGTTTTGCCGATGATACCGGATTAGAAGTGGATGCCCTCGATGGCCGTCCTGGTGTTTATTCAGCACGTTATGCCGGCGAAGGGTGCTCATTTGAAGATAATGTAAATAAATTATTAAAAGAGCTTGAGGGTAAAAAAAATCGAAAGGCCCGTTTTAGAACTGTAATTGCATTTATTGATCTCAAAGGTATTATCAAGCTTTTTGAAGGTAAGGTTGAGGGATATATCTCTGAAAGAAAAACAGGATCGGAAGGATTTGGATATGATCCGGTGTTTATTCCCGGTTCATTTGATAAATCGTTTGCTGAAATGGATTTGAAAGAAAAGAATATAATTTCGCACAGGTCAAAAGCTATGCAGCAATTTATAAGTTATTTGAACTCTTTAAGGGGATAAATGTTTTTTCTGAAATAATAATGATCATTTTTAATCGTATATATTGTAAGTTTTTTACTAGCACTTATTAATTACATGACTGCAAAGAGGTTATTTATAGTATTTGTTTTTGGATTGTATT
>Ga0105103_10000964_pt1 | contig 16279 bp, 10 predicted proteins | sample PPLLaktember2015_2_FD_79107 | JGI IMG/M metagenome (GOLD analysis project Ga0105103, IMG submission 79107) | Freshwater sediment microbial communities from Prairie Pothole Lake near Jamestown, North Dakota, USA - PPLs Lake P7 Core (6) Depth... | ecosystem: Environmental > Aquatic > Freshwater >...
CGGCTGCCGGTCACCGGGTCGGGGATCTGCCCCGCATGCAGGCAAAGGGTCTCGATGCCGTAGGCGCGGTCGGCCATGATGGCTCCTCGTCTCTTCTTCAGTACGGCAGCTGCCGCGGCCGCTTGCTCGAGATCACGCGCGTATTGACGCCGGCCCAGCTGAGCCCGCCGAAGAGCCGCCCGTGCTCGATCTTCACGCAGCGATCCTGCACGACGTCCAGCCCGGCGGCTCGGGCACGCTGCGCCGCAGGCTCATTGCTGACGCCGAGCTGCATCCACAGGCACTTCGCCCCGATGGCGATCGCATCCTCCGCCAGCGGCTCGATGTCAGCGGAGCGCCGGAAGCAGTCGACCATGTCGATCGGGCCTGCCTCTTTGGCAGCGTTGAGTACGTCGGGATAGCACTTCTGCCCGAGGACTTCGGCGTATTTCGGGTTGACCGGAATCATCGTGTAGCCGTGTTCCAGCAGGTACTTGCCCACAAAGTAACTCGGCCGGTGCCATTCGGCGGAGATACCAACGACGGCAATGCGGCGGCAGTCATGAAGCAGACGGCGCAGCGTGGGGATGTCAGTGGTGTCCGCCATGGAGGTCAACCGGGTTTCGCTGAGATGCGATTCTAGGCGGTGGCCGCCGCGGACCCCGAGGGGCGCCAGCGATTCGAACGGCCCGGCCGCCAGAAGAGACTGGCGAGGTCGCATGATGACTCAAAACGCGCAGGCCACGAAGGAGCCGGCGCCGGGCATAAAAGAGAAGACACCTCGCGGTGCGGAAGGCCCCGGTGGGCTGGAGCGGACCGACCGCTACCAGGGCACTGCTGATCTCAGGGGCAAGCGACGACGTCCCTTGATGCGCTCCCTGGCGAACTGCCCGTGCGCGACGCCGTTACGATGATCGGCGACTGGACCGAGATCGCGCCGGCGATTGTTCGATTGAACGTCAACACGTATTGGTTCTCGTACAGCAACGAGGCGAGTTGCTGATAGATGGTTGCCAGATTCTGTGACGTATTGGCCTGGTAGTAGAGCCCCCCGGTTTCCGCAGCCATCCGACCCAAATCCGTGGCGTTGATCCCTGCGCCGATGCCGATGGTGAAGATCGGAACGTTCTTGCTCTTCGCGTTGGCGATGACCGTGTTTATGTTTTGGACGGAAGGAGGTGCAGAAGGGGGCAAGTCTTCGACTCCATCGGTCGCCACGATGACTGCGCGACGATAGTTCGACTGGTTCGAAGTGTCTTCCACGGCCTGATATACCGTGTCGTAGAGCCTGGTTCCATCCCCCTTGTCGAACGGTGCTGCTATCGCTGCCTGAAGCAGGTTCCTGTCGGCCGTGAACGGCTGCACGACTTGATACTCGGTCGCGAACTTCACAACTTCGCCGATGTCATTTGCTTTCAGGCTCCCAAACAGATCGGAGAATCCCGACTTCATGTCGGCGAAGGCTACGGGCTGATCCCGCAGGCTCTTGCTGTGGTCCAGCACCGCCGAAATCGCAACGTTCTTGTAGACACTGCTTCCTATGAAGCTAGCGGAGATGATGGGCAATGAGCTGTTGAGTAGTCCTTGCGAAACCGAGAACGCGCCCGACTGCAACCCCAATACCGGATAGCCACCTTGGTCGTTTACAGAGACATATGCGGTCGTCAACGGATTGGAGGTGGGGCATGCCAACGTGTCAATCTGATTGATTTTCACGGTCAGAGCCGCAATCGCCTCGGAGGCTCCCTGGATCGGCAGCCCGAAGTTCGGTGACGTTGGGTCGTTTGACCTTATCTGCAAGGTCGAAGCAAACGATCCGGTGGTTGCTGGCGGCTGGAACGCGACCTGAACCGTGCATGAGTCGCCGGCTGCAAGCGTAGGAGAAACCGAGGCACACGGTTTTGTTCCGAGGCTCGTGTTCAACATGAAACTCGGATCCGCGGGCGCGAGAAAGGAGATCGCCGAGACATTCAGCGCGGCGTTGCCACTGTTCCTGATCGTGACCTCCAGCGGCGCTGGGCGGTTGCTGGTGGTCACCTTGCCGAAGTCAAACGTCGCCGGAACCACCTGGAGGGTAGGGTTGGTGGCCGGTGGCGGCGTTGGTGTTGGCGTCGGCGTCGGTGCGGGGGTCGGGCCAGGACTCGGTGAACTGCCACCTGCACTGCACCCCACCACTGAAATCGTCGCTGCGGCGAACAGCACCGGAAGCATTGACAAGCGTTGCTTCATCATTGATCCGCTCCTCTCAAGCTGCCCACGCTGATGTTCGTTCAATTGCAGGAGTCCAGACTCGTAAGCCAGCGATAGTGATGACTGCAACTGACTTTCAGCGCAGGCCGAGTTATCTTGACTGTCACAGAATCTTCTGAGCGGCACATCGTAACGGGGTGAAGTCCACACTGCCCTTTAGGGCAAACCAGATGGCAAGACCCCATGCTGGCCTTTGTGACGATAGTCCACTGCTGACAAGAAGTCTGTCGTCCCTTTGACCGGTTTAGCAACGTCAAATGGGGTGAGGCGCGGAGCGAGACAGCGTGACGTGTTCAGACGGCCGCGCCAAGGGCGAAAGGAATCGAATGCTGCGCCGCGCCAAGTTCGCTGGGGCGCTGCGGGTGCGTGGTCGGGTCAGGCGCGGGTCGCTGCAATGGGCCGAGAGCTGTGGGCGTCGTGAAACGGAAGAAGAGGGGCGGCTGCCGTTGCTGACAACTTGCCCCGGGTTTGACGTCGGGTCCAGCATCGCGGCACGCAATTGCTGGCGAGGAAGCGATAAGACAAAAGGCCGCGCGGGGCGGCCTTTTGAGTGGGTGGTGGAGGCGGCGGGAATTGAACCCGCGTCCGCGAATGATCCAGATCCAGTTCTACATGCGTAGCCGGTCTATTTTTTGTCTCGCCGCGTGCTTGGCCGATCGGCAGGCCGGCACGCAGCCAGTCACTTGATCTCGATGCCGCCGTCATGACTCCACCTGCATCCAGCTTCCGTGAATGGCGCTGCTGTCAGTTACCCGACCTGGCCCGGAAGCGAACCAGTGCAGCGTCTGGCCGGTATTAAGCGGCTAGAGCAAACGCGTCTTCGTTGGCGTTTGTAGTGTTCCAGATGGATTTACGAGGTGACTGGTCCTCGGCATGCCCTGAGATCCTTCACGACCCGCGTCGAAGCCAGGTCGCCCCCAAAGAAAAATGATTCTACGCGTTAGATGGGTCACTTCAGCGAGAAGTCAACCCGGGTCTTCGGCCCCTTGTCCTGGATGCCCTCGGCCGTGAGCTTGGGTTCGACCAGGAACAGGCGCTCGCGCGGAATCTTGCCCTGGGTCTCGAGGTGGTTCCGCACGGCCGTCGCGCGCTGATTGGCGAGCGCCCGCAGGTCCTCCGGCGTGACCTTGAGGTGCGCCAGGATCAGCGCTTCCATCTCGGGGGCCGGAATCGACTTGGCGATGCCGATGAAGTTGCGCGGCTTGCCCTCGATGTCCTCATCCGAATAGACGCTCGCAATCAAGGCCGCGCGCTCCTCGGGACTGACTGTCACGGTGCTGGGGTCGACCGCGTCGCCTCCGCGCCGGACCAGGCTTTTGACCTTGGCAGCCTTCAGCTTTGCCTCGTACTTTGCGCGCCGGACGCCGTCCGTGTCGGCGGCGGGCTCGACTCGACCGATGATGTCTAGCTTGAGTCCCGGTCGGTCGGCGAGCGCCTTGCCAAGCGTATCGAGCCGCTTGGTCTGGTCGTCCTTCAGCGCCGCGGTGCCGGGGGCGAACTCGATGTAACCCAATTCCTCGCCGCCACCAAAGGCCGCCGCCAGCAGCGTGAAGGGCGCGGTCACGACCTTGGTCAGCAGATTGACGATGACCTGGATGATGATGCCGCCGACCGAAAACTTCGGATCATCGAGGGTGCCTGAAATCGGCAGATTGATGTCGATCTCGCCCTTCGAGTTCTTCAGCAGCGACACCGCGAGCAGAACCGGTAGCTTGGTGGCCGTGGGGCTTTCGACCTTGTCGCCGAAGGTCAACTGATCGAGGAACAGGTGATTGTTGGCGGTCAGCTTTCCGCTCTCGACCCTGTAGCTCACCTCCATCGACAGCTTGCCCTTGACGATCGGGTAGCCCGCGTACTTCACCGCGTACGGCGTGAGGCGCGGCAGGTCGACGCCCTTGGTGCGGCCCTCGATGTCGAGAAACAGCGTTGGCGCCAGCGGATTGAGGCGGCCCGTGATGTCCACCGGAGCCTCGTCGTCGATCTTGCCCGCCAGCGCCACGGTGGCCGGCTCGGCGCTGTCGGATGCCAGTGTGGTGACCGATCCGGCGAGCCCGGTCATGTTGGCCGTGTAGTTCGGCTTGATGAAGTTGTCGGTGAAATTCACGTTGCCGCGCGTGAATTCCATGTGCCCAAAGCGCAGGATCGGGCGCTGCGCCGGATCGATGGCCGGCGCGGTGACGTTCGCGCTCGCCGTCGCCGTGGTTGCGGTGGACGTGTCCGGCAAGTTGCCAGCCATCTCCCGATCCACCGGCACGGCAGGTTCCGGCTTCGGCCCCGTCGTCGCTGGTGGCGCATTCCGGGAAGATGGTGCCGGCGTTTCCGTCGGGGCGGCATCTGCGCCGCGCTTGACGATGTCCGCCAGGTTCAGGCGACCTTGCTCAGAGACGATGACGCGCGCATAGAAATCAGAAAGCGCGAGCTTGCCGACGACGACCTTCGGTACTTCATCGCCTAGCTTCAGATCGATCTGGTCCAGATCGAGCACCTGCCACTTGAGCAGGTCGTTCTCGCCGCGGGCATCCAGCAGGTGCAGGTTCCCGAGCCGGGCGCTGCCCTTGTAGGCGATGTGAAGCGGTGCATCGCCGACCTTCTGTTCGACGGTCACGTTGCCGCGAGCCGAGGCCTCGGCCCGCGCCAGAACGGCGTTCAGCCTTGCCGCGAGGTAGGGCCGCACCGCCGAGACGTCGAGGCTGCGGGCGTCGAGGCGCAGGTCCGAAGCGAGCGGGTTCCAGCGCGCGCCGCCCTGGACTGACAGCGTGCCACCGCTTCCGAATCTGGTCTTGAGCGCAATCTCGGCGCGCTCGCTCCCGTCACTGACGACATTGCGCACCGTTCCTGTGATGTTGGAGGTCCGCAACTTGACGTTCGGATCCACGGCCAGGTCCTCAAGCCGTACTTCACCCCGCGCGACGGTCGCTTCCTTCAGCAGGACTTTCCACGACGCCGCTGTGCTGTCCGTCGTAGCTGGCGCGGTGCTGCCGGCCGCTGCTGCGGGCTTCGCGCGCAACACCTGCAGCCAGTTGATCTCGCCATCCGGAAGCCGCCGCAGCGTCGTGCGCGGGGCGTCCAGGGAAAGGCGGTCGCAGGTGATCCTGCGCCCGGTCAGGTCAATCGTCGCCCCGTCGATCGTCAGTCCGGCCAGGTCGAAGTCGGCGCCGCTTCCCTTCGGGCCGCGCAACGAGATGTCCTTGCCGCGGACCGAAAGGTCGCGCAACGAGACTTTGAAGGCCGGTTCCGCGGCGGCAAACTCCAGCACGCCATCCACGTCACTGCTGCCATCGAGCGTGCCGTTGACCACGTGCGCCAGATAGCGCGCGGGTGCACGCAGCCGCGTGTTCCGCACGGCGAGCGCAAGGCTTCCGCCCAGCGGCGCGAGGCCGACGTCGCCGTCGAGCGACGCGGTGCCGCCGCCTTCAGCGACATCGAATTTCAATTGAACCTTGCCGCGCTCCGGCGCGGTCGTGGTCAGGTTCGTCGCATCGGCCTGCACGTTGACGGCCTGCAGCCGGAACATTCCCGCGGAGTCATCCGCCAGGTTCACGGTGCCATCACGAACCGACGCATGCCTGAGCGTCACCGCGAGCGGCGCCGTCGCCGGCGGGTTGGCGGCCGGCGCAGTTGCCGTTGCAGCCGGTGGAGCAGGCGCAGCCTGCGAGGGCTGCCGGATGAACTGGACCCAGTTCAGCGTCCCCGTTGCATCGCGCACGACCTCGATGGTCGGTGCAACCAGCGCCATATCGCCGATGACTGCACGCGGAACGAACGGCTCGACTTCCTCCAGCACAACGGCGAGCGACTTCCACGCCAGCAGCGGCTTCGGCTGCGCCGCCGGCGCGGCAAGCGCAAAGCCCGTCACCTCGAAGCGACCTGAGATGATTGTTCTCGCGGCCACAGCGGGGCGATCGCCTCGTGCCGGTGCAGCGCGCCGGAACGCGACCCGCAGGTCAGTACTGAGCGCGCCCTGCGAAATCGCGAAATTGAGCCGTACCGGGGAGTAGGCCAGGTACTTCGGTATGTCGAGGCCGTCGAGCTTGAGATCGATCGCCGACTCGAGCGTTTGCGCGAACGGCTGTGTCTCACCCTTGAGGTTGATCGGCGTGCCATCGAGCCGTGCGGACAGGACGGGCTGCACGTCGATCTCGACGTGCGTGGGTAGATTCGACAGGAAGGGGATGCCAAGCGTGATGTCGCTGGCTTCATGCCGGGACCCGAGCGGCCGGTCGTCAAAGCGGATACTGCTGTCGGTGACGCGGATGTTGTTGAGCGAGAAGCGCGGTGGAGCCTCGTCGGTCTTTGGCCGGGCCTCGATGCGCTTGACGATGTCGCTGAAGTTGAATCGCTGGGCCTCGAGCCGCACGATGTTGGCCGTCAGCCCGTCGATCGAGAGCGCATCCAGCACCGGTGCGCGGTGGTAGAGCGACAACGACGATGCGTTGACGATGATCTCGCGCACCGAGAGCAATGGAGCGTTCTCGCCCGGCGCGCCCTCGATGACGACGCCGCGCATCGTCGCCCGCAACGTGAAGGGATTGGCGCTGACGCTCTCGACCCGCACGGCGCGCCCCAGCTCGCGCGAGGCAACCGTCTCCAGGCCCCAGCGCACAGCCTTCGGAATGGCGAAGTAGCCGACGACGCCAAACAGGACAATCAGAACCGCGAACGCGATGGCGGCCCTGCGTAGCCGGGGAATCCAGGGGCCGAGTGCCAACGTCATTCGCTTCACACTGGACAGGGTCGCGTCAAGCGGCGCGCACCGACCGGTCTCCAAGCAGGCCCAGCAGTTCTGCCGGGCGGGCAATCACGGCGTCGGCGCCCCATTGCTCGATCGGGACCTCGTTTCCCAGGTATCCATAAGCGGCAACAACGGTCCGCATGCCCGCTGCCTGGCCGGCCTGCACATCGCGCAGATCGTCGCCCACGTAGAGCGCTTCGGGAGCGGTGCGTCCAGCCTGGCGCAGGGCGTGGATGAGCGGCGCGGGATGCGGCTTGGCGTGCGCGGTCGTGTCACCGCTGACCACACAGACGGCACGCTCGGCGAGCCCGAGTGCACGCACGAGCGGTTCCGTGAACCGTGCGATCTTGTTTGTAACGATGCCCCAGGCGAGACCGTCTTCTTCGAGGCTGCCCAGTGTCTCGGTCATCGTCGGGAACAGTGTGCTGCCCTGGCACAGGGCCGACTCGTACTCGGCAAAGAACTCCTGGCGCAGCGCTTCATAGGCAGCGTCGGCAGGCGTGAGCCCGAAGGCGCGACCGATCAGCCCGCGCGCGCCGTGCGACGCGAGGGGGCGCATCTCCGCGAGCGGCAGCGGCTCGCGACCGCGCGACAGCAGCATGCGGTTGACCGCGCCGGCGAGGTCGGGCGCCGTATCGGCCAGTGTTCCGTCGAGGTCGAACAGCACGAGGCGAATGGCGGTCACTTTGGGCCTGGCTTGCGGAAGGCGATCAGGTAGTTGACGTCGGTATCGCGACCGAGGTTCACAGACTGGGTGAACGGGTTGTAGCTCATGCCGACGATCTCGTGCAGTTCGAGTCCTGCCTCGCGTGCATAGCCTGACAACTCGCTCGGCCGGATGAACTTTGCGTACTCGTGCGTGCCGCGCGGCAAGAGGTTCAGCACGTACTCCGCACCGACGATGGCGAGCAGGAACGCCTTGGGATTGCGGTTGATGGTCGAGAAGAAGACCCAGCCGCCGGGTCGGGCGAGGTCGGCGCAGGCGGCGACGCTCCGGGCCGGGTCCGGCACGTGCTCGAGCATTTCCATACAGGTGACCACATCGAAGGTGGCCGGGTGCTCCTGTGCCCAGTCTTCCGCGGTTCCTTCGTGATAGGCAACGCGGGCACCGCTTTCGATGGCATGCAGCTGGGCGACCTTCAGGGCCTTGCCGGCCATGTCGATCCCCGTGACGTCCGCTCCTCGGGCGGCCATCGCCTCAGTCAGCAGCCCGGCGCCGCAGCCGACATCGAGGGCGCGCTTGCCTGCGAGCGCTGCCAGACGGTCTATCCAGGCGAGGCGAACAGGATTGATGACATGCAGCGGCCGCATCGGCCCGCTGGGATCCCACCAGCGGGCGGCCATGTCGCTGAACTTGCGTAGCTCCAATTGATCGACGTTGGCTTCCATCGGGTCAATGTTACTGGTTGGCGGGCCGCCGATTGCGCCGGTGGTATCCGGAAGGAGCGCCGGGCCGCCATGAGCGCGAGCGTCAAGCCTTTCGTTCGTGGCCCCTGCGCACGTGCGAGCGCGTAGCGGTCGCGCAGGCGAGTGGCGGTCAACCAAAAAAAAGCCCCGCCGAAGCGGGGCTTTGATCAGCGAGAAGCTCGCTTAGCGACGGACCGGGCGGGTACCCACCACCTCGACCTCGACGCGGCGATTCGGCTGCAGGCAGTCGATCAGCTGCTGCCGGTTCCGGACTTCACCCTTCGGCGACGGATCCGGGCACTGCTTGACCGGGTTCGCCGGGCCCTTGCCTTCCGTGTAGACACGGTTCGGCTCGATGCCCTTGCTCACCAGGTAGTCCTTCACGGACTGCGCACGACGGACGGACAGGTCCATGTTGTGCTTCAGCGAGCCGATGCGGTCGGTGTAACCCACGCCGATGATCACTTCCAGGCTCACGCCAGCCAGCTTCGACACGAGTTCGTCGAGCTTGGCCTTGCCGTCCGGACGCAGAACTGCCTTGTCGAAGTCGAACAGGGCGTCAGCGGCGAACGTCACCTTCTCGCTCGTCGGCGCTGGGGGCGGCGGGGGCGGCGGTGGCGGCGGCGGGGGTGGCGGCGGCGGTGGCGGCGGCGGCAAGCAAACCGGCGGCATCGTCTTCCACAGCGCTTCGGCCTCGCACTCGCAGATGGCGGTCCAGTTGGGGTACTTCGCGTCCTTGATGACTGTCTTGGCAGCGCGCTCCGCGCTCCATGATCCCGTACGCCAGCACAGGCCGAACGGATCGCGGGCAATGACGCCCCGCGTGTCGATAATGTATGGGCTCTCCTTGGTATCGACGACGACGATGTCCTTCATCTGGGCGGAAACCGTCCCAGTGATGGCCATCAGTGCCGATGCCACGAGGCCCAGCTTGATGGATTGCTTCATATTGCTCCTCACTCGAGATAAGGAAGACCGGCCGGGGTACCAGCTCGACCGGGTGTGACTCGCACCGCATCGGCCGATGATGGCGACCCGAGAGTCAGGCCAACCCCGCCGTCTGAAGCGCTTGCCGACAGCGATTCTGCCACGCATGCACGAGGGCCGCGGTCTGGCCGGGTTCCCTGGCTTGAGCTTCCGCAAGCACCTGTCTCATTCTGACCACAGATCGCCCGGCTACCCAGACGTCGGTCGCGTGCTCGCGACCCGCGGCGTACACGAGTTGCGAAACGGGATCAAAAACGGGCTGGGTTTCGAGACTCGAGAGGTCAAAGGCGGCCAAGTCGGCCTCTTTACCGGCCTCGATCGACCCAATCCGCCGCTCCAGTCCGAGCGCCCGGGCTCCTCCTAGGGTGGCGGCCTCGAGTGCGGCGGGCGCCGGCAGGGCGCTCGGGTCTCGACGGATACCCTTCGCAAGGAGGGCGGCGAGCCTGAGCTCCGAGACCATGTCGATGCGGTCGTTGCTGGCCGCGCCATCGGTGCCAATGCCCACGTTGACGCCGGCTGTGAGCAGTTCCGCGACCGGCGCAATGCCGCTGCCGAGCTTCAGGTTGGACGCCGGGCAGTGCGCCACCGACGCACCGCGCTGGGCCAGCAGGGCAATCTCGTCCGGCTCAAGATGAACGGCATGCACGGCGATCAGGCGTTCCGTGACCAGGCGCAGCCGCTCCAGGCGCGCGAGGGGACGCTCGCCGTGAAGCCGCAGCGACTCTTCGATCTCGTGAACGGTCTCGTGCAGGTGAATGTGCACCGGCAGGTCCAGTTCTTCGGCGAGCACGGCGATGCGCCTAAGCGTGTCGTCGCCCACGGTGTAAGGCGCATGCGGCGCCAGGGTGAAGGCCACCAACGGGTCGTCGCGAAACAGGTCGCGCGTCGCGAGACCCTTGCGCAGGTAATCCTCGGCATCCACCGCATAGGCCGTCGGAAACTCGATCGCGATGATGCCGACGACCGCGCGCATACCGACTTCGCGCAGCCCGCGTACCGCAGACTCCGGAAAGAAGTACATGTCCGAGCAGCAGGTGGTTCCGGCGCGCACCATCTCCAGGGCGGCGAGCCGGCTGCCGTCGTGCACGAATTCCGGCGATGCGAGCGCTTTCTCCAGCGGCCAGATGCGTTGCTCCAGCCACTGCAACAGGGGCAGGTCGTCACCGATGCCGCGGAACAGCGCCATCGCCGCATGGGTGTGCAGGTTGACCAGGCCGGGGATCAGCGCGTGGGTCGGCAACGCAACCCGTTCCGCGGGCGCATAGGCTGCGCGTGCATCGCTCGTCGGCAGCAGATCGACGATGCGGCCGTCGGCGACGATGACCGCATGGTCCTCGAGCACGGCGGCGCGCGGCACGATCGGAACGACCCATCGCGCCTCGATGACCAGATCGACGGGGTTCATGTCGTTGAATGGGTCACGTGGTTGGTTTGAACGCGGGCGGCGCATCAGAGCACAACGCGCCGGGCTTGGCGAGCGGTCCGTTCTGTGGCGCGGCCGACCCCTCGCGGGGATCGCGCGGCAGATGGATCAAGGCCCGGGCGAACGCGCTCGGGCTGGTAGAATTTTCGATTGCCTTCCAGAGTGCTGAGCGGTCGGGGAACGTAAGTCCCTGGCCGGCTCGACCCGCCCGCATCGATGGATCAATTCGCGAAGGAAACCCTGCCCGTCTCGCTCGAAGAGGAGATGCGGCGTTCGTATCTGGACTACGCGATGAGCGTCATCGTCGGGCGCGCGCTGCCCGACGTGCGTGATGGCCTGAAGCCGGTGCACCGCCGGGTGCTCTTTGCGATGCACGAGGCGAACAATCACTGGAACCGCTCCTATGTGAAGTGCGCGCGCGTCGTCGGCGAGGTGATGGGTAAGTACCACCCGCATGGCGACACGGCCATCTACGACACGCTGGTGCGGATGGCGCAGGATTTCTCGCTGCGCTACATGCTGATCGACGGCCAGGGCAACTTCGGGTCGATCGATGGCGACAGCGCGGCGGCGATGCGCTACACCGAGTGCCGGCTCGACAAGATCGCCGCCGAGCTGCTGGCCGACATCGACAAGGAGACGGTCAACTTCGTTCCGAACTACGACGGCAAGGAGCGTGAGCCATCGGTGTTGCCGTCGAAGATTCCGAACCTGCTGATCAACGGTTCGGCCGGCATCGCAGTTGGGATGGCGACCAACGTACCGCCGCACAATCTCTCGGAGGTCATCGACGGCTGCCTCGCGCTGCTGCGCCGTCCTGAGACCACGGTGGACGAGTTGATCGAACTGATTCCGGCGCCGGATTTTCCGACGGCCGGGATCATCTACGGCCTCGAGGGCGTGCGCGAGGGGTATCGCACCGGCCGCGGCCGCGTCGTCATGCGCGCCAAGACGCATTTTGAAGAGATCGACAAGGGCGCGCGCAGCGCGATCATCGTCGACGAACTTCCCTACCAGGTGAACAAGCGCGTCCTGCTCGAGCGCATCGCCGAGATGGTCAATGAGAAGCGGCTCGAAGGCATCTCGGACATCCGCGACGAATCCGACAAGTCGGGCATGCGCGTGGTGTTCGAGCTCAAGCGCAACGAAGTGCCGGAGGTCGTGCTCAACAACCTCTACAAGCAGACCCAGCTGCAGGACACCTTCGGCATCAATATGGTCGCGCTGGTTGACGGCCAGCCACGGCTGCTCAACCTCAAGCAGATGCTGGATGCCTTCCTGCTGCATCGGCGCGAGGTCGTCACGCGTCGCACGGTGTTCGAGCTCAAGGAGGCGCGCAAGCGTGGCCACGTGCTCGAAGGCCTCGCGGTGGCACTCGCGAACATCGACGAGTTCATCGCCATCATCAAGGCGGCGCCGACGCCGCCGGTGGCCAAGGCCGCCTTGATGGCGCGTGCGTGGGACTCGTCGCTGGTGCGCGAGATGCTGACTCGCTCCGGCGCCGACATGTCTGCCTATCGCCCGGATGGACTCGATGCCCGCTTCGGGCTCCAGGATGACGGGCTGTACCGCCTGTCCGAAGAGCAGGCCGAGCAGATCCTGCAGATGCGCCTGCAGCGTCTGACGGGGCTGGAGCAGGACAAGATCGTCAACGAGTATCGCGAGGTGATGGAGACGATCACCGACCTGCTCGACATCCTGGCCAAGCCTGCGCGCATCACCGACATCATTGCCGACGAGCTGCTGGCACTGAAGAGCGAGTTCGGCGACGCGCGCCGCTCGGAGATCGTGCGCAGCGCGCAGGACTTGATGACCGAGGACCTGATCGCGCGAGAGGACATGGTGGTCACGCTCTCGCACACGGGCTACATCAAGAGCCAGCCGCTGACGGACTATCGCGCACAGAAGCGCGGCGGTCGCGGCAAGCAGGCGGCCGCGATGCGCGAGGACGACTGGATCGACCAGCTCTTCATCGCCAACACGCACGACACGATCCTGTGCTTCTCCAACCGCGGACGGCTCTACTGGCTGAAGGTGTGGGAGGTGCCGCAGGGCGCGCGCACGGCGCGCGGAAAGCCGATCGTCAACATGTTCCCGCTCGCCGAGGACGAGAAGATCACCGTGGTCCTGCCGATCTCGGAATACGACGCGCACCACTATGTCTTCATGGCCACCGCGATGGGCACGGTCAAGAAGACGACGCTCACCGCGTTCAGCAACCCGCGCAAGGCCGGCATCATTGCCGTCGATCTCGATCCCGGCGATTACCTAATCGGCGCTGCCATCACGGACGGACAGCACGACGTGATGCTCTTCTCTGACGCCGGCAAGGCCGTCCGCTTCGATGAGAACGACGTGCGACCCATGGGACGTACCGCGCGCGGCGTGCGTGGCATGCAGCTCGACGATGGCCAGCAGGTCATCGCCATGCTGGTGGCCGAGGACGAAGCGCAGAGCGTGCTGACGGCGACCGAAAACGGCTTCGGCAAGCGCACGCCGATCGCCGAGTACACGCGGCACGGGCGTGGGACGAAGGGCATGATCGCCATTGCGACCAGCGAGCGCAACGGCAAGGTGGTCGCCGCGACACTGGTGCGGGGCGATGATGAGGTCATGCTGATCACCACCGGCGGCGTGCTGATCCGCACCCGGGTTGCGGAGATCCGCGAGATGGGGCGTGCCACGCAGGGCGTCACGTTGATCGCGCTCGACGACGGCACGACGCTTTCAGGATTGCAGCGCGTGGTCGAGCGCGACAGCGAGTCCGGCAACGGCCACGACGCGGCCGAGTCCGCGCCGGAGAACGAGTCACCTGACACGCCTGCCACCGAGGACTGAACGAAAGCCGCACCTTGTCCCGCGTCTACAACTTCTCGTCCGGTCCGGCCGTGCTGCCGGAGCCTGTGCTGCAGACCGCCCAGCAGGAGTTCCTCGACTGGCATGGGCGTGGCTACTCCATCATGGAGACCAGCCACCGCAGCGAAGAGTTCGTGGCGATCATGGCCGAGACGGAGGACCTGCTGCGCGTCCTGCTCGGCGTGCCATCTAGCTACAAGGTGCTCTTCCTGCAGGGCGGGGCGCATCTGCAGTTCTCGATGGTTCCGCTCAACCTGCTTGGGGCAAAGTTCCACGCGGACTACATCCTGAGCGGCATCTGGTCCGAGAAGGCGGCCGAAGAAGCGCGCCGCTTTTGCAAGGTCAACGTCGTCGCCGACAGTTCGAATGCGCAACGCCCCAGCCTGCCGCAGCAGGCCGAACTCAAGTTCGATGCCGACGCGGCCTATGTGCATTACTGCTCGAATGAGACGATCAACGGTCTCGAGTTTTCCTATGTGCCTGACACCGGGGCGGTGCCGCTGGTGGCTGACATGTCGTCGCACTTCCTGTCGCGTCCGATCGACGTGTCCCGGTTCGGCCTGATCTACTCCGGCGCGCAGAAGAATTTCGGGCCGGCCGGGCTGACCGTGGTGATCGTGCGGGAAGACCTGGTCGGGCACTGCTCGCCGCGCTGGCCGACGATGCTGGACTACAAGACGCACGCCGACAGCCACTCCGGCTACAACACCCCGCCGACGTATTCGATCTACATTGCCAACCTGGTGCTGAAGTGGTTGCGCGAGCAGGGTGGAGTGCCTGTGATCGAGCAGCGCAACATCGAAAAGGCGTGCATGCTGTACGCCGCAATCGACGGATCGGATTTCTACTCCAATCGCGTCGAACCGCGCGACCGCTCGCGCATGAACGTGCCGTTCTCGCTCACGGATGAGAGGCTCGACAAGGCCTTCCTGTCCGAGGCGGCCGAGCGGGGGCTGGTGCAGCTGAAGGGCCATCGGTTGGTCGGCGGCATGCGCGCTTCGATCTACAACGCAATGCCGCTCGCCGGGGTGCAGGCGCTGGTGGCATTCATGCGGGACTTCGAGCAGCGTCATGGCTGAGCCGATCGACCAGCGCCTGCAACCGCTGCGCGATGCGATCGATCGCGTTGATGCGCAACTGGTCGAACTGCTGAACGAGCGCGCGCGGCTGGCGAGCGAGGTTGGGCGGCTCAAGGGTGAAGTCGATGCGCCGGTACTACGCACCGAGCGTGAAGCCGAGGTCGTGCGCAAGGTCGCCGCGGCTTCCCGCGGGCCGCTGTCAGCGGCAGCGCTGGCCAATGTATTCCGCGAGATCATGTCAGCCTGCCGTGCGCTCGAGCGGCCGCTGACAGTGGCCTTTCTGGGTCCCGCAGGCACGTTTTCCGAGACGGCGATGCATCGCCAGTTCGGCACCAGCGTCACGGGGCTGCCGTGCGCCACGCTCGACGAGGTGTTCCGCGCAACAGAGGCGGGCAGCGCCGACGCGGGCATCGTGCCGCTGGAGAACTCGTCCGAAGGCGCGGTCAGCCGCACCCTCGACCTGCTGCTCGCGACGCCGCTGAAGCTGCTGGCTGAGCTGTCGCTCGCGGTCAATCACAACCTTCTGACGCGCAGCGGTTCGATGGATGGCGTGCAGTGCATCTGCGCGCACTCGCAGGCACTGGCGCAGTGCGCCGGTTGGCTGGCGCAGCACTATCCGGCGATTGAGCGCCGTGCCGTGGCCAGCAACGCCGAGGGGGCGCGGATGGCGGCCGAAGATCCGTCCGTAGCCGCGATTGCCGGAGAACGTGCGGCGGAGCGCTATCGGCTCGTCGCCGTGGCCACGCATATCCAGGACGATCCCAACAATCGCACGCGCTTCGCGGTGCTCGGTCAGCAGGCGACGCGGCCGTCGGTGCCCCCGGGGCGCGACAAGACCTCGCTGATCCTGTCGGTGCCGAACAAGGCCGGCGCGGTGTTTCACATGCTCGAGCCGCTGGCCAGGCACGGTGTGTCGATGACGCGGTTCGAATCGCGCCCGGCGCGTGTCGGCACGTGGGAGTACTACTTCTATGTCGATGTCGAGGGGCACCTGGCCGACCCGACGGTCGCGACCGCGCTGACGGAATTGCAGCAGGCGTGCGCGTTCTACAAGTGCCTCGGCTCCTACCCGGCCGAGCGTTGACGGAGAGGATTGGCGATGGCTGCAGTGCCGAATGAGACCGCGCCGGCGCTTGGCACGCTCGAGCACGTTCGTGCAATCGCGCCGTATCAGGCCGGCAAGCCGATCGAGGAACTCGCTCGCGAGCACGGGCTCGACCCGGCCCGTATCGTCAAGCTCGCGTCGAACGAGAACCCGCTGGGCGTGCCGGAGTCGGCCAGGAAAGCGATGGCGGCCGCCGTCGAGGACCTGGGCCGCTATCCGGACTCCAATGGCTTCGAGCTGAAGGCCGCACTCGCGGCCCGCTATGGCGTGCCGATGGACTGGATCACGCTCGGCAACGGCAGCAATGACATTCTCGAGCTTGCGGCCGCCGCGACGCTGGCGCCAGGACGCAGCTGCGTTTACGCGCAACACTCGTTCGCCGTCTATGCGCTGGCGACGCAGGCGCGGGGGGCGCGCGCGATTGTCGTTCCCGCAAGAAAGCTTGGGCACGATCTCGACGC
>Ga0105103_10000965_pt1 | contig 16270 bp, 14 predicted proteins | sample PPLLaktember2015_2_FD_79107 | JGI IMG/M metagenome (GOLD analysis project Ga0105103, IMG submission 79107) | Freshwater sediment microbial communities from Prairie Pothole Lake near Jamestown, North Dakota, USA - PPLs Lake P7 Core (6) Depth... | ecosystem: Environmental > Aquatic > Freshwater >...
AATTTTCATTATACCGGCTTTATCAAATTCGCTTATTTGCAGTATCATACCGATAAACTGACCCTCACGGGAGGTATGATCCCGACTCCGCAGTATGAAATCGGGGACAAAAAATGGGGTTACCGATACATATTAAAAACATCTCACGATGAATACGGATTTGGGCCCAGCGCTGATCTCGGGATCAGTGCAGTTTATAAATTCAGTGACATCATTTCGGCTGATGCAACGCTCGTGAACGGGGAAACCTTCAGAAGCGTGGAGGCAGACTCTGCTTTTAAGGCAGGAATCGGCCTCACTTTAATCCCGGTGAAGAATGTCCTCGTCCGCGGATATTACGATACCATGAAAAAAGGCAATAAAAACCAGCAGACAGTGGAGGGAATTCTTTCCTACGAGAATAAAAAGGTCAATCTGACTGCTGTGTACAATTATCAACTGGATCGGGGATTAATTTCCGGTCAGGATATTACCGGATTATCACTCAACGGCTCCCTTTTTCTGAAAAACAACAAAAAGCTTTTTGCCCGTTATGACCATGTCTATTCCGAAAAAATCGGCAATGCCACCAATCCCTGGAATTTCTCTAAAGATGGTTCCCTTATTATGGCCGGTTTTGAATTCTCGCCTGTTGCCGGAATTAAACTGGCGCCCAACTTCCAGGGCTGGAAACCGGCAGATGAGAACAAACCCTATATTTCCAGAATTTCCCTGCATGCTGAAATCAGATTTTAAAAGTTAAATCCTCTCTGAAGGCAGGGTGCTTAAGATAGCCACGAAGGCACTAAATCACAAAGAATCACAAAGTACTTATGATCAAAACATTAATCTTTGTGAATTCTTTGTGCCTTTGTGCCTTTGTGGCCCTGAACTGGTTGCCTTGAAATAGTAACCAATCTGTAATTTTTCTGAAACAGTTGTGTAATCCTAAGGGTTCAATTTTGTGCCGTTGATTACGAAATTGTTTTAATGAGCAGATTTATCCTTATTTTACTCAGTTTACTCCCGGCTTTTTCGTTCCTCCATTTAGCTGATTCTGCATCTGCAGGGAACATCAGGGGAACCGTTTCAGATCGTAACACCGGTGAAACACTGGTCGGAGCGCATGTGGTGGTTCAGGGTACCCTGATCGGAGCAGCCACTGACTTTGATGGAAATTTCCAGATTAAAAACATCCCGGCAGGTTCGTATAACCTGGTGACCAATTTTATCTCCTATGAATCGCTGATTCTGAAAGTTGAAGTCCAGGATGCAGAAGAAACGGTGGTCAAAATTGAATTGTCTCCGGTAACTGTCGATGTGGGGGAAGTAAAGGTCGTTGCACGGAGGCGGATGGGTAGTGAGAATGCTTTGATCACCAACATCCGGAGCAGCAATGTCATCCTCAGCGGCGTATCTGCCCAGCTGATTTCCAAAAGTCAGGATAAGGATGCGGCAGAAGTGATCCGGCGGGTCCCGGGTATAACCATAAACAACGGAAAATTCGTTATTGTGAGGGGTCTGACGGAACGTTACAATTCCGTGATGATGAACAATGCCACGGCACCCAGTTTTGAGGCCGACAAAAGGGCCTTCTCTTTTGATGCCATTCCAAGCGGTCTTATCGACAATATCCTGATTTATAAAAGCCCGGCACCGGAACTCCCCGCCGACTTTGCCGGAGCCGCTATCAACATCCAGACAAAGAACATCGCCGACCAGAACAGCTTCAGTTTTACCTATGGCGCCAAATATGTTGAGAATGCAACATTTAATAAGGAATTCCTGACCCATGAAGGGGGTAAAGCTGACTGGACGGGAAGAGACAATGGGTCAAGGGCAATCCCGGAGGGTGTCCCCTCCCCGGCAGATTTCGCCGACCTCTATGTCTGGACAAACGCAGAAAGCTATCTGCAGAAAACAGAAAAACTGAATCGTATTTCAGTCCTGTTCCCCAATAACTGGGAGATGAGCACCAGGACTCCCTTTGCAGATCAATCCCTTTCAGCCACCCTGCTCCGGAGATTTACCATCGGGAAAATATCAGTCGGCAGCATCACTTCCGTGAACTATGGAACCTCCTTCAGTTTTACCAACAACCAGCGGGTGGAATTCCAGAATTATGATGAAACGCTGAAGCAGCTGATCAAAAACTTTGATTTTTCCGATCAGCAATCAAAAACAGAATACAAAACGGGGATCATTCAGAACTTCAACATCATCTACGGAAATAATCAAAAACTGGAAATCCGGAACTTTTTAAATCAGATGGGACTTTCCACGACCACTTTGAGAAACGGATTCAATTATTACAATGTGGAAAAATTGAGGATGTTTGATCTGCGCTATGAAAGCCGATTTGTTTATTCAGGCCAACTGGCAGGGGAACAGATTTTCAACGCGGAACGCACCAAAATAAACTGGATGCTGGGTTATGGCAATACCACCAAAAACCAGCCCGACAACCGCCGTCTGACCTTCGTCCATGTGGATGACCCCTACAACGTAAACCACCAGAAGTATTATATGCGGCTGCAGAATGTGCCCAATCCCTACCTTGGAGGAAGGCTCTGGATTGATATGAAAGAAAACATCCAGGATGCCAAACTGGATTTTTCCCATCTGTTCAATCCGGGAAAATCTGAAGTTTCCTGGCAAATTAAAGGGGGCGGATTTTATGAAGTTAAAGAGAGATCACTGAACTCAAGGTTGCTCGGGGTGGTTGCCGTTAATAATCCTCCCGATATACTCTTTGATTCTCCTTCTGACATCATGAAACCGGAGAATTTCTTTTTTGACCGGACACCGCCCTACAATCAGCACGGCCTCTCTTACAGGGACAATACGCGCGCCAAAGACAGCTACGATGCCACTGACCTATTAACCGCAGGATATTTGGCGATCAGCATCCCATTCACAAAAAATCTTACCCTTTATGGAGGAGTCAGATTAGAAAACTGGAACCGGGAAATCACCAATTTCTTTGAAAAAACAGAAACCGCTGATAAAAAACCCATTGAAAGGGACACCCTGGATGTTTTCCCATCCCTGAACATCACTTATAATCTGAATGAAAAAAACCTGCTCCGGTTGTCATTCGGGAAGACAGTAAACAGGCCCGAATTCAGGGAGATGGCTCCCTTTGATTACCAGGATTTTGAACTGTTTGCCATTGCTTACGGAAACAGTGAACTGAAAAGCGCTTATATCAACAATTATGATTTCCGGTACGAATGGTATCCCTCCCAGGGAGAAATGGTATCACTGGCCGGTTTTTACAAAGATTTCACCAGTCCGATCGAAACCTTTCTGCGACCCTCGGGAACGACCTATGACTATTTTCCCTATAACACGGAAAAAGCTTACAGTACAGGTATTGAAATTGATGTCCGGAAAAAATTTGATGAATTTGAGCATTCGTCCGGTCTCCTGCGGATGTTGAAAAATTTTACAGTGGTATTTAATGCCTCATTGATCAAAAGCCGCATCAACACCTCAAAACAGGAATTCACCAGAGACACTCTGCGTGTAATGGCCGGACAATCGCCCTATATAGCCAATCTCGGATTGTTCTACAATCACCCTGAAAAGCAGTGGGACATCAATCTGAGCTATAATGTGGTCGGGAAAAGGATTGCTTATGTAGGTACACCTACCAATCCCCATACCTGGGAATTACCCAGGAATGCCCTGGACCTGACCCTTCAGAAGAGTTACGGTGAACACATACAATTGAAAGCAGGGATCAAAGATATCCTGAATGACCCGGTGCGATTCGCCCAATACCATGGCATAAATGAAGACATCACCGGTTATACCCGGTATTATATTCCCAACAGGCAATTTTCCTTCAGCATTACCTGGACTTTATGATCCCCAGTGATATGAAATTTCTATTGCAAAACCTTAAAATGAATGACATGAAAAAAAATCTACTTCTTTTACTGCTGTTGTTTGCTTCCGTTGCATTTGCAGGGGCGCAATCCATCAACAACAACTTCTTTCAGAGGGTCAGTTATGCAGGTGCCTTCGACGGCATCAACAACTGGCTGGAAAGCTGGACCAACTGGGATCCGGTGAACACCGCCTACCCTGCGACTACCACAACCAGGGGGAATGGACAATTCACCCGTTCCGGCGGCTTGCACATCACCGCCAATGAAACCTGGAGCGGTGTCATTAAATTGGACGGATGGGTCTACGTCGATGCAGGCGCCACCCTCACCATCGAACCCGGCACCATCATCCGCGGTACCAGTAAAAGTGTGCTCTCCGTCGAACGGGGCGGTAAGATCATGGCCGTTGGTACCCGTACTCAACCCATCGTTTTCACTTCCAACCAGGGCGCCGGCTTCCGTGCCAACAGCGACTGGGGCGGACTTGTCATCAACGGCTACGGCATCAACAACCTCGCCGGAGGAACTGGCGTCGCTGAAGGAGGTATCGGATCCGAATACGGAGGCACCAACAACGAAGACAATTCCGGCGTTCTCGCTTTCGTACGCATCGAATTCCCCGGTTATGAAGTCGCCACCGGAAGCGAAGTCAACGGTCTTACCCTCAACTCAGTCGGCAGCGGAACCCGGATCGAATACATCCAGGTCTCCTACTCAGGTGACGATGGCTTCGAGTGGTTCGGAGGTGCAGTCAATGCAAAATACCTCATCTCCTACCGTACCGAAGACGACGACTTCGATACCGACAACGGCTTCATAGGCATGGTTCAGTTCGGCCTTATCCAGCGCGATCCCGCCATCGTAGACACCGATACCGCCAATGCCTTCGAATCCGACAACAACTCGGCAGGTACTGACCTTACGCCCGCCACCAAAGCCATCTTCAGCAACATCAGCGCTTTCGGCGCCTCCAAAGACCTGGCCACCTATACCGCCAACCCGCAGAACCATAAAGACGGGGCAACCATGCGTATCCGCCGCGCCAGCCGCCTTTCCATCTACAATTCCCTGTTCCTCGGTTGGGGACGCGGAGTGAGGCTTGAATCTTCATTCACCCACAATGCAGCTGCTTCCGACGAACTGGCCATTAAAAACAACATCATCGGTGGCGTATATGGTAAAAAATACGGAGATGCTTCCGTCCTGACTGAGGCACAAATCGAAGCCTGGTACCTGGATGCCGCCCGCAAAAATAAAATGCTGGCTTCAGATGCCGATGCCAAAATCGGCAATCCCTTCAGCCTGACAGCTCCCAATTTCCAGCCGCAGGCAGGCTCTCCGGTATTCAACGCTTCGTACTGGGTGACAACCAGTTCACCGAAAATCAGCGTTGTGAAAAATCTGGCGTTGAGTAACTATCCCAATCCATTCCAGGGAATCACCAATATTGAACTGACACTGGATACCCGTGAACATTGTACTTTGGCAGTGTATACCCTGGCAGGAACTCAGATTTCTGTGCTGCATCATGGTGTACTTCCCGAAGGAAAGCATACTTTCCGCTTTGATGCCGGAATGCTTCCGGGAGGAATCTATGTGGCAAGGATAGTGGCTGGCCATCTTACCAGCTCCCTGAAAATGGCAAACAGATAGAATGCTGGGAGATTAACCGCAGACACCATTTTTTGCCGGAATTGTCTATATTTGTATCCATTGCCGGAATGAAAAAAAAATCAGTGACGTTATTCATCATGAGCATAAAAAAACCATTTTTTCTTATTTTCCTGCTGCTTCCGGCCCTTTTCGCATTTGGCCAGGAACTCCGCGAAACCAACGGCTTGTTTTATATTGGAGGAAAACCATATACCGGAAAGACTACAATCTATTGGGAGAATGGTAAAGTTAAACAGGTTACTTCCTTAAAAAGGGGAATGAAGGATGGAATTGTAAAAACCTTTCATGAAAATGGCCGTATCCATGAACTCCGGAAGTACAGGAAAAACGAGATGAACGGTACCTGGATGACCTGGAATGAAATCGGTATTAAAACCGGAGAAGCAAATTACCGAAGTGGAAAAAAACACGGCAGGTGGCTGGTGTGGAGCGATGAAGGCATCCTTATTTATGAAATGCACTATTTGATGGGTGACAAATCTGGTACATGGAAGAATTTCAATGAAAAAGGGGAACTGATCAGTACAAGGAATCACTGAAGAAAGAAATGGTTCTTACCGGATTTCCCTGAAAAGTAAAATAGAAATGAAGGTTGTCAGCAAGATGTTGATAACCTTTATTTTTTTTAACCGGAATGTAACAGAAATGCCATGAACGTGTAACACCGTCAACCGATATTTGCTTCATAAAATTGAAAATCATGAAAAACATCTTCATTTTGATTGCAATGTTTCTGGCAACTTCCGCTATCGCCGGAAATGACATAAAAACAGACAATAAGGTGAAAGCCGCACAGGAAGCTCCTGCACTTGCTGAAACCGGAACATTCATGCTGACCGGTCAGGTCACCGACAGCGCCACCGGGGAGCCCCTTACAGGAGTTAAAATTTCCATTGAAGGAACCGGAATAAAAGTGTATTCCGACTTCGATGGCCGGTTCAGAATGGGAAATCTCAAACCGGGAACCTATCAGGTTTCTGCTTCTTTGGTTTCTTACAGCAATTCAATTATTGAGTTATCTGCTTCAACGGAAAAAAACCCCGATCTTTCTCTAAAGCTGAAAACAGCTTACTGATCGTAATTAGCAAAAAAAGGCCGCCAGTTGGGCGGCCTTTTTTTTTTGCACTCCCTGCTCCGTCAATATTATTTTTTTTGTAATATTTTTGCAACATTTTTGTAACATTCCCTTCATTTCTTTGTAACATGAATTATAAAACGTACTGGAAATGAAAAAAGTAACCATCCTGTTGATCATCGCCGCGATCATGGCTTCGTGCGGCGGAAGTAAGAACAAAAGCAGCCAATCTTCTGTAGCAAAGATGGACATCACTGCGGCTGGAGCTACCTTCCCGCAACCTTATTACAACCAGGTTTTCAGCGATTATGCTGCAAAAACCGGACATAAACTTACCTATGGCGGAATTGGTTCCGGCGGAGGAATCCGGAGTTTGAAAGACAGAGTGGTTGACTTTGGGGCAACCGACGCTTTCCTCACTGATGGTCAGGCGGCAGAACTTCCTGCATCTGTTGTGCACCTGCCGACTTGTCTGGGTGCTGTTGTCATTGCGTTCAATCTTCCGGGCATCAGCGAACTGAAAATAAAAAATGAGGTGCTTGCCGACGTTTTCCTTGGGAAAATCATCAAATGGAACGATGAGAAGATCAAAGCCGACAATCCTGGCATTACGCTTCCCGATATGAAGATTTCGGTTGTGTACCGCTCCGATGGCAGTGGAACCACCCACATTTTCAGTGACTACATGAGTAAGATCAGCCAGGAATGGTCTGAAAAAGTGGGTACCGGTAAAGCGCTCAACTGGCCGACAGGTATGGGAGCAAAGGGCAATCCCGGGGTAGCCGGAATTATCAAGCAAACACCCGGAACAGTAGGTTATATAGGCTCAGAATATGCCTTTGCCCAGAAAATCCCTTATGTCCTGTTACAAAACCAAGCTGGAAATTTCGTTGCCCCTACCGTGGAATCGGTAAGCGCTGCTGCCCGGGGAGAGATTCCTGTCGACACAAGGGTGATGGTTACCAATTCTTCAGACCCGGACGCCTACCCCATCAGTGGTTTTACCTGGATCATCCTGTACAAAGAGCAGGCTTACAACAAAAGAAGCATCGATCAGGCCCGGGAAACGTTGAAATTCCTCCAATGGCTGGTCGGGATGGAAGCCCAGTCGGTAGCCCGGCAGGTCGACTATGCCCCGCTGCCCGACAAAGTGGTCGCCCTGGCCAACGAGATTTTGAAGTCCGTAACCTATGAGGGGAAACCTGTTCTTTAGTCGGTTTCTGATTCCTTATTGTTTATTTCTAATTCCTTGTTCTCAGCTGCAGTATTTCAATCAACGGAGCAAAGATTCGGGACGGATCATTTTCAACTAAGGTTGAGACTATAAATAAGGTTTCTCTGTTGTTAAATACATCTTTTACAACTAGTTCATTTATTAAGATTTCCTGTTTTGGGATTCAGTCTGCTAATGATAAACAGTGAGAAAATAACTAAGTTTGTCCTGAAGTTCTCTTCAGTGATCATCCTGCTGGTGGCCACAGGATTGTTCCTTTCCCTCCTGAAAGGATCCATTCCTGTGTTTAAAGAGAGCGGTGTTTTCCATTTTATCTTTTCTTCGGAATGGAATCCTACGGAAGGTAAGGAGGCATACGGAGCGCTACCTTTTATTTTCGGCACCGTTGTCACTTCGATACTTGCCCTTTTAATCTGTATTCCTCTATCCTTCGCCACCTCCCTCTTTATCGCAGAATATTTCCGGAAAACCAGGATTTCAGGCATTCTGAGCACCCTGGTTGACCTGCTGGCAGGGATACCTTCCATTGTTTACGGTCTGTGGGGTTTTTATACACTCCGGCCGCTTATCGTGGAACTGGGATTGTCGGAACAGGGGTATGGCATCTTTACCTCGTCGATTATTCTGGCCATTATGATCATCCCTTACGCCACTTCCCTGAGCAATGAGATCATCTCTATGGTTCCCAATGAACTTAAAGAGGCTGGTTACTCCCTTGGAGCTACCCGGTTGGAAGTGATTTTTCATATTGTTCTGCCGGTTTCCCGCTCCGGACTGGTAGCAGGGTATATTCTTGCGCTGGGAAGGGCTTTGGGCGAAACCATGGCCGTCACTATGCTGATCGGAAATGCCAACCTCATCCCTGACGGCTTGTTCAGCCCTGGAAATACCATGGCTTCAGTGATCGCCAACCAGTTTGGGGAGGCCGATGGCCTCAAACTGAGCGCCCTGATTGCCATTGGCCTGCTGCTTTTTGTCGTAACGGCCATTGTGAATGCGATCGGCAAGATGATTGTGAGAAGGTATGCATAAAAAGAAAGAATCCGATGAGCAATAGACTTTATAAAACAGAACGGCATTTATGGCGCGATTCGAGGGAAAAAATCTTCCTCGGCATCGTTGTAGTACTCTCTTTCATTACCGTTCTGCCCATTTTCCTGATCATCTGGAAACTCTTAAAGGAAGGCCTCCGGCAGATCAATTTTGACTTTTTCGTTCAGGTGGCTCCCGATGCGCTGGAAGCCATGACCGCAGTGAACAGCGGAGAGATCATCCCGGGAGGTATTGCCAACGGCATAGCAGGGACTATGTTCATGGTGCTGCTGGCTTCACTGATGGCCATCCCACTCGGCTTGCTTTGTGGAATATTCCTTTATGAATACCCCAGGGGATGGTATTCCCGGCTGATCCGGAATCTTACCGACATTCTCCAGGGGGTGCCTTCCATCGTTTTGGGTTTAATTGCCTACCTCTGGGTGGTAAAAGGAATTACAAAAGGGTTTTCTGCCCTGGCAGGAAGCGTCGCCCTGGCCATCATGATGCTTCCCCTGATCATCCGATCGACGGAGGAGACCATGAAAATGATCCCCGTTTCCCTGAAAGAGGCTGCAGCTGCACTGGGCGTTCCTTACTGGAGGGTGATCCTTAAAGTGATGATCCCGACCGGATTCAGCGGCCTGACCACCGGTATCCTCCTCTCCATTTCCAGGATCATTGGGGAAACAGCCCCGCTTATGCTCACTACCCTGGGAAGCACTGTGATCGCCCTGCAGATCGATAAACCCACCAGCGCTGTCCCCCTTCTCATCTGGGAGTTTTACAATAATCCCAACATGGTGTCCCTCGTATGGAGCTCCTCCCTGTTCCTGATGGGATTTGTGTTAATCCTGAATATTTCTGCAAAAAGCATCAAACGTTTTAAAGGATGAATTCAATCACCATGGAAATGACACCAGAATTTTTATATACCTGCCAACTCACCCCATTAATCTGACAACATGACTGAAAAAAACCTGCACATCACCCAACCTGTACTATCCATCAGTGATCTGTCAGTTTCCTATACAAAGGATAAACTGGCGGTGAGTCACGTATCGGCAGATGTTAAAAAACAGGCCATCACCGCCATCATGGGCCCATCGGGATGTGGAAAAAGCACTTTGCTGAGGGCGATCAACCGGATGCACGAACTCTACCCGGAAATCGTTACCACCGGTGAAATCCTCCTGAACAATGAGAATGTATTCGCCATGTCGACCACTGTCCTCAGGAGAAAAATCGGAATGGTTTTTCAAAGACCAAACCCTTTCCCGACGATGAGCATTTATGATAATGTTCTGGCTGGTTACCAACTGAACGGGTTCAACCTTAAGCGCTCTGAAAAGGATGATGTCGTTGAAAACTCCCTGCGTGATGTCGGGCTCTTTGACGAAGTGAAAGACTCGCTTAACAAAAAAGGCACCTTTCTCTCGGGCGGACAACAGCAGCGGCTTTGCGTGGCACGCGCCCTCGCACTGAAACCGGAAGTTATCCTGATGGATGAACCTACCTCAGCCCTTGACCCCCTATCAACGGCCAGGATCGAAGACCTGCTGACCGAACTGAAAAAAAACTACTCCATTGTGCTGGTCACCCATAACATGTCGCAGGCTGCCCGGATTTCCGACAATGCCATGTTTATGTACCTCGGGGAACTTGTAGAATATGACGAAACAAAAACCATGTTCACCACCCCGAAAGATCCCAGAACAGAAGGTTACCTTACTGGGAAATTTGGATAATTGAACAAGATAGTATTACTTTATAATTTGATAAACAGAATCTTATGAACGTCAAAAAAGAAAATGCCATACAGGAGGTGATCCAGAATTTCATGGATTATGCCACCCTGATTCTTCATCAGCTTTCCCTTCTGGAAAAGGTGCTTTCTACCGGATCAACAACCATCCCCGGGGAACTATCCAAAGAAATCAAAAGTAATGAAGAAAAATCAGACCTTTTTGAAATCCGGTTAAGTGAAAAAATCATCAATACCATTGTATTGCAGCAACCATTGGCTTCCGACCTTCGGAAACTGATGGCCTGTTACCAGATGATCATTAACCTGGAGCGGGTCGGGGATCTTGTGGTAAACATCATCAATGCCATTCCAAAAATCAAGGACAGCGAGACCTTCACGAAGATGACCGATGTCATTTTCAATATGCTGATCATCGCAGAAAACATGGTACAGAAATCCATTCTCTCTTTCACCCAGCGTGACAGGGAGTATGCAGTATGGACCATTAAAAACGACTCGGTGGTGGATGAAATGAACCAGAAACTGATCAAAAAAGCCATTTCCAAAAGCAATCTCCCTGATGAAACAAGGCAGTTGCTGTTCAGCTTTATTCACATCAACAGCATCATTTCGAGCATCGAACGCATCGCCGACCATGCCACCAATGTGGCAGAAGCTTCGATCTATGCCCTCGATGGAACCGACATTAGACATCAGCATGAAGAAAAGAAATAATCTGAAAAATATCTGCAGAAAAAGTGAAAACCAGAGCCACGAAGACACCAAGACTCAAAGTAAGCACAAAGAAAATCATTGATTTCACCTGCTTTGTGACAATTCTTGGTGCCTTAGTGCCTTGGTGGCTATTCGCAGGTAAAACCGACCAACAACATTTGTAAAATGAAAGACCAGTATAAAATATTGATAGCAGAGGATGAAGAGGATCTTTGTGAGATTCTTCAGTTCAACCTTGAAAGTGAAGGTCACCTCGTGGAGGTGGTACACTCAGCCGAAGAAGCGCTGAAAAAGGATTTGTCGGGTTATGACCTCCTGTTGCTGGATGTGATGATGGGAAAGATATCTGGTTTTTCACTGGCGCAGAAAGTAAGGAAAGAGTTACAACTCAACGTACCCATCATCTTCCTGACAGCCAGAAATGCAGAAAACGATGTTCTTACCGGGTTCAACATCGGCGCCGACGACTACATAACCAAACCTTTTTCCGTGAAGGAATTGCAGGCCCGGGTAAAAACCATTCTGAAGAGGACCGGCAAGAGCAGTCTGGCAGAAGCCTTACCTTTAACTCAATTCGGTGACATTCAGATTGACCAGGTAACCAAAAGGGTGATCACCGAAAAAGAAAAAATCGATTTGACACGCAAAGAATTTGAAATACTGGCTTTTCTCTCCAGGTACAGCGGACGGATTTTCTCCAGGAACGATCTGCTAAACCAAGTTTGGGAAGATGATGTGATCGTCACGGAAAGAACCGTGGATGTCAACATTGCCAGATTGCGAAAAAAACTGGGAGAATTTGGACATTATATCAAAAACAAACCGGGTTACGGCTACTATTTCGAAATCTAAACAAGGCACCTACAATGATTAAAAGAAGAAAGAGTATTAAGTCAAGACTGTTTACCTATTTTTTTGTATTGTTCGCCATCTTTACCCTGTCTATTCTGGTCTTTCAGCAACACAGGGAGAAGCAGTTCAGGATCCTGCAACTGGAAACCCGGCTGAACGACTACTGTGTGCTGGTCAGCAGATATATTAACGCAAGCGGGTTGAACTCCGAAGGTGATTTCAGAAAACTTGATTCCCTCAAAACGCTGATACCCCCGGGTGAAATCCGGGTTACGGTCATGAATACGGATGGGAAAGTCTTGTACGATAACTCGGTGGAAGATTACTCTTCCATGGAAAATCACCTTGACCGCCCGGAAGTGTTGAAAGCCAAATATGCCGACGAGGGATTTAACATCCGTCATTCAGCAACAACCAACCTGAATTACTTTTATTATGCAAGGTATTCCGATAACCTGATCATCCGGTCAGCAGTCGTTTTCAATAGTGAGATTAAAAACTACCTGAAAATCGAGCGGGCATTTATCATTTATCTTATCCTTCTTTTTGTCGGTTTTGGAATTGTCCTCTGGCTGATCGCGCATCGCCTGGGCGATTCGGTAGCACAACTGAAAGAATCGATCATAAAAATGAGCAGGGATGAAGAAATCGGTCCCGATTACCACTTCCCTGACGATGAACTGGGCAGCATCAGCAGGGAATTTACCCGGGCCTATGATCAGTCCAGGAGGATTAAGGGAGAATTATTACTGGAGAAGGAGAAACTCATCAGCCACCTGTTTGTACTGAAAGAAGGGGTCGGATTTTTCTCTCCGGAGAAAAAAGTCATCCTCACCAACAGCCATTTCATCTTTTACATCAACACCATTTCTGAGGAGTCTTCAGTTCGTGCCGAGCAGATTTTCCACCTGGAGGCTTTCAGGGAGATCAACGCCTTTTTAGATGACATCTTATCCTCCAACAACCGCTATCTGCCAGGTGAATTCCCAAACAAAGAGTTCTCCATCCAACGAAATGGATCCAATTTTCTGATCAGGTGTATATTTTTCCAGGACCGCAGTTTTGAAATCCTCATCAACGACAATACCCAACTGGCAAAACGGAGCGTGATGAAACAACAGCTGACCGCAAACATTGCACATGAGCTGAAGACGCCAATCGCTTCCATCAAAGGGTACCTGGAAACTGTTAAAAACAATCCGGAAATTGAACCGGTCAAACTGCACTATTTCGTTGAAAAAGCGCACAACCAGACCGAGCGGCTGTCTCAACTCGTCAACGACATCGCCCTGCTGAATAAAATTGAAGAATCTTCTGAATTGTATTCCCGTGAAAGGGTAAATGTCAGAAACCTAATAGGCGAAGTGGAGGAAAGTCTGAACGACGCCTTTAAAAGCAAGTCCGTCCATCTTGAAGTGAACATTTCCGGGGATATAACCGTAACGGTCAATTACTCCCTGCTGTTTTCCGTATTCCGCAACTTGCTGGAGAATTCGATCAATTACGGCAGAGAAGATGTCACTGTTTCCATCGTCAACTACCATGAAGATGACCGGTTTCACTATTTTTCTTTTTCAGACAATGGTCCGGGTGTTGAGGAAGAACATCTGCCAAGGTTATTTGAAAGATTTTACAGGGTAGATACCGGCCGGTCACGCAAGATGGGAGGGACCGGTCTCGGATTGGCCATTGTTAAAAATGCAGTCCACAGTTTCAAAGGGGATATTTCAGTCAGGAAAAAACAGGGTGGCGGATTGGAATTCTTATTTTCCCTTCCCAAACAATAAGGATTCCGTTCCAGCAATAAAAAGAGAGGCTGCATATACATACAAATGACTGTTATACAGCCTATTATAACAATTTCTTATCCGATTCCAGAAAGATGCTGGCAGATCATCCGTCAGCATCTTTCCTATAAACAGTCGGGACCCAGGGATTATTCAGCGGCTTTGGGATCAGGGCCATACTTGTTTTCACCTTGAACACCTGCCGTAACGAACAGTATGAGCAGCCAGATACCACCAATCAGCGGGATCAATGCCACCAGCAACATCCATCCGCTTTTGCCAAGATCATGAAGCCTTCTGATGGCAACAGCCAGTGAGGGAATCAACACGAACAGGGCATATAACATGTACAGCCATCCATATGGCATGGCTGTTGCCCCATAACCTGCATCCATTTTGAATGTGGTGCCGAAAATATTGTCCAGCACACCAGCCGCAACAATGAAAATGAGGTTAAACAATACAAACATCCAGTACTCCGTTCTCCTTGCCCGACCGTTGAAATCGGTGTACTTTTTCAACACTTCCAGATACCATTTCATAATTTTTGATCATTAGGTTTTTCTACTCATTTGGCTTTTCGATTCCGCCCCCGATGATGCCCTGCGGGAAGGTCCATTTTTTAAGTGGTTTCTGATCTCCACCATCAAAATTGAACATATAAATGTACAATTATCAATAGTATCTCACAACAAATTCACCAAATAATATAAAAACAGACTACTGCTTTTATAAAGGATGGTGACAGCCAGGGGATTTTAGCAGGGCATTGGACCAACCGGATGCCATAGGGAACTGTGAAAAATGTTTAAATGTTAAAAACCTGTGGTTTATTTTTTTAGATTTACAGAAATGAGGTTTCAGGAAATTGCAAAAGGTGTGAATTCGTGAGAATCGTATGTATAAACTATGGAGATGGAAAGTGCAATGAATAATGAAGCTATACTTTTTTACAAGACCAGGAGTTACAATTCTATTGAAATGTGGAAAAATGTAACCAGGGAACAGTGGGAAGATCCCGTCTGGCAGTTAAAGAATTCCATTCGTACCACAGAACAGCTGGCTCAGGTCATTAAGCTTGGTGAACATCAGAAAGTTGAAATTGAGCGAACAATCAGGACGCTCAAGACAGAGGGAAAAGAACCCATGAGGATTACCCCTTACTATGCAACCCTGATGCAGTCGGATCCTTTTCATCCGGAAATGATGCCGGGAGAAAAAGCCGAAAAAAGATTAGACCCTGTTTTTTGGCAAAGTGTTCCCACTCCTGCCAATCTGCTTTTCCACAATACAGGAGCAGAAGGCGCCATGAATGAAGAATCCAGAAGCTTTGGTGCAGCCTACCAGCGTTACCCCAACAGAGTGGCTTTATTTGTAGCAAAGAATACGAGCTGTGCCTCTTACTGCGTTCACTGCCAGCGGGCAAAATCTCTGGATGATACGGTCGACATGAATCTTTCAGAGATCAACAAGGGAATATTCTATATTGGTTATAATAAAAACATCAATGAGGTGCTGGTCACTGGGGGTGATGCCCTCATGATCAGTACTTCCCGTTTGCGGTATGTGTTGGAAGAACTGAGCCGGATACCCCATTTGCGTGCGATCAGGATTGCCACAAGGGTTCCGGTGGTGATGCCAATGGGTATTACAGATGAACTGCTTGATCTGATAGTTGATTCTGCCAACAGGTATACCACCGGCCCGGAAAAGTACGTTTACTTCATGACCCACATCAATCATTACCATGAAATAACAGAAGAACTTGCAGCAGCAGTGAAGAAAATAAACAAACGCGGTTTCACCGTCAGAAACCAGACTGTTCTGCTTAATCATGTCAACGACTATTACAAAACCCTGGCAGAAACCTTCAGAAGAATGTTCTGGATCGGCGTACATCCCTATTACTTACTGCAATGCCACAAGGAAAGAGGTATTGTTCATTTTATCACTCCGATCCAGATTGGAAAAATCTATATGAAACATTTACAGGGATGGCTATCCGGCACCACAGTTCCCCGTTATGCGGCCAATATCGAAGGCGGGGGAGGGAAAGTGCTGCTCATGCCGTCGGGACATGATACTTTAAATTCAGAAGTCCGGATCGATGAAAAAATTTCGGAAAGTTTTGCCACGGTAAGTACATGGGACGGAAGAGAACTATTCCGATACGAAGCGCTGGGGCGGGCAACCCGTGCTGAATTTGAGGAAGCAGTCAGCATAATGGACACTTTCATTGGCAGAAGCGGCGTATTTCTG
>Ga0105103_10000966_pt1 | contig 16264 bp, 20 predicted proteins | sample PPLLaktember2015_2_FD_79107 | JGI IMG/M metagenome (GOLD analysis project Ga0105103, IMG submission 79107) | Freshwater sediment microbial communities from Prairie Pothole Lake near Jamestown, North Dakota, USA - PPLs Lake P7 Core (6) Depth... | ecosystem: Environmental > Aquatic > Freshwater >...
CCTAGGTACGGAGATAGGTTAACTTTTAGAGTAATTGAATTTGATCCGGCGTGGGATATGGGGAATTAAAATGGGAGCTACTACACTAGAAAAGAGGCTAAAGGAGCTAGATGCACTAACTAAAACACTAAAAGATAAGCCAGAGTTGATGGATGCTACTGAAATACTCTCAATTGATTATAAGAGTTTAACTACTCCTTTTAGGATACTCCAAACCTATTTGAAAGTTCTAGTTTCTGTTTTACCTCTTGTAGAGCAAGCTTGCAAAGCTCGACCTAGTGAGTTTACGGTGAATGCATTGACTACATTAGGTAACGCTATAAGAACTACAATAACTGAATTGGACATTTATAAAAATCCTGAAATGATAGTGGATGAAAAGGTAGTGCCGCATCTCCAATTTCACCATGATCAGGTAGTGAAACATGTTATAGAGAAACTTGCACGTGCAAAAACGCACATTCTAGAAGAAGTAGCAGAGGAAGAGCGCAAACGAGTTAATACAATTTTAATTACGTTTTTAACGGATTTGGGGGAAGATTTAAAGAAAACCTACACAGATACGCTAGAGAAATTGAAAACGGAATTAATATCAGCTAGAGGGCTAGCTTAATGTTTGAGTTTCCTAAGTACGACGCTAACTGGGAACAATTAGCTTTAGCGTGCAAGCATCGTGACGGGTTTAGGTGTGTCAAGTGCGGTGGGACCAGGGGTGCTCTACATGCACACCATCGAATACCTAAATCACAGGGTGGACCAGATACACTAGAGAATTTGATTACGCTATGCACAAGGTGCCATGCTTTGCACCATACACACATGAAGCAAAAGAGTACACGAGGAAAATCACATAGGAATGGTGTGATTTTAAATTGGAGAGATTAGCATGAAACTTGAAGGTAAACTTACTCAACTCCAAAAAGAGTACCGTAAGTTTTTTAAACAAAGATTGAAGAAGTTTGGGGTACGAAGTCCTGCGGAGCTATCTCCGGAGCAAAAAACAGAGTTTTTTAAAGATATCCCTCCAGAGTGGGTGACTAAAAAGGAAGAATTAGCTGGCAATGGTATTACACCAAAACAGCAAGCAACAGGAGAGTATAAAGATCGAAGCGGTACGCGGTTTATCTTATCTAAGTTTGATAACGGTACTGTGGAGCTTGTACAGCTAACAAATGCTTCAAACATTATCACTTGTAGCCTGTATGAGTTTAAGCATAATTATGTTCCAGCTAGTCGGTTTGTGGACCCCAGTGATAGTCCACTTAATATTGCATTAATTGAAACTTCTGAGGTGGTAGCTACATTGAACACATTATTAAAGGTAGCTTTACGAGCAGCCCCAGAAGAAATCAAAGCAACTGCTTTAGAAGCTATAAAAGCGTCAAAAGCGCTTTTGCAGAAATTAGCAGCGGAAATCAAGGAGTAAAGGAGAACGTGTATGGAAAATGTAGAAAAGTTTATACGGGATCTAGAGGATAGCTTAAGCCGGATGTTTGCTAAGTTACCGAATGATAATGATTGGTATGTAGCCGATTATCCAGCAAAGAGTTTTATTTCTGTGGAGAACAAGCAAGGGCGGAAACCTAAGTATCGGGTGAAAGTGGTTCGAGATAAGATATTTGTTGCTCTTATAGCCCCAGTGCAGCACATTTTAGCGAATATACCACTTAATGGGGATAAAATAGATGATAAGCTAACTCAAGCCATCTTTCAAGCTATTGTGAAAGATCAGCAAAAGTTTGCAACTTCTAGCGTCAAAAGCAGCTTGAAAAAGCTGTATGCAAAGAACCCGGTGTTAGCAAAGCAAGCTGCTAAAGCCTTAGGTTATAAAATGGTAGTCAAGTCTGGAACCAATTAAGCGGAGAACAGGCAATTAAGTAAGGAGTGTGTTATGAAAATCTCAGAAATGTTTACTAAGATAAGTGTAGTTTGTGCATGTCTCAATCGGTATTTTCCAGTTATGTATTGTTTAATTATGGAAGTGAAAAAAGCATTGCAAAACGAGAGCCCAGAATCACCTAAAGGGAAAATTACATTAGCGGAAATAGAAAATATTGTGAGAAAACTAATTCCAGTTACGCAGGAAGTTCTAAAAGAAGAGCTTGCTTAAGGGGAGGTCAGCTGTTGGAGCAAGATTAAAAAGTCCGGTTAGTGAGGCATAAGTAATGCTTAATTTTGAAGATAAACATGTACCAGAACACCTAATACCGAAAATCGTGTGGGTAGGGCTTCATGCTGCTTGGTATTATGGGTTTGAAGGCATGAAAACCCGACCTATCAAAGATGTAGGCTTTCTTCCTTCAGTTAAGCAGCAGTTTCAGGTAAATCCAGATAATCGGCGGGATTCAGTTTATGTAGCTACCAATCTAAAGCGTGCATTGGTTTATGCACGCTTATACAGCGAGCCAATGGTACTCCAGATTGATATGGGAAAATTAGATAAAAATAAATGGTATTATGATCCAGGGGATGTGCCGAAAAGTTTAACCCACCCAAATCAATTAGCTTATCGAGGATCCATACCAGCTAAAGCTATCCGTAATGTGTATTTGCAACAGCCAGATGGCAAATTACTTAAAGGTAGCATGATAAAAAGGTTAATTTTAGTCAAAGCTCAAGCATTTAAAAATGGCCCCTCTGCACGTAATATGCCTGAAGGCATCAAGAAAGATGCAATTCCTATCTGGAAGTATGTAGTGAAAGAGTACAAAGCAGAGATCCATAAAGGGAAAAACCTGAAAGAGCAGTGGGCTATTGCTATTTTGATGTTTAAAAATGCTAGCACGAGAAAGGGCGTGCTGCCTTTTGATTTTGATATTCTACAGCAACATCGAAAACTTGTAACTCCAGAATTATACAGCAAAGTGAAGGAAGATGCAAAAAAAGCAAGACAAACTGTTAAAATGATCTTGCAAGATTTAGGACAAAAAGGATATATTGAGGCTAATGCAAAGATGAAGTGGATCTTTGATAGAACACTCTTTGCAGATAATCGATATCACATAGCTGTGTATCAAAAGTTAAAAGTGAAGAAGGGTTTGTTAGTAAAAGATGTATTGAAAGAGGTTGTGCTAGCTTATAATTTTGCAAATACTCTCGGTGTAACGATGCGGCACTTTGGAGATCATATCACAGCATCTTTTGAAACAGATATGCAGAAAAAAGGTTGGTTTTATGTGTACATCACACTTTCACTATCAAAGGAGCAGGCGGAAGCTATTGTAGATAAAGCAGGTGATATGATGTTCATTGAGAACAAACTTAACAGCATCGGGAAAGGTTTATTATTAGCCTAAGAGGAAAAGTAATGATTAAAAGAACTTTACAGGTTCTTTGTATGCTGGCAGTGTTATTAATTAGTAACACTTTTCTTTTTGCAGCTTGTTTTGAGCGTACTGGGAAGATTTTAGAGCAGCCAGATAAATCACAAGTCCCGGTTGTAGTTAATGGAGATGAGTTTTATGGTACGGTGGAAACGCCAGATGGGCATACGTTAATTGAGGATGAAAAGGGTTGGATATGCTATGCTAAATTAAACGCTACGAAAACAGCTCTAATGTCTACTGGAATAATCTATAGTAATAAGCGTACTTTATTTACGTATTTGCGCACCCGGCTGCTAGCTAAACACATCCAAGTATCTGAGGAACTGCAAGACCGAGTTAGGTGTAAAAATTATGTATCTTCTAGAGCTTCCCGGAGATCTTTTCGAGCTTTACCTGATAGTGGTGCACTCATGGAGCGGCAAAAAACATCTCCTAAGGATATTGTAGCGTTAACTTTATTAGTGGATTTTCCAGATGTGAAATCTGCTACGACTAAAACATCCGTAGATACTTTTCTTAATGGAGCTTCAAATTCTGTGCGTGCTTATTTTCGGGACGTTTCGGGCGGTAAGGTGGATTACACAAATATAGTGCTAGGATATTACACGGCTAAGTTCAAAAAAGCTTACTATACCGATAGCTGTATTGCATTTGGCACAAGAGCTCGTGAGTTGGTCACAGAAGCTTTAACTTACTGGAAAGCACAAGGTTTTGATTTTGCGGTGTTAAGTCCTGTGCAGGCAGGTGGTGCAGTGGTTAACGTGCTTTATGCTGGAGGTATGGGTGCGTATAGTGCTGGGCTGTGGCCACACCAGTCTCAGTTACTTTCATTATTCTACTCTAATGGTACTTATATTAGAAAGTATCAAATAAGTGATTTGGGTTCCGCACCCAGTATTCAAACATTTTGTCACGAATCCGGTCACTTGTTGTTTAATTGGCCCGATTTATATGATGTTACCAACAAATCGCGGGGTGTGGGTTCGCACTGTTTAATGGGTAGGTGTATAAATGATGAAGCAAACCCAGTCACACCATGCCTCTGGCTTAGATGGATGGAAGGTTGGGCGCGTGTGATAAATGTAAGTGGTATTAGTGGAAGCATGCCAGTGGTATTAAAAGTAAATTCACTTACAGGCATAGTATACAAAAATGTTAGAAATATGGGGGAATTTTGGCTATTAGAAGCAAGGCGGCGTGTAGGTAGAAATCAAAATCTTCCAAGTGAGGGTTTGTACATTTGGCATGTAGACGCTTGTAGCGGCAGTAATGATAGACCTCAAGGCACTTGCAATGAGCATTATACAGTAGCTTTAATGCAAGCTGACGGGCGGTTAGATTTAGAACATAATAAAAATAGCGGAGACAGTACGGATGCTTTTCAAAAAAATACAAACAGCATATTCAGTGGAGCTACGCAGCCTGCAGCATTTTGGTGGTGCTCTGGAGAAGCGCCAATAATGGTGAGTGATATAGGTGATATAAGTTCAGAAATAAGTTTTAATATTACACTAAATGCAGGACAAACTACTCCCACAACGTATGTAATCGACCCTGTAAAAGTAAATTCTAGAGAGATAGGTGTGATTAATCCTCAGAATGTTAGGTAGCAAAAACACACCACATAAATGAAGTGCAAATTGCACAGCTATCTTTAGATATCCCATCTTCAGAGCCGGCTTTTAGTTACTATAATAGCTTATTTCAATTGCAACTGCAACACCTTTTAGCTCAGCAGCAGTTGGAAAAAGAGAGAACAGCCAGAGGGCATTGTTGCACTGGTCCGCAGTGTTTCACTTCGCTGTTAATCTTAGTGCAATCTTATTGTAATTATCAACTGTTAAGTAAAGAAGCTCAAGATTTATACATTCCATTAAGTTCATTTCAACTTCCCACACTCCCGCTTTCTGATCTAAGCACAGAAAGCACCGGAAACGCATTTACCATTCCACTAAACCCTGGCACGTGTTCTAAAGTAATAAGTGTGCCAAGTGATGCAACATATCAATTATCTGGTAAAGAGTATGCATTTAGGGGAGGAACTGTAGTAGCTTTTGTGCGTACTGTAGATAATGTGGTACTAGAATTTAATTTGAGCTTAGTGCGTTTTGAGTACGGAAATAAAATAGCATTGTTTGAAGAAGCTGCAAATAACTTTTTGCACCTGATTTCACAAATGCAAATAGGAGAACTGCTAAATTACATAAATGCCCCAGCTTGGGGCACTTCATACACATATGGAAGAAAAGTAGAAACTCCAAGCATCTCTATCTTTTTATCTATATTGAAAAAAGCAAATTTGCAGTATGCACCGTAATAAAATGTAAGTAAACTGTATTAAAAAGAGCTGCTTATATAAGCAGCTCTTTTTTGTTCTATAAGTACTTTTTAAGCTATAACTTAAAGCTAGCACATATAAAAAAATAAAATAGTTGGCAAAACTGAAGATGGATTTTTCGATAGAAATAAGTTACAATAAAAAAGAATTGGTCTTTCAACACTTTTAAACACTAGGAGATCCATCAATGACACAAAGCAACTATCAAGGTATTTCACCTAATATTTTTAAAGAAATTTCAGGGTTTTCTCCTGAAACGTTTGGTATTACGGAGAAAATCGACTTTAGTTTATTGTCCCGCACGTCATTAACTCGAATTATTCCTTGCACATTTGATGTGGGAGATTATTACTTAAGTGCTGCAGTGTGGGGGATTGATTATGCAAAACAGATGTATTCAAGTACCGCTCACATAAATCAAAATAGTCTTCCATTGATATATCAATGGGGTGAAAAAGCAGAAAAAGCTATAGAATTTTTAGTGATTTATCGTGTAATTAGAGAGCTAGGAAAGAACCATGTATCCCTTAGTCTATATTATCTAGTAGCTAATGAGCAACGTAATTTTTACACAGAATTGCTAGTATCTGTGAGAAAGTACGTAGAGGATACAACTAAGTGTAAGGATGTGCATTTTATGAGTAGATTGCTCGGAATGCAAGATGCGTCAGTGGAAGTATTGAAAGAAACAATTAAGCGTAAACTGCTGGTGCAGAGTAATGGCAGAGTACCGCCGTTTAACCCGGTACTTATAGCAGCAAAACGGTTTGGATTTTCGATTGTTCCAAATGCAAAAGAATAGTAAAGAGAGAAGGGTTGCATTTTAAAATGCAACCCTTTTTGTTATCTCGGTAGTGTTTATTCTTCAGCTTGCAGCTTTTTAACTTTAGTTTTAATAGGCCAGATTGCATCATTAACTGTTTTTCTAGCCTGAATAGTATCCTTATGTAATTCTTTTATAATCGGTGTTGCATCTAATTTTGATGCAAGAGGTTTTATAGTTTGTATCACTGCATCTAAAGCTGTTTTTAGTTCTTCACTCTTCTTAACCGCTAGTTCAATCTCAGCTTGCAATTTGCTAGCACTAGCTGTTGATTTATGTACGCTACTTTCCACCGATTGAAGTATGTTATCCACCGCCGGAGTATGTCTTAATTTTTGCTCAATTTGTCTTAGATTAACGGCATCTTCAAAACGTAGATATAGAGTAACTGGATCATACCAATCAAAAAACACGGGGCCTACTTTACGTGTAATCTCTTTTTCAATGCGGGTTCTTTTTGCTTGATCCTCCTCATGTAGAGGAGTTGTTAGATTTAGCTGTATATCATACACAGCGTTGACTATGTTATACCCAAGCACTTTGGCTGCTTGAATAGCAAGTTTCGGGTTCTTTTTGTATAAAAGTTTAAGTTCATTCACCATTGTATTATTCTTCCTCTTCAAGTAATCCCTTTTCCACCAACTCATCAATATACCCAGAATCAAATAAATCTGATAATATTTGATCTTCAAAAGTATCTGGATTAGCAAGGGAAGTTTTTTAACCAATTATTCATAACAGCGTACACAAGCTTTTGTTCATTACCCGCAGTTACTTTATAGCCTTCAATGCTTTTCAATATTTTCTTTTGAAGTGCAGCGGGAACTTTAAAGGTTAGTGTTATAGCTGCTGCACTGATTTTCTTGGTAGTTTTAATCTTGAAGCCTAAAGCAGCGGCAGTTTTACGTGCAAGTTTTGGATCTTTCTTATATAAAGCTTTAATTTCATTTTTCATAAATTTTCCTTTTAAACTCCCTAGTATAGTGGTTTCATTTGCAGCACTAAAAAAATCAGCAGGTGTTTTAAAATATTTACTTTGTCCGTCACTTTGTCTTGTGACAGTTAAATCAGGGGTGCGCCAGGTGCCGCTTTCTCGAAAATGATATTTCTTTACAAGTGCTTTAGCTTTTGCAAAGGTTAAACCGGTCTTGTTAATGTGCTGACGTCTTGATAACGTGCCTTGGGGCTGTTCTTGTGTAAAATCTACAGTATATAGCTCTTTTGGAGCTGCTTGTAAATGCTGCATTAGTCTACCTTCTTTCCTTAGTAGTGTTCCGTTTACAATAAATAGAGTAGATTCTGTAAAGGAACATATGAGCAAGGAAAAGCAGGTAAGTGCACAATTCTTACCTGCAATTAAGAAGAGGATTTTTATTATCATTTTGTTATATCTTAATTATACATGCAAGTAGGGAAAAAATCAAGGGTTTTATAAGATTCTTTTGTATAAGCACCGTACGCAATTACCACTTTTTCTTTTCTGTAAAATAATACAGACAAATAAATTAGACACATTAAGTCTGTAAGCATATAAATCTATTACGGTTAAGGAGTGTATAAAAAATGGCAAAAATAGCTATATTAACTAATTTCATGGACTTCAACAGTGGTTACAGTCTAACAGGGATTGTTATAGATCACTATAATATATTTCGAAAATATGGCCATGATGTTCGTCTGGTTGTAAACGAAAAATATAATGCGAAAAAGAACCCGGAGCTTAATACTCATCCAGGTCTTAAATTTATGCACCTCACGGATTATATGGACGATAAGCTAGCTGAACCTCATGCAGAACAAATACCTGCTACTGTAGAGATGATGAAGCAAGCTCTCACATGGCCAGATGGAAGTTTGGCAGATTTCGTAATGACCCACGATTTGGTGTTTCAGGGCTGGTTTGTACCGTATCTTTGTGCAATTCGAGCTTTAAGTCCTCAAGTGCCGAGTGTGAAGTGGCTGCATTGGATACATAGTGTACCTACAGGCAACCGAAGTTATTGGAAAGTTATCGGTAAAAATCACAAACTTATTTATCCGAATATGACGGACGCTTTGAGAGTTGCTGAACAATATAAGGGTGTGTTGGATGATGTGCGGGTTATTCACCACATTAAGGATGTTAGAGTGTTTGGTAATTTTTGTGATCTAACATGTAGGATGATTGATAAGTTTGATTTACTGTCCGCAGATGTGATGCAAACCTACCCGATGAGTAGTGATAGGTTTACTGCAAAAGGGTTACCTCATGTTCTTAAAATTTTTGAGAACTTAAAAGCTCTCGGGAAAAATGTACGATTAGTTATTTGCAATCAATGGGGTAATGTGCAAAGCTATCGGGACCAGTGTAAAGCAATCCAAGCTAACACCACTCTTGATGGTAAGGAATTAGTGTTCACCACTCAATTTGACCTCTATAAAGATACAGATGGCACAGAGAAAGGTAAATGGGAGCTTGGTGTACCAGCTAGAGTGGTGCGTGAGTTACAGACGATTTCCAACTTGTTTATCTTTCCAACCAAGGAGGAAAGCTTCGGCTTAGTTTTACCTGAAGCAGCTCTGATGGGCGGACAATTGCTTGTGTTAAATGAATCCTTACACATGATGCGTGAAGTGTCTGGGTTGAATGCTCTGTTCTTTAGTTTTGGAAGCCACCATATTGATCATAAGATAGAGAACCCAGCTGTGTATTATAAAGATTTAGCACAAATCATTATTGGTAAAATGAATCAAGATTTTAGTTTGAGAGCTAAAACGTTTATGAAGAAAACCTATAATGCAGATAACATTTATAAAACTGAGATTGCTCCTTTGTTAGCAGAGGCTCGGTATTGGAAATAAGATGCAAATTAAACAAAGTACGGAATATAGTTTAACGGTGGAAGAGTTAAAAAATCTCATTTTAACTCATTTGAAAGTGTCAAAAGGCGCAAAAGTCTTTTTTGATATAGATTTAGAGACAGACCCAGACGATATATTTGCTGAGTACAAGCCTGTGCCTATGTTAAAGAGAGTGCGAGTGTCAGTGTAGAAATATTTACGGTTATTATTTAATAAATAATTGCAGTAAATAAAAGTGTAGCCGAAGAGGGGTAATTAGATGAGTGTGTCTAAAGCAAATAAGATCATACCTGAAGCAAATAAGATCATACCTGAAGCAAGCTATATACGAGGTAGGCGTATTGATGATGTTTGGCGGCAGGCAATGTGGTTTTGCGTGCAGAGTGGTTATGATTACGTGATTAGAGGTAGGACAGGGAGTTATATTGGCCAAATCCGGAAACAGCTCGACTCAGTAAAGTTGGATATTACGCACCCTTTCGAGCGCCCGTTAAGTCCTATAATGCCTCCGGGAGTAGCTGGACCAACAACGGACGAGAAAATCGAGAAGTACTTCCTAACGAAGCTTCTGGATGCTTGTCCTGCAAAAAATGAAGAGTACACTTACGGTCAATACATTGTACCTCAGCTACCTCGGGTTATTAGATTGCTAGTGGAAGCAAGCGGTAACACAAATCAAGCAACACTGAATGTTGGTAATGAAGATGCTACAACTCTTCCAGACCCACCTTGTTTACGAGTTATAAGTTTTAAAGTGGTACCGGATAATCAGGGACACAAACACCTTTACATGTCCGTATTTTTTAGATCATGGGATTTGTTTGGAGGTCTGCCGGAAAATTTAGGCGGATTGCAGTTATTAAAAGAGTATGTGTTGGGAGAACTCCAATGCGCTGGGTTAGAAGTAGAGGATGGTGCAATTTTTGCATATAGCGATGGCTTGCACTTGTATGATTTGTATTTCGGATTAGCTGATATGTTAAATGTGGATAAGATACATGTAGATGCAAACGTGTTGATGGAAAAAGAAGCTTTTGCACCTGAAGCTGATCTTATTAATATTGCAATGTTTGAGGAGATGCAGCGCAGAAATGCAGAGAAAGGCAAAAAATGATTTTAATAGATGCAGGTTATAAAGGTAGCTTTGACAAAATCTAACGTTATTTAGAGAAGTGGGGATTAGATACAAAAGACCTTTACATTAATGTGTATAAAGGATCCTGGTTAGGTCCATTTGCTAGGTGTAACCCAGCTGCAGGTGTCATAAAAGTATACCCGCCCGTTTGGGTAATTTTAGGTAAGAGCTGGGTTATTGCTAAAATAATTATGCATGAATATGGCCACTGTAGATCTCTTAAAACATGTATTTCAGGTGCTCCGAAATGCTACTTTTGTTTAATGTATGATGGTAGATCATCAATACCAAGAGTGCAACGAGTGCTAGTATTACCTTTTCAATTGTTACGAGGGTTTAACTTCTGTAAAAGATGTAAAGAAAAGATATTTGGAGGAAGCAAATGATGGATTATAGTAAATCGGCCAATTTCTATTACAAAATGGCTGATGGCACGTGTAAGCAGGTTAATCCCTTTACTGGTAGAGAGGTGTGGAATATACCCGGCAGAAACAAAAAACCTACGTACAATTCCTTCAAAGAAAAACCAGTAGAATTGCAGCCGCTAACACTTCCAGAAAAGCACTGCAATTTTTGTGCAGCTAATTATCTAAGCACTCCGCCGGAAAAAGCAAGATTGTTGTGTGATCCACGAAATGGAGCTTATATTGTGCACCGGCCAGATCCTAGTAGAGTGTTTAGCGGAGAAATATCAGAATTTAGACGCATTCCGAACCTTTTTGAAATTGTAACTATTGATTTCTGGAAGAAGAATTACAATTACCGTTTGAGTAAGGAAAACTTGCAGTGGAAAACTCGTTATTTGGTATCTGAGCAAGGCAAGCAGCACTTAGAAGCTATTTTGAGATTAAAGTTGAAGCTTTCTGGTATAACAGAAAATGTGAGTGCTGCAGTGTTATCAGAAATGTCTGATGCGTTTTTTGGCGGCGGGCACGAGTTAATTGTTGCAAAAAAACACTACAGGGAAAATGCTACTAGAACCGATGAGTTGTGTGCATCCGGTAATTTAACTCCAGATGATCATTATAGGTACATTTGGTGCACTGTAGAGGCGTTACAGGATATCTACAGGCAAAATAAGCACGTACGTTATGTAACGGTTTTTCAAAATTGGCTAAAGGATGCTGGAGCTTCATTTGACCATTTACACAAACAGCTTGTAGCCTTGGACGAGTGGGGGGTTTCTGTAAGCCAAGAATTAAATGTAGTTGCACAAAACCCAAACATCTATAACGAAGCGTGCATTAATTTTGCAATTCATAATGATCTAGTGTTAGCGGAAAATGAGTTTGCAATTGCAATTGTAGATTTGGGCCACGCATACCCAACAATTGGAATATATTCAAAAGCAATAAAGTGCCGCCCAGAAGATCATGAGTATGAGGAAACGCGGGGGTTTAGTGACATGTTGCATGCTATGCATGCAGCCACAGGGACAGCGATTGCTACTAACGAAGAGTGGTATTACACACCTCGGGATTCAGTGGTAGCCATGCCCTGGCATGTTCTATTGAAATGGCGGGTTAACACTCCAGCTGGATTTGAGGGCGGTACTAAGATGTTCATTAACCCATTAACTCTTCAAGATTTGCGAGATTTGGTAGTACCAAAATTGATTGAATTGAAAGAAGCAAACCAGATCGAGCGTACTGTGAGAGTGTATGAAGAGTGCACAACAGAATTTAATCCACTTAAGTACATTTATCAAAAAAAATCATTTCTGAAGGATTATTAATATGACAACTTCACTTCCTAAAAATTACGAAGCAATTCAGCAACACTACACGTCAAATTCTCGTGGAACTCGTATGGGGCGGCGCGTAGCTCGGAATGTTGCAGAGATGGCGCAATATCTAAAACCTCCAATTCTTAGTGTTGGTTGTGGGGATGGGTGGGAGCTAGAGATGCTAGCTCAAACTCTAAAGGTACCTGCCACTTCGGAGTATGTGCGAGGTATAGAGGTAACCGCGGAGCGTGTGACAGAAGCACAGTCTCATCAATTAGATGTGCAGTTAGGTTCATTGGAAAATTTCCCTGAGCTGTGTGGAGAGAAGCGTTACAATATTTACTGTGCTCATACCTTAGAGCATTCTTTTGATAAGGTTAAAGCAATAGAGAATCTAAAGCAGGTAGCTTTAGATACGGTTGTGCTTATTATACCTGTAGAGATCCATGGAAAGTCTAGAAATAGAGCTCACTACAGCCCAATAGCTAATCTAGGTTACTTAGCTAATTTATTCGGTATGAATTGGAAAGTGGTAAATATGATGTATCGTTGGAATGTTGAGTTAGAGGGGGTGTTGGTACTTAATCGGAACCCTGTCACGTGGCCCGCTAAATTAGCTGGACGTACGGGAGATTTAGTAATACCAGGTGCATTTTAGGAAAGGAGTACAAATGTTCAAGAAATACTTAAGCAGTTGTTTAATTGGAGTACTGTTATTGTTTTTCACCTCTATTGCTTCAGCGTTGACGGTTCAATTGGAGTGGAATCAGAATGAAGAGCCAGATATTGCAGGCTATTATCTTCATTACGGTACTGCATCCGGCACGTATGCTGGAGTGAACGCTGCAGAAGGGCCCTCTCCTATTATGGTCAATCCAAGCACCCCAGGTGCTAATTTTGCGGATCCTAACATTGTGCAGTTTACTTTGCATAGTCTACCAGATGATGGCACAGTGTACTATATAGCTGTAACAGCATATAATACAGCGGGTCTCAAAAGTGATTATTCAAATGAAGTACGCACTGTTCTAGTGTATGGTATTGGATCTACAGATAGCGGAATTTTTGTACCAGGCAAAACGATAACGCTTAACATTACATTCACGGAAGCCTTAGATCTAACAGGCACGCTAAATATTCTTTTAAATAATGGAAAAGTGCTAAGTGTGCCTTCCTTTGTAAATGCTTCAGCTATAACTGTAGTGTACACGGTACAAGAGAGTGATGCAGAGATAGACGAATTGGATGTTTTAGGTTTGACTGTTTCTGAAGGAACTACGTTAAACACAAGTGTTGGTAATGAGTGTTGCTCGTTAACGTATTTACCTCCTGGACGTAATTTAGCTGATACTAGCGATCTTGAAATTGTTACACACAAACCGAGCAAGCCATCTCTTAGAATACCTTGTTTTATTGGGATCACCTACTAATGAAATTGCTTAATTTAGGCTGTGGGGCAAAGCCCTTAAAGGGGTACATTAATATAGACGCGCCAAAAATGCGGGGGTCTGACCCCCGCATTAAAGCGGATGTATACTCTCGGATAGAGGATCTTTGTTTTGACCCCGGGAGCATAGACGGTATAAAGATGGAAGCCGTGTTTGAACACTTTCCGCGACATAAGGCGCTATTTTTACTTCGGAGGTTCTATAAATGGTTGAAGGTAGGAGGTTGGGTTAAGGTAATTGTGCCTGACCTCCTTACAACCGTAGACCTTATTAGAAAGACGAAAGATGAAACTTTGCGGTTATTCTATTTTCGGTGCATATTTGGACCTCAAGATGTAATAAATTACGGCACTCACTATGATGGGTTTGATATTGCGAAGCTAGAACGGACATTCAGGTGTGCTGGGTTTAACGAGTTCCAAGCTAAGCAAGGAGGCCGCTGGCCTAGCATTTATTTTACAGGTATCAAAAAAGAGCCTGTTTTAGTTGATGATGTACAAGCGGAAAGCAATATTATTGATCTTTTGCAGTGCTATGCTCGTGGTAATAAAACAGAGTTTTTAGTAAGTAGTTGGCTTGAACAGTGCAAGGAGTTTAGATGATCTCGGAAGAGAGCTGGGCTAGAATTTACCTTATATTAGAGGAAGCGGTTCCTCTTCTGCGACATCGCCCAAATACGCCAAAAGCGCAGAGCCGTGTAAAAAAAGAAGTAATCAAACGCTTGAATGCTCAATGCCCGGATATTGTGGATAAACTTGAGATAACGGTAGGACCAAGTGCGGTGGATCCAAACACGTTAGAAATTTATGTAGCTAGTAAGGCAAGCTAGAAGAATAATCTTATGAGTGAATTAAAAGCAATACCGGAATTTAAAACGGAAGAGGAAGAGTTTGAGTTTTGGTCAACTCATGATTCTACTGAGTATTTCGACTATGATGATCCCGAGTGTTCAGAAGAAATTGATATATCTAAACTAAGATTTACTACAAAAGCTGTAACTATCAGATTATCGAAAAGTCTTATTGCAAAGCTAAAAGAGATTGCTAATGAGAAAGGTATGTCTTACCAGCTTCTTATTAAAATATTTTTATCTGAAAGAGCTGAACAGGAATTAGAAGGTAAGCTTGACAGGAGCTAGGTGTGCTGCAATCAGAGCTGTTTGAGTGTGTATGTTATTCAGATGAGCATGCGTTGAAGTTCATACTAGACCCGGAGGAGCCTAGTTTATGCATAAGTATTTTTCTACATAAAAGGAATGTTTTTGTACGTATTTGGTTAGCTATAAAATACGTATGCGGTTATAAATGTAAGTACGGATTTTGGGATTGTTGGGAGTTGCGTCGAGAAGATACAGAAAGGTTAAGATGTTTACTTGAAAAATATTTAGCTTTAACAGAAAGAGGCTAGATAAATGGTCTATACAAAAGAGGAGTTTTTAAAATTACTCAAGGATTTGGATATTTTGTGTATTGAATTTGATTTAAAGTATCAAGCTCCACCGGAGCAGTATAAAACGGTAGATGTGAGAACTGGTGTTTGTGCATCACTCCAGTCATTTAAGTCTATGGAAATAACTGAGCATGATAAAATTATTGGTGAAATATCAATCACGTTAAAAAAGCTGTAGAATCTACGATTAGTACTATAAAGCAAAAGATAAAGGGTTATCAATTGGTTTTGATAATCCTTTTTCTATTTAAACCTTGATCTTTTCAATGAAATGAGGTATAATTAGATTATTATGGAATAGAAACCACATCACAACAGCAGGTTCATTAAGGAGATACGTGATATGCAAATTGGTTTAGAAAAACTCAAGAAAGTAAAGCAATTAGTAACTACTAAATTGGACGAGGCGACCAAAGTGCGAGTGACTAAGTTTCTGGTTGCCGCAAAAAACCACTATTGCACACTTTATTACGGAGCACAGCAAGAAAGCCCGCTTACAGACGAAGATTATGACACGTATATAATTGACACCTTAACTCTTTTGGATCCGGAAAATGAAACTCTTAAAGAAACAGGAGCTAAAACGGAAATTGAAGATGTGGAGCTCCCATATCCGTGTGGAAGTCTTGTGAATGTGAAACCAGATGAAGTGCCTAAGTGGCTTAGGTCCTTAAAACCTCTGCAATATCGTGGAGATACTGCTGTAGCAGCAAAAGCTGTAGGGTCACAAAAGCTTGATGGAATTAGTATGCTGATTGTGTATATCAATGGTGCGTTGAAGGCAGCTTACAAACGCGGAAATGGTATTATAGGGCATGAAGTTACCCGACATGCATTAATGGTAAACGGAGTATCTCCATATGTACCAGATGCTCCGGAGGTGCTAGCGGTTCGGGGTGAGGCTGTTATGGCGGAAGCTACTTTTCAAGCAAAGTATAAAGGAGAGTACCATACAGCACGTAATATGGTTGCCGGGAAATTTACTGATTTAACCCCTGAACCTTCCGTGATGGCGGATATTGATTTTGTAACGTATGAAATCAAGTTCCCGGATAGCTATGATAAAGAGGATCAGTTAAACCTCCTGAAGAGTTTTGGGTTTAAAGTAGCTTCTTATGTTACTTTTGATGTGGATGATATTTCAGCTGATATGCTCACAGAGCATTTGCAAGCTTTGC
>Ga0105103_10000969_pt1 | contig 16227 bp, 18 predicted proteins | sample PPLLaktember2015_2_FD_79107 | JGI IMG/M metagenome (GOLD analysis project Ga0105103, IMG submission 79107) | Freshwater sediment microbial communities from Prairie Pothole Lake near Jamestown, North Dakota, USA - PPLs Lake P7 Core (6) Depth... | ecosystem: Environmental > Aquatic > Freshwater >...
GTTTCGCGCGACAAACGGTTTGCAGGATATGCTCAAACGCATCCAGCGTAGTTTTTACAGGATCCACCTCATTCAAATATCGATGAATCAAACAATTAAAATCAACACCCAAAACATCTACTTCGAGTGGCATATTTTTCTTGATTGTTTCAATCAAACCTGGATGAGATTTCAAAAGACTAGCAAAATAAAAGGGGATACCCATAGCTACTTATGTTAGGTAGCCTATATGAAAACTCTTAGTAGAGTACAAAATGTGGATTCTTGCTTTAGTAGTTTTGGCTGCCGTTGTGTTTTATGGGTATTCTATTCGCGACTCAATTAAAGTCGCACCAAAAGCTGGCTGCGGTTCTTGTCCTCATAAGATAAATGAGAACGAGAAAGCAAAAACTGATTGAACTTTGTAGTTGTTCTCCCGATGTCGGTGATTGTAATCGTTGTATAAAAGGAGTTCTTAAACGAAAAATAATTCAACGAAGACGCATGACAAAACGATTGTTGAGTAAATCACGAGTTTCAAAACCGTATCGGGAATACAAAGCATAAGCAGGGTTATCACGTTGAACCCTCAGCCAAATTGGTAAATCTGTATTATTTACAGCATGTTCTAGTAGTTGTTTTCCACATCCCAATCCACGATGAGATGAATCAACAACAAATGAAGAAAGTTCATAATAGGTACGACGTTTATCAAGTCGTAGGAGACCTATAAGATTTTCATCTTTTGTAGCAAAAAGCAGTCCTCCTTCTCCTTTCCACTCCGAAAGTCCATCTTGAAGTGTAAATGGAGTTTTTCGATACGCACTCAACAAAGTAGGAACCGAAGACCTCAAATAGCTCTGCGTAGACAAAGTCCTCGCAATACTTTTAAATGGTGCCCAAATGATTTCCGCCAGTGTAATGATTAACAATGAGAATTATTTTTTGTTAAAACAGTTTTTCCAGGGACGACAACTTGACCGCTGGGTGAATCCCATCTTTTTACAGGGAGTTTTCTTACAGTACTTTTTTGACATCTTGCGAGGCATTTTCCAGCGACGAGTCTTCATTTGTTAGGAAAATGGATTTTAGTTGTCAGACTAATGAAATAGTACTCAAATGAAGAATATCGATAATGCTCTTTCGGATGTCGTATCCATGTACAAGCAAAATTGTATTGAATACGAAATTCAAAATTACGTTCCAGAGCAAAACCTCTGGATTGTAAATGTGTATAATCGTGACGCACCAGGATCTCTACTTCAAATTGAAGTGATTGATGATAATGGAGTTGCGATGTGCTGTGTTCTTCAAAAAGTAAACGTAGGTCGTAACTCAATGTGTCGGTTCATGAATAGACTAATAAACGTTCTTTAAATATACACATTATTTGTGTATCTTTTTTAATGGATCCAGCTGGAATTGGAGCTTTAATTGGTGTAGGAATTATGGGGTTTGTATATTCCTCAATATCTGTCTATCATTATTGTAAAAAGAAACCAGCTGAAATAAATCCTTTACTGGTTAGGCATCGAAGTTCTAGACCAAAAAATCTTTTCAGCCACGTTGAGATTTAATCTTCTTTCTTAACAAATGTCTTGTGCTGGTCCTCCTATGTCTGGCGGTGCTCTCCCTGCGTTGTCTCCTAACCCGGTAACAGGTGGACGCAAAATTACTCGAAAGGCGCACTGGCGTTACATTCGTGGAATGAAAATTAGGTTTCCCGCGAAGAAGGTGAAAGATATGGGCGCCCCTGGAAAGTGGGCGTCCAAACATGGTCCGGGTATTGGAAAGCTGGAAGAAGGTGGACTCCTGGGTTATTCGCCTTCTCTTTCAAAAACGGCGCGTCACACGAAGCTTCGCAAATCCGTAAAGCGCCACGGAGCTCTTTCTACGTTCCGCAAGCTGAATGCGCTGGCTACATACACTAAACGAACTGCCAAAGGCAAAAGTAAAACAGCCAAAGCCGACCGGAATTGGGTAAAGAAAACCTTTATGTAAGATAAATGGATATCGGTAGTTTGGCAATTTCAGCCGCTCTTTTTGCTGCTTTTGTTCCGGGTGTTCTAATCACTCTTCCTGGTAAGGGATCTGATCGCAATACAGTTTTAGTTGTTCATGCTGTTCTCTTTTCACTGGCCGCCATGTATGCGATGAGAATGTACTGGGGTATGCGTGAAAACATGGGCAACTATGGAGCCACCTGCCCGAACGGATACAAGATGCTCCCCGATCAATCTTGTGTGCCCGTAGGCGGTCCCACGTATAATCCTTCTACTGCTTAAAAAAAATAACATAAATACAAATGGCAAGACGTATTGGTAGAATTGTAACAATTACAGCACTCGTGCTCATTGTGGTCACGGGTATTGTGGTAGGTACCTTATTCGCAGTAGGTGTACTTGGAAAGAAGTCGGGAGGTTCACCACCTTCGGGATCTTATAATGTAGGAGGAAATTGCGAAGAGATGCCAACTGTAAATTCATTTAATCGCCTTGAAAGTGGACCACTTGGTTCTAGTGGATTATTCCGATTGTCATTTAGTCCAATCTTTGGAAACTGTATTGCACCAAAAACTTGGATGTATTACTATACGCTCACCAACAACAGGGGGCAGAGTGGTCAAACAGGAATAGAGTTCAAGCCCACTGCTGGACAGTCTTTTATTGATATACCTATGGATTTACCATATAATGACCCAAGTAGTCCAGTCAAATCTGTGAGTGGAGAAATTTGGTTACAAACAGTAAATGCTAATGGAACAGGCGATTTATTGACTTCAAACAAACTACCTTATGTTTTTATTATTAATTAATCTCAATTTGGTATAAATGTGGATTAATCTTCTTATCAAGTCAGCTCTTTTTATAGCGCTGGTTCCCGGAGTTCTTCTTCGTATCCCTCAAGGTGGATCTTTATTGACACAGTCGCTTGTTCATGGTGTGGTATTCGCAGTTGCCAATTGGTATATCTACAAGTATGTGATTAGTCAATACGAAAACTTTGAAATGCCGGATACAAAAGTTCTTCCCCCTTGTCCTCCAGGTTCTGAGCGCCATGGAAAGGATTGCAGAATGAAGGGCGAAGGAGAAGCTCCTTAATATAGTAAATGGACGACATCAAAACTCCTGGCAAAGATAAGCCACCAGCTACACCTCAGCCTACTCCCGATAAGGTTGATTTACCCAGTGTAGTTCCTTCTCCTCCCAAAGGCGGAAAAACTCGCAGACGTAAGACTCGCAAAGGAAAAAAGAATCCCAAAACAAAAAGAAGGTCATGATCCTTCAATTTGCGCGTAATACAAGTTTGCAACTCTCATACTATACTTGAATTTGTAAATCCCGAAACACTTTGTAACCCAAGTTAGGTTGTTAGCTAACGCTCTAACTTGCGACTAATTACGACTAGTTTGTCTAATTAATTCTATAAACTTTGTTCTTCCTGTTTCCCGTTTATCCTCAGCACTCTTCCCCCTGTTGCTCAGCTTTTTTTACGCCCCTCCTTCGCGTTTATCATGATCATCTCTTCAGAATCTCCTCCTCTAGCTTGCCTTATCATCGGTTTGCTACCTAATTAACGAGCTAGTTTCTCGGTAGACCGCCCCGCCTTCCGCGGTCTACAATGTTTCACATCTTGCTCAGTCCTTACACCTCGCGTTCTGAAACTCCTTACAGTCTTTAAGGAAGACTGTCCAGGTTCACTACATTAAGTTCCCTTCGTTGACATCTCCTAGCTTTCGCTTGAAGTCGGTTAGTCTTCTCAGGTACATCTTTTATAATGCTCCTGAGATACACAGAATTGGTTTCAAATTTTCCGTTTTTAATAAAATGGATTTTGAAAAATCAAATTTGTATATAGTAGCTTACCAACGAAGAAAAAAAGTAAGCACGCAAAAAGAGAAATGGAGGGCAATCACGTTTGCAATATGGTTCTTGACTGGATTCAGAAGCTGATGTATCACGGAGATCTTTACGAGATCTTCCACTACAGCTGTCCTGGGTGCGGTGCGTCGAACAGCGTTGGAGACCCCCGGTAACACGGGGGTCATAAAAAACTTTGGAAGGTTTCTCACAGGGTGAGTTTTTTGGTTTAAAATGGATAGGTATCTATCTATTTTTTTTAATTGTAGATAATGGCTCTCACAATTCATGGATACCGTATTAGAAAAGAAGACGTCAAAGATTTGGCTCAATTAAAGGCAAGATTGACTGTAAAACCGTATGTTCCTTCCGTATTTGTAGAACCTCGGTTTGTTCAGAAATATCCTGTATTCAAAGAGTCGTCCGAATATTTGTATGTTCCCAAGCATTTTGGTATTGGAGAATTTGGACCCTACAAAACTACAAGTAGAAACGCAAACAGAACTGATGATACATTTTGGGAATTTACTGGAACACTTCGTGATACACAAGTTGAGGTTGTAAATTCATTTCTGAAACCTGAACCACACGATGGATTAATTTGTTTACATACGGGTGGTGGAAAAACAGTTTGTGGATTATATATCGCAGCTCAATTGAAACTTCCGACTCTCGTTCTGGTTCACAATACATTCTTGCGCGATCAGTGGGTTGAACGAATTAAGGCATTCCTTCCAAATGCCCGAGTAGGTATATTTCAGGGGGAAGTCCAGCAAGTTGAAGATCGTGACATTATTGTGGGAATGCTTCAGTCTATTTGCCTAAAGGAGATTCATGCGGATACGTTTAAAAACATTGGATTTGTAATTGCCGACGAATGTCATCACATAGCATCAGAAGCCTTTTCACAAGCTGTCCCAAAATTGACTTCCAAATATATGCTGGGACTTTCTGCGACTCCAGAAAGGAAGGACCGATTAATGCACGTGATTCACTGGTTTCTCGGACCTCTACTTTACAAATCAGATACGTCTGACAAAGTAGATCCTGGAGTATTTGTGGAAGTTTACGAATTTGAAGAGGGAGACGAAAAATTCAACGAAATTATTTATAACAAGCAGGGAGTTATGTTCACCTCTTTGATGATCAACAAATTGGTTGATTTTGAGCCAAGAAACAGAATGATAGTAGAACTCCTTACAGATGTATATGACGATGATAACCGACAAATTTTGGTGCTCTCGGATCGTGTGGAGCATACGAACGTGTTGCTTGAAATGTTGCCGGCGCACATCCGAGAAAACAGTTGTATTCTATCCAGGAACGTTGATTCCAAAACAAGATCAGAATGGTGTGAAACAAAACGGATATTGATAGCCACGTATCAAATGTGTAAGGAAGGCTTTGATGTCCCTACTCTCAACACGCTTGTTATTGCCACTCCTCGGCCAGATGTCGATCAGATTGTGGGAAGAATCTTGCGAGTGGAAAAAAGCAAACGAACAATTTCACCGCTCATTATTGATGTCGTGGACCCAGCCTTTCGTAGGCAATTTCAAGAACGGCTTTCATTATACAACAAACGTGAGTACCGAGTGGAAAAAATGAAACTAAATTAAAAAATAGTTTATAAAACTTTTTTAAACTTCAAACTTGAAAATTTCGTCGTTTTCGTAATTTCGTACTTCGATTGGAAATCCGTACTTTGAAGTTTCGTGAAGTTTCCTAATTTTTGCTTTCAATCCTTCTGGTACCATATATTCACTTTCATTTGTGTTGATGATCAAAATTGGTACAACTTCATCTACTTCCGGATACTGTTCTTTTACAGCGTCAATACTCAAAATCCAATTTGAGTAAAGCTGGCTCAGATGAGACAGAGCTACCTTGTTTTCACGTTTTGCTTCGTAAATAATCGCAACGCCGTTGATGATTTCAACGGCATCAATTTGTGGAGAGTTCAAATTATCTCCCTTAAAATTGAGCTGTTCCTTTATAAGAAATTGATGCTTGATCCCTCGAGCATTCTTGAATGCCTTTGTGCGAATCGTTTCAAATTTCTTGACCAATTCTTCTTCTGATTTTTTAGTTTCACAAGTTACGTCAAACTTAATTTTACTTCTGAGAAACTCAATAAGTTCATCGAATAAAGGATTATGACTCGGCTTGAATTTGTTCTTTGTAGGAACGGTGATAGGCAATGTTTCTGGCTTTCCAGAAATATTTACGATTACAATATTTCCATTTAAATTTGTATTCGTATCTGTGCCTGTAATTTGTTTGTACAGGCTACCACTGTTTACCTTTTGAATAATTCTACCATTTTTGAACATATAAATTCCGTTATGATTAATCGATCTGCGAAACCACGAATTTGGAATGTGCTGAGCTAGCACATAATGTGATCCCTCAACTTTAGCTCCAGAACTCAGTGTTCCACTAAAATTTTTTAGACTCGAAACATAATTTGTATCATCGTGTGGTACAACAAATGGAAGAATATGTTCTTCATTTAAGTACAGCTTCACAGTTCCGTCTGTAACTCGAGAATGCTTCATCCAGTAGTGGCTCAATTCTTCTTTAAGTTTCGGAAGAACATTCGCCATGCTTGTGTTCTTTTTGGTGTACAATGAACTTAGCTGATTCTTCTGAATTGGAAACTCAATAAATGTTCCCGTGGGATCTTGAATGTTTCCTGGCCAACCATCTACTTCAATAGCAGAATGATCTGCCTTTGCGTAAGGGGCTTCAACTTTATAAATTTTGCCTCCAGTTTTCCACGTGATTCTCCAAGAATTGTCGTGAGGATCCAAAATCGCAAGTGATGATTTCAGTCCACATCCGTGTTCATTCAAATCTGTTTGAACACGTACATCTGGGGAGTATGTAAAGCATCTTGATAGTTCTTCCGAACTAACCGGCAATCCAGTCCCATTGTCTTCGATTGAACCATAGTTCTTATCAAAATCAATTGTAATCTTGATAAGAGTTGACTTGGCAGCGATTGAATTGTCAATAATTTCCGAAATAGGTTGCATACTATCTTCGTATTCATTGTTTGCCAGCGTCCTCCAAAGACCCTTGTTTGTAGTATTAATCTTGAACGAGATTGCCATTTTTTGGATATCTCAATCAAATTTGGCCATTTATCCGTTTTACGTAAAATATGGTTAAATTTGAATCTAAGTAAAGAGTGGCGCGATGGTCCAATGGTTAAGACACAAGATTCTGACTCTTGTAATCCCGGTTCGATTCCGGGTCGTGCCTTTTATATTTCTAGAATATGATCCTGATTAACTTGTACCGACTCAAATTGAGGCGTACGAGTTGTTCTCAAATATTTTGAAGAAAACGCAGATTCAATTGTCCACAAGAATACTTGAGCGGGCTTACAAAAGAGTTCATTACATTTTTCAATTTTCCATGTATTTGTGCTCGTACGAAACATTACATGGACATCGTGAGTTTTTTGATCATGATAGATTACTCTGCCATATTTTTCATCACATTCCACAATTTGATTTGGCTGATACATTTACTTATACTCCGTATCCTTCATCAAAATCGGCATCACCCATTTGGTTACCATAATCTCCAATGTCGTACGCATTCATTTCACCATATCCACCGTTGTCAACTTCTAATTCGTGGCCATTTTGATTAACGGGGAGATCGCCGTTATCGACGTAGTCACGATTTTCGTAGTGACCATCTTCGGGCATTGTTTCATCTTGGGCTGCCATGACTCTGTTGTACTCATCATCTGGATCGGGGTAATTGAATTCTTTGGCAACCATAATACGGTATTCATTTGTGATGATGTGGGGCGCCATTCCAATATCGAGCAACATCTTTGTAAGTTCACGCTCTATGTCCGTCATAGATCTCATAGTTGCCTTGAACTTTTCACGCTCTTTTGTGGCAGCTTCCAGTACGATTCGGTCTGCTTCTTCTTTGGTGAACAACAGCATATTCATCACAACATCTTTGAGCATCGCATCATCCAAAGCTTTTCCAAGTTGAACTCTGTTATTATTTTTGTTCACTTCGTGTAACAATTCGTACAAAAATCCTTTTGCAATATCACGCAGTAACGATTTGTTGATTTCAGTTTCTAGAAAGACTGCTATTTGACGGTACTTTGTAATTGTGGTTATATTGTATTTTTCAATTGATAGTATATCCAAAATACGGTTCAGCATTGTAAGGACAGAAACTCCATCAATTAATTGACGATCTAAAAATTGTTCTAATTTATTGCTTCTGAGAAGCTTGGGTAATTTAAGTGCTAATCGCGATCGGATATCTTTTTCAGTTACACGAATCTTTTCAATTGTAAACTTTTCAGCTTCCAAATAAGATGAAAATTTAGATGGGACTAAATTTTTTGCCAGTTCAAGTGGAGCTTGAGACACGTTTGGAAGAAGCTTTCCAGTAATAACTGTCTTTACCCGAGGCACATTACATTTTGCCATGACTTCTTCATCACCCATTCGGTCTCCGGGAGAATACTCTAATTTTTCGTTGTGAATGAGTGGCAAAGACAAATTTTGACTTACAACTTCTTCAGCGGGTGCCACATATCGTTCACGAGCCATTTCAAGTTGAAACTTGAATGAATCAAACGCAGCAAATAATCGTACAGCTTCTTTGCGAACATCCTTGGGACGATTTGCGATAGCGCGCAGGACTTCGGTTGTTTCGCCAACAAATGTGCTTGAATACTGTTTGTAAGTTGTTTGAAGGCCGTACAACAGCATGTCTAGAACCGGTGCTTCTTCGGGGTCCTGCGTATCACGAGGGAATCCACTCAGTTTCACACTTTTCAAACCAAAGCTACGTTTGGGAATTAAGAATGGAATATGTGATAACAAAAGGATAACCGCTCCACACAATCCAAGAACACCCTCGGCTTTTTCACGGGCAGCCTTTTCCATCTTGCGTGCCTTGAAAGCCACTGAAAACTTACGAATATGCTGAAGAATGGGGAGCAGGTTCGCAGAACTCGGAAGAACTTGGAGTAACGCCAAAATCATATAAATAATTGCCTCTCCAGCATTTTGAAGTTGAAATAACTGTTTGAGTTCAAGCAGAGATGTTGTGAACATTGACGTGTTTTCGTCGGGTAGGAATATTTGAGTATCTAGGGCTCCATAATTTTTGATAACATTTCCCTGACCATCAAAATCGTCCTGTGCCAAATAAACATCGTTGTTAATACGTTCTCCGCAAAACTTACAAATACGATATCCATCTGAAATGGTAGCCCACTTTTCATAGAAGGCAAATCGGTCTTCCATTTCTCCACGAAGTTCGGCTAGTGTGTGAGAGCAAATGAGCAAAGTTTCGTCTGCTTCCAAATACAAGTTATTTGTTGGCATGATCATGTTCACTAAAGTTTGAATCGCATCTGCCTTATCTTCAGACGTACGGTTTTCATCTTCCAGGATAGTCAGGATATCTTTACGAAGCTCTGAATCGGGGCGACTTGTATATTTTTCGAATGCCTGTTTCTTTTCCTGCTCCTTCTGAAGCTGAAACTTTTTAAGGAGACTCAGATGATCGCGAATAATACGGTCCGCCTGGTCTTCCGCCCAGGGGAGACGATTCTTATACAGGAAATCAGTTCGTTCACGCTGAATTGAATCTGCGGGAACACACTTTCCAGGGGGAATTGGTTTTTTGTCATTTTCTGCCTTTTTTACATCTTCAACATGGGGATCGCGATAGACGGCAGAATTGAGCAGCTTGTCAAAGCTATCAAAGTTCATACATTCTTCGGGAGTTGAATCGGGGTACTGGAGACCAGGTCCTTCACCTACAGGATTTGTGGCAACCAAACCAGCTTGACTTGCTTGAGACAAGTACATTTTTATAGCAAGGAGTCCGCTGTCTTCCTGACTCATGATCCAGTAGCGGTGGAATAACCCAGGATACCATTTGCTCAGGTAGGTCTTCTGAAGTGAATCGGGGGGTGCTAATTCGTCGCCTGTAGAAGGAAATGAAAGTGAAAGAATTTCAGGGGTAACGCTGATGGGATCAACCGGAGGGAACCGTTGTTTCCAAAGATTCCAGGGAACTTGATCAAATTTAACATCATAAATTTTCAAAAATTTTAAACCTTCGCCATATGGATCTGTAGTTGTGGGGACACCGTGGTTCATAACGGCTGCTATGGATGGAAAAATATTTATGAGGGGTTCTTCAGTCATGAGAACAGACGGCTTTGTGGAAGAAAGAAAAGGATGCTCAGAAAGAGGATTTGGAATGTCTACTCCACGAGCGCCCAAATGATACCCCTTAATACGAATGTCGTCTTCCGAATTTACCATAGGAAGGTTTACAATGCTTGTGGTACCATCGTCATGAAGGACTTCCTTTGTTCTCACATATTTTCCCAGAGCATGAATTGGTGTCTTGCCTGCTTCATCGAGCAGAAGGGTTTTTTGTGAAACAGGGATGCCCTTCTGTTCTGTTGTGCGATACGGTCTTGGAAGAGCTGCGATCAAACGATTGTAATAATTTGGGTTACGAGTTTGAACTATATCCATCAAAGGTGCCCAATTTGTTTGATAAGGGTACGCCACATACTCAAACTCAGAATAGATGGGCGTTACCCATGGAATTGTAATCGTTTTACGAATAGTATCTACTTTGTAACCAATTTCTTCTTCTGTAGGGATGATCAGTTTATCGTATAACTGACGATACCGATCACTCTCTTCGAATACTTTCAACTTTTCAAACTTTGTAGGTTTCTTTGAACCAGACAACACTTTTGCCTGAAAATCGAGGAGCTGTTCATCTAGTGTAAAAAATCTTATTTCTTCAGGTCTTTGAACTTCCTCTTCGAATTCAAAAGACTCAAGAATTTCAAATTCACTTGTTGGATCAAACGTTAATATGTCCGCCATATTGTATTATACAGCCTTTTCTACTAACTTACAATATTCCTCAATCATTTCGTTTGCCGCTTTCAAAATTGACTCCGGTGCCTTCTTGGTTAGGAATTTGAGAACCATCGTGCTTCGCAGAGGATGGGGGATGTCGTAGGACACAAAGTCCACATTCAAATCATTGTAAATAACTTCTTGTAGAAGAGCTCCCACAGTATGACCACCCTGTTCAAGACTAATCGTGTATACACCTTCCTCCTTTTCACGTGCTATTGCCTCCAAAGCTTCTTTCATGTAAGACTGAATTTTGTTACGAATAATTTCAACAGCATATTTCAAAATTTCTTTTCCAGTGAGGACTCCAATACTTTCGAGTTTCAAATCAATCCAATTCGGCCTGTTCTTTTCATCTCGAGAGAATGACTTTTGAATTTCAAAGTTATCAAATACAACAGGATTTCCTCCTGCTTCCACATATTTCTTTTTATCCTCTTTTGCTAGCTCGGGATCCACGTGCCACTGAGTTGTACTCACGCATACTTGTGAGACCCCCTGAGATTCAAGTGCCAACCGAGCTTTGATGTGAACAGACTCTCCGGGACGCAAACGCAGAAAGAGAATAGGCGTATTGAAATCACGATCCTTCATAAGAATGTTTCCACGGTTGGATTCTACTATAAAATCGTCAGTCGTAATTTCGCGGATACCTTCTTTTTTATCTGGAAGAACTCGGAGCTCAATTTTGGCATCACGAATAGCGGCAGCGTCGTCGGGCTTCAAGTTTACCGGAAGCATTTCCACTCGGTGCTTCAGCATTTCGTGAGGCATTTGAGAATTGTTTTCCAAAATTTGGACATCGCGAACAACCACAGTTGGAACGTTGCCCAAACAGATACGACGAATCGCATTCACAAATGTTACGGGAAAGTTTTTGAACTCACACGAGAGCTCGAACCCCTTATTGGTAGTTTTCACGTTTTCAACTTGAGCCATTGTATTTTCTCCACTCATCTCGTTAACCTTTATTCCGTTTTTTTCGTCAAAATTCATAACTAAATGGCAAGCCAGCCGTACTTCTTTTATAGCAACCGATGTTCCAACTGCTCACAAGTAATTGAAACCTTGAAAGGGCTCAATAAGGCTGGGTTATATAAGTTCATTCTTGTGGAATCACTCCCCCGCAATCAAATTCCTTCTTTTCTCACCAAGGTTCCCACTCTCTATCTTCCTGAAACGAAAGAGGTCATTGTTGGGAAAGCCGAAATTTTTGCCCAAATCGCAAAACCCACAAACGCTCGGAAGGAGTTACCCACAAAACAGCAGGGTGTGGCTTCGGGGGGTGCGAGCGAACAAATTATTGGAGACATTTCAGCTTGGGGTTTCGAGGGCACTGGAAGTTTGACGGAACATTACTCAGATTGGAATCAGCCAACATCATTTACCACTGCTGGCGGAAGTATGTACACGTTCCTGAACGATCCAACCCCCACAGGAACAAGCTCATCCGCGGGGGTGCCCTCAAGTGGAGGAGTTGCTTCTGAAAATACAATTAAAAGCAAGACAGGATCAAACGATGATGTGGCAGCTCGGATGGCCGCCATGGAAGAGCAGCGCAAAAAGGAGTTCGGCGGCGTGTCACGCAAGTGATGGATTTTAACGCATTATTACATATAAAATCAATGGCATCAAAAATTGTGATCATGAACGCTCTCTATGATCAATTCTTTTCTTTTCTTGGAGAACTGAAGCAGATGTATCCAGAAGACACAGATTTTGCTATATACGAAACGAGTGTTCGTATGCTCAAATCCACAAACCCATCATTGCTTGGAAAGTACATAGTGGAATACACGCAGGATTTCAAAGCCCAAATTGAGTCTCAAGACGAAAAGTTCTTCCTTGACTATTCGTTCAACGAATATGGGGAACACGTAGATTTGAACATCTTTTCAAAACTTAAAAAGTATTATGCTGACATGTCCACTGATTCAAAAGCGAATACCTGGAAATATATTCAAAATATTTATAAGCTGGCTAAAGCTAGTGCGGGTCTGAGCTCATAGAGGTCAGAATACGCTGAGAAATTACTTCATAGAATGTATCACTTGGAACATACCTACGATTTCGGAGCTGTACGATGTTAAATCTGTTCGGACAAATGTCTCGATAGATATGTCTCATAATCCGAAACATGATATCCGTACTTGAATTGACGTTGAATACTGTCAGGTCAATTTCTTTGTGAGCCAAATCACGAACTTCGTGACGAAGGTTGATGTACGGATGTCCATCTGGATAATCGTCGTCCACATGCTCCTCGTGATATTCACGTCCATGATTGGGGGCATCTGTAATGTGAAACACACACCGCACATCGGCATGCCATTCCAATCCATTTACGAACCGGTAAGCGCCTGCCACATCTTCGCATAAATCGTCACCTCCTTCGGCTATGACATCCATAATCAAATCACGGATGTTTTCAATGTTTTTTGTGAAAGGAATCCTAATAAATTGATCACGATCGTGAAAATCGCGATAGCCAATGAAGGCTGCCCAAATTTGACTCTCTGGATAGCGTTGCTGAATACTGTCCAGAGTACCAACAATTTTTTCTTTTGCTGCTTCAATCCATTGCTCCATAGAAGCAGTACAGTCGAGCACGAAACAAACTTGTAATGTTTGATCACGCATTTTCACTTTTTGTAGTATTCACAAACTGTTCATACGAAATTCCATTTTCTACTGATTCAAACCCATACAAATCCTTTGGATTCAGCGTTTTCAGTTCAGTTATAGCATCTTCCGGTTTGTCAAAGTTTCGGAACAAAATTTGATTGACTTCAGCAGGAGACCATTTGTAATCCATTGAATTATCTGTCCAATCTTCAAATTCTTTATCGTAAAAACTTGTCACCATTTCCTGAAGAATTTGGCGATTACATTTCTTGAAATGAATAATCATATCTATGCGACCTGGACGAATAAGAGCCTTATCAATTCTTTCAGGGAAGTTGCTCGAAATACAAAGAATACGACCAGAAGCTTCAAGTGTTCCATCGAGCAAATTAAGCAAAAACGATAAATCAATCGGTTCTTTTATATCTTCGTCTTCTCGGTCAAGCCAGGGATCTCCACCCTTTTTCTTTTCTTCTTTTGGAGCTTCAGGCTTCATCCACTTGCGTTCCAAAACCATGTTTCCCATCGCGTCAATATCTTCAATCAGATAGAGACGTTCATGAATTGGAATCGTGTATCTTTCTGTCGTTGTCCCGTTCATAACATGAATTTCTTCGTTGAAAAAAAGGTGACGCAATTGAGCCTTTGATTTGATTTCTGAAAGCTGAATGTTAATTACATGTCGGCGCGCAGTATTTGCGATAGCCTTTACAGTGCTCGTTTTACCGCAACCCGGATCGCCGTGAAACATAAAGCCAAGTGTATACGGAATTCCCTTCTTCTCATACCAATCTTTGCGAGTCAGAAAAAACTCTACATGCTTTTTAACTTTGTGGCGCTGCTCAAAAAATACATTTTCAAAGCTGCGAGTGGTATGAAACTTGTGCTGAGTATACATGATGTGAGTTGTGGGAAGAGGATTTTGAATCGTCTTTTTATTTTTACTGTTTGTCATCATGTCAAAGAAATACAAATCTGTGCCTAACTTATTTTTCATACGGCGCTCATACGCTGCGTTACACCGATCTACAAACGATTGTAAATATTGAACTTCGTGATCATAACAGAACAACTTAAATTTAATTTGCTCAACTTGACCGTCTGTATATTTGAGATCCGTAAGTTGGAAATAGATGTCCGGCTCAATCATTATTGGTTCAAACTCGTGTGGCAAATAATCGTGCTGAGTCATACAAATTAGGTTTCGAATAGCAGGAATAGTTGTAACGTAATTTACAACAGAGTCCATGCGTGTTAGGCTCACAGTTTGCTGAGTATTTTTTGAATTAGAAGAAGACAGAATACGTTCGCACAAAATTGTACACCTAACTTCTTTGTTAGCTGGCGGTGGTGGAGTAGCAGGTTTGATTCTCTGTCTTCGGCAACAGAATCCCTTGACTACCGGAAACCAAGCTGGATATGAAGCTACCAAACGTTCGTACAAATTTAGGAGAATCATATTTTTTAGTGGACTTGAACTGACACCCCCCGCCAAAGACATCATCATTTGAGTCTTCATCAAATCATGAAAAAAATTGGGATTATTCATTAATTTAATAAGTTTTTCCTATGAAAACTATAAATGTCTTCTTATGAGGTATGTAGCAATAGGAGCGTCCCTGGACAAAATGCGTGTTTAATTGGGTTCAGCGATGGGAAAAGAAAAAAACAAATGGAAGAAGAATTTGCAGGAAATCCAGCTGTTGCGCGTGATTATGGAGACGGTTACAGAGCAGGAAGAGAGTACTCTTTTAAAATGACAGGATCGAGAAGGAAGCGTTCCAAAAAAGTGCGTAAAACTCGTCGCGTTAAAAAACTAAATGGGCGAAAATAATTCGGTGGAAATTTCTGCGTCTATCAGTTGGACAACCCGATTAGAAGAATACTTTGCTTCCACGGGCGAAAAAGCTGCTGGTCTAGCGTGGGTTCACAAGAGGGCAGAAGCTGTTTATAGTAAACGGAAAACCTATATAGATCTTCCGGTTATTATAGGAAGTGGTGTTATCGCATTCCTGAACGCCGGCTCTTCAAGTCTGTTTTCTGATCCAAAAATTTCATCTGTAGCTTTGGGCATTGGATCTTTGACGATGGGTATACTGAACAGCATTGGAACATACTTTGGTTGGGCAAAGCGCGCAGAAGGTCACCGTATTTCTGCTATTCATTATGCGAAATTGAACAGATTTATTACGGTGGAACTCAGTTTGCCCCGTCAAGAACGCATGAGCCCACACAATTTACTCAAATACGTAAAAGATCAGTATGATCGTTTATCTGAAATCAGTCCCATGGTTCCAGAACTTGTGATTCAAGAATTTCAGCGTAAGTTTAAGAACAACAAAGAAATTAGTAAGCCTGAGGAGGCAAATGGTATCCACAAAATTGATATTTACCGTGATGTAGAAGATGATGAAGATATGAAAGAAATGCCAATAATTTTAAATAGCGAAACTCCTTTAACTAGACGCAAACCATTTTCTAGTATGACAAGTCCAAAAGAACCTCCTCAAATGACTATACGTATTCCTGAAACAGTTGAACCCAAAAGAGAATCTACCTCTTCTCAAGTTTCAATTGAAATACCCTGATTATCGATTGTTTCCAATAATACATTTGTCAAGAGTAGGAATGTTTACGTTAACAGGCTTTGATCTCTTAAGCCGAAGTTGTTCAGAAGCCTTTTCAACAACATCTGTAGAAAGCGAAACGTACTTCTTGATATCTCGCAGCGGAGCTTGAACATTCATTGACGGGAAAAGCAGACGGACGGGATATAATTCTGAAAGTACAATGTGATTATCGTTCAGTGTGTA
>Ga0105103_10000970_pt1 | contig 16212 bp, 21 predicted proteins | sample PPLLaktember2015_2_FD_79107 | JGI IMG/M metagenome (GOLD analysis project Ga0105103, IMG submission 79107) | Freshwater sediment microbial communities from Prairie Pothole Lake near Jamestown, North Dakota, USA - PPLs Lake P7 Core (6) Depth... | ecosystem: Environmental > Aquatic > Freshwater >...
CGTGCTACCACGGTGTTTAGTAGGAGGTTTACGTTTTTAGTAGTTGCTGAAGTAAAAAAGCTGTTTTAACTTGTCGTTCTCTTAAGTGCCCGCAAAACGAGGAAAGTCAGCCACCTTGACGGTTGCTTTTTTTGTCCGAACTCCCAGCCCCGCCACGCTTGCCACTCCGACTCAGCAGTGAATCTGCCCTCAGAATCTGCTTTAGCCTTAATCACTGAAGATATGTCTAGTAATCTTGCATCCGTTTTAAGCCAGTTGAATTGGGAAAGCACATCAAACACATGCAAAACGTCATACCACACAAATGGTGCTTTTAGCTTCCTGAAGTCGGTGCCCATGTAGAAAATGTAGGGGTGCAACTTGAGGCTGTTTTGCCAAAGGTTAAGCAAGCATTCGGCGCCGTCGTGGGTTATTTTGCTTTCTCGCCACTCCTTATATTGTAGTAGCAGTTTTAGCATCACAAGCGTGGCATATGGGCAGGGGTCTTCTTTTCTGCCGGGGCCGCGGAATTTGCCGAGTTCCTTGGAAACCGTGCAGTGCCACCCGTTTTCGCAGGCTAAATTGGCCAGATATTTTGTCGCGTTCTTGACATGGTTTTCGTTGTTGTATCCGAACTTGGCTAAAGCGTAAATTACGGTCGGTGCATCGCAGAGCGCCCATGCCCAACTGTCCTGGCCTGAGCCACCGAAATGTTTAGGGACATTTGTGGGTAGCTGAAACGGGCCCTCATTCGATTGGTGCTCAAAAATTTTCTTGGCAACCACGCTTATACCTGAGTCGTTTTTGGTTAGACCTATGTCTGCGATAAATGAGAGTTTGTGGAAGGGTTGGCTGGCGCTTTTATGACTGTTTAAAGCTGTGCCGGGCCAATTTTTTAGCTCCGCTATTAGCTGCTGGATTTTGGGGTCTTCACTCATCTTTTTCTTAGCAGCAGAAACCTCGGGGTCATCTTCTTTTTCACCAAGCAAATCAATGCGTGTTTTGTACTCGATGTAGGGTTCGCCTTTCAAAAGCCAATTTATCGTTTCAGTCAAAGAGTCCATAATAAGCCCTCTTTTTATTGTTAAACTTTAGGTATGTAAGTTTTTCCGGTTAAATTAGAAGTTGCCATACCCCTTTGCTTGTTTTCTGCATGGAGTTGGATGCTGTTTAGAAGAGTAAAGCATGGTGGACAAGGGGGGATTTGAACCCCCGACCTCTACAATGCCAATGTAGCGTTCATACCAAGCTGGACTACTTGCCCATATTTTTTAGTTTTACAACATCTTCCCCTTTAAAGGTTACTAAGACAAATTGTCGGGGCAAAAAAACCTAAACACCACTTAAAAATTTTTGCACTTACTCGCAGAAACGAACGGAGAGTGGATTGTAGAAGGAACAACAGATAGAAAATGAGCTCAAGAGCTATTACCCGCAGATTTCACAATCCGACTAAACACACCAGACGGATGGATGCAGTTTTAAGAACAAAAAAGTCTCTGTCAATGGTGCTGCATGGATACCTCAAAGATAGGAAAAACAAAAGAAAATCAGACTCTGCCACAATTACTTTTACTGTTTTAACGTTTTTCTATGTGTTCGATGACATCGACCGATAGGTTTATGTTGCTTTTCTCTTTAGTTTCTATTGTATTATTTCATAGTTTTTGTGAGGTGACTGCTTCCATGAAAGCTGAGAGCGAACCTAGACGGGCGGAGCGGGTCGGCAGTGGAGTCCGCTCAAGCATGCATCAAGAAAAAGAAAACCAATCTGAGGGGCCTAAGCAGTTTTGATGCTGTTGTCTGCTTTATTTTGCGGTAGCCAGTTTCTTGATTTGGCTAATGTTTTCCCGGCGAACGTCATTTTCAATGCTCCTTCGTAGGGGCAGATTTCTACGCATCGTGCGCAGAGCATGCAGCGGGATTCCGTTACGTCGCCGCCTTTCTTTTCGTACATGGCGGTGGCTTGGGTTGGGCAGACGCGTTTACAGACACCGCATTTTGTGCATTTTTGTTGGTCTTTCTCGAGTTTGGTGAGTGCAATTTGCTTAAACGGTGTGAAAGTGCTAAATAGAGCTGTTAAGGCGCCAAGTGGGCAGATGCGGCACCAGAATCGTCGATATGCCAGAGATAAAATGATTACGATGGCAAGTATGATGAGATTTATTGATGTTAGATAGAAGCCTGAAATCCAAAACGGGCCGTATACTATCTGTGATATGTAGGACCAGTTCATTTGTCCGATTCCGACTTCGGCGATGATGCAAAGTGGTCTCATAGGGCAAACTAAGCAGAAGGGTTCGTTGATGTTGCTGACGATGCCTGCTTCGGTCCCTTCAGGTCCGCCGGGTCGGGTGCCTGGGATAAGTTCGTAGCCGAAGATTGCGTATGAAGCGAATATGACACTTAGAATCATAAACGCAGCGATGATTATGTAGCGGGATTGCCCCAGCTTGACGCTAGTTTTGTCCGAGAAGTTGAGGTGTTTCAAACGAGCGGCTTTACGTATCCGTGTTAGCACGTCTTGGAACAATCCGAAGGGGCAAAGCCACCCGCAGAACGCTCGTCCCAAGATTAATGCTGCTGCAGCCACCATGCCGAGTGTTATAGCGATTTTTTCTATACCCAGCGTAGAATAGTTAACTTGGTATCCACGGGGGTAATCCCAGAAGGGAAAAACGTATGCCTGAAGCTGCCAAATTGGGCAGGTTACAGTACGTCCGTTGGGGTAGTAGCAGGCGAGTATGGGGATGGATATGCCGTCTGGGAATTGGGTGCCTAGTATGTCTGCGCCGACTAAGCGGTCGCGCGGCGAAATGCCCAATGGCGCAAAAAGCGAGCCGGGCTGGTTGAAGGGGCCGACGAGGAGCCCCATGAACACGACGATTACCGCGGCGCATTGCACAAATAAGCGCAGATTGCTCATTTTGCGGGTTTTATCCTTCGACAGTTTCAGGATCAAGGCTACGCCGACAGCTACGGCGACGACATAGATTGACACTACGAGGTAGGGGTCGTTTTCCAAAATTGCCATCTTCATCGCCTCCTTGCGGCTATCTGGATAATTAGTGCTGCTGCAACAACAGTAGCTAAAACCGCCGCTGTAATTATCGCTATAGAATGCTGCAGGTGAAAAGGCAAATTATTGTCGGTAAAGGAGGCACCAAAATTGTATCGTACAATGTAAATGTTGCCTGTTAAACCCCAAACCATCACCGAGTTGTCGGTTTGAAGTTTCCAGTTTCCCCCCTCAGATAGCCAGACAGTTCCCGAACGGGGAACAGTCACCGACCATTCGCTCCAATGCGTTCGCCGTGTTGATCCAGGATATAGGTTCACCGTTTGGGTCCCTTCGCCTTCTGCTGTGTAGCGGATAAAGCCACTTCGACTAAAATCGCTTGTGCGTAGTGAGTAAATGGTTATGTTGGAGTCTTTGGCGGTTATGCTAAAGTTGTTGGATGCTTGAGAATTGTTAAGCCTCAGGTTTGTGAATGTCCAAACCCCATTTACCAAGGAAACTTCTGAGCAAGAACCGTTTATTGCAAACCTGATGGAACTGTTAAAGTCAGGCGTACTAAAAATGTCGTCGGGATTGAAAACAGTTTTAGTTTCTGTTTGAGCCTGAACCGTCTGGTAAACGCAAGGAAACGCCAAAATCGCGATAATGGCGAACGCAAGCCCAACTAAGAATGGTCTGCCCTTTTCCGCCTTCAAAGTCTCCGCTCAATTACAGTAACTCATTTAGTTTAAGTTATAAGGCTTTTTCAAGCTCTAACAAAACAAAAAAGGAAAGAGTTAGATGGAGAAATCTTGCCCTGAAGGCGTCTCCTCGGGTTGAGTTGGAGCAGGCTGGCTTGCAGATGGCTCAGCAGGTTTAGAGGCTGGTCTGCGTTTTCGACGCATAAAAACAACCACAAGCAGCACAACTACTATTGCAACGACAGCAATTATCGCTCCGTAGAAAACAATGTCGGGTACACCACCCTGGTTGTTTGTGCCTGAGTTGGTGTTTGTTGGCATAGGGGTTGCGCCGCTGCCAATGACTATGAATTCAACGGGGTCGGAAGTAAGTGAAATCGCTGGCGATGTGGCAGTATGTGCATCAATTCCTGCGTAGTATGAGTGGTTTCCGTTTGCGGTTGTTGGAATTTTTATGTTAATTGGTTGCGGAAAAAAGTATTCATCACCACTTGCAACTTGGATGTCGTAGCTTGATAGGTTGAACCCGTAAACGCTATCGGTCGGCATCCAATCGAAGTGTACAAATGCATAGTCTAAGATGACCGTTTCAGTAGAGTTATTTTCATAGAAAATTCCGACTGATACAGTATCTCCCGCAAGTATGGTGCCGTCAGCGTTAGGAGTGGCATTAGCTAGAAACCCCCTAACGAATGATCCGTCGGCGCTTTGAGCTGCGGCAAAACCGCCAGTGACTAAGACTAAAAGTAAAACAGCCATAGTAGCAGTTAATGAGATTTTGAGCCTTTTCATGTTCTCCACCTATTAGCCATAATTTTACCTGCCAGCCTATATATGACTTTACCAAAATCTAACCCGTCTAAAGAAAAACCACATTAAAGGAAAAATTTAAAAAAATAAAGAAAAAACTACGAGTTATTCGGATGCTTCAGTAAATATGCTAAACTTGCTTCATCCACAATGTGCGCTGTTCCATTGGAATAATATATCTTATCCTCGAGGATGACTCTGCAGTAGAGTTAACGAGTGGTTGTTGTTCGTATGCTTTGTAATCACGCGAAAACTGGCACGTTAGAGTTCACGTTTGAAGTAGTGCTCTAGAAGCCTACGCGACCCTCGCCTTATAATCTCAGAAAGCGTCGCAGGGCTAATTCCCAGTTTCGCCGCAAGCTCAGCCATACCGATTTGGCGTGGATAATCAAAAAAGCCGCTCTTAAGAGCCAACCAAAAAATCCGCTCCTGATTTTCAGTCAACACACCGATTTGCGGTTCAAATTTGCCGATTTTTACAACGTTCACTTTGTGCCCTGTTTTCTCTAAATCGGTTATGATGCCTCGATACGCTTCAAAGGTGGGTACCATGAAGCTGTAGGTTATTATGTTGTCCGCAATGCTTTTGCCTGACACCAAAAACGCGTCGTGCCCAAGAATAGTGTTGCAGACTTCACAGCCTTTGCTTTCCAGCCAAACTGAAGATTTGCTTTGTGTGTGTCCTTTTGCCGCGAGTTCTTTTGGCACTTTTTTCGCTTGGTCTTCTCCTAGGTCCATGAGGTGCCGAACGGAACCGCTACTTGAACTGCGGACATCCACCACTTTGAGGTGCTTAAACCCTAAAGAAGCAAGTTTTCCGACCATTTTGCATTCTTTGTTTTCTACTTCGATTACAACTTGGTAGGGTTCACGCCAGGCATCAACCACACTTATCAGCCGCTACAGTTATTGCAGATTGGTGCAGTTAAAGCTAATTGAAAAAAGAAAAAGGGCTGGGCTTTTAGATTATGAAGGAGTATCCGAAAACAAAAATAAGGACAATTAAAACAACACTAAACACCAAGCAAAACCAACACAGCAAACCGTGGCCGGGGTGATGTAGCTTGGCAGCATAGAGGCCTGTGGAGCCTTTCGCCAGGGTTCAAATCCCTGCCCCGGCCCCATGACATTTCAATAGTGTTTTTCTATGCCGCCGAACCCAAACTGTTTATTCTTCTCGGTCATTTTAACAAAGTTGTTGAGTCGTTTCTTGAACTCTGCGGGACGATTTCTTGCGCCATCAATGTATGCAATTCGAATCCTTTTGTATGCTTCTGAGTAATTTTGGAAGTTCTCCCACGCCTGTTTATTTGTTTTAATCGCCTCTAAAATATCGGGGGGTGCGTTGAACTCTTCTTTAAGAATATCTTGGATTGTTGCGAGAACTGAAGGTATAACTTTGCCTTCTTTTACAAGTTTACGGAGTCGTTGCTTGTTAGATTCGGAGTAGGGCGTTTTTGGATTCCGAGGCGAAAACCGTTGGGCAAAACTGTTTTCGTCTATCCTTTTTGCGGTGCTGTCTATCCAGCCGAAGCAAAGCGCCTCTTCAACTGCATCGTTGTAGAGGATGCGTGGTTTGCCGCTGGTTTTTTTAGGGAAAATTAACCAAATCTCTTTCTGATTATCATAATGCTCGGCGAGCCAATTCCGCCAGTCAGCCCGTTCAGCGAAGTAAACGGTTTTCCCAATATTCATGAGTAAAAATGGAAATAAGCTGTTAATAAAATCGATTGTTAACTGCAAAGGCACAAGCGCAAAATAGATCCTGGTTTATGTGTTTAAAAGTTATAGAAAATTGATTTTAGGCGATAAATCGCCCGTTAATGGACTGTTTACCCGAATAGGGCGCCTAATCCTTCTAGTGCTGCTTCTTCCTTGGCTTTTTCTTCTTCAGCTTTCTTCTTCTTGTCTTCTGCTGGAGCTGCTGCTGGTTTTGCTTCTGCTGCTGGGGCTGCAACTGGAGCTGCTGCCATCATAGTTGGTGCTGCTTTGATTGCTTCATCAATATTGACCTCGCTGAGTGATGCAACGAGAGCTTTGACTTGGATTGCGTCAACTGTGAGTCCTGCTGCTTCAAGAACTTTTGTAACTGAAGCTTCGTTAATTTCTTTACCTGCCTTGTGAAGGAGCATTGCTGCGTAAATGTTTTCCATACCTTTTCACCTCTTCATCGGACTATTTTAACCTTTTTAGTTGGTCTAACCATCCTCTCATCGAGGGCGGTTGTTACCTGAATTGGCGTTCAATTCGCCGTTGATTGCCGTTTATGAAAATACCCAATACCTTAAGAACCTTTCGTCCATATAATTGCATGCAAAATTCTAAACTACACGAGTTTTGGATGGCTGATTAGTCTTCACAAATAACTGTGGAATGCAATGCTGAAAAATTGGGAAAGATATTTATCGTGAAAGCCACCGTTCCTTTGAGAAGACTTATCTTTATGCCCAACTCTCAATCGGGATAAAACAGGTCATTAAGTATGGGCAACCTAACTGTCGCAGTCCTCGGCGTCCTCGGATACGCCGGCAACTTTGCAAAAAGAGGCACATCCACAGACATAACCTTATATGATATCAAGAAAGGCGAAGCCACCGTCACCCTCATAGAACCTACGCGTTACCCTGAACGGCTTGCTCCATTGTTTTATGCTTGTTCGTTGGCAAAAAAAGCCTTAGTCGTCGTGGATGAACTAAATGCCTCTCTGGGAGAACAATTGGTTATGCTACAGTGCAGTGACATCCAAAGTGGCTACTTTGTACTGCAAAACTACATCTCAAAAGAAAAAATTGGGCCACTAATAAAAGGAACTACACTAGAGACATTTGAGTTCATTAATGATGATCCAAACGTAATTCGAGAGAAACTGCTAGCTGAAGCCGAACAAGTGAAACCCGCTGAAAGTGCACCGAACCCAATCGGTACAGTGCCAGTAGACCATGCCTTTAACGTTAAAGGCGTCGGAGTAGTGGTACTCGGCATAGTTGTCAACGGCGCCGTAGCCAAACATGCTGCGCTTAAGGTTTTGCCAGGCGCTAAAACAGCGCAGGTGCGCTCCATCCAGAAGCATGATGACGAATTTGATCTTGCAAGCGAAGGTGATCGGGTAGGTTTTGCGCTTAAAAACGTAGAAGTAGAGGACTTGGACCGCGGCAGTGTTTTGACTAACGACCCAACGGTGAAAACCTCAAACAAGTTGGAGACTGAGGCGTCACTTGTGAAGTACTGGCAGACACCCATCAAAGAAAGCATGGTTATGCATGTTGGGCACTGGACCCAGTTCGTAACCGCCAAAGTTGAAGTTGCCTCAGAAACAGGGGACATCAAGAAACCCAAACTCACATTAGTGTTAGATAAGCCGCTGGTTTACCGCCTAAACGATAAAGCCGTCTTGATGTATCTGGAAGGCGCAAAACTTCGTGTAGCGGGAACCATTACATTAGTGAACTAGCCGTTGATTTCTTAAGGCAAATCTGTACACTCAGATTTGTTGGTTCACTAACATATTTGGCCCTATTTGAATCCTAACAGTGGTTCTATTCCAAACTTATAAGGCAGGAAAGCTGGTTCCGCAGGATTTAAGTCGGCATGGTTGAAAAACAATCAATTTAATCTATTGAAAAAATTGGCTTAATGGTTGCGCAGATGACCTCCTCTTCGGGAGCAGTGGCGGATAAAGCGGTTTTCCGTAAAATATATAATCTATCCCCAACGTATGGGAAGAGTCAGGAAGATAGAAATAATGAGTAGAAAAATTGTTTTAGGTGTAATCGTTCTCATAATAATAATCGGTGTCGCCGCTGGCAGCGTTGTCTATATGCTAAACCCGCAGCAGCAAGCTTTGACCCCCACCGGTGAATTAGACTTTACAGTAAGTGGAACAAGTGATTGCCTGAGATTCCTTAACAGTTCAGTGCCCACTTTCTATGTGCCCTTCACTTTAGCGGCAAACGAAAACTGGCAGCTCACAATTAATGCCACAAAGATGGGTGGAGGCGCCAACGGTTGGACCGACGTCTACATCTACGAAGGATACTGGGACGGTGGCGCAGATCATCTTTGCAAGTCAGGTGACCTCTACCCCATCATAAACGCGATAAAAAGCGCGGACTTTGCAATACGGAACAACCAACCCTACGTTGAAAACTTTGGCGACTCAACGCAACAAAGCTACACAATATTCTTTGTAGTGCCCCCAAGCGGGCCAGCAACGTTCCACGTGACCCTTAAACCAGCCTAAATTCGGTTTTTCAGGCTTTTTTGCCCCTGAATTTCTTTTCTTTTACAATAAAGGACGCAACGACCAGCACAATTGGCACTATGATTACCGCTAAGATAACGATTTCAAAGGATAGTTTTGCAGAGGGGACAGGTGACTTTGCCGGGTTTTGCATGAAAGGGAAACGGTCTTGATTTTGAATATCTACAACGTAAGGTGTGTCGCCAAAACCGTCATTGTCTGTGTCAGCTCCGTTGTAGTCACTCCAGTAATTGCCTACTTCGCCGTTGTCCCAAGCATGGGGTGGTTCGTTTTCGGGGTATTCGTCGCAGAGGCAACCGTTTATTTGCATTTTGTTGCTTTCAAAACCGTTATGGCTGATTATGATGTCGCTTGGTATGTCTGAGGGGTCGTTGAATCCGAAAAATAATCCTTGCGTGTTGTGGCTGATGTAGTTGTTGGTTATTGTGGAGTTAGAGCCCGAGAGCAAAATGCCCACGATGTTGTAGGACACCGCATTTCCTGTTACGGTGTTGTTGTTTGTCCACATGTACATGCCGATGCTGAAGTTTAGTATGTTTAAGTTCTTGATGGTAATGCCTTTGACGTCTTTGTTTGCTATGTCGATACCTGTTGTGTATTGTGCCAAAACGCCTTCAGGAAGCTGATTTGATCCTTCGCCAATCACCCACACATCCGACGCTGTGCCATTATAGGGACCATGAAGAGTATAGCCTGCGCCATCGAGAACAATGTTGCTACGATGAATCCTCATAGTTGCGGACACGTTGCCTGTGAAGGTGTAGGTATCGCCGTCTCTCAGAATGGGCACTGTTGAAGGGGAGATGCTTCCGTCAGGGTTAATAACAACTGTTTGAACAACATCGACAGCCGCAATTGTAGGGCTAATAAGAGCAAGTGGAGAAGCCAAAATTACAAGAAACGATATTATGAACAGGATTGCCTTTTTACTCATCAACGCTACACCAAATTATTGAACACTTCACCTTTGGTTTTATATAACAATTCCTTGATTACACGGCAAATTCTTCAATAAGGGAATTTCAGCAAAAATTAGTGGAGAGATTAGGGAAAGAAATTTTGGAAAAAAGGGTGGCTATTTTAACGCTTCAATGATGCTCTCAATAGGCAAGCTGTTGTATTGCGTTTGACTTAGTTCCTTATCTTCTGAAACTATGTTAACCGAGAATCCTGCCTGCTTGAGCTTGGATACGTATTCATCTTTGTGTAAGGCGCCTGCCACGCAACCTGTGAGCAAATCCTCGTCTTTTAGCTGCTCTTCAGTTAGCTTCCCTAGGAGCACAATGTCTGAGACAAACATTGTTCCACCATTTCTAAGTACCCGGTAAGCTTCTTTGAAGACTTGCGCTTTATCGGGTGCTAAGTTTATCACGCAGTTGCTAATTATAACATCAACTGAATTATCTTCCACTGGTATCTTCTCTATGTCGCCCAGTCTGAACTCGACGTTGCTGTATCCATTCTCTTTTGCAAGGATTCTGGTTTTAGCTACCATTTCTTCAGTCATGTCTACCCCCATAACTTTACCGGTTTTGCCAACTTTTTTTGAAGCTAAGAAGCAATCAAAGCCAGCACCGCTTCCAAGATCAAGGACAACGTCGCCTTCTTTTATGTTGCTAAATGCGGTTGCCGCAGCCTAATCCAAGGTTGGCTTCGGGAGCGGCATTTATTTCCTCTTCTGAGTAACCGATTTTTTTAGAGATTTTTTTGATTGTTTGCTGGTCGGTGCTTCCGCATCCGCAGGAACAACAGCAAGAATTGCTGTTGGTGGCTACTTTTGAGTAGGCTGTTCTAACGCTTTTTTTGATTTCTTGATTTTTGTCTTTCATTTTTTCACCATTATTTCTAATTTGTTAAAGCTGCAACGTTTTTCTTTCTCGGGAAGTATTTTCGGGTACGCAATCCTAGCCAAACAAGTGATAACATTAAGGGCACTTCGAATAATGGGCCGATTACAGTTGCAAGTGCAGCACCTGAACCGATACCGTAGAGAGTTACTGCGACGGCGATTGCGACTTCGAAGTGGCTGCTGCTGCCAATTATTGTGGTGTCAATTGTGGTTTCATATTTCCAACCCAAGAAATAACCGAGTGGATATGTCCACGCGATCATCGTTATGTAGTGTAGAAGGTTCGGTACGGCGATGTATCCCACAAGCAGGGGGTCATTTAGGATTGTTTGTCCAGCAAAAGAGAAGAGCACTATTAGGGTTAAGAGCAGGGCGACGATTGAAATTTTGCCTATGGCTACTGTATAAACGTTCTTGAACCATTCTTCCCCTTTTCGGGTGATTATTATCTTTCGGGAGACTGAACCTGCAGCTACGGGTAAAGCAATAAATGCTAGAACACTTACGGCGATTAAGTCCCAGGGTACTGCAATACTGCTAACGCCCAGATATAGGGCTGCAAGGGGCGCATATAAAATTAGCATAACCATTGCGTTTACTGCGGTGTTGATTAAGCCTTGAGCCATGTTTCCTTTGGCTAGAAGCATCCACCACATGACCATGGCGGTGCATGGTGATAAACCGAGAAGTATGACGCCTGCGATGTATTGGGGGTTTCCCGCAAGGAAGTAGTTAGCGTAAACTGTCATAATTATGGGTGCAATTACCCAGTTTGCGATAAGTGTGACTATCAGTGGCTTTGGGTTGCGGGAAGCCATTTTAATGTCGCTGAAGCGAATGCCTAAAACGGTTGGATACATCATAAAGAACAATAGCAGACCAATCGGAATGGAGAGGTTTGCGAATTTTAGGGAATCCATGAATTCGCCAAATGCGGGGAAGAACCTGCCGACGAGTAAGCCAACGACGATGCATATGGCGATCCATACGGTCAAGTACTTTTCCCATAGTCCAAGGGATAATTCTTGTTTGACGTGTTGCTCATGTTCTTTTTTTGTCTCCATTGGTACCACGTCTAATTGGCAAAACAACATAACATATTCAAATACTTAAATATGTTGTTATTGTTTCAAAAGGTCCGTCATTCTTAATGGGTCTTTCAAAGAATAAAATACCCATTTGCCCTCTTTTCTAGCCGTAACTAAATTCACATTTTCTAAAATCCTAAGATGATGAGAAGCAGTGGGTTGGGTCAATTCAAGAGCAACCATGACTTCGCAAACGCACAATTCCTTAATTGCTAGTAACCCCAGAATTTTTAACCGAGTACTGTCTCCCAGAGCTTTGAAAAATTTACTTTTTTTACTAGTATCCTCTTTACAAATGATGTTATTCGCCAGTTCCTTTAGTTCGCCCATATATTCTGAGGCTTTTTCACAGGAGCAGATGCCTGATTCTGTTAAGCGCTCCAAACGCTTGTCTACTTTTGACATAATCTATTTCTCTATACTTTGGTTAGAAAACAAATTTAAATATGTTGTTACATTGACTCTGGTCGAGGTTTGTTTGTGAGAAGCATTCTCTTTGTTTGCATCGAAAACGCAGGACGGAGCCAAATCGCAGAAGCGTTCGGCAAGTACTATGGAAAAGACAAACTCATCATTTCAAGCGCAGGAAACAAACCATCTGACAAAGTCAACCCCATAGTTGTTCAAGCAATGAATGAAAAAGGCATCGATATTTCTCAGAACAAACCGAAGTTAATATCTGCGCAGATGGCCATGGAGGCTGATTTGATTGTTACCATGGGTTGTAGTGCTCAAGGTATCTGTCCTGGTCCGTTCTTCAAACCTACAATAGATTGGAAGCTAGAAGACCCAAAAGACAAACCGATCGAGAAAGTCAGAGAAATAAGAGACAGCATCGAGCAATTAGTAAGGAAACTAGTTGACGAACAGTTAAAGAACTGATTATTCTAAAAAAGTTGTTATTACTATACCACTCTTTCAAGTATTCGTTCAGTATACTTGCTGATAAGTTCAGGAGTTATTCCGTTTATAATCTCGAAAACCTGCGGTTCTGTGATTGAGTAAAGCCTGCGATTTCCATCTTTCTTATCCCTAACTATACCGATGTCTTTTAGGATTTTTAGGTGACGAGAAACTACAGGCTGGATAAGTCCGACGTGGGGGATAATTTCGCAAACGCATTTCTCTCCGTCGCGTAGGAAGTCAAGAATTTTTAGTCTAGTTGGATCAGAGAGAGCTTTAAAAATTTTAGATCTGAACCGGTTTTCTTTTTCCTTTTTTGTAGTCATTATTTAGGCTAAAATCTAGAACCATATTTAACTTTTGTTATGTTCCTCTAAAAATGAAACTCTACAAAATAAAGCTATTGAGGTATTGAGTAGTGGGACTCTATCTGGATTCGGTAATGTTTTGTGAACTATCAACTTTGGATATTGATTTTTGGATGATGTATTTAGGAGCCTTGGTTACTAGCAATATTTAACTGTTGTATCAATTAATCCTGTGGCGAGAAAGGGGTAACCAGGATGTCTGAAGAATTATATGAAGGAGTTCCTCGTGCGAAAATACCTTGGGACCCAAGAATTGATTACAAAAAATGCACAACTTGCGGAAAATGCGTTGATTTCTGCCATACTGGTGCATACAGGTTTGAAGCGCAAGATGGCAAAAAAAAGACCGTGGTGAACCCAAACAAGTGCATTGTTTTCTGCAGAGGGTGCGAAGACATCTGCCCAACTAGCGCAATAACGCATCCCTCAGAAGAACAAACACAAAAAATAGTCAAAAAATTAAAGCGCATTCTTGGCGACTCAAAACTATCATAGCTTTGGTTAGTTTAAGGTTCCCTTTATTGCATCTGCTTTAAGGCGCAGAAAATCCATAGCCTCTTGGAAGTCAAGGCAGGAGCCATTATTCTTCTCAGGGTTTTTGAGTCTGCAGTGACCTTCGCCCCAATTTATGCAGTCTTTTCTTTCGCAAACAGGAAAAAAAGTCATTTGCATCACCAAAAATGTAGAGGGATAGGTTACTGATTTGTTTTGCTGTGAGCGCCCATGCCATACCAGAAGAACACTTTGGCAACGACTGCAATTATTACACCCATCAGCATGCGCGGAAGTACGTTAAGCAGAACCGCGTCTACTCCGGTGACAACGTTTGAGGGTGAGAGCTGGAATATCGCCAAGAGCATTATGCCACCGATGGTTGTGGCGACTAAGCCTGAGATAAGCATTCTTTTAAAGTCTTCCGACCCCTTATTTAGAGCTCCAGCCATAAAGCCAATTAGCATTGGACTAAGTATATACGCTAACAGGATTATACCTCCGCCTTCTAACCGATTTAAACTCCCCATCCAATATATCGCGTAGAACGTGCCCATCAGAAACCCTGAAGCCCCGCCTGCCCAACGGTTCCAAACCAACCCAAGCATCAAGGGAATAGCAACTATGATTGTTAGCTCTGTTATTTCCATGGTTATGCCTATTACTACACCGAGGGATTCCATAGACCCTGGGCCTATGAGAGATCTTATGCTGGCGAAGGCAACGATTATTAGAACCACAATAATGGGAACGATTATTCCAAAGATAATATCATTTTTATTCCATTGTTTCCAGCTAAGACCCGTAAACAAGCACCTTCTTTATCGTATGTGGATCGCTGTATATATAAAATTTGTTATGAACTTGAAAATAGAGAAAATCCACGCCATTTCGGGTTACTATTTCTGTGCCACCTTGAACTATCGTGAAGCCTAAGAGTGAAGGGGTGTAAGGAATAAGCTAATAAATACTATCTACGTAGAAGACCTGTTAAGAGCGAGTGTAGATCTTTCTTGAGGACTCTTGTTTGAAGAAAATTCTATTTGTTAGCGGTTCACTAGGTTTGGGGCATATAGGGCGCGATTTGGAGATTGCCCAAGCACTAAGGCAGCGTCTTCCAGAAGTTGAAATATCTTGGATGGCTGAATCTCCAGCTGCAGAAGTCCTCCTAAGAGCAGGGGAAAAGCTTCTTCCTGAAGCTAAATTGCTGTATTCATCCAATTCTGAACTAGACCGCTCTGCGAGTCAGTATAGAGCTAACTTGGTTCAATGGGTTATGAGCGTTCGGAAGGGTTGGGCAAAAAATGCAGAGGTATATGCGGGCATTTCTGAAAGATACCTCTTTGATCTATGGATAGGAGACGAACCCTACGATATTATGATTGCAATGAACGCTAACAAGATCTTGAAAAAGTGTCCTTTTGTTGTCATCTATGATTTTTTAGGTCTTGATGCAACAACAATGAATCCCGTTGATCACATTGTAGCCTACATGACAAATAGAGCATGGCTTAAGTTCTTGAAAAGTCACCCGCCACTGTCGGAAAAGTCTATTTTCATTGGGGAGATGGAAGATATTCCCGATAAGAAATTTGGTTTCATGTTGCCAAACCGACGCTTGCTTGCTGAGAAGGTGTTGAACTTTGTTGGTTACGTTCTTCCTAAGGATATTAAAGATTATCTGGATAAAGAAAAAGCCCGCGTAATCTTGGGTTATGGAAACAATCCTTTGATTATATGTTCTATTGGTGGGACTGCGGCTGGAAAAGACCTTCTAAAGTTGTGTGCTGCTGCTTATCCCTTAGTCAGGAAGCAAATTCCTGATCTTGAGATGATCTTGGTTTGTGGACCTCGGGTGTTGCCTGACTGGATTCAAGCTCCTGAAGGCGTGAAGGTTGTGGGATATTTGCCTAATTTATACAGACATATGGGTGCTGCAGACCTTTGCGTGGTCTCGGGTGGGGGTACGATAACACTTGAGTTGACGGCTCTTCGAAAACCGTTTTTGTATTTTCCGCTTAAGGAACATTTTGAGCAGGAGGTTGAGGTAGCGGAAAGATGTGCTCGGCATCGAGCTGGTTTTAGAATGTCATTTTCAGCTACCAATGCGGAATTGTTGTCACAAGAAATAGTTTCAAACATAGCCAAAACTGTCGATTATAAGTCAATACCTATAAGTGGTTCGACAGAAGCTGCAAGAATTATTGAAGGCGTTTTGTTGTCTCAAAGTTAGGAACGCCATCTTTTTTCGGGATGCATTTGTTGTCTTATCGTTTGGCTCTGTTCCAGTAGTGTAGGTATAGGGATTTTGTCCACCTGTGAGCTGTTTCATCTGTGGTGATAAATCCCAGGAAATCAATTTTTCCCTCTAAGTTTGGAAAGCAGATCGCTGAACCTTTTTCAGTAATGAAAAGCGCAACATCGATTTTATCGATGTATCTGCTTTCAAATTTATTTACTCGAGCTGCACGCTCAAAAGCTGGATTATTCACTAGTTCAGTCTCAGATTCTGGGATGTTTACCTTTCTTGGCAGAAGTTTCTTCATTCCAACTCCCCTGGAAACCGCTTCTGCGGCAAGGGCAACTCCGTTTGCAAGGAGCTGATCAGAGCTAAACCAGAAAAACTCTTCCGAATCTTTAATCATGTTCTCGATGTAGTGTAGCATGGTAGTTAATTCGTTGAATTCTTTGCTTTTTTCTAGAGCACCTATACCTGTTGCAAACTCTTTTGGAATTGTGGAGAGAGAGTGGTTTTCGAAATAA
>Ga0105103_10000971_pt1 | contig 16212 bp, 13 predicted proteins | sample PPLLaktember2015_2_FD_79107 | JGI IMG/M metagenome (GOLD analysis project Ga0105103, IMG submission 79107) | Freshwater sediment microbial communities from Prairie Pothole Lake near Jamestown, North Dakota, USA - PPLs Lake P7 Core (6) Depth... | ecosystem: Environmental > Aquatic > Freshwater >...
CAGGCGGCGGGTCCAGTGGCGCCAGTAGCTGGCGGTGTTTTCCTCGTGCCAGCGCGCGCTTTCCTCGATGCCGCTGTCGAGCTGCTCGTCGGCACCGAGCAGCAGGCTGAGCGGACCGTTGAGCGTGAAACTGGACTCGTCGAGCACGTAGGTGATGGGCGCGTTCGTCGTCAGGCGCAACGTCAGCGCCGGCCCGATGAAGCGGATGTGGTGGCTGCCGCGGGTGCGCGCCGGCGTGATGCGGCCCCAGTCGGCGCGAGGGCGCACCACCAGGCGGATGCGCGGCGTGCCCTGAATCGGCCGCAGCCGGCGCACCAGCAGCATCGGCCGGAAGGCACGCCCGTGGCGGAAGTAGCGCGGCGCGAAGTCGGTGATCTCCACGCCGCCGCCCTGCGCGTCGAACAAGCGGGTGCGCAGGATGGCGGTGTTCTCGTCGTAGGCCTGCTCGCTGCGCACCAGGTTGTCCAGCACCACCTGCGAGCTGCCTTCGGCGCCGATGCCGTCAGCCGAATCGAGCAGCGCATGGAACGCGGGGTCGCCGTCGAAGCGCGGCAGGCAGCACCAGACGATGCGTGCCTGGCTGTCGACCAGCGCGCTGATCGCGCAGTTGCCGATCATGCCGAGGTCGAGGTTGACTGCGTTCTTCATCGTCTGCGTTGCGTCTGCACGCACAGCGCCGCGGCCGGGAAATGCACGAAGTGCTGCGCCAGCGGCAGCGGCCCCGGGCCAAGCACGACCTCGCGCTCGCTGAGCACGTCGAAACCGCGCTGCCCCTCGTGTGCCAGCCCGTCCGGACATCGCACCTGCGTGTCGCCCCACACCGCGTCGCCCAGAGGCATCGTGCCGGGGGGCAGGCCCAGGCCCGTGAACTTGCGGCCCACCATCACGATCAAGGTGGCACCGCGCGTGCGCCGGGCAAAGGCGATGACGTGGCGACGCCGTGTGCCGGTCACACGCAGTGGCTGGTAGCGACCCTGGCTGAACAGCACCGGGTCGGCCTGGCGCAGCGCCAGCAAGCGCCAGGCCAGCCACAGCTTCAGGCGACCGTCTTGCGGCGTGCGCGCCAGCATGGCCAGCGCGGCCTGCAGCCCCAGCCCGACGCGCTGCGCCTCCAGTTCGGCCAGCAGCCGGTCGCGGCCGTCGAAATCGACCGGCCGGCGGTTGTCCGGATCGACCAGGCTCAGCTCCACCAGCTCGCAGCCCTGGTAGATGTCGGGCACGCCCGGCGCGCTGAGCTTGAGCGCCGTCATCGCCAGGCTGTTGAGCGCGCCGAACCAGGCGATGCGCTGCGCCTGCGCCTGCAGGTCGGCCAGCACCGGGTTGCCGTCGAGCCTGCCGAGCGCGCCTCGCACCACGCCCAGAAGCGCCGTCTCGTAGCCGGCATGCGGGAAGGCCCAGTTGGTGTGCTGCTTCGCCTCGCGCGCGGCCTTCAGCATGTAGGCCTCGATGCGCGACCGGTAGGCCTCCAGGCCTGATGCGTCCAGGCCTGCGGACGGAAGCGTGCCCAGCAGGGTCTGCAGCAGCAGGTACAAGTCGGATTCGGCCGGTGCCAGCGCGCCGTCGACCGTGCTGCGCCACGACCGGGTTTGCAGCTTCCAGCGGCGCAGCGCCAGGCGCCACGCCGCCGGCTCTTCAGAGAGCACGTCGATGCGGCAGCGCACGTCCTCCGAGCGCTTATTGTCGTGGGTCGAGGTCGACAGCATGGTGTGCGGCCAATGCTTCAGGCGATCGCGGCTGGCGCCGTGAAAGGCCGAGGCCGACACACCGAAACGGGCCGGATCGCCGCCGACCTCGTTCAGCGACACCAGGCGGTGGTGGCGGTAGAAGGCGGTGTCCTCGATGCCCTTGGCCGCCAGCGGCGCACAGAACTGCTGGAAGGCCATGGCGAAGGCACGAACCCGCTCGGCCTGCGCGGCGTCGTGGCTTGGCGCCTGCAGCGCCAGCAGGCATTGGCGCAGGAAGTCGAACAGCGCCGGCGGCATGGCGTGACCGCGTCGCCGCGCCTGCGCCACTGCCCAATCGACGAACTGCCGGTCCTGCGACGAGGCCTGGTCGACGATGTACGTGCGGTACACCGGCATCGCCGCGGCCACCTCGGCAAGAGCGTCGCGCAGCGTGTTGAAGCCGTAGTCGCGGGTGTGCCGGTCGGCCAGAGCGATGCGCTGCAGAACATGGGTCAGCGTCGTCAGTTGTGCGGCCATCGCGCCATGCGCCACCAGATGCTTGCACCGGTACGTGATTTCGCCGAAGGCCGGCGCGTCGCCGCACCACGCGCGCCAGATGCGGTCCAGGCGCTGCTCGTGGCGGCGCTCCACGAACAGTCCGTTGACCAGGTTGGAGAAGCGATAGCCGGTGGTGCCCTGCACCGCCCAGTCGCGCGGCAGCTCCTCGTGCGAGGCGATGATCTTCTCCGCCACCACGTACAGCGCCGGTGCGCCGGTGGCCGTGCCATCGCCCCGCCGGCGCCGCGCGTAGCCCGCTTGCAGGCGCTCGAAGTAGGTGGCCGGGTCGAGCAGCCCGTCCGGATGGTCGATGCGCAGGCCGTCGACCCAGCCCTGTGCGGCCAGGTCCAGCGCCAGGCCCTGCACCGCTTCGAACACGCGCGGCTCTTCCACGCGCAGCGCCGCCAATTCGTTGATGTCGAAGAAGCGCCGGTAGTTGATCTCGTCGGCCGCCATGTGCCAGTCGGCCAGCCGATAGGCCTGCGCCTCGTGCAGCGCATGCAGGCGCTCGCGGCCCGAGGCGTCGTTGAAGGCCCGCAGCGCGGCATCTAGCGCGGCCGCCGCGCCGGCCCCGGTGCGCAGCAGTTCACCCAGGCGCCGCTGCAGCCGCCGGCCGGCCGCCGCGCGCTTCGCTGCCGCCTCGGCCGGTTGCGCCTTGCGTGGGGCGATTGCCCGGCTCTCCCGCGCCAGCGCCTGCCATCGAGCGGCCTGTTCGGCCGCGCCCGGCTGCGCCGCGGCCAGTTCCAGCACCGCGGCGTAGGTGCGCGGGTCGAGCGCAAAGCGGTGCTCGGCGTAGTGCAAGGCCAGCGTGCCGGTAGCGGCATCGCAGCCCAGGGCGATTTCGCTGCGATCGAGCACCTCGCCATAGGCCTGCCCCAGCACCGGCACCAGCAGCTTGTCGGCCAGCGCTGGGTTCGGCGGCTGCCAGTCGATGTCGAAGTGGCCGGCGAACTCCGACGCCGGCCCGTGCTCCAGCACGTCCATCCACCAGGCGTTGTCGGCGCCGAACACGCCCATGTGGTTGGGCACATGGTCCAGCAGCAGGCCCATGCCCAACGCACGCGCAGTCCGCGTGAAGCCGAGGAAGCCCTCCATGCCGCCCAGTTCGGGGTTGACCTGCGCGTGGTCGACGACGTCGTAGCCGTGCAGGCTGCCCGGCCGCGCGCGCGTGATCGGCGAGCAATAGACATGGCTGATTCCCAGGCGTTGCAAGTAGGGCAGCACGGCACGTGCCGCGTCGAAGCCGAAGTCCTTGTGCAGCTGCAGCCGGTAGGTGGCACGCGGCACCACCGGTGGCGACGGCGCGCTGTCAGCGGCTGGTGCGGGCGCCTTCATGCCGCGACGCGCTGGCCCAGCGTCACCAGCACCTGGTCCGCAACGCCGTCGGTGCGATAGACCTCAGTCTCGCCCGGCGCCAGCGGCCAGCTCTGGACCGGGCCGCCGAAGCGGGCGCGCAGCGTCCAGCACAGCGTGTCACCCAGCGGCCACTCGACAGTGAAGCCGAACTCGTCGCATTGCGCCGTGACACCCTGGCGCTGCGACGGCAGATGCGGCTGCAGATGCTGGCTTCGCAGCGCCAGCAGGCGTTGCACCAGCACCAGACGGCGGCAGCCGGCCTCGCTGTCGACCTCGGCCCAGTGCAGGCGCGAGGCGGCGAAGGTGGATTCGGCATTCGGGTCGGGGATGCGTTTGCGATCGGCCGCCTCGGAGAAAGCCGCCCAGGCCGCGAACTCCTGTCGCCGGCCGCGGCGCACGGCGTCGGCCAAGTCGCCGTCGAAATCGCAGAAGTACAGAAAGGGCGTGCTCGCCGCGAACTCCTCACCCATGAACAGCATCGGCACCTGCGGCGCTAGCAGCAGGCAGGCCAGCAGCACCTCGATGCGCGAGCGGTCGGCCAGGGCGTCGAGCCGCTCGCCGAAGGCCCGGTTGCCGATCTGGTCGTGGCTCTGGAGGAAGGCGACGAAGGCCTGCGAAGGCAGGTGCGCGCTCGGTTCGCCGCGGGCAAGCCCGCAGCGATGCGCGCTCGGCTGACCTTGGTAGACGAAACCCTCGGCCAAGGCCTTCGCCAGGCCGGCGCAGGGCGCTTTCGCATGGTCGGCGTAGTAGCCCTCGTGCTCGTCGGTAGCCAGCACGTGCGCGGCGTGATGCCAGTCGTCGTTCCACTGCGCGGTGGCCACGCGCGGCCGGCCGCTGCCGTCGCGCGCCAGCCAGCGCGCGGCGTTGTCGTCGTTCTCCAGCACTAGGTGCACCTGCCGCTGCCGCCCCGGGCCGTCGCGCAAGGCGGCAGCGATCTCCTCCACCAGATGCGTCGGCGAGCGGTCGTGGATGGCATGCACGGCATCCAAGCGCAGGCCATCGAAACGGTATTCGTCGATCCAGTACAGCGCGTTGTCGATGAAGAAGCGGCGCACCGTCGCGCAGTGCTCGCCATCGAAGTTCAGCGCCGGGCCCCAGGGAGTGCTGCGCGTGCGGTCGTGGAACTCGGGGCAGCAGGCATGCAGATAGTTGCCTTCGGGGCCGAAGTGATTGTAGACCACGTCGAGCAGCACCATCAGCCCGTGGCGATGGGCGACGTCGACGAAGCGCTTCAACTGCCGTGGCGTGCCATAGGCGGCATGCACCGCGAAGGGCAGCACGCCGTCGTAGCCCCAGCCGCGCCGCCCGGCATAGGCCGCCAGCGGCATCAGCTCGATGGCGCGGATGCCCAGCGAGTGCAGGTAGGGCAGACGCTGCGCGGCGGCGTCGAAGCTGCCCTCGGGCGTGAAGCAACCCACGTGCAGTTCGTATACCGTCGCCTCGTGCCAGGGCAGTCCGGTCCAGTCGCCATCGGTCCATTCGTGGTCGAGCGGATCGATCACCTCGCTGGGGCCGTGCACCCCCAGCGGATTGCAGCGCGAGGCCGGGTCGGGGAGCACCCGCCCCTGGCCGATGTCGAAGCGATAGCGCATGCCGGCGGCGGCCTCGGGCCAGACGCAGTGGTGCCAGCCCTCGGCCGAACGCTGCATCGGCCGCCGTTCGATGCAGTGGTTGCCGTCGACGAAGCGCTGCACTTCCACGCGCTCCTTGCTCGGCGCCCACAGCGCAAAGCGAACGCCGTCCTCGCGCAGCAACTCGGCGCCGAAGTGCATCGCATGGGCCACCCTCATGCCACTTCCAGCCGATCGGTGCTGACCGGTACCGCGCGCGCCTCCACGGCAGGGCTGGCGATCGGCGCAATGGGGCAGCTGAGCACGGCCATCGAGCGCGCGCGCAGCGGGTAGCGGCTGCCTCCGGGCGGCGACAGGCGCAGCGCCGCACCGGCGCTGAAGGTGTCGATGCAGGCGCGCCAGGGCAGATCGATGCGCAGGTCGGGCAGCAGGAAGCCGAGCTCCTCGTGATGGGCATTGAACAGCAGCAGGAAATGGTCGTCGGCCAGGCGCTGGCCGCGGCGGTCGGTGTCGGGCAAGGCAGCACCGTCGATGAACATGCCGACGCAGCGCGCCTGCGGGTCGTGCCACTGCGACTCGCTCATGTCGAAGCCGTCGGGATGCAGCCAGCGCACGCCGTGCGTGAGGTCGCCATGGCGGCCGCCGAAGAAGTCGCTGCGCCTGAAGGTGGGGTGCTCGCGCCGCAGCGCGATCAACTGCGCGACGAAATCGACCAGGCCCTCCTGCGCGGGCAGGCTCCAGTCGAGCCAGCTGATCTCGTTGTCCTGCGCATAGGCGTTGTTGTTGCCGTGCTGGGTGCGGCCCAGCTCGTCGCCGGAGAGCAGCATCGGCACGCCCTGCGACAGCAGCAGCGTGGCCAGCAGGTTGCGCTTCTGGCGCTCGCGCAGTGCCAGCACCGCGACATCGCCGGTGGGGCCTTCGACGCCGCAGTTCCACGACAGGTTGTGGTTGTGGCCGTCGCGGTTGTCCTCGCCATTGGCCTCGTTGTGCTTGTCGTTGTAGGAGACCAGGTCGTGCAGCGTGAAGCCATCGTGCGCGGCGATGAAGTTGACGCTCGCATTGGGGCGGCGACCGGAGCGGCCGTACAGGTCGGACGAGCCGGTCAACCGCCGCGCGAACTCGCCGATCTGCCCCTCGTCGCCCTTCCAGTAGGCGCGCATGCCGTCGCGGTAGCGGTCGTTCCACTCGGCCCAGCCGAGCGGGAACTGGCCCACCTGGTAGCCATCGTGACCCAGGTCCCAGGGTTCGGCGATCAGCTTGACGGCGTTGAGCGTCGGGTCCTGGCGCACGGCGTCGAAGAAGCCGCCGAGCTGGTCGACACGGCCGCGCTCGCGCGCCAGCGCCGAGGCCAGGTCGAAGCGGAAGCCGTCGACGTGCATCTCCTCGACCCAGTAGCGCAGCGAGTCCATCACCAGCTGCAGCACGCGCGGATGCTCGGTGTTGAGCGTGTTGCCGCAGCCGGTGACGTCGGTGTAGTAGCGGCGGTCGGGCTCCAGCATGTAGTAGGCGGCGTTGTCCACGCCGCGCATCGACAGCGTGGGACCGAGCTGGTTGCCTTCGCAGCTGTGGTTGTAGACCACGTCCAGGATGACCTCGATGCCCGCGGCATGCAGCGTGCGCACCATGGTCTTGAACTCCTGCACCGCGTGCGCGATGGCATAACGCGGCTCCGGCGCGAAGAAGCCCAGCGTGTTGTAGCCCCAGTAGTTCTGCAGCTGACGCTCGGCCAGGTGCCGGTCGTTGAGGAAGGCATGCACCGGCATCAGCTCGACGGTGGTTACACCCAGCCGCCGCAGGTAGTCGATGGCCGCGGCGGTGGACAGACCGGCGTAGGTGCCGCGCAGCGGCTCGGGCACGCGCGGGTGGCGCATGGTGTAGCCCTTGACGTGCATCTCGTAGATGACCATCTCGTGCCAGGGCACGTCGGGCCGCCGATCGTCGCCCCAGCTGAACGCGGCCTCGAGCACGCGGCACTTCGGCATGTAGGCGGCGCTGTCGCGTCGGTCGAAGGACAGGTCGGCCTTGCGGTGGCCGACGGTGTAGCCGTAGAGCGCGTCGTTCCAGCGCAGCCGGCCAACGACATCGCGTGCGTAGGGGTCGACCAGCAACTTGTGCGGATTGAAGCGGAGGCCGTGCAGCGGCTGGTATGGCCCGTAGACACGGTAGCCATAGACCAGCCCGGGCCGAGCCTGCGGCAGGTAGGCGAGCCAGACATGGTCGGACTGCTCGCGGAAAGGGACGCGCTGACACTCGCGCCCACGTGCATCGAACAGGCACAACTCCACCGCTTCGGCCTGCGCAGAGAACAGCGCGAAGTTCACGCCGTGGCCGTCCCAGGTGGCGCCGCGCGGATGCGGCCGACCAGGCCACACCGCGTCGATAGGGATCGGCTCGATCATGTCGACGCGCGGCTCCGGCCCAGAGCGCCCGCCGGTCGGCGGCACCGCTTGCGCCGGACGGAATCGCGCGAAAGGGGATGAGGAACTTGCACCAGTCGGCTTCAAGAAGACTCGAAGCTCGCTCACCGGCAAACGGCGCGCCTGCAGCCGCAGCTGCGCGCGTCAGCGTCTGCCATCGCACCGGCATGGCAGCCACGCCTCGAGGGCAAAGCACGTGCCTGTCGGCCCGTTTCGATGCCCCACGTTTGAAGCATTCACACCCGGACAGGCAAGTCCTGAAGTACCCGTCCCCAGTCGACTTAAGCGAGGTGATCATGCGCAAGACCATACTGGCGGTTGCCGCCGCGGCGGCACTATCCGCCGTCTCCGCGAATGCGGCCATCGATACCTACTACGCGGCGTTGTACGGTGCCAATGAAGTCCCAGGACCAGGCGATCCGGATGGCTTCGGCGCTGCATCCATCAGCATCGACAACATCACCAATGCGGTGACCTGGTCGTTCATGGTTCAGAACATCGCACTGCCGCTGAGCGGCGCTCACCTCCACGAGGGCGCCAGCGGCGTGAGCGGTCCGGTGCGGGTGGACTTTTCCGGCGCGCTGACGGGCTCGGCCGTCGTCGATCCGAACACCGCATTGATCACGCCGGCGACGGCGAGCGGCTTCTACGTCAACCTGCACAACGTCGACCACCCCGCCGGGGCGATCCGTGGGCAACTGCAATACGTGGGCACTGTCAACGTGGTGCCCGAACCCGAGACCTATGCGCTGTTGTTGGCCGGCTTGGGCGCCGTGGGACTGATGGCCCGGCGCCGCAGACTCTTGGCACGCGTCCGCACTCCCCTGCCTGGCTGGCAGGGGAGGCCGTCATGCTGAAGCGGCGCAGAGCCCGACCGGCGATCACCTTGCAGCATCGATCAACCGAACCTGCATGGCTGCTTGTCCGGGCACGATCTCGATCTCGACCAGGCGCGAGCGTTGGCCGGGTCTGACGGCAGACTTCTCCAGGCACCTGGACACGACGGTGCTGGCAGAGTACGAGAGCTCGAAGTGGTGCGGCTCGTTCATCTCCCGGGTTCGGATCGGGCAGGCGGCGAAATGCACTTGCCGCACTTCCGTCACCTGCAGGTTGCCGCCGCGCACCGGCACCACCAGTGGCGCGGATTGCTGCGCTTCGACCTCCACCACCGGCTTCGTCTCGGCGACGGTCACGGCTGCGCAGCTTGCAGGCAGCACCGATTCGCTGGCGTCGGCCTGCAATTCGACGCACCAATAGGCCCGCACCTCCTGGTCACAACCGTTGTAGAGGAAGACGAGCCCGTTCAGGTTCTCGGCTCTGACGCAGTCGGCACTCGATGTCACACGGTAGGTTTCGGGTGGACGCATCTGCGCCCACGCATTGCTGCTCAGACACGCGCAAGCGAAACACAGCAACCACGCCCAACCCGATGCGCGGTGGCTGCAACAGGCGTGAGTGTCAGGCGACGGTCGCGGTCCGCTCAGCGGAAGAAGAACCACAGCACGAGCAACACGACAGTGGGCACGCCCAGCAGCCAGCCAACGAAATACTTGCCCATTTCCATCTCCTTCAAGGGGTCGGATCGCCGGATCGGCCAGCGTCAGGAGCAATCGCGATGCCCGGCAAGCTCGCCGGCTGCAAGGTCGCTGACCCGGCCCAGCCTTTCCTGAAGACGCTCAACCGAGCGCTCGGGTCACCGTCAGTCGGTTGTCGACGCGGGTCACACCGAACACCGCCCGGGCCAGCCGCGCCGCATGTTGGTGCAACGACAAATCGGGCACCCGACCCTGCAGCGTGACGACGCCTGCCACGGCTGCGACCTCGATGGCCGTATCGGCGAGGCGAGGATCCGACGCCAGCGTCTGCTGCACGGTGCTGCTGACGATCACGTCCTGCAACGGATCGACCCAGTCGGCGCCCTGCGCAAGGCCGATGGCGGCTGCGCACAGTGCTGTGACGAGAAAGCGGTTGTGAAGACGCATCGGGTGATACTTTGCCGCGTTCCAGCAAGCCGCAGTCCCACGTCTCTGCGCCTGTCGCAGCCGGCACGGTGTTTGCCGCTCAGCGGCCGTGAAGACGGCAAAGCCCGAGGCTCGCAACCGGGTGCGGACCTCGAACAGGGGCCTGGCTCTGGCCGGTCTTTGCGCGTGGCTTCTCGTGGGCTGCGCCACGACCCGCATCGATGCGCAATGGATCGACCCGCAGTTCGCCCGCCAACCGCTCTCGGGCACGAAGGTGCTGGTCGAATGCGCCGGCGCCGACACCACGGTGCGGCAGTTGTGCAGCGAACAGCTGGCGATGCAGCTGAGCATGCGCGGCGTGCTGCCGCTGACATTGGACCCACCCACCCTGCGCGACGAAGTGCAGCAAGGGCTCAGCGACGCCGCGCTGCTGGACCGGGCGCGCAGCCTGGGCGCGCAGACGGTGCTGCGCGCCAGCGTGGAGCCTGCGGTGCAGGTGGCCTCGCCCGGCCCGACCATCGGCCTGGGCGTGGGCGGTTTCGGCGGCGGGCGCGGTTATGGCTATGGCGGCTCCGGCATGGGCGTCGGCATGGGCATGGGCTTTCCTGTGGGCGGCGGCACGGTCAATACCGGCTATGGCGCCAAGGGCAGCTTGATCGATGTCGCCAGCGGCCGGCCGATCTGGAGTGCCAACGCCAGCACCCCGGCCACTGCCGATGCCGGCGAGCAGATCAGCCTGCTGACCCAGGCCCTGGTGAAAGCAGCCACTCAGGCCGGCCTGTTCTGAGCGCGTTGGGACCCAGCGTGCCGGAGGTGATGGCGGGCCTGGCGATTGCTCGCTTGCCGCATGGATGTTCTGCCCACTGCCTTGCACGCCGCCGGCCTGCCGTGGCTGGGTGGGCAGTTGCTGGTCGAAGTGCTGCTGACGACTGCAGCCTTCGTCATCGCGCTCGCCCTGCGGCCCTGGCGCTGCGTCGGCGAACAAGGCCCGCCCTGGGGCTGGTGTGCCGTCTGGGCCGCGGTGGCCGTGCTCTGGGGCAGCGTGCCGGGCAGTGGCGTGCTGCGTCCGATGACCGGCGTGACCTTGCTGGTGCTGATGGCCGGCTGGCCTCTGGCCGTACTGGCCATGCTGCCTGCTGCGTTGCTGGCCGCGTTGGGCGGCAGCCTGCCGTGGTACGAAGCGCTGCAACGCCTGGTCTGGGTCGGTCTGGTGCCGGCGACCTGCGTGCTGGCGGCGGGTGCCGCGGTGCGGCGCTGGCTGCCGCACCATCTGTTCGCCTACATCCTGGGCCGCGGCTTCCTGGGCACGTTGCTCGCGTCCGCGCTGGCCGGTGCGGCACTGCTGCTGGCCAGCCCGCCGCCCTGGCGCGTGGCCGGCCTGGACCTGATGGTCGCGAACCTTCTGGTGGCCATGGGCGAGGCCTCGATCTGCGCGACGCTGATCGCGATCCTGGTCTTCGTGCGGCCGACGTGGCTGGCCACCTTCTCGGAGCGGCTGTACCGCCTGCCCTGAGGGGCTGCGTGGCCGCCTCCGGCCCGCGCGCGATCAACCTGCTCAACCGCCTGTACAACGCGAAGGCCGACCATCACCGGCAGTCGCGCAGCGCGCCCGGCGCCGACGCGCAGGCGCCGCGCCATCCATCCTGAACCGCACTGCATCGTCCGGAGGTGGAGCAGACGGTCAGGCTGCGCCCAGCGGGCGCACCGATTGCCGCGTCGGTCGCATGCCACGCGCCATCTGGAAAGGTGCCATCAGCTTCGGCCTCGTGCACGTGCCGGTGGCCTTGTACCCCGCCTCCAGCGAAAGCGGCATCGACTTCGACTGGCTCGACAAGCGCTCGATGGACCCGGTGGGCTACAAGCGCATCAACAAGCGCACCGGCAAGGAGGTGCAGCGCGAGCACATCGTGCGCGGCATCAAGGTGGCCAGCGGCGACTACGTGGTGCTCGGCGAGGACGAGATCCGCGCCGCCTATCCGAAGACCACGCAGACCATCGAGATCGAGCACTTCGTCGCGCCGACGCAGCTGCCCTTCACGCTGCTCGAGAAGCCCTACTACCTGGAACCGCTGGCGCGCGGCGAGAATGTGTATGCGCTGCTGCGCGAGGCCATGCTCTCCGCCGCCGTGGTGGGCGTGGCGCGGGTCGTGCTTCACACCAAGCAGCACCTGGCGGTGCTGGTACCGGTGGGCCCGGCACTGATGCTGGACACGCTGCGCTGGGCCCACGAGGTGCGGCCCTGGGACGAGCTGAAGCTGCCCGCCGAAGGCAGCAAGGCGGCGCAGCTGAAGCCGGCCGAGCTGAAGATGGCCGGGCAGCTGATCGCCGACATGACCGAGGACTGGCAAAGCGAGCGCTACCAGGACCGCTTCACGCAGGCGGTGATGGCACTGGTCGACAAGCGCGCCGCCGCCGGCCGGACGGAGCAGGTGCAGCCGCTGGAAGACGGTGCCCAAGCCGCAGCCAGCAACGTGGTCGACCTGAGTGAGCTGCTGAAGCGCAGTCTCGGCAACCGCAAGACGGCGCCCGCCGCGACCGGGTCGGCGCCGGCGCGCCGCGGCCCGGCGAAGAAGCGCGCCTGAAAGGGGTGTCGGTGCCGAAGAGCCGCAGCCCTGCCACGCAGACAGCCACGGCCCTGCAGCACTACCGCAGCAAGCGCGACTTCGAGCGCACGCCCGAACCCGAAGCCGCAGTGCGCAAGCGGCCCGGAAACGCCCGGCTGTTCGTGGTGCAAAAACACGAGGCCCGGCGACTTCACTATGACTTCCGGCTCGAACTGGACGGCGTGCTGCTATCCTGGGCCGTGCCCAAAGGCCCGAGCCTGGACCCGAAGGACAAGCGCATGGCGGTGCGCACCGAGGACCATCCGCTGGCCTATGCCGATTTCGAGGGCACGATCCCTGCGGGCAACTACGGCGCAGGCACAGTGATCGTCTGGGACCACGGCCGCTGGATGCCGCTGGAGGACCCGCACGAGGGGCTGCGCCGCGGCAAGCTGGCTTTCGAGCTGCAAGGCCACAAGCTGCAGGGCCGGTGGGAGCTGGTACGCATGCGCAAGTCGGACGAGCGGCAGGAAGCCTGGCTGCTGTTCAAGCAGCGTGACGCGGCCGCCCGCGCGCGAGGCACGCAGGACGTGCTCGATGCGCTGCCCGACAGCGTCCTGGGTGATGGTGCTTCGACCCCGCCGCCTGCGCCCGTGGTTGCAGCCCCTGCGGCGCCGATGCCACGGCAGCTGGCACCGCAATTGGCGACGCTGGCCACGGCGCTGCCCGAATCGGGGCAGTGGGGCTTCGAACAGAAGTTCGACGGCTACCGCCTGCTGGCCCGCATCGAAGACGGCGCGCCGCGGCTGCTGACCCGCAACGGCCACGACTGGACCGACCGGATGACCGCGCTGGCCGACGAACTGGCTGCGTGTCGCATCGACAGTGCCTGGCTTGACGGCGAGATCGTCGTGGCCGGTGCCGACGGCACTGCCGATTTCAACGCGCTGCAAAACGCCTTCGACCGGCGACGCACACAGGACATCCACTACCACCTGTTCGACCTGCCCTACTTCGAAGGCCACGACCTGCGCGACGTACCACTGCAGGCGCGACGCGACCTGCTGCGCCAGTTGCTGCAGGCCCACGGCGGTGCGCACCTGCACTTCAGCGAAGCTCTGGGAATGGGCGGGCGTGCGGCCGCTCGGTTGCTGCTGCAAAAGGCCTGCGCCGAAGGGCACGAGGGCCTCATTGCCAAGCGTGTCGACGCGCCCTACTGCGGTGCGCGCGACACCAGCTGGCTGAAGCTGAAGTGCCAACGCCGTCAGGAGTTCGTGGTCGGCGGCTACACCGTGCGCAGCGACGACGCACAGGCCGTGGGCAGCCTGATCCTCGGCGTGCACGATGCGCAGGGCAGCCTGCAGCACGCCGGCAGCGTGGGCACCGGCTGGAACCGTGCAGCCGCACGCGAGCTGTTGCAGCAGCTGCGCAAGCTGGACTGCCCGGCGCCGCCCTTCGAAGGTGGCCCACGCGCGGCCGGCCGCTGGTCCAAGGCGGCGCAAAGCCCACATTGGGTGCGTCCGCGGCTGGTGGTCGAAGTGGCCTTCGCCGAATGGACACCGGCCGGACACATTCGCCATGCGTCCTTCGTGGCGGTGCGCGGCGACAAGGCCGCCCGCACGATCACGCGCGAACGGCCGCTGGCCCCTGCCGAGGTGAGCGCAGCCGAACCTGCTGCGAGATCGAGCCGCAAGAAGGCGCGGGACACCCAAGCGCCCGCCCCAGGCCTGCGCGTCAGGCTGACCCATGCGGAGCGCGTCATCGACGCCAGCAGCGGACTGACCAAGGCGGATCTGGCGCACTTCTACGACAGCATCGCCGAGTTCCTGCTACCGCATCTGAAGGCTCGGCCGGTGGCCTTGGTACGCGGCCCCAAAGGGGTCGAGGGGCCCTTGTTCTTCCAGAAGCACGGCGGCGCCGGCATCGCGGGCATCCGAGAGCTTGACGCCGATCTGTGGCCTGGCCACGAGCCGCTGCTCGAGTTGGCCACGCACCAAGCCCTGCTGGGGGCAGCACAGATGAACGTCATCGAGTTCCACACCTGGAACGCGACCACGCGCCGCCTGGAACATCCCGACCGCATGGTCTTCGACCTCGACCCGGGCGAAGGCGTGACCTGGCCGGCCATCCGCGAGGCTGCCGTGCTGACGCGCACGCTGCTGCAGGAACTGGGGCTGCAGAGCTGGCTCAAGACCAGCGGCGGAAAGGGCCTGCACCTGGTGGTGCCGATCGTCGCGCGCTGGTCCCACGACATCGTCAAGGGCCTGTCGCAGGCGGCCGTGCAGCACCTGGCGCGCACGATCCCGTCTCGTTTCGTCGCCAAGAGCGGGCCGACCAACCGGGTCGGCCGCATCTTCGTCGACTACCTGCGCAACGGCGAAGGCGCCACCACGGTGGCCGCCTTCTCGGCCCGGGCCCGGCCGGGGCTGGGCGTGTCGATGCCGCTGGACTGGGACGAGCTGCCAGACCTGAAAAGCGCCAGCCAATGGACCATCGCGAATGCGCGCGACCGCCTGGGCTCGCACCCGCTACAGCCCTGGCTTGCGCTGCGGCCACAGACCCTGGGCCCGGCAATGAAGGCGTTGGGCCACAACGCCGAGCAATCCGCAGCGCCCGTCGCACAGGGAAAGACGCGCGCGGGTCGGCGCTGAGTACGCCGCCCGCGCAGGCTGCTGCCCAGCGCGCTCAGCGGCCGTCGGGCCGGGTGCGGCTGTCCTGCAGATCTTCCTGAACGTCGCCGGCCGCCTTCTGCGCCTTGCCTTCAGCCTGATTGGCCGCGCCCTTGGCCTGTTGGCGCGTGCTGCCCACGGCCTCGCCCGCCTTGCGACGGACCTTGCCCGCAGCGTCCTTCAACTTGCCTTTGATCTGGTTGCTGTTCATGCACCTGCTCCTGGTTGCGCGGTCCGTGCCCCATGCACCGACACGCGATAAACCTTAGGCCGCAGGCTGCGGGTGCGGTATCGGAACCGGGCGCGGCCGCGTGTCGGCAGCTGCCTACAGGCAAGGGGGCCGCGGCGTGTCGGCCGGCACGGCCTTGAGGTTGGCCGGAATTTCGGCCTGGACCGTCGGCAGGCTGTCGCTGTCGCACAGCGCCAGGCTGCGTTCCAGTTGCAGCAGGTCGACCGCGATGCGATCGATGCGCGCGCCGTCCCACGGCCGCGCTGCATAGGCCGCATCCAGCTCGTTGCGCAACTGGCGGTGGAGCATCTGCAGGTCGTCGATTCGCATGGCGGTCACCTTCATCGGTACTGGAGGAGCGGTGAAAAACGGGCAAGGTCCATGCCCAGGACCGGCACGCCATCTGCCACTCGACGCACCGAAGGAACGGGCCGATGTTGCGCAGCGTGAAGGATCTTGTCGGGTACACGGTGGCCGCCCGTGACGGCCGGTGCGGCGAGCTGCGCGAGATGTATTTCGACGACCGCCTGTGGATCCTGCGCTATTGGGAAGTCGATACGGGCCTGGCGCGCTCTGTGGTGCGGCTGTCGCCACAGGCCGTCACCGCCGTGGACGACAAGACGTGCCAGTTTCACGTCGGGATGTGCCGCGAACAACTGCAGCGCGGTCCGGGCGTCGACTCCGACCCTTGGCTGGCGCGCCCGCACGATGCCGAACGCGGCCTGCGACGCGAACGCTATGGCGGCAACCTTTGGAGCCTGGCGGGGGTGCCGCTGAGCGAGTTGCTGACGCCGGCGGTCGAGGCCGCGGAACTGCCGGCGACGCCCGCGCAGCCGGAGCGCTTCGGCCGGGAGCGCGATCTGCATCTGCGCAGCAGCGCTGACGTGATCGGCTTCGGTGTGGCGGCCCGTGACGGACCGATCGGCCGCGTCGCCGACTTCCTGATCGAACCGGCCACGTGGCAGGTTTGCATGGTGGTGGTGGACACGCACACTTGGCTGGCGGATCGCCGGGTGCTGGTACCGCCGATGTGGGTCGATGCCTTCGACGATGCGGCCAGGCAGCTGAGGTTTCGCGTCAGCCGCGAAGCAGTGCAAACGAGTCCGCACTACGAGGCGAGCCCGGCGCTGGTACAGGAGCAGGCCCTGCGCGTGCAGCGCCATTTCGAACGCTGGATCTAGGTGCCGCGCGCACTGTCGCTCTGGCCTTGCAACAGCCGCGCCAGGGCTCCCACCAGCGCCGTC
>Ga0105103_10000972_pt1 | contig 16199 bp, 17 predicted proteins | sample PPLLaktember2015_2_FD_79107 | JGI IMG/M metagenome (GOLD analysis project Ga0105103, IMG submission 79107) | Freshwater sediment microbial communities from Prairie Pothole Lake near Jamestown, North Dakota, USA - PPLs Lake P7 Core (6) Depth... | ecosystem: Environmental > Aquatic > Freshwater >...
AATGATGCGATAACGGAACGGGCCGCGGGGTGGTACGGCCCGGTGAGAAGGACCATGGTGTTTGAGGGAATTGATGCGTCAGTATTCCGGGAACCGGAAGCCTTCCTTCAGTTTATAATGTTCTCGGAACTTCGTGCGGGAGAGGCAGATGCCACGGGTGGCGTAGAGCCAGACATCACTCATGAAGGCGAATTATCCCCTGCCCGCAGCAGGTTCGCATTTACGGGAAAAAGACCCCTGCCATCTGATTCCGATAAGGATACCGGAGAAAACGAGGGAGATACCCGGATAGATTTCATACCGGACGGGGACTCATCTGCAGATGAAACCGTGAATAAGAAGCCCCGTCGGAAAAAAAGCAGTGAGATTTCGTATTCCGAACGTAGTTCAGGAGAACAACCCTGATATGAAGATATATTTTGAAGGTAGAAAATCAAGTCATTTGTCGTTTCGGCACCAGTCCGAAACAACAATGAATTTCTCTGCCTCTGTTTCTTGACAATGTAAAAGTTCTTAGAATTGTTCGTTATGGGGATCCAAGCCGGGAGCGCCGGAAAAAACGGTCAAGACCGGTCTCCCAGCTCCTGCAGCAGCAGTGCCTGGGTCACGATCATCCGTTCCAGTTCGCTGATGGCGACACTCTCATCAGCCCCGTGGATCCGGGACTGTTCATGGTCTTCGCATCCCCAGAGGACAAACTCTGCTTCCGGTACAGCACGTCTCAGCACATTCAGGAGCGGGATCGACCCTCCGGCCCCGGACTCCTGCACCGGCCGCCGGTAGACTGCTCCCATGACATTACGTGCTGCCTCATAACCGTGACCACCTGTGGGACAGACAAACCCGGAGGAAGTGTGTACCTCGCTTATTTCCACCCGTGCATGCCACGGGACATGTGCCCGCATGTGGTCGGTGAGAAGCTGGACTTCATGCTTCGGGTCTGAGCCAGGTGCAATGCGCAGGCTGACCCGGGCGCGGGCCTGAGGGATAAGGATGTTCGAAGCATCCCGGACGGCAGGTGCATCGATCCCGATGACCGTGACCGACGGTTTTGACCAAAGGCGTGAGCCGATAGACCCGGTCCCGATGGTATCCACGCTTTCAGGCAGGCCGGAAAGTCGCCGGTAGAGCGGTTCCGGGAACTCTGCACCACGCCAGGAATATGACGAAAGTCCGGCAATGGCAACATCGCCCTGCCTGTCATGAAGCGTGGCGAGCATCCTGATGAGTGTGACCAGGGCATCGGGGGCCGGACCCCCGAACACTCCCGAATGAACTGCATGGGCAAGAGTCCTGACCGTGACAACACAGGAGACCTCGCCCCTCAGCGTGGTGCTCAGGACCGGTTCACCGGGAATCAACTTTCCCATATCCGTGATGATGAACAGGTCGCACCGGAACAGTTCCGGATGAGCTACGACATACGCGTGGAGGTGGCTTGTCGTCTCCTCCTCACCCTCGATGACTACTTTTATACCGACCGGGTATTTTCCGGAGAGTGCCCGGATGCTGGCAGCGATGGTGGCAATTCCCGACTTGTTATCGGCAGCCCCCCGCCCGTAAAGACGGTCGTTTTTGATCACCGGGATCCACGGGTCGGTCTCCCACCCGTCTTCCTTCCGTGCCGGCTGGACATCATAATGGGCGTAGAACAGCACGGTTGGTGCTCCGGGTGGAGCCGGTATATCACCGGTGACTGCAGGGTACCCCCCGGGAATTTCCAGCAGGCGGGCATTAGGCAGACCATACCGTTTCAGGAGGTCTGCGGTCAGTTCCGCCACCCGGTAGACCGGTTCCGGAGGGTATTCCGGAAAAGCAACCGAGGGGACCGAAATGAGTTCTTTGAGATCATTGATGACGTCGGGCAGGAAACTCCGGACCTTCATCTCCATTGCATCGACATCAGCGGAATTCGGTGTATCGCGTACCATATTCTGAACAGAGATATGGTCGTGAACGCAGATGAATTCTCACCTGACCGGTCCTTGAAAAGAGCCGGATGATATGTCTGAATATCCTCATGAATCTGATCACAGGACCGGCAATTACCGGAACCAGGACTACGGAAGAGTATGCATTGATATTTGAAGAACGGGGTAAATACACTATCAGAAACAAATTCTCTCTTACCCCTGCAAGGTTTTACCCATGAGCCGCATCCGTACTCTGCTGGAATGGACCGTCATCCTCGTCCCGCTTTTTACTGCCGGAGTTCTGATCTTCTGGTTTGCCTCGGGTGCAGGAACACATCAGCCCTCCGGGTTGCCCGATGGTACAGGTGGTTTCTACCAGGGCCCGCTCTCCCCGCCGCAGCAGTACACAAAAACCGTGGGTGACTGGCAGTTTGCCTTTCCGTCTTCCTATACCTATACCCTTGCAGGCAGGGTTGTCGGGAGACATGAGTACCCGCAAGCGATGCCGGATGGCATCATCCCACTCGATCTCGCGGTGGTGAACGGCGACCTTCTTAAGCCCGGGATCCTCTCATTTTTTACCATAACCATGGGATACCACACGCTTGAATACAGCTACGATATTCCGGCGTATATTGGCCTCACCGAAGCATATATCGATGAACACATCAGCAACAACCACCTCGTCTTTCTGGATCCCGCACTCGAAAGTGAAGTAAAGGCGGCGCAGATCGACAGCTGCCTGATCATTACGGGGAAACTGGTTGATATTAGGGGTGTATCATCGGCAAAATTGTACCTTGCCAATACCAGTACGGTGCGGAACGATTCTTATCCCGCCGGCTGTGAGGTCATCCTTGTCGAATCCTTTACCCCGGTCAGGTGCGGGAATTAAGTCACAAATGTGAATTTTCAGGATCCCGTGGGTGAATCCCGGACACGTTCGGTCGGGTTCAGGTAATCTGAGACCTTATTTTTCCCAAAAGTTCACATCCTCAACCAGGGATTATCCCGACTTTCGATAATCAGGAAGAAAAAGAGATAACCGTTGGTGTATTCTTTATAATTATGGCACAACTGATTATCGAACCAAAGAAGGGAAAAGACGGGCAGATCGAATTTACCGTTAATTACCATGATAAGAAAAGTGATAATTCATTCACCATTACGACAACGCACGATCTCAATGAAGCGGTGGATAAGCTGAAGGTGACGCTCGAAGGGGAAGTCGCCAGCATGCAGCAAAAGAAATAGAATATTAGGTATGACAAAATCAGGAAATGAGTCTTATTACCCGATTTGTCTCTTTTTAAAAAATGCATAATCCGCTGCCAGGATTTTTCTTTTGGAAAAGTCAGAGTCAACTCCGTATCCAATCCAATCGGGATCCTTTTCGAAGAACATCTTCAGGGCAACCGCAGTATTGTGATCCGTATTGCCTAATCCATACAGGAGGGTGAGGCCGCCGTTTTGGCTGTACACCTGCAAGTCCCTGAGAGACTTGCGTTCCTGGTCAAGCTCACGGTGGTACTGGATGATAAAGTCCTCCCATGATATCATGTCACGGGCAAAACGGTTGTAAAGTTCAAGGCTTGGCGTGAGATACCGTAACCATATGACCGTTTTCCCGTGGGGAGCTCTTTTAGGCCAGACCGGTTCTACGAGAATACGGAATCCGTCATCATCCGATGCATTGGCAAAGATACTTTTTACGTTGATCATGGTTTTACTACCCTTTTTTTGCTCTCATTTGTTTTTCCAGGTTGCAGGTGGTTTGCTATTCATAATAGCGAACAGGGAAATTTATAAGATCTTCCTCAAATAACAGATTTTGACACGAATTTTGAAACGATTCTGAATTTTTCTTGAGATTTCTGTTTTCATCTCCCTTTGGATAGAGGAGATCCCGGAAAAAATCGCCAGTAACAATAAAAAATTCAATGAGCTCCAGATAAACCCATAAATATCATCACGGGTGTCTGTAGTTAGTAAAGGGTGAAGCCCTGATGAAAACCTCGTTTATCACACCTGCAATGTTGTGCATGGCGATACGTGCTCTGTTTGTCGCAGGCTGCATATCTTCCCCGCCCGGTGGGGCAGTTCCTCCAGCCTCGCCAACCGGCGAAAAACCAGTCGCTGAAACTACACCAGCCCCGACGTTATCGCCTGGCTGTGAATTTATTAGTTGCCATGGTCTTGACCTTTAATGCGGGCCAAATCCTCCCAAGGTCTGCACCGCAGTCTACCAGCTTGGTGACAAGTGCCCCCAGTATGCGTTCTGCAGTAAGGCCAATAATACCTGCCATCTGGTCACGACCCCGCAGTTCGACACCTGCAGGGGCTGCATAGGAAAATGCGGGGGAGCCGATACTGCCGAGATCCTGTTGTGTGAGGAGAAGTGCTGAACAGTCCTGTTCAACTGAAACGATATCACTTGTGGCCAGAACACAAAAAAAGTCACTCTTTACATGAAAGATCTCCTTAATCCATTTGTTACCGTGATTTTCCCGCTGAACCAGATTCTGACAACTCAATACCATTTTTCTGTAAATCGGGTGCACCTCAGTCCCGATTATCCCGGAAATCTTCTTTCCAGGAGAAATGCATTTCTTCAGGGCATGAAAAATATTACAGGATACTGATTTCATAAAAGATAATCCAACAACAGGCAACTGAATTTCATGACGAGGCTAATTGACAATCATCAGGAACAACGCTGATAGAATGAACCCCATTATCCAGCTCCAGGACCTTTCCCGTTCGTTTGGCAGCAATTGTGCGATCAACGGCGTCAGTTTCACCGTTGAGGAAGGAGAAGTGTTCGGGATTCTCGGGCCTAATGGATCCGGGAAGACAACACTTGTCCGGCTCCTGAACGGCGTACTTGCTCCGACATCGGGGACTGCAACGCTCTTTGACAGGGATGTAACGGTAGATGGCCCTTACATCCGTGCACGGACCGGAGTCCTGACCGAAACCCCTTCCCTGTATGAACGCTTAACCGCGAAAAAGAACCTCTCCTTTTTCGGCAGGTTGTATGGCATTCCCGATGCCGATCTGACCGGGCGTGTCAACAGGATCCTCGCGCTCCTCGACCTTGCAGAGAGGGCTGACGAGCCGGTGGGGGGATTTTCCCGGGGCATGAAGCAGCGGCTCGCTATCGCACGGGCCCTGATCCACGACCCTCAGATTATCTTCCTGGATGAGCCGACCTCCGGTCTCGACCCTGAATCGTCACGGCAGGTGGACGGGATCATACAGGACCTTTCGTCCGATAAGGGAAAGACGATTTTTCTATGCACGCATAACCTTGCCGAAGCCCAGCATCTCTGCTCACGCGTCGCGATGATCAACAAGGGGAGAGTCCTCGCGCTGGGCAGCATCCGTGAACTCACGGAACGGCTCTGGAATGCGGTCCCTGTCGAGATGGAGTTTCTTACCGCCCCTCCCGAAGCCGTGATCCGGAACATACGAACGATTGACGGTGTCATGATTGACCGCATCAATGAAAATACCCTGACATTCCGGGTCTCCGGAAAACATCTTATCCCGTTGGTAATCGGGGCTGCCATGCACAATGGCGGAGAGATCTTCCGGGTAACTCCACGGAATTATTCGCTCGAAGAGATCTATTTTGCAGTACAGAAACAGGGAGCGCAATCATGAACTGGCAGATTATCCGGGCAATCGCAGAAAAGGACCTTGCAGAAGTGCTGAATAACCGGATAGCGGTCTCAGGTGCCATTATCCTGTCCATTGTCTTCGCAATTCTCATTCCGCTCCTGATCACCCAGTTACCCGCCCTGACGCGGGGGAGCAGCGACCAGATGTCAGTAGAGGAACTTCTACGAATCATCCCGGCAGAACTTCAGGCCACGCTGGCGACGCTCTCACCGGAGCAGCTCCCGATCGTCCTCATTCTCGGGTACCTTATTGCTCCCCTCTTCCTGGTATTGCCCCTGATGTTGTCCTGCATCATCGCCGCAGAAGCGTTCGTCGGGGAAAAGGAGCGCAAAACCCTTGAAGCCCTTCTCTACACCCCGGCGACTGACGGGGAACTCTTCCTCGGCAAGGCACTTGCCGCACTCATCCCGGGGATCGCATACACCTGGGTGAATTTTGCGATATTTGCCGTCGTAACAAACAGTGCCGGATTCCCGGTTATGGGCAGGATCTGGTTTCCGACAGCCAGTTGGTGGGGACTGATGATCTTTGTCGTACCCGCCGTGGCGCTGCTCGGTGTTTCGGCCACCGTCATCATCTCGACCAGGGTAAAGACCTTCATGGAAGCGTACCAGGCCTCCGGCATACTTGTCATCCTGATCATTATGCTGATGGTTGCACAGTCAACAGGTCTTTTATTCCTCTCCCCGTTTGTGGCCGTACTTGTCGGGCTTGCCTTCTTTGCAATCGACGCATTACTGATCTGGATTGGAATACGGATGTTTTCCCGCAGCGAACTGATCGCGAGGATCTGATATCACCGGTTTTTTCCTGTTTCAGAATTTCCATGATACGGATTTATGTTCGACCTGGAGCCCTGTCAGCGCACACGGCCGGACACCCAGCGTTAATTGTATGATTATCACCACAGGGTGAGCTGGAAAAATTTTTCCCTGAAAAATTGACTCTGCTGAAACGGGATGAACAGGAATGGTTTTCACCCAAACCATGAAGAATTGTGAAGGTTTGACAGGCATCCGTAACAGGCTCTTGAGAGGACGGGCGCGGAATTTTCAGGCAATTGAAGCGCCGCGGGGGCGTCCCTTCGGGGGCGGCGCAAGTCCTCACAGGAACGGGATTGGCACTTTCGAAATTACTGAAATTGTTCAATTTCATAGGAAATCCTCACAATATTTTTCTGATAATTCCAGAGAAGGTAATGCAACACCATCGCAAAGCGCAGGAGCGGACGGGGGGGACAGGCACTGTTCCTTTCGTAAATAGCTGCTTTACAATTAGCTGAATACTTAGGGTTTCGACAAAGCGAAAAATTTGTATTTTAAAAATTGGATCAGGTTACCACAAATGTACCGGTCATTGTCTCCGGGTGCACATCGCACCGGAAGAAGTAATTTCCCCGCGTTAACGGGGCAGTGAACGTGTACGTGATGGTTTTCACACCGGTTATAAGCTCGCCTGTAAAAATACGGGTCGCCGTAGTGCGGTCTGTGTAAAGTGCGAAGTTGTGGGGGACATTGGCGTCATTGTTGGTAAACGTCATCACTACGGTAGAACCGGCCGGAACGGAGATCGTGCTCTTGTCAAACACAAAGTTCATCGCTGTCAGTGTCAGAGCCACGGAAGTCCCACCGGTGGGTGCGGTGGTCGTCGCAGTCGTTGCGGCAGGGGAAGTCACCGTGAAGGTCCCAATCAGCCCGGTATTCGGATCGCTCCGGTAATAGTAAATACCGGGCGTTGCAGGAGCGGTGAATGTATAGGTCTCAACGACAGGTCCGGTAATAACCGGGCTCCGGAAAATGGGATCGGAGCTCACCATCGAGGGATAGAGCGCGAAATTATGGGGATTGAGATCCCGATCGTCATAGGTGAGGGTAACACGGGATCCTGCCGGGACTGAAAGGCTGACAGGATCGAACCTGTCGCTTCGGATCATCAGGTTAAGAGAGACCGCAGGACCGGCGCCGGCCGGGACTGTCGGAGTCGGGGATGGGGGCGCAGCCGTGCTTACAAGACCCCGCGTGCCTGCCGGCACCATCTGCCAGATCTCACCCGTACCCTGGGGGGTGAGCCCGGGACCGCCGTTCTGGTTGATCAGGACAAGAACCTCGTGATTGTTGTCCTCATTGAGCCCGCGGATGAAGGCATTAATCCGCCCGTTCCGGTTGTTCGCTACCGTTATCATCCGGGTCGTCCACATCGCATTCTGGGCGGGGGTCAGCGCCGAAGCATCCTCGGGAAGTGAGGAGAGGTTAAGGCCAGCCGGTGGCATCGAGATCAAAAGGGTCCCGTTTCCGGCAATCCTGCTTTCATCGGACCATGTCCCGTAAATATAGGCACCCTGGAGGGATGGCAGTGCTGTGCCACGGTAAAGAACTCCTCCGACAATGGTATCCCCGACATCGTGGCCGAGTTCAACTACCGGTCCTATCAGGGGCTGCCCGTTGTAACCTTTCACCGGGCAGGAGCTTGACGGGGGCAGGAAATTGTTCGATGTGTTGAAACAGTGTGTGCCCTCCCTGATATTCCACGGGTACGTCCCTCCTTTGTATACGATCAGGACGGATTCGAAAAGACGCTGCCCGGCCATGGCAATATACATCCGATAGCTCCCTGCGGAGTCAAATGCAGCATAGGCCGGGTTCCTGAAACCGAGTGCGTATATCTCAGGCAAGGCACCTGAAGTCGAGAGGAACGGGTTATCCGCTGGAATCGCATAGAGTCTGCCCGGGCTCGTGTTGTCGATATCAATACGGATCACCTTGCCATGGATCTTCGTGAGGTCCTGAGCGTTCCCGATACCGGGAGTATGTCCCATCCCGGTATCGTCCGCACGCCCCCCGTCCCCGAGCGGCAGGTAGAGATACCCGTCAGTGGGGCCGAAGAGGAGCGTCCCCCCGTTATGGTTCTGGTAGGGCTTGTCGACCTGAAGGAGGATCTTCTCAGAGGACGTATTTACCCGGTTCGGGTCACTGTCGGAGACCCGGAACTCAGATAAATGGTTCGTGCAGCTCCAGTTTGGATCGACGCCCGCTCGCAACGGGGCACTGTAATAGGCAAACACCCTCCCGTTCGATGCAAACTGAGGATGGAAAGCGATGGAGAGCAGCCCCCGCTCATCATAGGTCGGATCAATCCTGACCAGCCGGTCGCGGACATCAAGAAACGGCTGGTCAAGGACTGTGCCATTCATGAAGAAGGTCTTCACGTACCCGGTCTGGTCGACCAGAAACAGCCTGCCGCTTCCGTCATGCGGATCCGCAATCATGACAGGGGCGGTAAATCCGCCGGCAATGAATTTGAGGCCGACTGCCATATCAGGAGGATGTAATTTTGTCAGTGATGGATATGTGGTGAAGGTCGCGACTTCGGGAGAGTTCTGGTTCGTATGATCAGATGTACCGATGATGGTTGGAGTGGGTGTGGGTGTTCCGGGACCCTGGGTCCCTGCACATCCTGCAATAATCGCTCCTAAAGCGATCACAGAAAGAAGAATCAGGACAGGAAAAAGGTTCCTCATGAGCCATCAATCCTCCCGGCGTATAATAAATATTCTGTTATTCCTCAGATTCCGGAACGAAACAACGGTATGAAGATCCTGTCGTGTCCAGCAACGAATCCTCGTATTCGTTTGGTTTGAACGATGGATGGTTAAGATTTTTCAACCCAACTGAATGAAATATCAGCACGGGATGGTTTCCCCAGACCCCCCGTCTACCAGTCCCTCTTCATCGCCTCTGCCTTCATCTCCTTTGGCATGAGCTCGATCGCGTAGCGGAGCGCCGTTCTCGGCATCTGTTTTCTGTTTTTCATGACGAATGCAAAGACTTTATCAGTATGTTTCCGGCTTGCTTCCTTGAGCAGCCAGCCATATCCCTTCTGCACGATGTCGTCTCTGTCCGTCAGGAGCAGAGCGGCAATTTCGATCGCATCGTTTAGGAACTTTCCGTGTTTTGCCGGTACGATCAATGATACTGCGGCTGCCCGCCGCATCCAGCGATTCTCCGACTGCGTCCACTGTTTCAGTTCACCGATAAATTCCGGGTATTTTTCGATGAAGTCGCCGACCGTATGGTTGCAGAAACTGTCGCACGCAGCCCAGTTGGTGATCCATGTATCGATCCAGCACCGGAAGACAGCGATATCTTCGGGCCCGAACCGCTCTGCAAGGTTTGGCACCCAGTTCGAGACAATGAAGGCCTCCTCCATCATGCCCGAACGGTACAGCTCCTCGCAGAGCCCGAAGATCTCCTGTTTATTCCTTGCCCTTACTTCCTTCCAGTACGTTTTTGCGATCATGACGACCGCTGCAGTCTTTATCCCGTAGCACGAGACCTCCTCTTTGAAGAAACGACGGGTTGTCCGCCGGATCTCCGGGTCGGCCTGGTTTTTCAGATCTTCCCGGATTCGGGCGATGACAGGGTCCATACCAGATCCTTTGCGCCGGATGCATTTAACACCTGAACGTCCCTGCAGGATCGTTCAAAGCACGATCACCGGTTTTTCATTCCTCATCTCTGGAGCGAGCCACGAGTTCTTCTTAAAAAGTGATAGAGATGCCTGACAGAAGAGGCATGAGGGAGTTCGATTTCCTTGCTCTTTGTTATTTATTCGTTGAAAAGAGCGTTTTTTCGCCGCAGCTGGTTCGGCAGTCTGTCTTTTCCCGATCAGAGCGGCCAGCGAGGTTTCTGTCCGGTTTTTTTCAGAGCCCTGCAGCGGTTGAAGTACGTCTCGCCCCAGATCCACGGCTGGTAGGTGCAGCACATCTCGGGTTTTACCTGATGGATCCCGCAGAGGTAGCGCTGTTTTGCCACGCGGCGCAGGAACGGGCAGACCGTGACATACTCACCAGTGTCCGGGTTGCGCATTTCGACAGAGACAACATTCCCGAGGTCGTCAGTCCTGAGTCTGGGACAGGGTATCTGGTTCCCATTCTCCATGAACGCGACAAACCAGCGCAGGATATCAGACCTTTCCTGCTCCATCCAGACGTACACATTTGCTATAGTAGGGGTAATTCCCGGCCCGAAGATCCGACAGCAGAGCCCGCACTGCTCACACGGTTCATCATCCAATATCAGTTCATCCATTGAGCACCCGTCCGCTCTTCATCCCTATTCTGATACTACTTCCTGAGTGTTTCCTGTTTTTCGTCAGCTCTTTTTCCTGATCCATGGATCCGGGAACAGGTTTGGATACGGTTAATGATAATCATTAATGTAATGATAGCAAGCAAGACGAAAAGAATTACTACGATGGCAGAAATATCCGGCTGATGTTCTTTGGGGGATCCAGTCGTCAGAATAATGATAACAAAGAAAATCGCGAATAAAAGCAGACCGGCAATCCTAAAAAATATCTGCTGGGTTTTATCCATACCATACCACATGCAAAAGAAACGTTGCATCCGTAGAATGAAGAGCCTTGTGAATCTCTTCCCGGGTATCCCTTCCGGCAATGCAGGATACAGGTGCCGTCGGTTGAAAACAATTACTCTGGAACAGAAAATGAGAGAATTTTTTTAGAGAGTTATGATGTACCTGCACTGTCATAGACAAGGGTAATGTACCGTGAGCTGAACAGAATGATACCGGGGAGCAGGATGAGCAGGAGGAGTAAACCTATGAACGGGATCGCCATGCACACAACTTCGACAATACCGACGATGACGACCATGATGATCAATGCGATGATGTAATTCATCCATCCTATCCTGCCAATGTGGGCTAAAACTTCCCCGAAATTGAACGCTTCCCCAAAACTGCCGGTACGGGCAAAACGTACCTGCGCTATAGTCGAGATGAGACCGACAATGAATGCGACAACCAGAAGGATTATCACGCCGATAATAACTGCCCCGAGCAGCCCCATGAAAGCACCGGTGTTTACCGGGGGATTTGCAGCCGCGAACAATGCCAGGCCGGCGCTCCCGATAATGGCAATTTCAAGAATGATTACCGGGAGGGCGTAGATTATCGCAACGATGAAGAGCTTGATACCGTCAATGAACATGGTTCCCCAGTCATCAGGTTCCGGTGAAGGATTCGCACCACGGTAAATCCGCATCATGTATCCCATAATCAGGGGAAATATGATACAGCTGATCAGGAGCAGGAGCCATTTCATCCATTTTCCTGCGAGTCCCTCTTTTGCATACTCAAAGGAATCTCCAACAGTCTTTCCAAAATCCATAGCGTTCACCATTTTAACAGGAAGATTATTGAGCTTTATTTGAATATATCCTCCTTATAAAACCAACAGGTTTTCTTTTTACTTTTTTGTGTGCGGTTCTTTGTTCTGCGCCGGTAAATTTACTATGAAAATGAAATGCACCGAAAATTGAATGAACGGTTTCCGGCAATAAAAGTACTCCTTTAATCCTCCCGAACCCGATGCCGCAGGTTTTTCCGGCAGCGGTTCCTCACCAGATCAGGATCTGGGATAGCAGGTACCATTGAAAAGAAGCATAACCGGGCTTCATTAAACCTTCGACGGTTTCTCCGGTCTCATAACAGAAGATCTGTCTGCACCTGACTGATTCCTGATTATTGCCCTTTTATGGCAATCGCCGGCGGGGGTGCTTATCTCAGGCGACGGATGTGACCGCAACCTTCATTATTAGGTAAACCCTAACTAATAAAAGATCGGAGTATGATGGACAGAGAGGAGCATCTGCTGGAAGTATTTGAAAACCTGATCAGGATCAAAAACGAATGCTCCTGCACAATCTTCTCCGAATGCGGACTATCGGATATGACGGTGAAGCAGATCGCGTATCTGAAAGCCATCGATGAACAGGGGGAAGTCACCTTCAGCAGACTTGCCGAGATCACCAGAAACTCAAAACCCACGATTACCGAGATGATCAACAAATTCGTCAGGATGGAATGCGTGTACCGCCAGCGTTGTCCCGATGACGGGAGAATCCTTTACATCCATCTGACCGACAAAGGAAAAAAAGTTGCACAGGCTGAAAAGTATGCCCTGCGCCAGGTGATTGACCGGATGATACATTCACTGGATGAACATGAGCTGGATCTCCTCGATGAGATCCTGAGGAAGGTCAGGTAATTTTTTTGTCCTGCTCTTTAGTTAGGTAAAATCGAACTAAATTAATGAGGAAACCATGGAATCAGCACAATCTGATACTCTGAAGGAAAAAATTGTCATACCGCTCTACGAGATCGTTGTCTTCCCGGACAGCAGGACAAAATTTTCGGTTGATAAGAACACCGGCGATCTCCTGCTGGCCGGAAAAACGGATACCGCGCCTGCATATGCCGTCGGGCTTACCGTTAAGAGTGGTACGAGGCCTTCTGAGGTGACCAGCGAGTCATTGTACAAAACCGGCAACCTGCTCAGGATCTCTCATGTGCAGCCTGCCGATGACGGCTACCTGATCTGTGCACAGGTTATGCACAGAGTACGGGCAGTCTCCCTGTCTGAAAAGGGGGGGCAGTTCTATGCCCTCTATGAACCGGTACCGGACCTCCAGGATCTGGAAGAAGACCTGCAGGTCCGGATCCTGACGGACATAAAAAGCACCATCCACGAGATCAGCAGCCGCTTTAACGGTTCCGAACAATTCACCCGCCCGATGGACCAGATGAACTCAATAGACCAGATCATGGGATTTGTCATGCCCTTCCTGCCGGTCAACCTTGCAGAGAAGCAGGCGCTCCTTGAGATCGATTCTGTCAGGGTGCGGTATATCTCCTTCCTGGAACTTCTCATCAGGACACGGGAAAATATCAATATCCGCATAGAAATGGCCAAAAAAGTGTCCGATAAGGTACACAAGTCAAACCGGGAGGCGATGCTGCGCGAACAGCTTAAACTGATCCAGGAAGAGCTCAACGAAAGCGAAGGCTCTCCCGGTGATGACGAATACCGGGAACGGATCGGGAAATCAAAGATGCCTGATGAAGTACGGAAAAAGGCATTGTCAGAGCTCAGGAAACTTGAAGCCGGAGGCGGCCAGAACCATGAAGGCCCTGTGATCAGGAATTATCTTGACCTCCTGCTCGAACTTCCCTGGGTTACTGAAGAGAAAAAGAGCATAGATATCGTGCAGGCCCGCCAGGTGCTCGAAAGAAATCATAACGGGCTGGAAAAGGTCAAGGAGCGAATCGTTCAGCACCTTGCAGTCATGAAACTGAAACAGGAGAAACAGGGTTCAATTATCCTCCTGAGCGGGCCGCCAGGGACCGGCAAGACCAGCCTTGGTAAGAGCATTGCAGAAGCACTTGGCCGGGAATACGTCCGGATCAGCCTTGGAGGTGTCCGGGATGAAGCCGAAATCCGGGGGCACCGCAGGACATATGTCGGGGCCCTGCCCGGAAGAATCATCAACGGAATTAAAAGGGCGGGTACAAAAAATCCTGTCTTCATTCTTGACGAAATTGATAAGCTGGCAGTGTCCTACGCAGGAGATCCGGCAAGTGCCCTCCTTGAGGTGCTTGACCCCGAACAGAACAACACCTTCTCGGACCACTACCTGGAAGTGCCCTATGACCTGTCTGACGTGTTGTTCATCGCAACTGCCAATACGCTCTCGACAATTCCGGCACCGTTGTTTGACAGGATGGAGCATATTGAGATCTCCGGCTACACCAAAAATGAGAAGTTTGCCATAGCAAAAGACCACCTGCTGCCAAAGACCCTGGAAGAGCATGGCCTTGATGCGGATAAACTCAGGATCGAAGATGAGGCTCTAAAGGTCATTATCGAAAAATACACCCGTGAAGCCGGTGTCCGCTGGCTGAAAAAACAGCTGGCAAAGACTGCACGGTTTGTCTCAGAAAAGATCGTATCCGGAAAAGCAGAGCTGCCCTATATCGTGAAAGTGGATATGCTTGACGCCATCCTCGGAAAAGAGGTGATCCGCCAGGATGAGGCCAGGAAAGAGCAGGTACCCGGTGTCGTTACCGGGCTTGCATGGACTCCGGTTGGCGGGGATATCCTCTTCATCGAAGGTACCTTCATGCCCGGGAAAGGCAACCTCACGCTGACCGGTCAGCTCGGCGACGTGATGAAAGAGTCTGCCACGATATCGCTCAGCCTGATCAGGTCACGGCTCGCAAACACGACAAACAGTTTTGACTTTATCAAGAGCGATATCCATATCCACGTGCCTTCAGGGGCAACGCCAAAAGACGGTCCGTCAGCTGGCGTCACGCTCTTCACTGCTCTTGCGTCCCTGATCACCGGTAAAACCGTTGACCCGAAACTTGCCATGACCGGGGAGATTACCCTGAGCGGGGCGGTGTTACCGGTTGGAGGCATAAAAGAAAAAGTCCTCGCGGCACACCGGGCAGGGATTAAGAAGGTAATCCTGCCAAAGGAGAATGCACGGGACCTGGAAGAAGTGCCAGAAGATGTCAGGAGTGAGCTGACCTTCGTGAAGGTAGAGACCATCGATGAGGTCTTAAAAGAAGCCCTGGCAATCAACCTGCCCGGACCGGTCCCGTCATATGCAGGAAATGGCCTGGCACATGCAGGCACAGTCCCATAAACCTCTCAACACGGGTAGTCACAGTGACCGTGGATTCCTCACCACCTCTCACCCTTTTTTTCAGAAAAACCATGAACGGGATGTATTCGCCATGGTCACACGGCAGAATATTCCCGATCCCCGCAAAACCCGCACAGGGCGTGCGAGTGATGAGGAAAGGTCAGGATATTTTCAATCCGTGACAGGAAACCGCTCAAAGTAGCATTCCCCGGAGGTCAGTGACTCCCCCGGCTTGAGAGCAAGGACAAAGCTGTCGGCATGGTCAAGGCAGACATAGGCCGAACAGCAGCCATATCCCTGGTATCCTATAGCGTCCTTTTCACAGTACTCGCATTTCATTTTTTCCGCCATGGTATTTTCATCTGGTCTTCTTTTCATAGATACTTTTCCTGAAGTACCGGTTGAGAATGCTGGCTTGATTACAAGCTGACCGCGGGATACATTTCCCGGGCATTTCTTGTTCGTGCACCGCATATTAAACGGATTATTCATGGAGAATGGGCTGATAGATCCGCTGTAGGCAATATAATTTTGGATAACTCCGAATAAACCATCATAATGATGAGAGTTACCACATTCTGGAGACGGAAAAATCTCATCTTCATTGGCGATACTCACTCTGACGCTCCTGGGGACTCGCCATGGCTTGCCCCGCTGCTGTGGCGTCCCTGTTTTTGCGATGATCCTTCAGAAGGAACAGGGAAGACGATCTAAAGACCTGCACCGACAGGAACTGTAAAGAAAAGTTAAATTTCGTTATATGCAGAAACGGGTATGAACAGAAATGATTCGCACCCAAACCATGAAAAATTATGAAGGTATTACTTGCATCCGTAACAGGTTCTTGAGAGCCAGGGGTGGAGTTTTCAGGTAATTGAAGCGCCGCGGGGGTGTCCTTTCGGGGGCGGCGCAAGTCAATAGCGGGATTGCCACTTCCCGAAATTACTGGAATTGTGCGATTTTCATTGGAAACGGGCATGAACCTGGGGTTCGCACCCGAACGATGAAAATTGTCCAAGTTGAATAACCTTTTTTGTGGGCAGCAAAGACTGCGAGGATTTTAGGATTCAAATCCTGTTGTAGAAAGTAGT
>Ga0105103_10000973_pt1 | contig 16198 bp, 13 predicted proteins | sample PPLLaktember2015_2_FD_79107 | JGI IMG/M metagenome (GOLD analysis project Ga0105103, IMG submission 79107) | Freshwater sediment microbial communities from Prairie Pothole Lake near Jamestown, North Dakota, USA - PPLs Lake P7 Core (6) Depth... | ecosystem: Environmental > Aquatic > Freshwater >...
CAGCGGAATTTAACAACGTGAAAGTGATGTATTTTCAGGCAAATGGACCGGGTATTATTCATACCAGGAAACCGGTGTATAAGCTGGAGGATATGAAAGGTCTTAAAATAAGAACCTTTGGACCGACCTCTGATTTTATTTCCAATGTTGGAGGTGCTCCTGTTGCTATGCCCATGGGTGATTCTTATGATGCTATCTCCAGGGGAGTCGTAGATGGCATTTACGTTCCATACGAGGCACTTATTGGCTGGAAACTCGGTGAGGTCGTGAAATATACGACCGAGAATTTTGGAAGCGCTTACAGCGGCGTTCAGATGGTTGCCATGAATAAGGATAAGTGGAATAGCCTTCCTCCTGATGCTCAAAAGGCTATCGAAGCCATCAACCAGGAGTGGATTGGAAAACAGGGAAAAATGTGGGATGATCTCGACCGCGATGGGAAAGATTTTATCTTGAAAAGGGGTAATAAGATTATAGCCCTTTCAAAAGAAGAAGATGCAAGATGGGCCGCGAAAACCCAACCCCTTTTCGATGAATACATCAAAAAGATGAAGGACAAAGGGCTTCCTGGTGAAGAAGTTGTAAAATTTTATAGAGAGCGTTTGAAGGCATCCAGATAGCAACAGACTGGAGGATGGACCTCCATATATGAAAAAAGAAAACGCTTTACGTTTCATAGCATACAAGGCGATTAAGGATCAGGTCGTAAACCTCGATCTGAAGCCGGGAGAAAAAATACTAGAGGCAAAAATCGCTGCAAGCTTAAACGTAAGCAGAACACCTGTCAGGGAAGCCTTGTTGATGCTTGAAAACGAAAAGCTGGTCGAATGCAGGGGAAGCACTGGATTCATAGTACGAAAATTCAGTGCGAAAGAGGTAGAAGAGTATTTTGCAGTGCGAAGGGTAATCGAGGAATTTGTGATGACCCTTGTTCTTGAAAGGATTACAGAAAAAGAACTCGAGGCGATCAAAGAGAACGTACGTCAAGCGGAAAAATCGCTTGCAGCAAAAAATATCCACAACGTTATCCAATGTGAAACTGAGTTTCATGAGTTGCTTTACAAGGCTGCAAAATCAGATGTTCTCTTTGAAACAATTTCTTCATTGATTGATAAATTCAAATGGTTAAGGGCAATAGCCTTAAACATTAGAGGAGGTGCCGCCCAGTCTGTGGCGCAACACAAGAAGCTCCTTGCTGCTATTGAGATGAAAAATGGACAAACAATCAGGAAAATCATTCGTACCCACATTTCAGATGCGCAAAAAAAACTGGCTGGTGTCCACGGATTGCTTTTTTAAAGGAGGTTAAAATGGTACTCATAAAAAATGACTTTGCCATACTGAATGACTTTAAATTCGATATCCAGCCAGTTGCAGTTAAATATTTTGTCAGGAGTCCGGGGAATATCAAACACATCGATCAGAAGATGACCTTTTGTGAGATGCTATTGAAGGCTCAAAAAGGAGACACGTTTTACAGCGATTCAAAAGACCATACCTGTGGCGCTGGACCATACGTGTTGGGGCAAATAGAAGCTGAAGGTCCTTTTATCAGTGGAGAATTTGGCGCAGGCCTCCAGGCCTTCTGCGATAATCGCGCTGCCAGCAGGCTTTACCATTATATCCCGCATATAGCAAGAAATGTTGTCAACTATGTTGCTTTTTCACCATTGGATAAACTCTCTTTTGACCCTGATGTGCTCGTTATCCTCACAAGCATCAGCCAAGCTGAGATTTTGCTCAGGGCAATGAGTTACAAAAACGGTCAAATGTGGTCCAGCCGTTATTCCGCCGCTATAGGATGTGCGTGGCTTCTTGTCTACCCCTACCTGACCGGTGAAATCAATTTTATTACGAGCGGTCTTGGGTTCGGGATGAGACGCAGGAAACTTTTTCCTGAAGGCCTGATGTTTATATCGATCCCTTTTGATCGGTTATCCTCTATGCTGGAGACTTTGAAAGAGATGCCCTGGGTTCCTGAACCTTATAAAGAAAATGGAATGGAATTTGCTAAACAACTACGTATACGACTCGGTCTTGAGGATTAATCGGCTTGATTGCCTGAAATGAAGTGAGTGGCTTCTAAGAAAGTAGAGATGTATTAACGCATTTATACGTAAAATTATTTTTATACTTTGGAATGGCTGATCACATCCGACGGACAGGTTGATGCACAAAGCCCGCAGCCTATGCACGTGTCTTCCTTCACGTGGGCGATGGGTATGCCTGCTGAAGTCATGGGCCCGAAGATAGCGATCTGTTTCTCCCTGATAATCATCTCGATTGCGCTTGCCGGGCACGCCTCTTTACAAGAACCACAGCCACTGCAGCGTTCTTCGTTGAGCTGGGGGAGTATTCTATCCTCTTCGTGATCGAGGATCATCTCACCTAAGGCACCGAGGAGTTCCCTTCTCTCCCATCTCTTTTCTCTCGGATGCCTGATGAATCCTGTGTGGTACTTCTTCCTGCCCCACTTCGTGGGCGACCACCTGAGTTGAGGCTCAGACCGGTAGAGGGAGAGAAATTCCCTGTCTTTGAAGGTATCGGCATAGTCATCAAAGCGGATGATCGAGTCTGCATTGAAGATGAGTTCGCGTCCCTCTCTTTTGATGCGGACGTGATCTCCCTTAAAAACAACTGTCTCGTCCTCCTCAAGGTGGACAAAGACAATGCCTTCGCGCCTTGCCTCCTCATACGTAAGTTCGCCATAGGAAGGAGTAACCATGTTCCGTGTTACCACATATACAGCTTTCCCGGCCTTCCTCAAGTCTCTCGCGACTTCAATAAATTTTGAGGAAACATATTCATAAAAGATACCATTCCCGGCATTCTCCGTCCCCAGATAAAAGAGATAGGTAGTCAAATTGCCGTCTGAAAGGGCAAATTCTGGCTCTTCTTCACGGTAAAGTCGTTCGTCATGTCCTTCTTCTGCCCTTGCAAGAATCTCGGGCCCCTTTGCAGCGAGTAATCCAGCTCCAAAACCCGTGAGAATGGAATCCTTGATGTTCATTGGTTCAAGAGCGCCGCCCGAGACATAGACGCCATCCACATCCGTCTGGAGTGGTGCCTTTTCATTGACAAATCCGTATTTGTTCAGTGAAAAACCAAACAATTTGCTCAATTCAGCAAGGTGTGGATTGGGACGAAGCCCAATGGCAAGTACAACATAGTTGAAGCGTTCTTCTTTCAGTTGACCGCCCACATAGTACCGCACCGTAACACCTTGCTCGTCTTCCTCGAAATAGCGGGAGTTGGCCCTGATAAATTTAACCCCCGCATCCCGGTAAGCCTTTTCCATGTAAAACTCCTGGCCGAAGAACCTGAGATCGTTGTAAAAGACAGTGATTTCCGGTTTTGCTCTCTGGAGTGTCCACTTGACCTCCCGCAACGTGTATGAACAGCAGACTGAAGAACAAAGGGGGTATTCCCTTGAACGGGACCCGACGCAGAGAAAGAAACCGATCTTGTTAAAATCAGCAGGGAGCTCACCTTGCCGCTGGTCGATGACAGCATCATACTCAAGGCTCGTGAGAACTCTCTTACCCTTATATTCGACCGGGTCAAAGGGTGTCAAACCCGTAGCGATGATTACCCTATCCGCAGTTAGTGATCGTCCGTCTTCAAGGGTTACAGTAAAAGTCTTATCTGTTTTGTCTACCTTCGTAATCTTTGCATCACGGATAACGGAAAGTCGTTCGTTATCACGTATTTCATCAAAAAAGGTTTTGAACCCTACTCTACAGTTTGCTATACGTGCCATGAGTCCGCCCGGTTCAGGGGTGGATTCCAGAATTGTCACATCATGTTTTTCCCCAAGGGCAACTTTTGCAACAGAAATACCACTTATGCCACCACCGATGACCAAAATCTTCATAGTTTGTTCTCTTCTCCTGTTACGTAGAGGATGAGATCCGAAAAATAGACAATTTTTTCCTTTATCGAAAATGTCTTAAGGGCCATCTGGCAAAGAGGACAAAAAACAACAATTGTTCCCTTCGATTGGTCCAGTATCATGCGGGACAGCTTCTCCGTGGTCCCTTTGTTGATAAAAAACTGGGCTCCACCGCAACACCTGTCTTTCATCTTTTCACCGGCAACATCAGCACCAAGGGCTGTAATGAAATCCTCCATGACGTTGCCATTCGGTATCGCTGTCTCTTTCGGACGAAACAGTACACACCCGTAATAAGGCGTGAATACCTGTCCCTTCAAATCTCTCTTCATCACGAGCTTTGAGAGGAAATCCTTATTGAAAAGATCGAGGGGGTTATAAACCCTGAGCTTTTCATCATCGTTTGCCTCTTTGAGGTTCCTGGAGCATGCGGGGCAGGGCGCAATAACTTCGGATGCAACGCCCTTAGCTTTTCTTAGATTGTCTCCCGAGAGCTTAATAAGGTCCTTTCTATCACCAAACTCAAAGGCCCCGCAACAATTCCAGTCAGGAATATCTGTGAGGGTATGGCCAAGCATCTTGAAAATCCGCCGGACTCCCTTATCTAGTTTTTTGGCCGATCCAGTGAGTGAACATCCTGGGTAGTATGCGTAATTCAAGCCAATATACCTCCGCAATTGTCAAATCCCAAGCACCAATTTCTAAACAATCTCGAAATTCTTAATCCAAAAGCTTTCTTAACATTTTGAAATTGAACAATTTGAATTTGTTTAGGATTTGGAATTTTGAATTTGGAATTTGTTTTCATGGATTCTTCTTTACTTTATGCGGTAAGTGAAAGCTCATATACTCTGTCCACTTGGGCATGTACTTCAGATAACCTTCTTTAACGAGAAGTGTTCCTACCCTGAGAAAAATATATGGCTCGTAAACCCTTCCCCATATCTTGAGAGAACCCTTAAAAGCCTTCTCAAAGGTTGATTCGATTGCAAGGCTTTCCCGCACAGCCCTGATCACCTCAGGTATTCTGATATTCCACGGGCAGGCATAGGTACACCGATAACAGTTCGTGCAGTTCCTGAGAAGGCCATGGTCGACGTTGACCTCTTCTCCCATAAACAGGGAAATGAGAATGTCCTGGGGATTTACATTGAGGCCCAGATCGTTTGCAGTGCATACTGATGCGCAAATTTTGCAACCAAGACAAACGGAAAAATCTTCTCGCCGATAACCTGTATGACGGAAAACTATTTCATGATCTTTTATATTCATCGCTCACTATTTCTTTATCTTTCTTATACTTTCTTCTTCCATCTTCCAAATCCCGCCATTTCGGGGCTGTCTTCCATCTTTCCGCTACTTTAATCCGTTGCATCTTTCAATTCATCTTCGATGAACGTAACATACGGGATGGTTTCGTCAAAACTCCGCCCGGACATGTATGAAAATATACTCTGGAGCCTCTCTGATACGCCTTTGAAATACTTTGTCAAAGGAATCCCCTGTGGACATGCCTCTTCGCAAGCTCCACATCCCACACAGGTTTGCGAGACATGATACATCCTGATCAGGTGGAAAAGTTCTTTTCCTCGAGGCATCTTTGTTGAACCAGTCCTGAAGATCTTGTTAAAAAGAGCATCTCCTTTGGGAATATATTCGTCCCCATGAAAGACACAATCAATGCAGTAGCAAACCGGACACATATCCCTGCAGTTCATGCACATAATGCACTTTTCAAAGTCCTTTTTAAATGTTGCCATGTCTACCTGGAACTTGTCTGTCCTCTTGGTCTCTCCAACGAGCAGTTCAGGGGGAACATCTTCGGGTTCACCCTGAACAAGGGAAAGAAGGATCTCTCCTTTATCTGTATAGGGAATTACCCAATAATTGCCTACATTATCAATTCTTATCCCTGCATCTCCTACAACCCCTCTTTTTTCACTGCAAACGCTGCAGGCCCACCGCATCGAATCGGAACTTTTAAAATATTCTGCCAATTGGCCTGCCTCTGTGGGCACATCGTCTTTCTTTTCCTTCGAGGACACGGTCCCCGGACAATCAATGGACACGGCAATGACATCTTCCCGCTCGATCTGGGTCAGCTTGTGTAACTCGATGTAAGCCCTTATCTCGCATGGTCTCAACATCAGCATAACCTGGGACCCCTTGGAAAATAAGCGACGAAGATATAATGCCGCATTTGCACCGAACACCGGATTCAGGAGGGAATAATGATCGAGACTGTCCTTAAATATTTGATGGCTGACATCACTTTCATCCTTTTTGAACCCAAGGACCAGATGCTGTTCATCGTTCAGGAACCGGTTGAGAGCATTTTCAATCTCGCCGGTCTTAAGCTTTTTCCCCTTCATTTTTCTTTTCCTTTATATCGTTATAGAAAGTCGTTACCTTGTCAATAAAACGCCGCGCCTCGGCTGCGCTTACCCAGAAAAGCCGGAGTTTGTCTTTCATGGAGAAAGCATCGAACATCTCTTTTAATGCTACGATTTTTCGACGGGTATAGTAATTACCTTTGATAAAGTGACAATCACCAGGGTGGCACCCGGCAACAAAAACGCCGTCAGCCCCTTCAAAGATTGCTTTGATAACAAAAGCCGGGTCAACCCTGCTCGAGCACGGTACCTGGATGAGTTTTACTCCTTCCGGGTATTTCAATCTCAGGCTTCCTGCCATCTCGGATGCCTTAAATGTACAAAATGAGCAAGCAAAACCGACTATTTCCGGATTCTTGTTCTTTGTCTCTTCAGCCATTGTTTCTCCTCATTTATCAAAACTCCTCAGTTCGCATCCAATGGTAGCCTTTGCTATCACCTACAAGCTATGAGCTGTATCTAAATCGCCTCCATAAATGCGCTAATCTCATCATCAATCATACAGTCAATATACCCTTTGAGAGTTATTGCTGATGATGGACAAGTAGCGTTACAGAGACCACACCCCATGCATGCTGCTTCCTCCACGTGAACAACCCTCTTTGTTTCATCGTACTTTATTGCCTTGGCAACACACGCCTGCTCGCACATCCTGCAGCCGCTGCACCTCTTTGGATCAACCCATGAAATAAATGGATCCACAAAGGCATATCCGAGGTTGAGAAACCCAAAAAGTTTCACCGCCGAAGCCCTTCCATGGTTGATCGATTCTTCGACATCCTTGGGACCGGAGCATGACCCAGCGATAAAGATCCCCTTTACTGCCGTATCGAACGGCCGGAGCTTAATATGGGCCTCCAAGAAAAACTGATCTTTATCAAGGGTAATTTTTAAGAGGTTCGCGATCAGCTTGCTATCCTCAGGTGGAGACATGCCAATGGATAAAACGACGAGATCAAACTCCCGCTCAAAGGTTTCACAGAAAAGCGTATCCTCTCCGCGGATCATAACACCCGTGGGTGTAGGAATTATCTCCGCCACATTCGCCCTCGTGAAAAGAACACCCTTTTCCTGGGTGTCCTCGAAGAATTCTTCCCCACCCTTGGGATGGGACCTTACGTCCATGTAAAATGACTCCACGTAGGAATCCTTGTACTTATTCTTGAGTGAATCACCTACCCGTAAGGCATTTACACAGCACACCCTTGAGCAGTAAGCCTTTCCTATTTGTTCATCACGTGATCCGACACAATGGAGAATGGCAACTCTCGGCTTCTCGGGGAGCTGCAAAGTGTCAGCATTGTGTTCAAATTCAAGGGTTGTGATAATTCTTTCATCTTTCCCGTAATTCAATTCAGGCTTTATACTTGGATCAAAAGGTGAAAACCCTATGGCTATAATCGCTCCGCCGGCTATCACCTTCTTCTCGCCTTGAGGAGTATTCATTGTCACTTCATAGTTACCGAAAAAACCCTCAAAACCAACAATAGTTGTTGAGGTATAAATTTCAACGTTTTTCCGGCCTTCCAATTCCTTAACCATGTCATCAACAATGCTTTTCCCGTCCCTTTTTGCGGGCCATACATTTTTAAGGGTCCTCACATGGCCGCCAAGTTCTGCCTCTTTTTCAACGAGGTAAACCTGCATACCCATCTTGGAAAGAAAGAGAGCGGCGCTTAATCCCGATACACCGCCGCCGATGACGAGGGCAGACTTCTTCACATCTACAATCTTCTCCTCGAGGGGTACGTGATGAGCTACTGAATAAAGCCCTGCCAATATAAGTCTCTTCGCCTTTTCAGTGTTGGTCTCCACATCATTGCCAACCCAGGCACAATGTTCTCTAATGCTGACCCTTCTTAAGAGAAATGGGTTGAGATCTGCTTTCTTCAGGACATCCTTGAACATTTCTCCGTGGAGCGAAGGGGTACAGGAAGCAATGATTACACGGTCAAGCCCTTCCTTTTCAATGGCCTCTTTGATCATATCCTGGCCTGGCTCCGAGCACACAAACACATAATCCTGAGAAACGGTTACATTTGGAAATTTTCTGAAGTATTCGCTCAACTTCTTTACATCCACCGTGTGCTTAATATTATGACCGCAATGGCAGATAAAGATTCCGGTTTTCATGGTGTGACCCCAGTTCGGAGTTTGGAGTTCGGAATTCGGAGTAAAGCAAGCACCATTTCGAGTTTAAGAACTATTAATGACCTGCTTTTCTCGCTTTTCCCGCCCGTCTTGCTTTTTTTATTAAACCTATTGCCCATAGCCCATTGCCTATAGCCTGCTTTCATTCCGTAATATACTCCATACACCTCGCCGCAGCTTCTCCACCGGAAGCGACGGTATCTGGAATGTCTTTCGGTCCCGAACCCATACCGCAAACAAAGATACCTTCCACATTCGTCCTTGATGGATTTATCGAGTCTGCCCTAATGAAGCCGTATTCGTCTCTCTCAAGCGACATGATGGTGCAAAGCTCTTCAATTCCCTTGCGAGGCCTTACACCTGTTGCAAGTATAACAAGGTCCACTTCAATCTCAAGCACTTCACCGCTTAGCATGTCCTCGACTCTGACTAACAATCCGTTACCAGTCTTCGTTATTTCTCCAGGTATACCCCGTATATAAAAGGTGCCATTTTCCTGGGTTGTCTTGTAGAACTCTTCATATCCTTTACCATAAGCCCTTACGTCTATGTAGGACACATAAATTTGTACATCTTTAATCCTGTCCCTTATAATACTGGCATGTTTTGCCGTGTACATACAGCATACCCTGGAACAATACCGTGCTCCACTTTGTCTGTCTCTGGAGCCAACACATTGTATAAAAAAGAATCGCTTCGGGACTTTTCCGTTTAACAGAATATCGCCCCCAGTCGGCCCAGTTACGGAAGACAACCGTTCGAACTCGATTCCCGTTAGAACCCCTTCCAAAGTACCGTAGCCGTACTCCCTTTTTTCGGTAGGATCATAAAGATCAAAACCAGGGGCAACGACTATGCTTTCATATTCCAGCTCTACGATCTCATCCCGCATAGTATAATCGATGGCTCCCACTTCACACAGCCTGTCGCATTCCCCGCACTGGATGCATCCTTCTATTTGACCGGCAAGACAACGTGATGCTTCAGCCATGGCATCAGCAGGGTTGTAGCCTATGGCCACCTCTCCAAAGTTCTTTATTCTCTCTTCTACGTTGACCTCAGGCATATGGATACGCTCTTCTTGGGGATATCTCACTTTCAAGTCAGCAACCTCTGCGTCTGTCAGCCTCTCGGGCTTCTTTCTCTCGTTTGCCACAGTCACCGGTTCGCCTTTTAGGTACCGGCTTATTGATTTGGCTGCCCTTTGACCGGCAGCGATGGCATCTACTACATAGGCAGGTCCTGTGTAAACATCACCACCAGCAAATACTCTCTCAACATTGGTTGCTCCGGTTGCTGGATCAATCTCAATTGTTCCGTTTTTTGCCAATGAAACCCCAATCACTTCTGTAAAAGCAGTTTGGGTTGCCTGACCAAGGGCTGTAATGACCGAATCAACAAGCATCGAAAACTCAGAATTCTTAACAGGGACAGGTCGCCTGCGGCCGCTTGCATCCGGCTCTCCAAGTTCCATGCGGATGCACTCCATCTTCGCAAGCTTTCCGCCTTCATCATAGAAGCGAACAGGGGTAGTGAGAAACTGTATCTCTATTCCCTCATGAAGAAGGGCCTCTATTTCTTCATTCGCTGCGGGCATCTCATCGCGGGTTCTCCGGTATATGAGTTTTACGAATTCACTGCCGAGTCTCTTTGCCGTCCTTGCGCAGTCTACTGCTGTATTTCCTCCGCCGATGACCGCAACATTTTTCCCCGTTTTCACTGCCTCACCGCTATTGACGGCACGAAGAAAACGAATACCGTCGATCACCCAAGGGGTATCTTCTCCTTCTACTCCAAGAGGTAACCCTTTCGGTGCACCGGTGCCTATGAAAACAGCGTCAAAATCGTTCCTTATTGAATCGAGAGTAACGTCTTTACCTATCTCAGTTCCACATTGAATGGTAACGCCAAGCTTCTTGATATAGCCAATTTCTTTTTTCAATTCGCTCTTAGGAAGTCTGTATTCAGGTATTGCGTAACGCAACATACCTCCTGGTTCAGGAAGGGCTTCAAAAACCTTTACGTTATGGCCTTCCATTGCAAGGTCGTGAGCACAGGCAAGACCTGCCGGTCCTGCTCCGATAATAGCCACCTTTTTTTCAGTTTTTGTGATCTGAGGCGGTTCAAGAGAATCCAGATCGAATTGGTCTACAGCAAAGCGTTTGAGATCACGAATCGCAAGCGGGTCATCCAGTTGTCCCCTGTTGCAAACCCCTTCGCAGGGGGCATAGCAAACCCTTCCGCACGCTGAAGGAAATGGGTTTGTCGCCCTGATAAGCAAGTAGGCGTCTTTAAATCGACCCTCGCTGATATGCTTTAGGTATCCAAGCACATTTGTGTGAATGGGGCACGCATCGACGCAGGCTGCTTTGCACGGTCGATCTTCACGTTTGTCGATGCTTGCCTTGTTGGGTATGGCCTGAGGAAAAGGAATATAGACTGCCTTTCTCGGGCCTGTCCCCATATTAAACTCACTCTTCATGATCACGGGGCAGCCCGTGGAACAGGAACCGCAGGCAGTACATTTCTTGGTATCAATATAACGTGTTTTTTTCAAGATGGTAACTTGAAAACCTGTTCCTTTTTTCTTCACCGCCAGCGGCTTTGCCCATGAGAGAATCTCGATATTGTGGTTGAGCGAAACTTCCACCATCTTAGGCGAAAGAACACAAGTGGCGCAGTCAAGGGTGGGGAAGGTTTTGTCCAATTGTATCATCCTCCCGCCAATGGATGGACCCTCTTCCAGCATGGTTACCTTGACCCCGCATGATGCAAGCTCAAGGGCAGCAGTGATGCCACCTATTCCTCCACCAACAACAAGTACATTTTTTTCAGCCACTATTTCTCCTGCACTTTGATGCCCTGCATCAAAATCCTAAATTCTAATATCTAAATCCAAAACAATATCTAAGCTCTAACAAAGGTTCGAACAATTGAACCGCCACATGATATGCTCTTTGAGCATTGGAACCTTCGATTTTGTTTCGTGCTTCGAATTTTGAATTTGGGATTTGTCATTTAATTTATCCCTTCAGTATATCTTTCAGTTTATCCCGTACCTTATGGATATCAGCAATGATCCCATAGTGTGCATACTGAAAGATGGGCGCCTCAGCGTCTTTGTTCACCGCAATAATGCAATCTGAATCTTTCATTCCGGCGATGTGCTGAAATGCTCCACTGATGCCCATTGCCAAATATACTTTCGGTTTCACGGTTTTGCCCGACGTGCCAACCTGCCGTGCCTTAGGAAGCCACAGCTTGTCAATAACAGGCCTTGAACCCGAGATGACAGCCTTCAGCATCCCGGCAAGCTCCTCGTAATCAGGTATCTCATCCTTGTTGCCGATTCCTCTTCCAAGAGAAAGCAGGAATTCAGCCTTTGTAATGTCGACATCAGTCTTCTCTTCTTCAACAAACTCCATAAAAGTTCGTGCGGTGCTCACTGCCACATCTTCAATCGTCTCAACAGAAGGGGCAGCGCCCTTATCAGCAGCAAACTCTTTAAAACTTCCACTTCGAACAGTAACGATGCTGGTTCCATCTCCTGATGGCTTAAACTCACCAAAGATCTTGTCTGAATAATAGCTCTTGTAGAAAATACCCTGCTCCTTGTCATAACTATTCACGTCAGTGATAATTGGCAGATTAAAATATCCGGCAGCGTAAGAAGCAAGCTCATTTCCTGAAGAGGAGTTAGTCAAAACGATCGTATCAGGTTTTCCTCGGGCAACCATAACCTTTTCAAGGATTTTCACCATATTAAGGGGGTTAAGAAAGACTGCTTCTTCAACTTTTGCTTTGAGCAAACCATCAACCAGTTGCCCATTCATTCCATAGTCGCCCTCAGGAATGAGAAGGATTGCATCTTTCCCAAGGAGGGCGCAGAGCCCAATGGAATCGAGGTTTCTCTCTTCAAATATACCGCGTCTTACTTCTGAAACAACAAGTGCGTAACTCATTGGTACACCCCCTTCTCCTTCAGTATTCCAAGAAGTTCTTTGCATGCGCCTTCAAGTTCACCGCTTAAGATGGTGGCACCGGCCTGCTTCGGCGGATACACCCATTTTGCTACATCGATCTTACTCACCACATTTTCCTGGTAATCTGCCGCCTTAAAAACCTTCCTCTCCACCTTTGAGGCTTTCCGTATCCCCATGATGGAAACGTACCTGGGCTCATTGATTCCTGTCTGAATTGACATCACACAAGGAAGCATGACCTTTACCCGCTCCTGGAGGCCTCCTTCTAGCTCTCTTCTCACAATCGCGTGATCGCTTTCAAAGGCATCGATACCGATAACCATTGACACAAAGGGAAGTCCCAGCTTGGCAGCAAGAATACCGCCCACTGCACCGAACTGGTCGTCCTCCGATTGTACACCAGTAAAAATAGCATCAAAAGGAACATTTTCTTTCTTAAGGAAATTCTGTATCAAGGTTGCCCGCGCGTTGGGGTCGTGAAGAATGTCGCCGGTCTCAACAAGAAAACCATCCTTTGCGCCCATGGCAATGGCCCTTCTCAAAACTTCGTCTGACTCAGCATCGCCGATGGAAACTGCCGTTACAGCACCCCCCGATTTCTCAACGATGCGTACAGCCTCTTCAACTGAATAATTGTCCCAGTCATTCACCTTGAACGGCACTTTCGATAAATCAACTGCCTTCCCTTCGCCGGTGATACGGAGTTCTTCTTCCTGCGTTGCAGGCACCCTTTTTGTAAAGACTATAAGATTCATCTTATAACACCTCCATCAATATCTCAGAAAGTTCTTTCACTTTTATTCCTTTTTCTGTTGCAGGGTCCTCAAGCGTCATAACACAGAAGGGACAGCTCGTAGCAATCTCTTCAGCGCCTCTGTCGACTGCCTCTTGGACTCGGACTTCAGCATTTCTCTGATAGGTAGCCTCCACTTCGAAGAACATTCTTCCGCCTCCGCCTTCACAACACATCGAGTTCTCTCTTGACCTCGAATATTCAAGAAGCTCAAGGCCATTAACAGACTTGAGTATGTCCCTTGGCTCGTCAAAAATACCATTTTGTTTCCCAAGGAAACAGGGGTCATGATAAATAACTTTTTTACTGTATGACCCCTTGGGGATGATGGTGCCATATGTGATCAGTGGCGCTAACACTTCTGTATAATGGGATATTTTTATTCCCAGGTCACCGTATTCTTTTTTGAGGGCATTCATACAATGGGGAGAGAGAGCAATAATCTCTTTTACTCCATATTCCTCAAATGCAGCCTTATTTTCTTCCTGGAGTTCCTCGAAAAGGCCGGATTCCCCTATTCTTCGTATCTCATTGCCACAGCATGCCTCTTCTTCGCCAAGGACTCCAAACTCCACTCCAGCTTTGTTCAGGATTGTTGCTACGTTGACCGGAATAACCATACAACGCGGGTCATAAGCCTGAATGCAGCATGTAAAAAGCAGTCTTTTAGATTCGGTTTCGCTTACATGAGGAATCTTAATCTCCATCTTCTCAAACCAGGCTCCGCGCTTTGCTCTCGAACGGCCCCAGGGATTCTTCTGGACAAATGTGTTTTCAAGGGCTTTCTGGATAGTCACGGGAATCGAACCATTTTCGACCAAAGCAGCCCTCATTTCGATGATCACTTCTGACGGCTTTACATCGCGCGGACATCTGATGGTACAGGCGCCGCATGATGTACAATACCAGGGAATCGATTCCTCAACCACGCTCTGGAATTGTTTTTTTCTCATGAGCATACGAATATTGAAGGGGGTTCTCCCTGATTCGGGACAACTTCCCGTGCATTTACCGCACTGGATACAGGTTAATACCCTGGTTTGGGTCTGCTGGGCCTGAGTCACCATATATGTGCTCCTCTTAGAAAACCTTTACTTAATGAGTGTTTTACGGAATCAAACTGTATCTGCGTATTATACATGTCTATCCTGCTGAAGCAATTTATATACCATGTTTCGCTGATGAAATCTTTAATCAAATCAAAGTAATGCCTGCGCATATATCATCTATTTGGTCACGTAATGTGTATCTTTTGGATACAATTGATTCGTTTCAATGCATTGTTCAATACAACTAAACGCCTTCAATGGCCTAGTTTTAGCTAGCGTATCGTCTCTAGTTTAACTCGGTCAATCCTTCGCTTCACTCGGAATGACATTATTTATGGGACACTATACTGGTTATTTGGGTAGCCTTGTTATACAAATAATGGGGTGGATGGGCCAGGGTTTATTCCCTGAGGAGGAATGAAGTTTTTTATGGCCCATCCATGAAAATTAGCAAGGAAATCATTTTTTATCAGTGAAGCCCCAGAAGTCTCCTTCCAATGAGGATCTTCTCGATCTCTTTTGCTCCTTCGAATATTTCAAGAACCTTGGCATCACGCCAGTAATGCTCTACATCATACTCAACAAGAATCCCGCTGCCGCCATGGAGTTGAATGGCTTCATCAGCCACCTTTACTGCCACTTCTGACGCATACCATTTCGCCATTGCCACAAGGGCAGGATCGAGCTCTCCTTTATCGCTCTTCTGGGCAGCCCGGTAGAGCAGACTTCGTGCTGCCTCAACAAGGGTAGCCATCTCGGCGATCTTTGTCTGAACGACCCCAAGGGTTGCGAGGGTTGCGCCAAACTGTTTTCTTTTTCTCACGTGAGCCACAGCCTTGTCCAGAGCGCCCTGGGCCGTTCCTACACCAAATGCTGCGACTCCAAGGCGGGTATGGTTAAAAAAATCCATGAGGTGATAAAAACCCTTCCCTTCCTCACCAAGAAGATTTTCCCTCGGGACCCTCACATCATTGAAAGCTACCTCTCCCGTTGTTGAGCAACGAAGGGAAAGCTTACCGTGCCATGCCGTAGCCTCGTACCCGGGGCTTTTTGTATCAACGATAATCGCACCTAGACGTTCGTGCTTTCTCTTTGCATCCGGGGTCGTAACAGCCACAACAACAAGGAAGTCACTGGTAGTGCAATTTGTGATGAAAACCTTGTTCCCTCTCAATACGTAGTAGTCCCCGTCCTTGACGGCCGTAGTGGCGATAGAAGCAACATCGCTTCCCGCCTCAGGCTCTGTGGATGCCATGCCGATTCTCCACTTTCCCTCACAGACAGGCGGCAGGTACTTTTTCTTTTGCTCTTCGTTACCTTTGAAAAGTATGAACTGAGCGCCAAAGAAGGTTGAGTCAATCTGGTGTGCTATCCCTAAATCCACGCGGGCAAATTCTTCTAGAATAAGGCATTGCTCAAAATGGCCTAGTCCCTGGCCTCCATATTCTTCAGGCACAAAAACTGCGAGAAAACCATTTTCAGCAGTCTTTTTCCAGATTTTGTCATCAAACTCCTCTTTTGCCTCCAATTCCCTGGCTATGTCCCGGAATTCTTTTTCGGCAAATTCCTGCGCCGCCATTTTTATGTCTTTCTGTTCTGCTGTGAGTTCAACCATGTTTCCCTCCGGTGTTATTTTCTGCCATATAAGTTACTTTAATCAGTACAGCTGCTCATCGCTGAGCTATTTTTTGCAAGATTAAAGCCGCACTCAATTACCGGGGCTTGCGTCGCCCCCTCCATCCCGCCAAGCGGAATAGAGCCTTCCCTTCGCGCTCACGATGTGAGCTAAATAGCAACTGACTTTCGGTCAGTAAATCTCTTCCTTCCCACTCCCTTCACCCATCTTCCCTCAAGTTTTATTTTACCGGGGCTTGCGTCGCCCCCTCCATCCCGCCAAGCGGAATAGAGCCTTCCCTTCGCGCTCACGATGTGAGCTA
>Ga0105103_10000976_pt1 | contig 16179 bp, 15 predicted proteins | sample PPLLaktember2015_2_FD_79107 | JGI IMG/M metagenome (GOLD analysis project Ga0105103, IMG submission 79107) | Freshwater sediment microbial communities from Prairie Pothole Lake near Jamestown, North Dakota, USA - PPLs Lake P7 Core (6) Depth... | ecosystem: Environmental > Aquatic > Freshwater >...
TACGACGTCGATAAGCAGAGGCTTGCGGTTTTTGCCTTCTTCAAGGCAGCCTAATGGACAAACACCTATACAAATTTGGCCTGTGCAAGGCGGACACTTTGCGAGATCAATTGTGATTGCTGATTTATGTTTGTCCATAACGAATCAACAATTAAATAAGCGCCAAGAATATATCTGTTGCGAGCAAAGGAATAGGGCATGAAAATAGGCTTAGTCACGTACAAACCCGAACACGTTGAAGGGTTTGATCCTCATGTTTACTTCTGCAAATGGGTTGATGGACAAGCCTTTCCAGCCGCCCCAGGCATGCAAAATGACGTCACCGTCTTCTGCGACGCAAAAGCCATCCGTGAAGACCCAACCATCGTCTCCACTTCAAAGGGGGGACCCGCGCTACGGCGAAATAGAAAATCCAACTTGGCATTCGACTTCGTCTGCCCAACACATGAAGGCTACAGAGCAAAAGTCTTCGCCTACCTAGATAGCATCTCGAAACAAGATATCGCGGGCGTTACACTCAACCTCTACCATTTCGCCGATCAAGATTACTGCACTTGCCCAAGATGCACGCAACTACGCCAAAAAAGCGGATTGAACTGGACGGAGTGGCGAGCCCAAACCATAACCAACTTCCTCAGAGAAGCAAAAACCCACACCAAAGGCACATTCGCCGTTGAAATGTTCCCCGACCCAGTTTTGGCAAAGGAGCGCTTCGGTATAGATTTTGACGCCATCGCCGAATTAGTTGACTATTTCCATGTTCCACTCTCGTCACGAGATTACTTAACCAACTATTGGGTGGATACCATGGTCCGTGACTTCGTCGCCACTCTCAAAAAACCCGTTGTGGTGGAGTTAAGCGCAGAAATGCCCACGGACGAAAAACTTGACGCGCTCCTAAAAACGGTTTGCTACATATCCCGCCATAACTTGATGGCGACTCTGCTGTTGGTACATGACTCCGAGAACGCCCGCCAAGTCGCAAGGTTTGCCGTGCATAACAACGACTTCCGGGAATGGTTAGAAAAATACGAGTTTACAGAGATTCAGCGCATTATAGATGCATTGGCTAAGCATTACTGAGCCTCGAACGGTACTCTCGCAGCTTTTCCATATCCAGGTTTGCCGTCAGCACGGAGTCTTCTGGTGCATCAGAAACCTCGCCGAGTACCCCCCAGGGTGCGACAATGGCGCTTCGTCCGCCTCGCATGTTCGAGCAGACGTTTCCGACTTTTAACACGAACACACCGTAGTCTCGCGCCATCTTTTCAGTTAAGGGGTGACCTTTCACTGTGGGATGCGTGCCCATGGCTGCCACTGGCAATGAAACAATTTCTGCACCCAACTCTGCAACGCGCTTTATAAGGGCAGGGTCAAAACTGTCGGCGCAGACGATTAAACCGATCTTTCCTAAATCGGTGTCTAAAACGACTGGTTCACAGCCTTTAGTGATACCTGCTTCAAGTTCCGCTTTGATCGGATTAATTTTTTTGTATTTACCCAAGAGGTTGCCGTTTCTCCAAAGCGTGCTTGTATTGTAATATTTGCCGCCGTCTTCTAGAAGTACAGTGCCGCCGAAAAGGTAAATGCCGCCAATTTGTTTTGAGATATCTTGTAGAAACTCGAGTGTTTTTACAGCGGTTTCTTCGCTAATTTTTGCTGCGTCGGTAAAGTCGCCCATGCAGTTGGGGACAGTGAAATATTCTGGTAGCGCAATTAGAGCTGGTTTGTCTTTGGCTACTTTGAGTACAGCTGTTTTCGCGGCGGTCAGATTGGCTTGTAGTGTGGCGCGGATTTCCATGTGAAGTACGCTGACTCTCATCAGGGTTCCTCGGGTTATGGTTGAATGGTTTGGTTTATGGATTTAAACGTAGTTGTTGTTTACTAAAATGGATGATTTCGCATTTTGTTAGGCGTTTGTCCATCAATTTTATTTCTTTTCCCTCAAATGTCGAATATTTAACTGTTTTTATATGCATACAGTTAACTTTATATCCACCGCAGGCGACAAACACTATAACATCGAGGAATCAACATTGAGTATTAATGAGACTGAAGTTAACAAACTCTTACCTGAAGTCAGAACTCTAATCAACAAATGCGTAAAACGAAACCTCGCCGATGGATTCCTTTTCTCCGCAGGCACAGACACCCAGATCATCGCTTACGAAGCAGTCAAGTATAAACCTGACATCCCCTGCCTCACCTTAGCCTTCAAACATGGTCAACCAAAAGACACACAATACGTCAAACGCATGGTTGAACTCCTCCACCTCAAACACGAAACCTATGAATTCGGCAAAGAAGACGTCTTCAAATTCTACCCCAAAGTTGTCGAAGCACTCAAAAAATTCGACCCCATGGAAATCCGCAATAGTCTCCCAGTCTATATCGGCTTAACTCTACTTAAACCCAAAGGCATCAAAACGGTGTTCACCGGTGACGCACTTGACGAGTTATTCGGTTATCCGTGGCAATTCCACCTAACTGAAGAACAGTTCGCAGTGAAGCAGCAAGAGATGTGGGCTGAAATGGGTTTCTCCTCCATCCCCATGGCGCAATCGATGGGCATGACCATAAAAGCGCCCTACATGGACCCTGAATTCATGGAGTGGGCAAAGAAGTTACCCATCAAATACAAAATCAACATGTACAACGGCGTCAAATACGGCAAATGGATCCTGCGCAAGGCCTACGAAGACGTCATCCCACAAGACGTTATTTGGAGACCCAAAGCTCCGCTTGAAGCAGGCACAGGAACTGAGACGCTTCGCACATACTTCAACGACATCATAAGTGACAAAGAATTCAACGAAAAGAAAGCCGCCGCCAAAGCTGAAGACGATGTGGAAATCCAAGATAAAGAACAAATGATGTACTACGAAGTCTTTCGCAAAAAGTTCGGCAAAACCAAAGACCTTTTCCCCAAGACCGAAGGAGCAATTCAATGCCCCAAGTGTAAGAGCTGGCAAAAAACCAAAATCCAGTTCTGCAAAATCTGCGGAACTTACCCCATATAATCTTTCCCTTCTATTTTTCAACGCGCTATAGAGAGCTCTTTTGGGAAAAGACTTAATTCCTTATTATGTTAATTGTGAAAAATACTGAGGTTAAAAGTATTGGCTAGTCTCTCCCAACTGAAATTTGCTATGGCAACAGCCATTTTCTTATCCGCCTTCATATTCGCCGCTCTTGTTTTCGCTATCGTTTACTTGCTTGAACTAGACGTTTTTACTGGCTTGCTGGTTTCAGTCGGCGGATCGTTGCTCTTCATTCTATTTCAGTATGCAGTTGGACCAGTCATCGTCGCAGCCACCACACGGCTACACTATCTTAAACCGGGCGAGAATCCCTGGCTTGAGAACGTAGTCAAGGAACTCGCTGACAAAACAGGCTTACCTATGCCCAAACTTGCCACTGTGCCAGATCAGACTCCTAACGCTTTCACGTTCGGCAGAACCACCCGCAGCGCCACCTTGGCCGTACACGAGGGACTTTTAAGTCAGTTAAACGAGAGTGAAATCCGCGGAGTCATTGCCCATGAGTTGGGGCACATAAAACACAAAGACTACGTCGTAATGACCGTGCTTTCTACATTGCCGTTAATCGCATACATGATTGCTCAGGTGACGCTTCGAGCTGGAATGTACAGCGGGGGTCGCAGAAGCAGCAAGGACAACAGTGGCGCTGCCTTGCTCGCTATCGGCGGCATCTCTTTTGCCGTCTACTTCATAACTTTCCTCATCGTGATGAGGCTGAGCCGACTCCGGGAACACTATGCTGATGCTTTCTCTGCTTACGTAACAGGTTCTCCCAGATCGCTCAGTAGTGCGCTGGCAAAGATCACTTACGGGTTATCCATTGCTCCTAAAGCGCCTGAGGGCGCCCGGGCGTTCTATATTGGAGACCCAGGCACGGCTAAGCAGGAGGTGCAGCAAGTCATAGAAAAGAAGGACCAGTATGACTTGGACCGCGACGGCGTTTTGGACGAACAGGAGCTGCATTCAGCGATGGAGAAAGAATCCAAATCCACATGGGTACAAATGAATAGCCTCTTCGCAACGCACCCCGCCACGTTTAAGCGTATTCTTCTACTCAAAGAAATCGAGCAGGAAATGGATACAGGGCAGTACAGCAACAACGAAGTGTACCGCCACGTCTAACTTTTTTGGGGCAAACTTTCGAAATCGATGCGAAGACTAATATCTTTGCACAAGCGATTTACTATAAAAAACCAAAACAGAGACATCTGAAATGGTAAATTATTGTCCCGAATGCGGTGGAGAAATACACTATATCTCCCTCACCAAGCATTATGTCTGCAAAAGCTGCGGCTTATCATGCACAGGGCAAGAACTAAACGACATGCATGACAAAAACCGACCAGCTGAAGAGACTGAGGAAGAAGTACGTCAAAACCGCAAAAGAGAGTACCTGAAGTGGTACCTTAGTAAAAAGTAAACGGTGACCCCACAAGGGTTCCGTTTTAGTTAGCTTTGACGCTGTTTATAGCCTGTGTTTTAGAAACTTATATTAGCGTTATCGTTGTGTTTAAGTACGCACAACGTTTCACGGTTGAAAACGCTTGATCTACATAGGGATAGACGACACTGACACCGCCGAATCCAGAGGCACAGGCAAACTAGCCCGAAGCATAGCCCAAGAACTCGCCCACAAATACCCAATTTTCGGCGTAACCCGCCACCAGCTATTCGTCCACCCCGACATCCCCTTTACATCCCACAACAGCTGCGCCGTAATCCACGTCCAAGCCCCCCAGTCGGCTTTAAACGAAATTTTCGAAAACGTAAAAAAGCTCATGATGGCGGATTTCATTGAGGGAAGTGACCCCGGATTAGCCATAGCCGAAACTGCACAGATAAGTGCAGCCGCGGTGGCTTTCGGTCAAGACACCAAAACCTTGATTGTAACTCAGCAACGGGCGTTCAACGTAGCATGCAACTGCGGCTTCCATGTGGAAGGCTTAGGCGGTACCAACGGGGGAATCATCGGCGCTGTAGCAGGCATCGGTTTAGCTTCCCTGCAAAACGACGGCAGATTTCTCCTTAAAGGCAGAAACCGTGAATTAACTGGCGTCAGGTCAGTGACAGAAGTCTTAGGCGCAGGCATAGATCAAATCCTGACTTTACAAGGGAGAAAAGTCACAGAGGGCATAATCAAAATCCCCAAAAACGCAACCCCCTCATTCATCCACGGCAAAGCCGTCTTGTTTGTTGAACCAGCCGAAGACAGTTATGTTGCTTTGAAGAGGGCTTAACTTGGAGTTCAGATACAAAATTGCGGCGGCATTTGCAGTTTTTGTGCTTTTAATTGGGATAGTCTTTACTATTCAATGGGTTTACCTTAACCGGGAAGCATCCACAACCCATGGAGGCTATCAACTGTATGAAACCTTCACCGTCGACGACTTTAGTTATGGACCTCAAACGTGGGCACCTTACGCTTCAAAAATGCCTCTCACACCTAGTGCCGACGTAAACGGCAATGAGGGGTTCTATTTGATGTTTGTGGATTTGAACGCCACCTCAAACCTTAACTCGACTTTTCCCCGGGTTCAGGTGGATTATGCATTTTCGGGTTTGCATGGCACTGCGGCTTTCCACGTTTACGGCTACATCCACGCGGACGGCGCGGTCTCATGGACTAATCGTGTCGAAGGCAGCGGCGCCAGCGGCTACTACGTCACAGTGGATCCGCAGTCAACAGGCATTTTATCGGGACCACAAATTATGGAAAACCACAACCATGTCGCCGTGAAAGTTGCAAACGATGCCGGCGCCACCTACAAAGACAACGGCAACAACACTTACTTTATGCAGTTTGAGAAAGAAGGAGGTGGGTTAAACAGCCTCCACATCACCACCGACCCCAAAACGCCAAAGGGGCAAGTCACAAATACCAACAACTCCACAGGCACCTTCTTTGTAAACTTCACTGGCGACCGCGTGCAAGACAACTTCATCCTTTTAGTCGCCGTCAACGGAACCATTAGCTTAGACTTTCAGCTTAACCTAAAAGCGAGTGTACCCCAATGAAACAGCTAATGAGGGGCAAATATTTTGCGTTAACTGAGGTATGTTTCCTCTCGCTGATGGGTGCGCTCGTCTATGTTTTGAGGGCGTTCATCAAAACCCCAACGCATGGCATCCTCCCCGGGCATAACGCGATCATATGGGTTATTCCCTTCATAATCGGGTTAGGGTTAACTCGAAAATTCGGGTCAGCGACATATATTGGAGTTGTTTCAGGTCTTCTTTTAGGCATTTTAGGAGACCATGAAGGGGGACTTAAATTCTTTGAATATTTAGGCATGGGTTTCACGATGGATGTGATGGGTCTCTTTTTCAAGGGTCATGTGGGCAATGTGATTGTCTGCGTCCTTTTAGGTGCTTTTGGAAGCTTTGCAAAGTTTGTCGTTAACTACGGCTTAGCTATACTTGTATCGCAGGCAGCAAACGTTCTCTTAGCGGGTGTTGCTTGGCCCGCAATAGTCCATCTGGTCTTTGGCGGAGCAGGCGGCATAATTGCATTTATAGTATTAAACCGGGTAAAACATGTGCGTTTTCCGCATCAGCAAGCAAAAGTATCTGAGAATCCCAAAACAGTATGATAAGTAAAAAACAAAGAAAGCGGGCAAGAATCATTTTATTTTCTTTTAGCCAAGATTGTTACAGCCCCAATTACTACTCCGATGATGAGTGCAATTATTAGTACCGTATATGTAAGTGGCCATTCTTCTGAGGCTATGCCTGGAGGCGTTGGCGAAGCAGTTGCGGTCGGTGTAGGAGGAGCTGTCGGGGTTGCAGTCGGAGTTGGTGTAGCTGTCGGTGCATGGGTCGGTGCTACGGTGGGTATTGCTGTCGGTGCTTGTGTTGGTTGAGCCGTTGGTGAGGGTATAGGAGTTGGCGTTGAGGTTGGAGCGGGGCTGATGTCGGTTATGGTAATTCGGGTGACGCTTCTGCCTCCTTCAGCCACCATAAGTAAGCCTTCTGAGCCAACCATGACCAGCCGTGGGACTTGGTTGCTGGCGATGTTGGTACCGTTAACTTGGTACGCGAGGATGATTGTTGCAGGTTGGGTTTGGTTCTGTTCGACACCGGTTAAATTGTTGTATGTTTTGTACTGTGAGTTGAGGTTCGTACCGCTGTTTATCATGGTGTAGGTAAAGGTGTTGTTTCCCTGTCCAGTGACTGTAATGTTTGTGTTGGGGTTTATACCGCCGACTTGATTACAAAGGGTGAAAACTGAGACGCCTTTCCAAAGCCCGTTGTTGCTTATATTTTGATTAGGCTGGTAGTATCCGCCGTACATGCTAACGCTTTCCAGGACTTTGAATTGGGTCAAGGTGTAGTTTTGTTGGAGTCCATTTAGTCCATTAACGCTTAGGATGGTTGCCTCTTGCGCATTTGCCGTCAGCGAACAAGCAATGATTGTGATGGCGGATAAAGATAAGACTGATATGATAAGGAGGGTTAAAGTATGTTGTTTGCTTGTCATAATTTTCACTTTTATTTGAATTTAGACGTTGTGCACATAAAAACATTTCGAGTGGCAACCGCTAAACAACAAACGGTATAAAAGAAAAAACCCTCTAACCTAACACCAGAAGGCAAACAAATGACCATCGACATTGAAATCATCTGCTTAGGCAACGAGCTCCTCATCGGAAAAATCCAAAACACCAACGCCCACTGGCTAGCCACAAAAGCCACCGAACTGGGAGCCAACGTTAAACGAATAACCGTAATCCAAGACAACATCCCAGAAATCGCCGCCGCCATCAACGAAGCCAAAAACCGAAACCCACAGTTCATAATCACCACAGGCGGCTTGGGACCGACATTTGATGACATGACACTACAAGGCGTCGCAGCAGCTCTAAACCGTCCGATGGAAGTCAATTCTGAGGCGCTCGAAATGGTGAAGCAGCGAACAGCACAATACTTGAAGAAACGTGGGTTGCCGACCGAGGTAGAGATGACGCCGCCCCGAGTCAAGATGGCACGGTTCCCCATAGGCACAAAACCCGTGACCAACCCTATTGGCACTGCTCCAGGGTTGAGAGCCGAAATGGACGGTGCGCTGCTGTTTGTGTTGCCAGGCGTGCCCATGGAGATGGAGGCGATTTTCACCGAGACAATCGCACCATTAATTGCGGAGATAGTGGGGCAGGGCGTGTTTTGCCAGAAAAGCCTCTTTGTCGAGGACATATTTGAATCCAATTTGGCACCCTTGATAGACAAGGTCATGAAGGACAACATAGGCGTCTACATCAAGTCGCACCCCATACGCTCTGAAAACAAACCCCACATAGAACTGCACCTCACGATTTGTTCAGACCAAAAAAACAAACCTTCAGAAAAACTCGGCAAAGCAGCTAAAGAGATAACTACCTTGATTGAGAGCAGCGGTGGTCGAGTTGTGGTTGAGCCTTGATGGGTGAGTTTTGGGAATAACAATTTAAGGGATGTATCTGATCAAAAAATGAAGTGTCAATCATAGTATGATAATCTTGCCAGTTAAAACTTTAAGCGCCATAATAATAACGCTTCTTGTTCTTTCAGCGGTGCCCACCGGTAACGCACAGGAAACTCCACAAGGCTACACAGCGTCTTTTCTGCTGCTGAATCGTCCTGACGGCGACAAAACTTACGAGTTAAACATAACCATACCCCAAGAACTCTATCAATATTACAAAATTAAAAGTCACACATTATACTCACAGGCGGATTTTGAGAAATTCATCACCCCGTATAGCTTAAAACCGGTAGCAGACAGCCTCTGGCAAATCTACAACAACACTGAAGACTTCACCAACGGCGTCCTGATGCTTGTGCACCAAATAAACTACCAAGAAATCGTTCCCGGCAAGTACCCAGTTGAAACTTTAGTTGAAGGCTATGGCGACTGCGACCTTTTCGCGTTTATCGCCGCCTCAATATTGGAAGCAGGAGGCATCCAAACCATTTTGCTCTATTACAAGGCTAAATTACACATGGAAATCGGAGTGGATTTGGGAACCTCACCAGAAGCGGCAAGAGTGGAAACTTTCAGCGTCTCCTACGAAAGCGTGAATTACTATGTTGGTGAATGCACAGGTGGCAAATGGCGAAGCGGCTGGCGCATAGGCGAAACCCCCACAGCATACCAAAACCTCTCGGCGCAGGTGATCCCATTAGAAAACTTGGAGCAAACCTCGCCGGCGCAGGTGTCAGTGGCACTCAGAGAACTTGACCCTAGCGCTGTGTCGCTGCAGGTTACTCCTTCACTGATTTTAGAGGGCAACAACATGGTGGTTCTAAGCGGGCAGATTCAGCCAGAGGCAGCAAACGAGAACGTTACTCTGCAAGCCAGAATCAACGGCGGAGGATGGTTCAGCATCGGCACCGTAGAGACACAACCAGACGGGCGATTCAGCTACAATTATACCACCACGGCGAGCGGCTCAGTTGAATTCCAAGCCAGTTGGGTGGGAAACCGCCAATACAACGGCGCCACAAGTGCCGAGGCGAGTTTGCTTAGTCTACCATTGTTCATAGTTGTCGAGGCTGTGGCTTTAGCGTTCCTCTTTGTTGTCTTGGCAACCGCTTTTGTTAAATTTAGAGGTCGAAAGCAAAAAGTGGCAGTGGTGCAACCAACAGAGGCGCCGCCGCAGAACCCAATGGATACTTGAAAATCGATTAGTAGCAGTCATAGCCTGCGCCTAGTGTCCAACCTAAAACGGAAAACCTATAGAAGGGATAGATCTACATTGAATTCTTTAGAATAAGGTTCAGTTTAAAATAGGAAAAAGTAAAAGGGGTTTATGCTTTGACGCATTCAATTTCTTTTTTTAGCGCTGCTGCTTTGTCGGTGTTTTCCCATGGCAAGTCGATGTCGTCTCTGCCGAAGTGCCCGAACACTGCGGTTTTGCGGTATATCGGCCTTAGCAGGTTGAGCTGTGTGATGATGGCTTTGGGGCGCATATCGAAGTATTTGTTTACAATCTCAAGGAGTTTGTCGTCTGAGCATTTGCCTGTGCCGAAAGTGTTAATTAATACGCTGATGGGTTTTGCGACGCCGATGGCGTAGCTGATTTGGATTTCACATTGGTCAGCAAGTTCCGCCGCGACGATGTTTTTGGCAATGTAGCGAGCCATGTACGCGCCGCTTCGATCGACTTTGGAGGGGTCTTTGCCGCTGAAGCATCCGCCACCATGGCTTCCGACGCCGCCATAGGTGTCAACAATGATTTTTCTGCCTGTTAAGCCTGAGTCAGCCAGCGTGCCGCCAATGACGAATCTACCTGTGCCGTTAATAACGTACTTTGTGTCTGGACGAAGCATGTCAGCGGGGATAACGTGGTTTATGACTTTTTCGCAGATGTCTTTTTTGAGTGTGGCGTCGTCTACATTGCCGTTGTTTTGGGCAGCGATAACGACTGCGGTTACGCATTGGGGTTGACCGTCCTGATATTCAACGGTGACTTGGGATTTGCAGTCTGGACGCAAGTAAGGCAGAATCTTTTGGTGTCTGCACTCCGCCAAACGCTTAACCAGCTTGTGAGCCAACATTATTGGCAGAGGCATGAGTTCTTTGGTTTCGTTGGTTGCGTAGCCGAAAACCATGCCTTGATCGCCAGCACCTTGCTCGTGATCTGCGGTTTCAGTGACACCCATAGAAATGTCAGGTGACTGTTCAGTGATTGAAGTTAAGATGCCGCAGGTTGCCCAGTCAAGACCATCTTTGGCGTTGTCTAGGCCAATTTCTTTCACAGTTTGGCGGACAACACTTGGGATGTTGACGTAGCAACTGGTGGTTATTTGACCGGTGATTACGAGTGTACCTTGCATGACAAGGGTTTCGCAGTCAACTCGTGCCTTTGGGTCTTGTTTTAGGATAGCGTCGAGAACGCTGTCAGAGACTTGGTCAGAAACTTTGTCAGGGTGGCCTTCTCCGACTGATTCAGAAGTGAACAAATATTTTCCGTTTTTCCTCATCGAATTCTCTCTTCCGTTCAAGCAAATATTTGCATAAGCTTACTTGACGGTTTTCTTTTAAGGCTTTCTGACAAAAATATTCCAATCGAAATATCCAACTGGCAACGTCATGCAAAACAATTTAACCGCAAACCCCCACAACAAGACGGGGAAAACATGAAAAAAACAATCCTCAACCCAAATGCACCCAGACCAATAGGCCCATACAGTCAGGCGGTACAAGCAGACAAATTCCTATTCATATCGGGACAACTTGCGATTGACGCCAAACAAAGCAAAATCGTAGCCAACAACATAACGACTCAGACGCGTCGGGTTATGGATAACATCAAAGCCATACTTGAAGCCGCTGACTACGATTTGGAAAACGTCGTTTCAACCACAGTGTACCTTGCGTCTATGGCGTTGTTTGAAGAGTTCAATCATGAATACGCTAAATTTTTCAGCGACGACTTCCCCGCCCGCGCCACCGTCGCCTGCGAACTAAAAGCCGGTGCACTTGTGGAGATTTCAGCCGTTGCCTACAAAGAGTAGCGTCTGTTGATAAATCTTAAAAACCTAGTACGTGCTTACTATCTTCAGAGGCAATTATGGCGTCATCCTTAAAGCGGTTCATGCAGCACATCGCAGAAAAGAAAGCTCCTGGACCATCCACAAGCTTCACGATTTTCCACTTATTCTATGCCTTAGAGTTGATGTCTCAAAAGCCGCTGGGCAGAAACAAACTAGCCGAGCAACTCAACGTAGGCGACGGAGCTGTACGCACAATAATCAGTCGACTACGCGAAGCGGAACTCGCTGACGCCTCCAAAGAAGGCTGCAGCTTAACAGAAAAAGGCTGCGAGATCTGGCGGCAATTTGAAGAAATCTTCCCCAAACGCGTAAGCCTGCCCAAGTCAGAGTTAATCGGCTCCGAGTTTAATCATGCTTTTTTGGTGAAAAACCGCGGGGAAAAAGTGGAGTCAGGAATAGACCAACGTGACGCGGCTATAATCGCGGGCGCACGTAAAGCGTTAGTTATCGTTTACCAGAGGGACCACTTACGCATCGAAGGAGTCAGCAGCAGCATAGAAAAAGAGTATCCGAAAGCGGCAAACCAAATCCTCACCACTTTGGCGCCTCAAGAAAACGACGTTGTCATCGTTGCAGGGGGAGACACACCATTGAAAGCAAAACGAGGCGCCTTTGCGGCTAGTTGGTCGCTGATTTCAATTTAAGTTGTGTATTGTTCTCCTTCATTCAGTATTCGTTCTAGCAGAGTGTTGACGTTTACCATGCCCTCATTGGATTTGGCGGACACGGGCATGAGGTGAAATTGTAAATCAAGTTTGTTGATAGCTTGCATCATGTTGCGGCTGAAAAGACGTTTTGTGCCTTCAAGCTTCTGCTCGATTGCGTCTTCTAACGCTCTAGGGTTTGCTGACCAAGAAGCTATTGCTTGCGTGTCTTTGGGGGGAATTAAATCGATTTTTGACAGTAAATGTACTTGTGGCTGGAAGAACCGATTGTAGACTGCCGCAGCTAAAAACATGTTGGAAACGTAGTTGAGTGGGTTGATGGAGAACACGGCGTCGAAGAGGTAGATGAGGGCTTTAGGTTCCCGTGTGAGCTCGTTAACTATGTATGGTCCACTTGCCCGAAACGCAAAAAGCTCCATCTGTCCTGGTGTGTCCACCAAGACGATATCGGCGTGAGCTTCGTCTATGTCGCGGGTTAAGTTCTCGATTTCGTCCGCAATTAAATCCGCAGCCATAATTAAGGCACCGTTGGGTCCGAGGCCGTATTTTTCCATCAGGTTGCCGACATCCACGTAGTTACGGACATCTACATCTGGTTGATAGGGCAATTTGAGTGCACCAGGGTCGAGGTTTACGACGGCTACGTCTTGTTTGCTCATTTTTAGCCATTCGCTAAACGCGGCTGTGAAAAGGGATTTGCCGCTTCCAGCCGTTCCAATGATAAACGCTAAGGGCATGAATTGGTCTCCGTATCCGTGTCACTGCGATTGAGGTAAAGAACTTTTCCCCCATTGTTCGAGTTGCTTTACCGAGCCCCTCCACCTGTAGAGCGCAGTTGAGAGGGACTCTGTAATAATCTATACTGGTCAAAACTGTTGCAAATAGTGTGCAATCAGGAATTATATTATGGCTAAAGGTCATCTCCGATGATTTTCCCGCCCACTACAACCGCGTTGACTTTAATGTCTTTGATCATATTGGGTGCTACCATCTCTGGGTTGGAAGCTAAAACGGTTAAGTCAGCGAGTTTTTCTTCTTCAATCGACCCCTTTACGCACTCTTCCCCCGTTGAATACGCCGCATCCAAAGTGTACATCCGCAAAGCATCCAATGCGCTGAGGCTCTGCTCGGGGAACGCCTGCCTAAAAACCGCTTCCTGCATACCCAAAAACGGGTTCAGCGGCTCCATCGGGCAGTCTGAGCCGCCAGCCACCTTCACGCCAGCATTAACCAGCGACTTAAGCGGGTGCAACCAGCGGGCGCGTTCACCGAGCCGCTGCTGAGCTGACCAAACCGTGAATTCAGTGGAGATCATCTTGGGCTGAATAGAAACTACTACCCGCTGCTTCTTGAGACGCTCCACTAAGCGTTTGTTTAGAATGGCGGCTTGTTCAATGCGAAAACGAACTCCGACATGGGATGTTTCCTCGATGACTTTTAACGCTTCATCAATTGCTCGGTCGCCCATGGCAACAATAATCGGTTGAAGTTCTGCCTCCAGCACGCGCCGAACCGACCCCACCAACGCTTCCCCGCCGCAGAGTAGTTTGCCCGTGTTGTTGGGGTCGTCGCTGTAGGGTTCGATCAGCGCGGCTTCTTTTGAGTCTAAGTATCCATCCACATTTATGGTGACGCCGCCAAAACGTAGCATTGATGGATCTGAGGTTTGGAGTTTCTGCGCTTTCTCCAGCAGGTTCTCGGGGACAACCACGTTGACCCTTATGACTATCTTGTTTTGGTTGCTGAGTTTCTGGATTATGTCAAGCTCAACTGGTGAGAGCACAAGCCAATGTATGCTGGTTAACCCTGCTTCAACGATTTTTTGGAGCGCCAGCTGAGTTGCGTCTGTGAGGTCTTCAATTGTGGGTTCAGGAACTGCTTGCCATATTAAGGTGGCTGCTGTGTCACGGAATACGCCGGTGAGTTCGCCCTGGGAGTTTTTGTCAATGCTTCCCCCGGGAGGCGTCTGCGTTTGATCAGTTACGCCTGCTAGTTTTTGGGCTGCAGTGTTTGTCACGCAGATCATCGCGGTTTCACGGTAAAGGATAACGGGGTTGACTGGAGCAGCGATATCGAGGTCTGCGGTGGTTGGCAACCGTTTAAGGCGTTTTTCGTTCCAGCCTTGCCCAATAATCCACTTGCCCGCCTGCGTTTCTTGCGCTTTTTGCTTCAGCATCTTCTGGAGTTCTGGAATTGAATTTGCCGCGGTTAAGTCAAGCCACATAAGGCAGCGCCCAAAATCCGCAACGTGGATATGGGTGTCAATTAACCCGGGCACCACTGTTTTACCGTGGAGGTCTCTGATGTCTGTGGTTTTGTCAATCAACTGCTTGATCTGCTGGGTTGTGCCAACCTTTAAGATCCTGCCGTCTTTGACTGCGACGGCTTCCGCTTTTGGTTGGTCAGGGCGCATCGTAATGACGTTTGCGTTGATAAGTGCCAAATCCACTGCCAACCAGTTTTTCTCCCCGAAACGCTTTGTTAATGCGTTAGTGGTGCGCTTGGCGTAAAAAACCTTGCGTATCCAAGCCTTCCCGCCTTGCCTGCCCCTTTTACGTAAAACATAATAGACGCATCAGCCGTGTTTCTGTTACATCTCGGGGTACCACTCGTGAAAGCTCATGTTGCTCTCGTAAATCCACCCTATCCTGTTGAAGCGCCGCAGGCGATTTTTCTGCCACTGGGCATCGGTTACCTCACTGCGGTTCTGGAGGAAAACGGGTACACCGTGGACATCGTGGATTGCCAAACCACGCATCCCACGCAACAAGAGCTGGAAGAAAAATTCCGCAGCTTAAACCCCGACATCATCGGCGTAACATCAGCCACACTCACCTATAATCCAGCCCTTGACATCCTCAAAGCCGCAAAATCAGCGTTACCAAACGTCCTCACCATGATCGGCGGGCCGCACGTAACCGTTATGGACAAAGAAACCTTTCAAGATAGAAGCTACGTGGACATCGTGGTGCGCAGCGAAGGCGAGCAAACCATGCTGGAACTCGCTAAACTCGTATCCGAAGGCAAAGTCAAACAACTCGACAGCGTGTTGGGCATAACTTATCAAAAGGAAGGCAAAATCTTCCGCAACCTCGACCGACCCTTCATGACCGATATCGACTCATTGCCTTTTCCAGCTCACAAACACTTCGATGTAGGCAAATACAAAATCCTCAACAGAACCTACCTTCCACTTGTCACCAGCCGGGGATGCCCCTTCAACTGCGCCTTCTGTGCAGGGTATAAAATGTGTGGCAGAGGTTTTCGCGCGCGTAGCCCAAAGAAAGTCGCGGACGAGTTAGAGTGGCTGCGCGACGAGTTCGGGGGAGGGGTGTTTGCCTTCTACGATGACACCTTCACTTACGACGTGAAGAGAGCAATTGCCATATGTGACGAAATGAAATCCCGAAATTTTGATTTACCATGGGATTGCAGAACTCGCGTTGACAAGGTTTCACCCGAACTTTTAGCAAAATTGCGGGGCGCAGGCTGCCAACTGGTGCACTTCGGCGTTGAATCCGGAAACCAACAGATGCTTAACCTCATGCGGAAAGGCACCACGGTAGAACAGAACGCTCAGGCAATAAAGTGGGCAAAACAGGCAGGGATTTCCGTGGCGATTTCACTGGTTATCGGTTACCCGACTGAGACGCCAGAGCAGTTGCAGCAAACCATAGACTTTATCTACAAAACCAAGCCTGACTATGTGTACATGTGTGAGGCGGTTCCTTACCCGGGCACAGAGCTATACGACTTTGCTAAGAGTTTGGGCTTGGAGTTGGCGAAAGATTGGAGTCAATACCATGAGCAGACGCAGGTTTTTGAGAACAAGCTATTGCCGCTTGCGGAACTCAATCGGGTAAAGAAGGAATTCTACGACCGCTATCTCTCACCGAGCTTTTACCTCCAAAAGAAAATTAAAATGGACTTCTACAGCCAAA
>Ga0105103_10000978_pt1 | contig 16171 bp, 9 predicted proteins | sample PPLLaktember2015_2_FD_79107 | JGI IMG/M metagenome (GOLD analysis project Ga0105103, IMG submission 79107) | Freshwater sediment microbial communities from Prairie Pothole Lake near Jamestown, North Dakota, USA - PPLs Lake P7 Core (6) Depth... | ecosystem: Environmental > Aquatic > Freshwater >...
AGGGGCTGCGGCTGCGTGAGGCCTATCCCGATCTTCACTTCAATCTCGCCAACGCGCTGCTCGAGCAGAACCGCGCGGATGAAGCGGCAGGTCACCTGCGCGCGGCAATCGCGGGCGGACGAGACGCCGCCGGCGGCGAGGAGTCGGCAGGCGCCCACAACAATCTCGGCATGGCGCTCGCCTCGAAGGGTCAGTACGAGCAGGCGGCCGCCGAGTTCCGCGCCGCGATCGCGGTCGAGCCGACCTCGGTGCTCGCCCACCGGAATCTCGGTAACGTGCTCGCCTCCATGGGACGAGGCGACGAAGCGCTGGCCGCGTTCGAGCGTGCGGTGGCGTTGAACCCGAGGGATCCCGAAGCCACCTACGACCTGGGCAGCCACCTGCTCGACGCGGGCCGGTTCGCCGAGGCCGCGACGCAATTGCGGGCCTCGCTGGCGGCCGACCCGCAATCGGCCGAAGCGCTGAACAACCTGGGCATCGCGCTCGCCTCGCAGGGCCAGATCCGCGAAGCCGCCGCGCTGTTCGAGCGAGCCCTCGCCATCCGGCCGGACTTCGCCGACGCGCAGCGCAACCTGGCCACGGCGCGTCAGGCCCTGGGACCGCGGATCAACCGATAGATCTCCCCCATCCGATCATCAGCTCGCCGGTTCGTCAGATCGGCCGTTCGAGGCCCACCGATGTCGCCAGACAAAAAAAGCCCCGGGGGCAAGGCGCGAACCTCCCCCGGGGCGGAACGGTGCGAGGGAGGTGATGCTCACGCTTCACGTCTCGCACCGGGTGCGCGGGCCCCTTTGGCGAAGAGGCCCACGCAAGGTCTGTCGGTCACCTACCAGGTCATGTCCACGCCCAGACGGATGATGCGTCCCTGCAGAATGACCGACGGCCGGAGATAGGCCGCGGCGCCGAACTGCGACGACGACACCGACGAGTAATCATCGGAATTCAGCGCATTGAAGAAGTCGATCTTCGGCAACATGCTGAGACCGCCGAACTGGACCCTCTTGCTGAACGAGAAGTCCACCTGGTTGATGCGCGGGGTGTACTCCGTCTCTGGCGCCACGAGGGGGACGTTCAGGCTGGCGACGCCGCTCGCCGCCAGGGCCGGCAGCACCAGCGCTCCCGGCGTGCAGGGACCCGTGCAGTTGGCGCCATATCGGGTCGCCGACGTGATCTGCCAGAACGTGCCCTGTCCGCGCGGACTGTCGAAGCCCGTGCCGGCCGTGAACCCGCCGTAGGCCTGGGCGGCGGCGCCAATCAGGTAGCCATTGAGGTTTTGCCAGGCCACGCTGGCCGAGATGCCCCAGAAAGGGAGCGGATACAGCACGGTGGCTTTGAACTGCCGCTGCCACGGGATGCCGCTGTCGGCCTGGTCGCAATAGAGCGAGCGATTCGGGTCGCTCTCGGCCGCCACGCACGTGTTGTTGATGGTGCGCTCGGTGTTGAAGCCGCCGAACGCACGGACGCCACGCGGCAGGCGGGCGTTGAAGTTCAGATCGAAGCCGTTGTAGGTCCGCTTCATTTCCGAGTTCGTGCTGTCGACGTTGGCCACCTGCCCGCGGAACGTCGGTTTGATGACCCACGCTGGAATCACGCTGCCGTCGAGCGGGCTCACCACGCTGAACTGGTTGTAGCTGCCCTGGTCGAGCAACGAGTTCAGCCGCATCGTGATGTTCTTGAAGCTGATGCGGTAGTACTCGGCCGCCAGCGAGAAGCCGGAGAACAGCTCGTGGGTGATGCCGAGGTTGAGCGGCAACGAGTACGGCCGCTTCAAGTCGGGATCGGGCGACGCCAGCGAGCGCCGGCCGAAGTTGGTGGCGAGGTTGGCGAAGTTGATCTCACAGCCCGCCGTCAAGTACGTGCAACCGCGCTCACCCTGCGCGATGTCGTCGCCGTTGACGTCGGTCCACGGCAGATTCTGCGAGGTCAGCGCCGTCGGGTTGTACAGCTGCGAGAAGCCGGTCGTCTGAGCCGTGACGAACTTGTTGAACCCGACGCGCACCGCGGTCTTGCCGTCGCCCGACAGATCGTAGACCGCCGAGATGCGGGGAGAGAAGTCCTTCCAGGTCGGTACGGCCTGAAATCCGTCGTAGGCCGCGATGTTGGCGAAGCGCCCGACCTGGGCATCCTGGCCGCGGATGACCTGTTTGTTCAGGTCGAAGCGAAGCCCGAGGTTCAGGGTCAGCCGGTTCAGGCTCCAGGTGTCCTGCGCGTAGACGCCGACGTTCGCCTCGAGGTCCTCGCCGACCCGGAGTGGCGTGTTCAGCACCGTCACCTGGAACGGCCGGCTGTTGTTATAGCTCTGGTAGAGATCGGCATTGGCGTTGTTGTAGCGGATGTACTTGCCGAACTGCCACGCGCCGCCGAACTTGATGGTGTGAGTGCCCGTCACGTACGACAGCGCGCCCTGCAGGTTGTAGCGATCGGGGTAATTGCCGAGCTGCGCCGACGACGCGTTCCACAACTGGCCCGTGCTGACGTCGTTCTTGCGGACGTTCCGGTACCACGCGTCCGTGTTCCGTTCGGCGAGAATCCCCGGTTGATACAGATTGTCGTAGCGTTCCCGGTTGCCAGAGAACCCGACCTCGAGCAACATCTTGGACGACAGCGTCGAGGTCCACTTGATCGAACCGGTCGAGAATGTCGGCGTGTTCCAGATCACCGACGCCGTCGTCTGGTCGGTGAGCGCGCCCATGGCATGGCCCCGCAGGCGCAGTGCGCGATCGTTGTAGACCGCGATCTTGTTGCGTTCCGACACCTGCCACGTCAGCCGCAGGATGGGGTTGTCCATCTTCTCGTCGGACACGCCCTGTTCGCAGCTGTCCGGATTGGCACGGCAGGCCGCGAAGGCGGCAGGAATGTTCGGGGTGCCGGCCGGAATCGCGAACGTGTTCGCGATGGGCCGATCGTAGCGTGCCTTGCGGAACGCACCGAAGAACCACAGCTTGTTCTTGACGATGGGGCCGCCCTGCTCGATGTTCCACTCGTAGAAGTTGGCAATCTTGTCGACGCCTGTGACGCCGAGGGCCCGCAGGTCGTCCGTGAGGTTGTCGCCCTGCCACGACGACGGCGATTTGAAGGCCTTGAACCCGCCGCGGAACTGGTTGCCGCCGTCCTTCGGAATCAGGTTCATGTTGACGCCGCCGGTCAGTGTCTCGGCATTACCGCCGGCCGTCTGGTACACCGCTTCCTGGGTCATCGACTCGTTGTGATAGCCCTGGACGGCGCCGTCCCCCATCAGTCCGTTGGTCATCATGCCGTCGACCAGCACCACCGTCTGGGCGCCGCCCTGGCCGCGGACCGCGAAGTAGGTCTGCTGCATCGCGCGCGAGCCGCCCACGTCGGGCACGTTCAGCGTCACGCCGACCACCAGTTGGCCCAGCCCCTGAATGGTGCCTGCAGTGGGTACGGCACTCAGCACGTCCCGTGTCAGCACCTGCTGCTTGGCGTTGCTTTGCACGTCGACCACGGGGGACGCGCCGGACACGGTGACGCTTTCCTGCAGCGTCCCGACCGTCAGGTCGATGTTGACCGTCGCCGTGAAGTTCGCGGCGAGTTCGAATCCCTCCCGAACCTGGGTATTGAAGCCGGTCAGTTCATATTTGAGGGTGTAGATGCCAGGTCGTAGATCGACGATGCGGTAGGCGCCGTTGCTGTCGGTGATCGCGGTGCGGACCCCTTCAATCAGGGCCGGGCTGGCGGCTTCGACGGTCACGCCCGGCATCACCGCACCGGAGGTGTCTCGGACGGTTCCAGCAATGGCACTCTGTGCCCATGCCGCGGACGGCAGCGCGGCGAGACACGCCAACGCCAACATCGCAGCAAGGATGCTGCCTCTCACCATCATTCGCGCCTCCTTCAGACGAGTGCAAATCAAGAGGTCTGATTTGTAACTCGGCAGTCGCGGCGCCACAATACGGCCTCCCCGTGTCAATCACTACAGTGTTTCCTGCGGCTGGCGTGGGCAATCGGCCGTGGGCACCGCCGCCGATGGCCCCGCCACCGAGCCTCATCCTGTTGTGAATGCGGCGGCGGGCGCATCCTGCCAGGTTGAATCGAGCCGGGCTCGAAAGAAAAAAACCCGGGAGCGGCAGGCGCGAAGCCCGCTCCCGGGATAACACGGCATCGACGCCCGTGGGCGTCTCACGCCGAGCAACTGCCCGCTGCGGTTACCAGCGGAGCTGCGTGCCGATGCGGAACGTGCGGCCGTTCAGGATGCTGTTCGGCTGGTTGTAGGCCGCGGTGCCGTAGTTCACCGACTGCACCCCCAGCACGGTGTTCGCGTTCAAGAGGTTGAACACGTCGAGCTGGAACTGGAAGCGGCGCGAGCCGCCCAGGCCAAACCATTTCGCGAACGACAGATCGAACTGGTTCATCCGCGGCAGATACTCGGTGCCGGGGGCAGTCAGGGGCACCGTCAGGGACGCCTCGGTCAGGGTCGGCGCTACCAGGCCGCCCGGCGTGCACGGACCGGTGCAGTCGGCCGCGTAGCGCGTGGTGCGCGTGATCAGCCACTGAGTGCCGCCGGGGCTGCCCACGTCGCCGTAGCCGGGACCGTTGATCTTGTTCACCGGGGTCGTCACGTAGCCCCCGAGCGCGCGGCCGGCAAGGCTCTGGAAGGCGCCGCTGATCTGGATCCCCCAGAACAACGGATAGGTGCCCGAGACCTTCATCTGCGGGCGCCATGGGATGCCGTTGTCGGCGTCATCGCAGAATCGCAGCATGTTCGGGTCGTCGGGCTCGCCGCAGACCACGCGCGTCGTCCGCTCGGTGGTGAAGCCGCCGAACATCGAGCCGCCGCGCGGCAGCCGTGCGTTGAAGGTGAGGTCCACGCCGTTGTAGGTCTGCTCGAAACCGTCCGTGGCGTTGGTGTCGAAGTTGTCGACGAGCGCCTGGACCGCCGGCCTCACGGTGTAGATGTTGAACACCTGGCCATCGAGGGGGCTGACGACGCTGATGGGGATGTAGTCGTCCATCGTGCGCAGCAGGTTGTCGGTGACCCGCAGGTCGCTGAACGTGCGGCGATAGTAGGTGGCCGACACCGACACGCGGGGGAACAGCTCGTGCTGGATGCCGGCCGTGGTCTCCCAGTTGTGGGTGCGCTGGAAGTCGGGATCCACGGTATTGAGCGAGCGGATCCCGAAGTTGCGCGGCAACTGCGCGAAGTTCATTTCGCACCCGGTCGTCAGGTAGGTGCAGCCCGGTGCGCCCTCGGCGACATCGTTGCCGTTCAGGTCGGTCCAGCTCAGGCTCGCGCTCTGCAGCGTGAGCGGGTTGTAGCGGCCCGCGAACTGCGTCGTCCGCGACTCGTTGTAGCGGTTGAACCCGAACTTCAGCGCGGTCTTGGCATTGCCGAACAGGTCGTAGACCACGCCGAAGCGGGGTGCAAAGTCCTTCCATACGGGCATCGGAATCGCTTCGAAGGTTCGCTCCGGCACGAAGCGGCCCTGCCCGGAGGTGGACGCCGACACCTCCGCGTCCATGTACTCCCAGCGCAGACCGGCGTTGATGGTCAGACGGTTGAGCGTCCAGGTGTCCTGGGCATAGAGGCCGATGTCGGCCACCAGGCTGTCCTTGAAACGCAGTGGCGTGTTGTAGACCGTCACCGAGAAGGGCACGCCGGTGCGGTAGACCTGCTGCAGGTCGGCATTGGCCTCGCGCGTGTTGACGTACGGCCCCCAGTTGTACTGCATGCCGGTCTTGAAGGTGTGCCCACCGGTCACGTACGACAGGGCGCCCGAGGCCGCGAAGCGATCGGGGTAGCGCCCGCCCCAGTTGGCCAATCCGCTGCGCAGCGTGACGAGGTCGGCATCCCGGCGGCTGGCGCCCGCGTACCACTCCGGCGTGAAGGCCGTCTTGTTCACGCCGTCCTGGTTGGTGATGACGTACTCCTCGTAGTTGAACGAGTAGCCGGCCTCGGCCAGCAGGCTGCTGGTGAGCGTGCCCGTGTACTTCAGCGCCGCCGAGTTGTAGCGCGGCGAGGTCCAGATCTGCGAGGCCGTCCTTGGATCGTCGCCGGCGTTCATGCCATGACCGCGGTACTTGTTGATCTCGTCGTAGTACGCGGAGATCTTGTGCTTCGGGCTCACCTGCCAGGTGAGCCGGAGCAGCACGCTCTCGATGCTCTGGTCGTCGATGCCCTGCTCGCAGCTGGCGGCGCCGCTCTGACACTGCGCGAAGCCCTGGGGATACGGCACGTTCTCCGGGGTGTAGAACGTGTTGGCGATGGGCGCGTCCACCGACCACGCGCGCGCCGAGGTGAAGAACCAGAGCTTGTCCCTCTTGATCGGCCCGCCGAGCCCGAGGTTGACGTCGTAGATGCGGTCGATGCCGCCGGCGGCCCGGAGACCACGATCGATGAGATCCTGATCGAGATTGTCGGCCAGCCACGATCCCTGCGTGTAGCCCGCGAACAGCGACCCGTTGAGCTGGTTGCCGCCGTCCCTGGCGACAATGGCCATGCGGACGCCGCCGGGCGAGACGTCCGCGCCCGCGCCGCTGGTCTGGTAGCTCATCTCCTGGACCATCGCCTGGTTGAAGTACTGCTGCACCGCGCCGTCACCATCCAGCCCGTTCACCATCAGTCCATCGACGGTGACGATGTTGTTGGCGGAGGTGAGGCCGCGGGTGGACATGTAGGTCTGCTGCATGCCGCGCGAACCGCCCACGTCGGGCACGTTCAACGTGACGCCGCTCACCAGCTGCGCGTAGGCCTGGATGTTGCGCCCGGTCGGCACCTGATCCAGCACTTCGCGGGTCAGCACCTCCACCTTGGCGTTGCTCGACACATCGACCACGGGCGACGCGCCAGTGACGGTGACCGATTCCTCGAGGGAGCCGACCTCGAGGTTGGCGTTGAAGGTGGCGGTGAAGTCGGTGCGCAGTTCCACGGCGTCGAAGCGCGCCGTCTTGAATCCAGGCAGGGTGAAGGAGATGGTGTAGGTGCCCGGGCGGAGGTCGACGATGCGATAGACGCCCGAGGCGTCGGTGATGGCGCTCCTCGTCCCCTCGATCAGGACCGGGCTCTGCGCCTCGACGGTGACCCCGGGCAGCACCGCGCCGCTGGTGTCCCGAACGACGCCGGTGAAGGTGCTCTGTGCGGCCGCGGCGACAGGCAGCGCCAGCAGGACAATCGCAGCGGGCAGGATGACTCGATTCCAGACGCGTCGGGACATGCTTCTCCTCCACAGCCCTGGGGTGGGCGCAAGACGTTCGAACGACGACGTGGAAAGAGCGGGGAAAAACACCCGGAGGCAGTCAGGCGCGACCGCCCCCGGGTGACATCGAGGAGATGGAGGCCGGCGTGCGTCAGGGCACGGCCGGCGAACTGATTACCAGCGCACCATGGCGCCGAGCCCGTAGAGACGGCCCTGCATGATGCTGTTGGGCGCCAGATACGCGGAGCTCAGCGCGTTGGTGGTGATGTAGCTGATGATCGCGTCGGAGTTGTTCACGTTGAACACCTCGAACGTGGGGATGACGCTGATGCGGCCGAGCCTGAAGGTGCGGGACACCTTGAAGTCGAGCTGCGTGATGCGCTCGACGAAGACCGAGCTCTCGGGGACGATGTTGAAGGTGAGCGTCGGCTGGGCGAAGACGGTCGTCGGCATGATGACCTGCCCGGCGGGGCACGGCGACGGGCAGTTGGCCGGGTAGCGGGTGGCCCCGCGGGTGGCCGTCATGCGGCGGCTGGCGGTGAGCGGTTCGTTGCTCTGGAAGGCGGCGCTGATCGTGAACCCCCAGTACGGGGGCAGCGAGCCCGCCAGCTTGTAGTTCTTGCGGTAGGGCGTCTCGCCATGCGCGAAGTCGTCACACCACTGATCGGTGTTGTAGACGCCCGCCGTCCCGGAGACCTTGTTCGGATCGTCCGGCGCCGTGCAGAAGGCATCGCGCTGACGCTCGATGGAGACGCCGCCGAAGATCTGGGAGCCGCCGCCGGGCCGGGCGCGGAACTGGAACGCGAACGAGTCGTACTCCCGCTTGCGCTCGGGGTCGTAAGTGTCGAGGTTCCGGGTCGGCCGCGCCTGCGCGGCCGCGCTGCGCGCGTAGGCCGTGAACGGCTCGCCGCTGACCGGGTTGTAGAGCGTGTAGGGCGTGTAGTCGGCGAGCGACCAGCTCTGGTTGATGCTCACGGTGAGGTTCTTGAAGGAGCCCTTGTACCAGGCGCCGGAGACCGACAGGTTCGGCAGCAGCTCCTGCTCGACCTCGACCCCGGTCTCGAGGTTCCAGGTGCGGGGGTATTCGCCGTACTCGGCCAGCGCGGCGATGCCGAAGTTCGACGACAGCGCCGCGAAGTTGATCTCGCAACCGGCGGCCGGATAGCCGGTGCAGCCGCGCTCGCCCTGGGCGATGTCGTCGCCGTTCACGTCGCGCCACTGCAGTGTGGCGGTCTGCGACAGCAACGGGTTGTACGCCGAGGCCACACCCGTGGTGCGGGCGAGATTGTAGCGGTTCACCGAGGCCTTGACCGCCGTCTTGCCGTTGCCGAACAGGTCGTAGACGATCGCCAGCCGCGGGGCCCAGTCGTTCCAGTTCGGCAGGTTCTCGATGGCTTCGAACTGGCGGGCGGGTACGAACCGCCCGGCCGGCGACTCGGCCGCCAGCACCTGCGCCTTGATCTTCTCGTAGCGGATTCCGGCGTTCACCGTCAGGCGTTTGATCGCCCAGGAGTCCTGGACGAAGAACCCGAGGTCGTAGTTGAGGCGCTCGCCGTAGACGAGCGGCGTGTTCCGGATCAGCACGCTATCAGGCACGGTGAAGGGGATGCCCGTCGTCGAGCTGCGGTACTGCTGGACGAGATCCGCATTGCCGTCGCGTGAGTGGGTGTAGCTGCCCCACGTCATCTGCATGCCTGCCTTGAGCGTGTGCGGGCCGGTCACATAGGTACCGATTCCAGACACGGCATATCGGGCCGGGCTCTCAGTGAGGCGCGTGGTCGGCGCGACGTTGATGTTACCCAGGTCCAGGTCGTTGCGTGAGGCCTTCGCGTACCACGCCGGGGTGCCGCGCGGCTCTTCGACGCCATCCTGGTAGCTGTTGGTGTAGTACTCCAGGTTGCTCGACCACCCCGCCTCCAGGAACAGCTGGCTGGTCACCGGGGAACTCCACTTGACGGCGGTCGTGTGGTACGCGGGCGAGAACCATTGCCACGACGCGGTTTCCGGGTCCACGCGGCTCTGCATGTCGTGGCCGCGGTACTTGTCGATCTCGTCGAAGTAGCCGGAGATCTTGTTCCGCGGGCTCACCTGCCAGGTCAGTCGCGCGAGCCCGCTCCTGATGAACTGGTCGTCCACGCCCTGGCTGCCATCGTCGAAGAACGTGTTGGCGATGAAGTTGTTCACCGAGAAGTAGCGGAACGACGTGAAGAACCACAGCTTGTCCTTCTTGATCGGTCCGCCCAACGCGAATGTGTAATCGACGATGCGGTCGGTGGCGTTGCCCGCGGTCAGCCCCCGCTCCTTGTGCCGGTCGGTGAGGTTGCTCGACTGCCACGCGCCGGGGCGGCTCGCCATCTTGAAGTCACCGCTGAAGCGGTTGCCGCCTTCGCGGGGGATCATGTTGAGCCGGATGCCCCCGGCCGACGTCTCCGCGCCGATGCCGGCCGTCTGGTAGCTCACCTCCTGATTCATCGCGTCGTTGAAGTAGCTCTGGATGGCGCCGTCGGCCTGGAGGCCGTTGACCATCATGCCGTCCACCAGCGTGGTGACGTTGGAGGCGGTCATGCCGCGGGTGTTCATGTAGGTCTGCTGCATCGCCCTGGCGCCGCCGGTGTCCGGGAGACTGAGGTTGATGCCGACCACCAGCTGCGCCATCCCCTGGATGCTGCGGCCCGTCGGGATGACGTCGATGGACTCGCGATCCATCGTCTGCGTCTTCGTCGCGGTGGTGACGTCCACGACCGGCGAGGCGCCGGTGACCGTGACCGTCTCCTCCAGCGATCCGACGGCGAGGTCGGCGTTGATGGTGGCGGTGAACTCGGCGGCGAGCCGCACCTCGCGACGGAAGGTGTTGAACCCGGGCATGGTGAACGACACCGTGTACGTGCCAGGCCGGAGGTCCGGGATACGGTAAGTCCCGGACGCGTCGGTGGTCGCCGACTTCACTTTCTCGATGAGAACGTCGCTTGCGGCTTCGACCGTCACGCCAGGAAGCACGGCGCCCGAAGTGTCTTTCACGGTGCCGACCATGGCACTCTGCGCGTGAACCAGGCCTGGTCCCAGGACTATCAGAATCCCGGCCAGCCACGCCGTTGCGCACACCTGTCGTACCTGCTTGCCCTTGCCACTCGCCATCGCGCCTCCTGCGGTTTGGGACAACCGAACGGGAATGAAGGCGGCAACGAACCCGACACGCAAGCAAGGGCTGGGTATGAGATTGAGTGGGGCTCACCCGGCCTGCGCGATGATGTGCGGCGGAATGTAACGCGTTGTCACGGCAGAGTCAATGCGGATTGCACAGGCGCCCTCATGAGAAATGGCAATACCGCGATAAGGTCCGGTGTAGGCTGGCTGTATGAGCGTCGACCTGGAACTCGACCGTGATGGTGTGACACCGCCACCACCGCCGCGCGCCCCGGAGACGATTTCGAAGTGGCTGATTCTGGGCGCGGTGGTCCTGGCGATCGCCGGCGGCGCGTTCGCGCGCTGGTGGACGCTGCAACGGGACGAGCCCGCGGCACCCGCCGCCACCGCCGCAGCTGCGCCGACGACCCCGGGTGAGACAGCTCCGGCCGCCACGCCGCTGCCGCCGCTGGAAGCGATGGACCCGTTCGTAAGAGGACTGCTGGCCACGCTGTCCGCGCGACCGGAACTCGCGCGCTGGCTCGCCACCGACGGCCTCGTCCAGCAGATGGCGGTCGCCATCGATCGAATCTCGCGCGGCGGCTCGCCCGCCGCGGACCTGCGCGTGCTGGCGCCCGGGTCGGCATTCACGGTGGAGGGCCGCGGCTTCACGAGAACCATCGACCCTGCCAGCTATCGACGCTATGACGGCATCGCCGAGACCGTGGCCAGCATCGACCCCGCGGCCGCGGCCACGGTCTATCGGACGATCAAACCGCGGCTGAGCGACGCCTACACCAGCCTCGGCCGCACCGAAGCCGACGTCGACGTGGCGGTGCAGCAGGCGCTCGAGGTGCTCATCGCCACGCCCATTCCGACACCGCCCGTCCGCCTGGTCGAAGGCCAGGGGGCGACGTGGGCCTTCGCGGATCCGGAGCTCGAGGCACTGGACCCGGCACAGAAGCAGCTCCTGCGGATGGGGCCCGAGAACGCCACGCGGATCATCACCATGCTCAAACAGCTTCAGCAGCACCTTCGCCAGTGAGCTCCACCCGATCCGAACGCCAGAAGACCCGGCTCGACATCCTCCACGCCGAGCGCGACCTGCTCGTCGTCAACAAGCCCGCGGGCCTGCTGACCGTCCCCTCGGCACCGGGCCGGGCCGATCACGAAGACACCCTGCTGGGGCGCGTGAAGGAGTACGCGAAGCACAAGCGCGGTCGTCAGGCGTATGCCGGCATGCTGCACCGGCTGGACCGCGGCACGTCGGGCGCGCTCGCGGTGGCGCTCAGCCCGGCCACCCACTCCGCCGGACGCCTGATGTTCAGGTCGCACGAGTTCGATCGCACCTATCTCGCGATCGTCGACGGCATCCCCGAATACGACGAGGGCGAGATTGATCGGCCGGTGGCCTCCGAGTATCGCGACGGCCGGCGCGATGCGACGTGGGGCACGGAGCTGCTGGAGGCACGGACCCACTACCGCGTGCTCGATCACTACGGTTCGCGCGCAGCGCTGGTGGAACTGACGCTCGACACGGGGCGTCAGCACCAGATTCGCATTCACATGGCGTCGATCGGCCACCCGGTGATGGGCGATCGCGTCTACGGTCCCAAGCACGACAGCGCCCGACCCACCGACCGGCCGCTGCTGCACGCCTGGCGGCTGGCCTTCCCGCACCCGCTGCTGGGGCATCACATCGAGGTGGAAGCCCGCCCCCCTCATGATTTCAGGAAGGCCATGAAGCGGCTGGCCGGGTGAGCGGTCAGCCCCGCAGCTGCTGGCGGAGCCACGATCGCGCCTTCAGCCACTCGCGCTGCACCGTGCGGACCGACACCTCCAGCGCGTCGGCGGTCTCCTCTTCGGTCAGCCCGGCGAAGTAGCGGCACTCCACCACGCGGGCCAGCCGGGCATCGTGCTCGGCCAGGCGGCCGAGGGCCATGTCCAGTTCCAGCAGGTGCTGTGCGTCCCGGCCCACGCGGTCGTCCATCTCGTCGAGCGGGGCATGCACCGCGCCGCCGCCGCGCTTGCCGCGGCAGCGATGACGCGCGTAGTCCACGAGAATCTGACGCATGGCCATCGAGGCCACCGCCAGCAGGTGCCCGCGGTCGGCGAAGCGCGCGCCGGCCTGCTCCACGATCTTCGCGTAGGCCTCGTGGACGAGCGCCGTGGTATTCATCGTGTCGGCACCGACCACGCGCCGCCGCTGTCCACGAGCCACGCGCTGCAGATCGTGATACAGCAGTTCGACGAGGTGCGGCAGCGCCGCCGCGTCGCCGGCGTGATGCGCGGCCAGCCAGTGGGTCATGGTGCTCATGAAGCCGGCACCGCGCGTGCAAGCGCCGTGGCCCAGCGCTGCACGATCCGCACCTGCGGGCGATCGGCCACCGGGTCGACCGGCGTCGGCGTCAGCACCAGCACCCGCGTGCCGTCACGCGACACATCGAACTGCGGACCCAGCCGATCACCGGTGGAGGGCACGGGGAACAGCGTCGTGGGCACGCCGACGCGTGGCGGCGCGCCGTCGCGGAACGTCGCCGCCATCAGCTGCCCGTTGCTGGCGAAGAACAGCTCGCGGCCGTCCGCCCTCCAGGTCGGCGACATGCCGCCACCCACCGACACCTGCCAGCGCGCGTCGGCCACGTTCGGATACGGCCGGAGATAGACTTCGAACCGGCCGGACTCGTCGGCCTGATAGAGCAGCCAGCGCCCGTCCGGCGAAAGCGCCGGATGCACCTCGGCGGCCTTCCCCTGCAACACCGGTTCGACCGTCAGATCGGTCAGATCGACCGATGCGCTGTCCTGATCGGCGTAGTCCCGGAACACGGTGAAGAGCACGCGGCTGCCGTCCGGGGTGAACGCGTAGGGAATGTGGAACCCCGCGTCGGCCCTGGTGAGTCGCCGCACGCGTGGCACCGGGGGCTGGATGCGGTCTGCTCGGTGATGCTGGCAGCGCACCGGCAGGCGCTCACGGCTGAGGCGCGGCCCGCCTCCAGCGCGGAACTCAGGGTGGTGGAGCGGTGAACTCCAGTACGATTGGCAATTAATGGAATCGCTGCTTGGCCGTTACAAGACCACGTTCTACGCCATCCTCCGTATCGTCTCAGGCCTGTTGTTCGCGGTGCACGGCGCACAGAAACTCTTCGGTGTGCTCGGTGGCCCTGCGCAGCTCAGCCTGGTATCGCAGATGGGGCTGGCTGGCGTCATCGAGTTCGTCGGCGGTCTGTCAATCGCCTTGGGCTTCTTCACCAGCATCTGGGCTTTCGTCGCGAGCGGTCAGATGGCCGTGGCCTACTTCCAGGCCCACGCGCCGCGGGGGCTCTGGCCCGTGCAGAACGGCGGAGAGCTCGCGCTGATGTTCTGCTTCGTCTTCCTCTACATCGCCTCGATGGGCACGGGGAAGTGGGGCGTTCGGAAGTAGACGGCAACCGGCAGACGGCAGACGGCGCTCGCCGGGCCGGGCCGAGCGTCGCGGCGAGGGCGGCGGCCAGCAGCAGCTTAGAGCGCCACGAGGGGTGAAGGTTGTCACCGGCCTCGCGCTGCGCGCTCGGTAGGGACGGAGGGCCGAGCCTTCGGCTCGGTAGGCCGGCGCCAACGCGCGGGTAGGAGGGGGACAGCAATTCCACGCGCCGCAGGCGCGCCTGTTACAGTGTGCGGATGTCAGACACTGCTCGGCTCAACGAGTTCGGTCAGCCCATTGGCGAGAGCCTCCCTGGGTGGACATCGCCGCCCGCGCCGCCAAGGGCAGCGGTCCAGGGCCGCTACTGCTCGGTGCAACCCCTCTCACCGGCGGATGCGCCGGCGCTGTGGGCGGCCTACCAGCACGATGCCGATGGCCGCAACTGGACCTATCTGGCCAACGGTCCGTTCACGCATTTCGAGCCATTCGAGCAATGGATCACGGAGTCGAGCGTCAGCAGCGACCCCCAGTTCTATGCCGTGGACGTGCACGGCGGATCCCGCGAGCAGCCGGGCGTCGCCGCCGGCGTCGCCGCCTACCTGCGCATCACGCCGGCCATGGGCGTCATCGAGGTCGGGCACATCCACTTCTCGCCCTTGCTGCAGCACACACCCGCCGCCACCGAAGCCATGTATCTGATGATGCGGCGGGTGTTCGAGCTCGGCTACCGCCGCTACGAATGGAAATGCGACGCCTTGAACGCCCCGTCACGCCGCGCCGCGCAGCGCCTGGGCTTCTCTTACGAAGGTGTCTTCCGCCAGGCCATCGTCACCAAGGGACGGAGCCGCGATACCGCCTGGTATGCCTGCATCGACAAGGAATGGCCCGCGCTCGAAGCGGCCTATCATTACTGGCTGGCACCCGAGAACTTCGACGAGCAGGGGCTTCAGCGCGAGTCGCTGTCGTCGCTGACCTCGCCGATTCTCGTCGCGCGCGGATAGGCGCGGAGAGGGCGCACCTTCGGTGCGTAGGAACGAAGGCGCTTCGCCTTCGCGAAGCGTAGGCGCGCCTGGCGGCGCGTCGGATTCCTGTCGCCTCCAGCCTGGCCAGAAGGCCGAGGCCACCGTCCTTACCCGCGCGTCAGCGCGGACCTACCGAGCTCCGAGGGGCGAGGCCTGCGAAGGCGCGCCTGGCGGCGCGTAGGAGAAGAGGCGCTTCGCTGTCGCGAAGCGGAAGCGGCTGTGCCGTGGGATCGAGTGCAGCGCGAGGCCCATCCGTCCCTACCGCGCGAAGCGCGGCCTGGCGTTCCTACCCGCGCGTCAGCGCGGGCCCACCGAGCCGAAGGCTCGGCCTGCTTCCCCTACGCGACCGCAGGTCGCGCCTTACCGAGCCCTGAGGGCGCGGCCCCCTAGAACTTCCAATCGAACCCGACGATCGGAAACAGCCCCTGCTGCTCGTTGAAGTCGAGCGCGTTGGTCCGTCGATTCCAGATGTAACCACCGAAGTTGCGGCGGTTCGTCAGGTTCTGCACGCCGAAGAAGAGATTGAGCGGCTGCCCGCCCACCGTGAACGTGCGGTCCACGCGCACGTCGATGCGGGCGTAGGCCGGGCCGCGCTCGCCGTTCACTCGCGTCAGGTCGTAGACGCCGCGATACTGCGCCGCCGACACCTCCTCGTCGTACGGCGTGTAGGGGCGCCCGCCGAGCACCGCCACGCGCGTGGAGAGCTCCCACTTCGGCGTCAGACGGTAGCCACCGGTCACGTTGAAGACAAACGGGTAGTCGAACGACCCCGGCCGCAGGATGCCATCGAGTGCCGCGTGCCGGGTCCGCGAGAAGGCCAGGTTGGTCTGTCCGTAGATCTTCGACGTCAGCCGCTTCTCGACGAAGAGCTCCACACCGTAGGCATCGCCGGTGCCGGCGCTGGTGAGCGGAAAGAGGATTTCGCACACGTCGAACGTGTCGCCGATGTTGGCCAGCGACACCGAGGGCAGCGTCGTGGCCACGGGGTAGTCACGGTATTTCTTCCCGTACACCTCGACGGTGGCGCGGAGGCCGGGCGAGGGCGCCCAGGCGACGCCGGTCACGAAGTGGTCCGCCCGCCACGGCACCACGTCCCGATTCTCCGGGAACGCCGACAGGAAGAGGAACGCCGGCTGCTGGAAGTAGCGGCCATAGCTCGCGTTCCACGACAGGGTCGGCGTCAGCCCGACCGTCAACCCCAGACGTGGGCTGAGGCGCGTTTCCCCGAGATAGTCGTAGTCGTCCACCCGCAGGCCGGCGGTGACGCTGGCCCGGCTCGTCATCGTCTTCGTCACCTGCACGTAGGCGCCGGTCTGGTAGGCGCGGAACTCCGTGTTCAGGAAGAACGGGTCGACCCCGGGCACCGGCGAGAATGGGGTGTCGTTGCCGTAGGGCGAGGTCGCCACGTAGTCGATGCGAAAGATCTTGAAGCTGCCGCCCGTCTGAATCTTGTCCACGTACGGCACGTTCAG